>Ga0180009_10004897_pt1 | contig 14574 bp, 13 predicted proteins | sample OS_PC_MetaG_FD_123537 | JGI IMG/M metagenome (GOLD analysis project Ga0180009, IMG submission 123537) | Groundwater microbial communities from the Aspo Hard Rock Laboratory (HRL) deep subsurface site, Sweden - OS_PC_MetaG | ecosystem: Environmental > Aquatic > Deep subsurface > Groundwater...
CTGGGATTGGCAGGCAGAAGTCTGTTTAAATCCCGATAAACCGATCGATAATGCGGTAAAAAATACCGACATTAGCGTTCATTAATTTTCAACTCATGCGACAACTACGTTGACATTTACCGGATCCGGCCATGATCGCAATACGTCGAATCGTATGCAATCGGTCATGTTTGGGCTTGGCCTGTTCGAAGAATGAGATTTTACCCCAGTGCGACCCGCACACCCTGAATCGCTTTTTGGACCTGTGCGGGTCGCACAGGTCTATCACAACAGCATGAGGACTGAATGATGAATGCTTTCTTTGAAACTGAACCGACACAAACCGAAAATGAAACGAATGGATGCCGGCCAACGAGATGAGGATTGACTTTTTACCCTGTGCGGGTCGCACAGGTCTATCACAACAGCAAGAGGACGGAATGATGAATGCTTTCTTTGAAACTGAACCGGCACAAGCCGAAACGGCCCGATCGCCGCGTTCGATTTTCGAGCAACCGGGCGGCCTTCGGAGTCAGACCCGGATGACGATACAAACCCGGCAAGCCCAAAAGTTAGTCGTCGGGCGAAAGCGCGGTCCGCAGGTCGAGCCGATCATCGGTCTTTTGGATTTCGGCCGCCGTATGAAATTGATCTGGCTGTCGTCGGAAGCCGACGATCCTTTTGCCGATTGGTTTTTATTGCGAATCGAGCAATCCCTGGAGGAAAGCAAAAAGCTGATCCAGGAAAAGACCGTTTGGTTAAACAAGCGCATGACCGAACTCCAAGGTTTCGACATCCAGGTCGCCAACTCGCTGGAACCGCTCCATGTGCCGATATTTTTCCAGAATCCCTATGGCTATATGGGCGCATACTTGGTTGTCGATTACGACGATTTGGCTCGCAGCGTGTTTACGGCCAGGCATATCGCTTTGATAGACCGGGCTTTGTCCGAGCAATTGCTGCAGGTAACAGGTAAAGCGATACGCCGTACCTTCAACCTGGCCGGGCAATGGAAATTCACCGGTGTTACGCGCGAGGACATGCGAACGCAAAATCCAAATGCCGTGCGCGCGGTCGAAATCTTCGGCGAATGCCCCGAACCGATCGTATCGACAAGACTTCGCGCGGCATTGGCTCCGGAAATTAGAGTGAGAACGCCGAGCAAACCGGTGACCGTTCAGGTTAAACAGAGCGATCCTGCCGAAGCGATCCCGGTAACAGAGTCGATCGATGATTGGGCGGTCGAGGCTATCGGTATCGACCCTAAATCCGAAGAACCGGAATCCGATTCGATTCCGGGTAGATAACAGCGCTTACAAAAGGTTTTACCTTTTAAGGGTAAGGGGCGAGCCATGTGTTCGACAATGGATCTTCCATTCAAGCAAATAATCCCTTCTTTTTTGCCGTTTACAACGGAAGCCGGAGCCTGGCGCAGAATTCAGCAACTTGAGACTGAAAACGAGCAAATCCGGCATCTGATGCTCGACTGTGCTAGGGCGTTCAGACAAGTCATTGCCGAACCGCGCGAAATTTATCTGACAGTGCAACAAGTCCGCTCGTTGACGGTGTATATCCGCTGGCGGCGCAAAGGCGTGCGGGGGCAGCAGGGTTATCTGTTACTCGATAGCGAAGCCGGCAAAGCGTTTTTACTGCGCCAATCGGAAGCCGTTCGGCACTGTTACCGCCGCTTCGATCGATGGGCCTTGGATTTGAATCTGGCCCACTCCTTACGGCTGAACGAGATCAAGCGGCTGAAAACCTATCTTCAGCATACCGCCCGGCGTCATCAGATAACTGAATAAAACCCTTGAAATGGTAAACACGGTTTCGACTGGTCTTTGCTGAAAAAAATCGCTAAGGTCACCGTTAGCATAGACGGCAGTGCTTCACCGTTAGCGCCTTCGCTTGTCTTCAACGTATTCAGGAGATCGACATGATCAATGAGTTTAGCGGTATCGGCAATCTCGGTAAAAATCCCACGTTGACGCCTGTCGTAGTCGACGGTGAATCCAGGAAAGTCGCCAACATGCGGGTTTATTTCGACCGGCCGGTCGGCGGAGATTTCAAGGATAAAGGCGGGTTTTGGTTGAGCGTCGATATCTGGGGCTTTCGCGCGGAGGAAGCCATTCGTGTGTTGAAAAAAGGCGCCAGGGCGTATTTTTCCGGAACAATGCGAATGGAGGAATGGACCGATGAAGACAGCGGCGAGATTCGTTCGGAAATACGCCTGTCGGCGGATTATTTTTTCATTGATTCATTGTGTGTCGAAAACGTCATCTATCGCGAGAAAAAACAGCAGGTGGAGAGCGATGTGGCGGCATAACGGACATCAACTTGCCGGTCGTTTACAAGCAGAACTCTTGTTGAAAGGCGATGCGTCCATCAACCCGAGAACAGGACGTTCGGAATGGGTATGATCGGCAGTCGAAGGTTAACGCATGAATAAACAGACGATTCTCAATCTAGACGGCAAACCGTTCGACAGCACGGAGACCGCTGAACAAATGCGGGATCTTTTGAATCGGGAGTCCGATCATTTTCAAGCCGGATACCGTTATCAGGTCGATGAGACGGTAGATGAACACAACGCTCCTAAATTCGTCGTGGTTAGAGCGAGATCGGCGAAACCCAAGCCAAGCGCTGCACGCGAGGAAGTCGAGGATCATGCCGGCGAGCAACCTGGAGCAACAAAAATTTACCATCAGGCCTTGCGTGTCTATCTCTTTTCGTTGCCGTGGTTTTTGGCAAGCACGGCGATGTATCTCTTCGCGAAACAGTTGTGGGTATTCATTTTGACGGCAATGGGCGTGACGCGATTGCCTGCGTGGATCGATGCTTCGTTGTTGATCGATGCAACCGGTTGGATCGGTCTACTTTGGCTGGCGTGGCTGGTGATTGGCGTCTTGTTGTCCTACTACGGCACTACCTTGACCGTCGACGAACGGGGAATAACGTATCAACGCGGGATTTTGGTAAGGGACATGACCCACGTCCGTTTCCATGAAATTCGGCGGGTCGGTTTACGCCAGGGTCTGCTGGACCGCTTGCTGAATACCGGCATTTTGGAATTTGCGTCCTCGGGAACCGATGATGTCGATATACGCTTTATCGGCATCGCCAACCCTGCGCGGGTCAGGGCGGAGATCGAGGACAAGATTGAATTGAAAGCGTAGGAAGTTTTATGGGCAGGATTGAATTTAGCGTGATGATCCAGGAGAAATAAAGCGATGACCGCCTTGTATCTCTGCGAAAAACCCAGTCAGGCCAAGGACATCGCACGGGTCTTGGGTGCGAATCAGCGGCGGGACGGCTATTTCGAGGGGACGCAAACGATCGTGACCTGGTGTTTCGGGCATTTGTTGGAAATGGCGGCTCCCGAGGATTACGATCCGGAACTGAAAACCTGGCGGTTCGAGACCTTGCCGATCATCCCCGGTCAATGGGTCTGGAAAGTGCGTAAGGATGCGAAAAATCAATACCAGATCATCGTCGGCTTATTCAAGCAAGCCGATGAAATCGTCATTTCGACCGACGCCGACCGCGAAGGCGAATCGATCGCGCGGGAAGTCATGGATAGGGGCGGGTGGAAAGGCCCGATCTCGCGCTTGTGGCTGTCCGCTCTTGACGATCAAAGCATACGCAAGGCCTTGGCCAATAGACTTCCCGGTGAACGAACGGCAGCCCTGTACGCGGCGGCCGTGTCGCGTTCCAAGGCCGATTGGCTGGTGGGCATGTCGTTGTCCCGGCTCTATACGCTATCGGCCCGGCAATCCGGATACGAAGGCGGGGTGATGTCGGTCGGCCGGGTGCAGACGCCAACCCTGAAACTGGTGGTGGATCGCGATCGCGCGATCGAAAACTTCAAGCCGCTACCGTATTACGACGTGATGGCGACGTTTCAAACCCGTGACCGGAACAGTTTTATCGGTCACTGGCAAGTTCCCGATGACCTGGGCGACGACGAGGGCCGCTGTCTCAAACGTGCGGCGGCCCAAGCTGTGGCAGATCGGTGTCGGGGTAAGACGGCAGTGATAAGCAAGATCGCTACAAAGCGGGTGAAAGAGTCCGCGCCTTTGCCGTATTCGCTGTCGGCCCTGCAGCAAGAGGCCTCGCACCGATTGGGCATGGGCGCTCAGCAAGTGCTCGACACAGCTCAGGCATTGTACGAAACTCATAAACTGACGACCTATCCACGGACGGACTGCGATTACCTGCCGCAAGCCCAATACGAGTCGGCGGCGGACATTATCGAGGTATTGAAAGACGACGACGAATTTCGGACGATCGCGGAATGCGCCGACTCCTCGATTCGTTCGAAAGCATGGAACGATGACAAGATCACCGCGCACCACGCCATCATTCCGACCGGCGTGAAACGCAAGAGGGCGCTCGATGCGAACGAAAGCCGGCTGTATGGCTTGATCGTTCGGCGTTATCTGGCTCAGTTTTATCCCGATCATGAATACGACCAAACCGTAATCGAGCTCGCCGTGGGTGATGATCGATTCAAGTCGACAGGCAAACGGGTCATTGAGGCCGGCTGGAAACTCGCGCTGCAAAGGAACGGTCAACAGGACACGAATGACCAAGAAACGGAACTGCCGAAATTGAGCAAGGATGACAGGGTGAACGTTTTGGATTGTCGGGTTGACGATAAAGAAACCAAGCCGCCGGCGCGGTACACCGAAGGCGCCTTGATCCAAGCGATGAAGAATGTCGGCAAGTTCGTCGAACATCCGGCCCTGAAAAAACGCTTGAAAGAAACCTCCGGCATCGGCACTGAGGCCACCCGCGCGTCGATCATCGAACTTTTGTTGAATCGCGGATTCATCGGCAAGCAAAAAAAGAACTATCTGGTTAGCTCGGACAAAGCCCGCAGTCTGATCGATGCCTTGCCGGAACAGTTGAAAGATCCGGCGACGACGGCGGTGTGGGAACAGGCGTTAGAGGATATCGCTCAAGGAAACGGCAATCCTGACCGCTTTGTCGAAGACCAGGCCAGGATGGTGACTCGGTTGGTCGAGCACGTTAGACAAGGCGTGCCGGCGGAGCTGAAAGCGCTAGGGGCGAACACGCATAGTTATCAATGTCCGGAGTGTGGTCATCCCTTGGTCAAGCGGAACGGGAAAAAGGGATTCTTTTGGGGGTGTCGCCAGTATCCGGAATGTAAAACGGTCCTGCCCGACGACAACGGTAAACCGGGCAAACCCAAGGAAAAGGCGAAGTCGACTGGGCAGAACTGTCCTGAATGCGGGGAAGGGGAATTGGTGCAGCGAACCGTTCGTAACGGGAAAGCGAAAGGGCAAAGTTTTATCGGCTGTAGCCGTTATCCTGAATGCAGTTATACCGAAGGTTAGCGGGTGCGGCCTCGTTTATGCGACCGCGTTGTGCTAACGATCAGCGGCTTTTTTTGCAATGCAAGAACAGGAGTGAATGATATGTCATCCATCGAACCGAATAACGGTTGCCCGAATAGCTCGCCGGATCGCTTTTGCTTGAGTATTGTGAGCGATTATATCGCGGCGAATTGGGCGGACTTTTCGGATTACGCGAAACACTACGAAGTTGATCCGGAGGATCTTTTTCAAAAGATTTCAGGTGATGGTAATACGCAAAATTAGTGTGTTGACGGTAAGCGAACTTTTCACTAGGATCAAAACCTAAGATTGATTTCTACCTGAAAGTCTTTCTCGACCTCACCGCCTGTCGGTGAGTCCTTTTGCCGCCGCGAGTCTGCGTATCCGGCGGCCGGTTCCTGCGGGGATCGTGCAGACTATCAAGATACTATCCGGACAGAGATGCTTTAACCCGTCCGGACCTTTCAATTTTTACCCGCCGGGGAACCAGTTCCCCGTGGGGTCGAACTGTGTTTTTCCGGTTTTTTTTATCCTTTAATCGGAGAAACATCATGTCTGAATCAACTCAAAACCAAACCAACTACTTCGACCTTCACATCACTGGCGTCGGCTACGTCAACCGTATCCGCGAAGTGCCTGTGAAACGGGGTGAACATTTTTGGGCCTGCGATATCGCAGCACTCCACGGCGCCGAAGATGCGATCGAATACACCCGCTTCGATTGCCGCGTGAGCGGTTCGGAGGCGGCCAAATTGATCAAACGCCTGGATAAAGCGTGCCGAGACAAGAAAAAAATCCTGATCGGATTCAAACTGGGCGATCTTTACGCCGAGACTTTCGTCTACGAGAAAGGCGATAAAGCCGGCCAGACCGGCGTCAGCCTGAAAGCCCGGTTGCTGTATATCTCCTGGATCAAAGTGGATGGCGAGAGCGTCTATATCGCTCCGCCGAAACAAGAAGGTTCCCAAGTGGATTCCCACGAAGATTCACAAGAGGATATCCACGAAGGTTCCATAGAAACGGAAGCTTCCACAAGCGCCTAATCTCGCATCATTAACCTATCTTTCACACGAACCACAGACCTCCTTCGGCCTGTGGTTCATTTTTTGATCGTGAAAAAAGAGGACTTAACGATGTGTGTGACGCAGAAAGCCGAAGTAGTGATAAGAATGTGGGGGCGGGATATCGCAGATTCCGATCGGTACTTCCAGGATGATATTGTGTCGCTGACGAAAAGCGATCCCGATTGGATAGCCCGGACAACAAAAAAAGACGATATTTTTCTAGGGCCGTTTTGCTATACCCCATGGGAGCTGGAGCTACCATTCTGAAATCGTGCGACTTACTAATCCTAAAAAGAGCAGTTGACATGTGTAGTAGACCGTTCGTGCTGAGCCAAGTCGAAGCATGAAGGGTCTACTACACTTTCACCGGCTTGGTGAAGCCTCAAACTACCATTCACCCTTCGACAGGCTCAGGGCGAACGGTAGTTTGAGGCTCTCAGCTCTATTTTTAGGATAATGGATCGAAGAATTTTTTCACCCGTGGCGGCTACGGTAAAGCCGCGCCCTTAGCGGACTGCGGTCCGCGCTCTTTGACCGGTGCGCCTGCAATTCCCGGTCGATAGTCTGATTCGTCAGGCTGTAGCAGGTTTTACGGAAACAGTCGGGATTTAAAACTACGGCCGTCCTTAACACGGACGAAGGAACCAGACACTGGGGCGGTGGTTGTTTTACCCCGAATGTCGGCTGTTGTCCGATCAAACGCCAACCGTGAATGGGCGTTTCTCATCTACCCTCGATCGAAGCATCGGTCGGTGATTAACCTGTCCTGATTAGCAAGATGCTTCAGCTTGCCGAAGCCAAGTGTCCGAGCAGGGGCCAGTCGTACTCGCAAAAACTAAAATATGCTGTTACCCAAGCTCCAGCTTGGGTAACCTGTTCAGGAAGCTCTAGCTTCCCGACAATCAAGAAAGATTGAACGAGCAAGTTGAGGTTGACTGAGAGTGTGCGGAGGTTGTATCGGTCACAGGAAGCTGGAGCTTCCGGTGTGTCTTTCCCAAGCTGGGTATTGGGAAAGAGCGTGATGTGGGTTGGCCGTTTTTAGCTTGACGCGCATGGCTTGCGAACCCCGTCCTGCTAAGGATATGCTGATCTTTGGGCTTTAGCTGAAGAAACTTGCTAATCAGGTAACCTGCTGAGGATCAAGGAGGATCTTCGCTCCTTTATAGGCTAATTTTTTTCTGCTCTCATGGTTTGGTTTTCGCAGAATGTCTTGAAAATAGGGCATTCTGCGAAAACGCGATAGGCGTTTTTGCGTGACGACACCGGCCGCCATCGTCGGGAAATGATGGAACCCTTTGTGCGGTAGACCGTGCGCAATCGTATGGCTTTGAACACTCGAAGGCGAGTCAGGCAAGCATAATAGTCGGTTTTTTAATGGGGAAACAGGCTTTAGTTTTGTAACGAGTGTGCTGAATAATCTCGATCGAACATTGATCGGATGGGTGGTCGTAAATTAACACGTTTTGACAGTGGCCTGTCTTGGAATCTCATGATGGGCTTTAAATTATACAAATAGCGTGCGCAGAGGGACATCTTTGCGCACCTGATTTTTTTCGAATGTCTTGTTATAGATACCGAGAGGCATTGGAAAAAAATCAGTTTACCGTGGTCACTGCGTTTCAGTGGCATCCTTTAGCCGCCGCGAGTCTGCCCAACCGGCGACCGGTTCCCGTGGGAGCCGCGCAGACATTTTTTTAAACCCAACCGGGAAACGATCTCCCGGTTGGGACTTGGTTTATCCGGTTTTTTTAACATCAATCGGAGAAACCGCAATGAAACATTCAACACTCGCAGTTCGCATGGCGCCGACTGCCGATCCACAAGCGTCATTGACCGAAGCAGAGGTGGCGTCATGATCAGTTTATCAGGCACTCTGACCGTCCGGATCATCAACGGCCGCAACGGCGAATTCCGAGTCGGGTCTCTGCATACCGAGATCGGCGATTTCGCGGTCAAAGATCCGGTATTGGATCAATACGACGAAGGCTGTTATGAGGGGGTGTTCGGCATCAGCCGGGTATTTTCATCCTCCTATACCGCTACCAGCCGAATCGTGATCGAAACCCGAGCGGTGCTGGAAACCATCGCGCTGGCCAACGTCAATCAATTGTCAGCGGAGGAATCCGAGCCGATCGAGCAAGACCCGATCGATGAGGATGAACTACGGAAAGAGACCCATTCGACAGATACGGCTCAGACTAGCGAGTCGTTCTTGCCGGAAGAGCAGGAAGCAGAATCCGGACAAGGCGACGAGGCGAATACCGACCCGGACGCCCAGTTGTTCGGTCTGCTTTGGCCGCTTCAGGATTCGGTAAAACTCGATCCGACCGTGGATCGCGGCCAGTTTCGGCGTCAACGCGACCGGCTGAAGGAACTGGGCTATCAGTTCAAACCGGTCGGCCAGGTTTGGCTGAAAGAATAGTTACCGTAACTGGAGAGTGTTTTAATCTACTACAGACCCGAACAGGGAGCGCGCTCCCGTTCGGGGACGCGTCCTGCGGGTCGAGGAGAATAGTGATGTTAGTCATAGATGAACTACATGATGTGTTCTGCGACGCCCTGGTTGATGAAGACGGATGGTTGGTGTTCGCGTCCTGTTGGGGACGCGATACCGCCATCCAGGAATTATTGGCTCGGCTGACCTTGCCGGACAGCGAAGGCGGATTAAGCAAACTGACCTTTCTGGACGATGCGATGAATCGTACGGTAGGGATCGGCAATCCGGACCGGCTGGACAAGATGACCGGCAGAATGCCGAAAGTGAATTTGTTCGGCGATATCGTCCATTTGTGGTTGTTCGACAAGAAGGCGGTAACGCCCGATTTCGTCAATCGGCGGGCTTATTTGCTGTTGTTGCCGGACCAGGATGACTACGCGGCAACCTGGGCCTTGATTAAATCGGTTTGCCCACTGCCGTTGCTGGATTATTGGCAGGACGCTGTCGTCAATGTCTGCCGCCGAAACGGATGGTTAAAGGGAATCAAAGGCTATCGGATCAATGCTGTTAGCATTGATCTACCCGATGAGGAATTCGGAGCACAACTCGGCGAGTTGATCCGACAAGGATTGTTGGAACCGGATAGCGATGACAATTGGACGATGGCGAAAGCGTATCGCCATCCCGATTTTTAAGCATCAGCGTTTTTTATCAACTAAACCGGGGAAATATTTCCCCGATGGGGCGTGTTTCTCCGGGTATTCAATCAAAATCCATAGGAGAAACACCATGGCACTCATGTTTCAACGAATTGCCCGGAACTACGTCAAAGACGGGTATTTTCCGACCGACAGCGATACCATCGAACGGGTGCTGTCGTTACTCAAGCCCTGTAAAAGCGGCCGTATGCGGATCATCGATCCCTGCGCCGGCGAAGGGGTGGCGCTCGCCGAATGCGGCCAGCATTTAAACAATTCGGAAGCGGATAGAGCCGTCGAATCCATCACCGTCGAGTCCTACGGCGTGGAATACCACGTCGATCGCGCTCACCAGGCCAAGCAATTGTTGACGCGTTGCCTGCATGGCGATTTTCAGGACACCCTGATCACGCCGCGAAGTTTCGGTTTAGTGTGGCTGAATCCGCCATACGGCGATCTGGTCTCTGACAATGGTCAGACGGGGGACGCCACGCGCAGCGGTCAAAAACGTCTGGAAAAGATATTTTTTCAGCAGGCGGCCAGGCTGTTGCAGTATGGCGGCGTGATGGTGTTGATCGTGCCGCATTATACGCTGGACCACGAGTTCCGAAAATGGCTCGCGGCCGGTTTCGACCGGGTGCAAGTGTATCTGGCTCCGGAGCAACGGTTCAAGCAGGCCGTTGTGTTGGGGATTAGAAAACGCACAACGTCGTCCGGTTCGGGTTACCGGGAGTCCCTCGCCCGATTGGAGGCATTCGCTCAGCTTGACGTCGCGGATAAGCCGGTATTGCCGAGCCGCAAGTGGTCCGAAGATGACGGTTACCGGGTGCCGCCGTCGACCGGGGAAATTCGCTTCAATGCCGCCCGGATCGACGAGGCGCAACTGCGCGAGGAAATTGACAAGTATCCTTGCCTGTGGCCGCAGTTTAGCGCGACCATGGCTCGGCAGTTGGGCAACGCGGAAAGGCGTCCGCTGATGTCTTTATCCGATTGGCACTTGGCGCTGGCTTTGGCCGCAGGGCATGTGTCCGGTATCGTGCAGTCCAACGACGGTCGTAAAACCTACGTCGTCAAAGGCGACACCTTCAAGGACAAAAAACATACGGTCCAGGTCGAGGAGCAGGGCGGCGGCGAGTTTCGGGAAATCCGAATCGCATTGGATGTATTCGTACCGCAAATCAAAGCGATCGACTTTACGCCGGATAGCCCGACCTTCGGCGACGTATTGACGATTCAATAAGGCGAAAGCCTGGAACTTCCGATCTATCGGGAGTTCTTTCGAGCCGCTTGAATGCAAGGCGGCTGGAAAGAACTCGATGCGCCTGCGCTGTCGCCGGCCATGAATAAGGTACGAGAGCTTCCAAGAGCTTGACGTGATCACTGCGTTTCAGTGATGACCCTTAGCCGCCGCGAGTCTGCATCGACCGGTGGCCGGTTCCTGCGGGAATCGTGCAGACGCCATTGTTAGACGACAGTTTGACTCTTTTCAACCCAACCGGGGAAACCAATTCCCCGGTGGGATGCGTGTTTCTCCGGTTTTTTATTCACTAATCAGGAGAAACACCATGCTGTATATCAAAAAAGCCAATGGCGAATACACAGTAGCCGATGAGGACGATGTCATCTACGAAGCCATCACCATCTATAACCGTTATTTTGCCAGAGGCGAAAAATTAGACTCACCCGATAAGGCACGGGATTTGATCAAGTTGAAACTGGCATCTTATGAACACGAGGTTTTCCTGTGCCTGTTTCTGGACAATCAGCACAAGGTGATTGCTTGTGAGGAGCTGTTCAGAGGCACGATCGATAGTGCCAGTGTGTATCCGCGCGAAGTCGTCAAGGCCGCATTGCAGCATAATGCGGCAGCTGTGATATTCGCGCACAATCATCCCTCCGGCATTGCGGAACCGAGCACTGCGGATAAGTCGATTACCGACAAGCTGAAGCAAGCCTTGAGCTTGATTGACATTCGCGTACTCGACCATTTTATTGCCGGGGAAACGGTGTATTCGTTTGCCGAACAGGGATTAATTTAATCGACGACAATTCAAGATCTGTAGAGTGGTATTTTTTTAACATTTAACCCGCTGGGGAATCAACTTCCCGGGTGGGCGTTGTTTTCCCAGGCGTTATTTTGAGGTGAACAACGATGATTGACACAAACCCTGAAAGCGCAGTGACGCTTGAAACAGCAGTGGTTGACGCGGTGGACGTCGACGCACAGGAAGCCAACAGGATTCCCTTAAACGATTTCCTGGCCGAATTCGGAGACGGTCTTATGGCATCGGTATCCAAACGCTTACCGCCGGTGTACGACCCAGACCGTCACAATCCGCATTGGGACGCAATCATGGATAGCTTAAAACGCCGCCCGTTTGACGCTCAGCGGGAACGGGTCCATTCTATCTGTCAACTGTTGGTTGAACAAGGCGAACCGGCCGCCGTTTTGAACGGTGAAATGGGCTGCGGCAAGACCATGATGGGGATTGCAGCGGCCGCCGTATTACACGCGGAAGGCTATCGCCGAACCTTGGTGATTTCCCCGCCGCATTTGGTCTACAAATGGCGTCGGGAAATCCTGGAGACCGTTCCGGATGCCAAGGTTTGGGTGCTCAATGGACCGGATACCGTTCGGCAACTGTTGACTATCCGGGCGAATCGTTGCGTTGCGCCGTCGGCGCCTGAGTTTTACGTGATCGGCCGCGTCCGCATGCGAATGGGCTTCGATTGGCGCCCGGCGGCGCTGGTCAGGCGAGTTCATGAACGGGTCGTCGTACCGGAAACGGAGACACAAGCCGGGCGGACCTATACGGCCAGCTTTGAATTCGCCGCTTGTCCGGCATGCGGAACCTTTGTGGTCGATGACGAAGGCGAACGAATGAGCGCGGCGCGTTTTAAACGCGGGGACGATAATCGCCATGCTTGCTTGAACTGTGGTTCGCCATTATGGACCTTGAAGCGCAATAATCCGCCCAAGGATTTTCGTGAAATCGTGCATGATGCGCTGTGCCAAATTCCAACGATCGGTCCGAAAACAGCGCAAAAGCTGCTGCAAAACTTCGGCACCGACACCTTGTCGGCGATGTTGTCGGATAACGTGTTCGAGTTCATCAATCTGATGGACGAAAACGGCGACCTGGTGTTCTCCGATCGTCAGGCAAGACGGATGGAGCGATCGCTGGCCAAGCAAGAGATCGGTTTCGGCCAAGGCGGCTATCAACCGTCTGAGTTCATCAAGCGCTATCTGCCCGATGGATTCTTCGATCTGTTGCTGGTCGACGAAGGCCATGAGTACAAAAACTCGGGGTCTGCGCAGGGGCAGGCGATGGGCGTGTTGGCCGAAAAAGCGCGGAAAACCGTATTGTTGACCGGCACCCTAATGGGCGGCTATGCCGACGACCTGTTTTATTTGTTGTGGCGAATCATGCCGGCGCGGATGATCGAGGACGGGTTTCGCTATAACGGCCGGAACAACCTGGGGCCGGCCGCCATGAGCTTCATGCGGCAGCACGGGGTTCTCAAGGACGTATTCAAAGAAACCAACGACGGTAACCATCGCACCGCCAAAGGCAAGAAAATGACGGTGCATACCTCGAAAGCGCCGGGATTCGGGCCGAAGGGCGTGTTGCGTTATGTGTTGCCTTATACCGCGTTTTTGAAACTCAAAGACATCGGCGGGAACGTACTGCCGCCTTATCACGAATCGTTTGACGAGATCGCGATGAGTCCGGAGCAGAGAGAGGCTTACGACCGCTTGAGCGGTGTCTTGACAACCGAAATGCGCAAGGCGTTGGCCAGGGGCGATAAAACGCTGCTGGGCTTGGTGTTGACGGTGTTGCTGTCGTGGCCGGATACCTGTTTTCGGTTGGAAGAAGTCCGTCATCCGAGAACCCAGCAGTTATTGGCGATGATACCGCCGGTCTTGGGAGACGAACCCAGCCCGAAGGAAGCAGCGTTGATCGAGCTGTGCCGGCAGGAGAAAGCTCAAAACCGGCGGGTGTTGGTATATACCGTTTATACGGGCAAGCGCGATACCGCCACTCGTTTGAAGAAGACGCTGGAAAGCGGCGGCTTCAAAACCGCCGTGTTGCGGTCGAGCGTCAGCACCGACCGGCGCGAAGACTGGATCATGGATCAAGTAGACCGGGGCATCGATGTACTGGTCTGCAACCCGGAACTGGTCAAGACCGGCTTGGATTTGCTGGATTTTCCGACGATCTGTTTTATGCAGTCGGGGTATAACGTTTATACCGTCCAGCAAGCCGCCCGACGTTCCTGGAGGATTGGTCAGAAACAGCCGGTAAAAGTGCATTACCTAGGCTACGAAAACACCGCGCAAATCGCCTGTTTGGCTCTGATGGCGAAGAAAATAGCGGTCAGCCAATCGACATCGGGCGATATGCCGGATACCGGTCTTGATGTACTCAACTCCGACGGCGACAGTGTTGAAGTGGCGTTGGCCAAGCAGTTGATTGCAGGCTGATATGATTAACTTGCCCCCGCTACGGGGGCTTTTTCCCAAGTTTGATGTTTAACAACGAAGTCATCAAACTTGGAAAAAGCGGAACATTTTTACCGTGATCACTGCGTTTCAGTGATAGCCCTTAGCCGCCGCGAGTTTGCATTATCCAGGTGTTTAGCCAGTTGCGCACTTACTGGCCTGTTAAGTGGTTGACAGTTGCTGATAGGCGTGCCAATCCGTTAAGGATTTATGTCTGAAACTTTCTCGGGCTTCTATACTTTGTAATTCCTCAAAAAATCGGCCCGTAGGTTACGATTTTAAGTGTCACGGTGTTTGACATCAAAGAAAAGGGGCAGGCCTTAGGAGCAATGCTATTGACTTAAGCATCAGCTATCCGTTTTGATTTATCCTGCTGCCATTTATTGATGGGTTTACGGGATACACGAGGATAGGACTTCCTGGGCTTCTTCGGATGGTAATACTGAACGCGCGTGATTTCCACCAAAAGCTCCTGAAACACGTTGCGTGCGATCTCCGGATAAGCTGCGGTAAACACCACGACCTCACTCGCCAA
>Ga0180009_10004898_pt1 | contig 14571 bp, 11 predicted proteins | sample OS_PC_MetaG_FD_123537 | JGI IMG/M metagenome (GOLD analysis project Ga0180009, IMG submission 123537) | Groundwater microbial communities from the Aspo Hard Rock Laboratory (HRL) deep subsurface site, Sweden - OS_PC_MetaG | ecosystem: Environmental > Aquatic > Deep subsurface > Groundwater...
CCCGCGGCCGGAGCTGGCGCAACCGGCGCAGAGCACGACGACCCCAGCGAGGATACCGAGCCGCAGCAGCATGGGATACCTGACGAACCACAGGTCCGCTCCTGATCAGCGTAGCGAATCGCCGCCTCGGCATCAACCCGCACGATGATTTGTGATTGAGAGCGAGGGGTGAGCAACGGGGTCACTGCCGTGAATCGCCGGGGCGTGGGGCTGAATTGTGATAACCTGTGATTACAGATGGTTATGACTATTTTTGGGTTGGTGACGGAACCTGACATGGGTGTCATGGATTTGGCGTCTTGGGCCAAGTGACTGCAGCCCTGATTGGCAGCGTGTCGCTCCAACTGTTGAAAAACAAATCCCTAATTCGGTGTGAGCGACTTGGCAGAGCCCTTGCAAACTTCGGGTGCTGAACGACACGCTCGAGGAGGCAGTCATGATCACGCACAAGCACATCACGGTCTGGATCGCCATCGTCGGAATCGCCCTGTGGGGCGTGGGCTGCGGCGCGGGCATGGCCGACACCGGCGGTGGGTACAACAGCAACAGCACCGGCTGGAACAACATCGGCACCAGCGGCGCCCAGGACATCGGGCAGTTCCGGTCCATTCTGGAGGCGGGCGACATCCCGGCGGCCAACACGCTGGACGCCAACGGCTTCTTCTCCGAGCACCACACCCAGCTTCCGCCCCCCGAGTGCGGCAATGACATCTGCCTGCACGGCATGCTCGCGGTGCACAACGACTGGGTGTATGGCTCCTACCAGGCGGCCCTCCAGGTGGGCATGAGCTCCACCATCGAGGCCTCGAGCCTGGAGCGCAAGCCCCTGGACCTGGTGGTGGTGGTGGACACGTCGGGCTCCATGGTGGGGGGCAACGCTCTGAATTTTGTCAAACAGGGTCTGCACATCCTCATTGATGAGTTGGAGCCCGACGATCGCATGGCCCTGGTGCGATACAACGGCTTCGTCGAGGTGATGGCCACCTTTGATGAGCCCTCGGACGCCACGTCGCTGCATATGCTGGTGGACGACCTCTACCCCGATGGTTCCACCAACTTCCACGACGGCCTGGAGGCCGGGCTGCAGATGGCCGCCAACGTCTCGAACCTGGAACGCCAGAGCCGGGTGATCATGCTGTCGGACGGTGAGCCCACCACGGGCATTACCGACAACGAGTCCATCATCGGCATGGCCGAGGGCTACATCGCCGATGGCGTGGGGCTCACGACCATCGGCGTGGGCACGAGCTTCAACGTGGAGCTCATGCGCGGCCTCGCCGAGCGTGGCTCGGGCAACTTTTACTACCTCGAGTCGGCCATGGCCATCCACGAGGTCTTCACCGAGGAGCTCAACTACTTCGTTACGCCCGTGGCCTTCGACCTGCAGATCGAGGTCGTGAACGGCGCCGGCTACACCCTGGGCAGTGTGGTGGGCACGCACCTGTGGGAGACCGACGGGTACCGCGGCACCATCACCATCCCGGCGGTGTTTCTGGCCAGTCGCGTGAGCCACGACGATCCCCCGGTTGGGGACGGCGGACGTCGCGGCGGTGGCAGCGCCATCCTCGTGGAGATGATTCCCAACGACGCCTGGCCCGAGCTGGCGGATCCCAACCGCGTGGCCGAGCTGCGCATGTCCTATCGCCTGCCCGACAGCGGTCTCGTGGTGGAGCAGGTGGTCAGCGTGATCAACCCCAACGCCCCGGGCGCCGAGCTGGAGCAGCCCTACTACTCGCACCAGGCCATCGAGAAAAACTATGCCATGTACAACGTCTTCCTCGGTCTCCGAGACGCCGCCCAGCGCGCCGAGCACAGCCACAACGAGGCCCTCTGGGTGCTCGAGCAGACCGAGGCCCGCGCGTCGGCCTGGAACCTCGAGATGCAAGACGAGGACATCGAAGCCGACCTGCTGCTGGTGGACAGGTTCATGGAGAATCTGCGCGACCGCGGCGCCTGGGCGGTGAACCCGGGTGACCCCAATGACCCGAACAACGACCCCTGCGCCGCGGGCATTCAAGAGGCCTGCTACGAAGATCCCTGCGCCTATGGTGGCTGCGAAGGCGACGACGTCTCCTATGGCTTCTGGGGCTGCTCCACCGCGGGCGCGGCGGACTCCGCTCCCGCAGGCTTGGCCCTGGTCCTGCTCCTGTTCGTCGGCCTGATCCGCCGCCGCCGGTTTGCTGCTCCTGCCCGTGGTAACCGTTAGCTTCGACCTCTTTTGTACCTCCCCGATATTGACCACCCGCTCGCCCGCCGCCCCGGGTACAATCGGCGCGAGTCATGCAGCCCGTCGACCCCCTCATCGGCCGGGTGGTGAACGCCACCTGGCGCCTGGAGCAGTTCGTGGCTCGGGGCACCATGGGCACCGTGTACCGCGGGTCGAACGTGAAGATCGGGACGCCCATCGCGGTGAAGGTGCTCAACCCCGAGTTTTTGAACGACCCGCTCATCCGGGAGCGGTTCCGGCGGGAGGCCATGGTCTCGAGCCTGACCGACAGCCCCTATGTGGTGCGCGTCTATGATCTGTGCACCGAGGCCGACGGCTGGGTATTTCTCATCATGGAGTGGCTCTCGGGCATGAGCCTTGGGGAGTACCTTTTGCACCGGGGGCAGCTTCGCCCCGGGGAGGTGGTGGCGCTGCTCACCCAGGTGGCCGAGGGGCTCGGCGCGGCGCACCAGGCGGGCATCGTGCATCGGGACATCAAGCCCGGGAACCTCTATCTGGTGCGCACGGGAGCGTCGGGCGTGCCCCTGCCCAAGATCGTCGATTTCGGGCTCTCCAAGGTGTTGGCGGCGGGGGGCCAGCTCACCGCGGCGGCCACGATGCTGGGCACCCCGCACTACATGCCCGTGGAGCAGTTCAACAGCAGCGCCGACGCGGATCTCCGGGCGGACATCTACGCCCTGGGTGTCATCGGCTATGAGGCGCTAGCCGGAAGGCGCCCCTTCCACGACGGCACGCCGGTGCAGATCCTCAACGAGATCAACACCCGCACTCCGGAGCCCCTGCCTGCTACCGTGCCGGCGGCCCTGGCGCAGGTGGTGCTGCGGGCCATGTCGCGGCAGCGCGATGATCGCTGGGCGTCAACGATGGCGTTTGCCACGGCCCTGCAGGGCGCGGCCGCGGCCACGGGGATTGTGCCCCAGCCCCTGGACTCCATGCCCGGGCTGGCCGCGCCGGCCCCATCGCCACCGGCGCCGCTTCGAGCGCCCGCTCCGGCGCCAGTGTCAGCACCAGCGCCAGCGCCACAGCGGGCGGGCCCGCCCCACGCCGGTTCTCCGCCGATGGCCCAGGCGGTGCCCAGGCCGCACCCCATGCGCGGCCCGCCGTACATGCCCCCCGCGTATCCCAACCCAATGGCGGGTCGCACCGTGCCCCATCGCCGTGGGCGTAACAAGCCCACGCCCGTGTGGCTCGTGATTCTCACGACCCTCGGAATCCTCGCGGCAGTGCTGTGGCTGGTGTCGAATCTGGGCTGGTTGATCTAAACGGCGGCTACTTTTTCAGGGCCGCCTGCTTCTTGCTGAATTCCTGCGTCAGCTCGCCCATCTCCTTGACGAGGGGGGTGAGCTTCTCGGCCAGCTCCTTCTGGGTCTTGGCGAGGAACTTCTTGGCGCCCTTGATCTTCATGATGGCCCTTTGCATCTTCACCATCTTTTTGCCGAAATCAGCGTTTGTCTGGTTCATGGAGGCGCTCTTTGCCACGTAGGCCTTGAACCCTTCGGGAGAGGCCTTCACGGCCTTTTTGAGGCTGGCGATGGTGAGCGTGAGGATCTCGACGTTGAGCTTGACGTACTCGGACCTCCGCTTTTTGAGGTCATCGAGGGTCTTGATGCCCTCCATGATCTTCGCGAGCTCTTTGTTCTTGGCGAGGATCTTGTCGAACTCGGCCGTGGCGTCATCCCCCGCGGGAGCGGGACGCATGCCGCCCATGTCTCCGGCCGGCTCCGTTGCGGCCATGTCTCCGGCGGGCTCCATCGCCGCCATGTCCGCCATGGGCGCGGGATTCATCCCGCCCTTGTCACCCTCGTCGCCTTTCTTCTTGGGCTTGCAGCCGGCAAAGACGAGCATTGTCACTGCGATGAGAATTGCCGCTCTCTTCATGGTCCGTTCCTTTCGTGAATGGGTAGCCAGACTATCCGGTGGACCGCGGGTGAGGTCAAGGACTCTCGCGCGCGAGCTCGGCGCCGGAACCGGGAGGCGGGAGGCGGGGCGGGACGGGGCGGGGCGGGGCTTAGAACTGGTGGCACACGTTGCACTCGATGGTGACGTTGTACCGATAGGGTGTGCCCCACACGACGGGGGTGTCATTGAAGTGGCACGAGACGTTCACGCAGCTGCGGTTGGAGGACTCCCAGGTCGCCCCGGACAGATCAAAGGGGTTCGACGTCATCATCACGGGATCGGTGGTGAATGCCACGTCGGCCGTGCCGTTGACGTGGTTGGGGTGGCCGGCGATGGGCACGGGCTCGTACACGGACCAGCCGGCCGTCGGTGGGGTGGTGTCGCGGTAGCGTACGCCCGGGTCGGTGACCACGTCGAAGTGGCAGGCCGCGCAGGGAATGGGGGCGGCGCCGTGGGAATAGCCGTGCAGATTTTCGTAGCCACTTGCGTCGATAAAGGAGTGGGAATCTCCCGCGCCGGCGAGCACCGTGGCGTCATAGGTCCGGGGGGGGAACCCGTGGCAGCCGTCGCAGGAGAGGCTGTCTCCCCAGGTCACGTCGTGGTAGGCGCGCGAAAGGTTCACGGTGTAGGCCGGGTAGGTGATGGGATAGCCGGTGAACGGGAAGTCCGCGTCCGGCTCCGGAATAGGCCCGGGGGTCTCGACAACCTTGGAGCTGTGACAATACACTTCACTGCAGGTCCCGTGGGTGTAGTCGAGGCCGTCACTGTCGGTGGAGACGGAGGCGCCGGGCGCATAGCTCGCGCCGGGGCCGTTGAGCGACTTGAGAGAGCCCGCCGGAGCGCCTGCTGCCGACAGGTCAATCTCGGCGCTGCCCCCGCCGCTGTTGGAGACGCCGTTGCCGTGGTGCGCCGGATCCGTGGGATGGCAGTTTCCGCAGCCAAAGGCGTAGCCACCGCCCCCCGGCAGCAGATCGGCCGTGCCAGCGGTGGAGCCGTAGGTGGCGTCGGTGGTGGCGGCGGCGTAGTGGATCAGGTGGCTCCCGGTGGCCGGCGGAACCTCATGGCAGCTCCCGCACTGGAGGCTGCCGCTGACCTGCAGGATCCCGTCGATGTGCGTGTCCAGATTCAGCGAGCCCGAGCCCATGGTTTCGACGTGGCACAGACCGCAGTTGTAGTTGGCCGGATGGGGCGGCGGCGGGTGGATGCCGTGGCAGCTCCCACACACCGCCTGACTGCCGTTCACCACGGTCCATTGGGGGGTGGTGTTCGAGCCGCCCGAGAGCGTTACGCCATGACAGTAGGCGTCGCCGCAGGTGGCGGTGGTCCGGTCCCAGGCTCCGGTGGCGCCATCGGTGGTGGCGAGGGGGCCCCAGGTCACCTCCGCGGGCGCCGCGTCCACGTGGCCGACGTCGCCGAGGGATTGCGGTACCACGTGGCACTCGTCGCAGGCCACGGCCCGGCGGAAGGAGCCGTCCTGGAGATGGCTGCGGTGGGCCCCGACGGTGACGAGATCGGTTCCACTCTGACCTGCCGTATCCACCGGGGGGGCCGCGCTTCCCCCTCCGCCATGGCAGCTGTCGCAGGCCAGGGCGTTGGTTTCCACTGTCCCGTTGATGTGCAGGCCCAGCGCCACGTCGATGTCCCCGGCCGCGTTCACGGTGCCCGGGTGGCAGGCGTGACAGTCCGTGGAGGCCACATGGGGCGGTGGGGGAGGCGCGCCGTGGCAGGTTCCGCAGGCCGCCTGGCTGCCGTCCACCACGGTCCACACGGGGGTGGTGTTCGAGCCGCCCGAAAGCGTCGCGCCGTGGCAGTAGTTGGTGCACGTGTTGGCCGCGCGATCCCAGGTGGGCGTCGCGTCCTGGGAGGCGAGGCTGCTCCACACCAGCTCCGCCGGGCGTGACCCGATGTGGCCCGCCGCGGTGATCGAGGTCGGGACCACATGACAGCTCTCACAAGGAAGCGCATCGCGGAGGTTGCCGTCGGACAGGTGCGACTGGTGGGCGCCCACGCCGGTGGATGCGGTGGAATTGGAGCCGTCCAGATCATTCGGCGGAGCGGGGTCGTCGTCGGTCCCATGACAAGAGGTACACGCCAGCGGAGTGGCGTCGCAGTGATCGTTGTCCTGGAGCGCGCTGGAGAAATCTTCGCATCCGGTGCCGACCATGGCAGCCGCGAGCACTATGGACGCGGATAGCACCGCGCTCCGGACGGAGTTGCAGGTCATCGTTTCCTCGATTTGCAGTCGTGTAGCGACACGCATGTTAATGCGCTGGCCCGGATCGATCCACCGGTCATTGGCTCTTCAGCACGGCCTGGAGCTGGTGGTTTGACTGCTTCTAAGTCATTGATGATTCGACTGTTATACGTGGGCCCCCCGGGGTTATCACGGGGGCGCGGCGGGGCTCTACGGGGATCTTCCGGAAGCGCCGGCCCAGCCAGCGCACCCTCATGCAGACACAACGGCACCGCCCTGCACATCACACAGCGGAGAACTCGTTCGCCCTGGCCCTGATCCCCCAGGGCCTTGACGCGCGCGCGGGTGAGGCGTACCAAGAACCTCGTACGCGCGGGATGAATTTGCAGGCAGCCGTTGAGGTCAAACCCTCGTGTCATGTAAGCGTTGGCGACCCTGGGCGTTGAATGAAACGACGGGTACGCGGGTACGCACCGGAGAGAATCATGATCGAGTCGCAGTCCGCAAGAACCAGACGCCGGATGCTGACGGTCCTCGGCGCCGCTTTGGCGGTGGGCCTGACGGTCGCCGTGGCCTGGCCGAGACCGGCGATGGCCCGCCAGTGCTCCAAAAAGTCGGAGCTGAAGATTAAGCTGCTCAACCGCGACGCCGTGGATGAGCTGGATCGGTGGCGTATCGAGCAGGCCCGGCGGAAGCTCGCGGACGGCCGCCTGGTGGCCCGGGCGCGTGGGTGTCTCCGGTCCGAGGCTGCGGCGCAGAGCTACGCCATTCTCGGGGTGGTAGAGGCGCGGAGCCGCAAGTGGGGCGCCATGCGGGCGGCGTGGAACAAGGCGCTCTGCATCGCGGGCTGGGTCATGGTGCCCAAGCGATTGCTCAGCCCCAAGGTGGCGCGGCTCTTCCGGCGCGCCAAGGCCACCAAGAAGTGCAAGAACCTGTCGCCCCGCACGCCGCCGCGCGCGGGGCCGACCCGCCCGGGGGCGCGTCCCGGCGTTCGACCGGTTCCGCGGCCGAGGCCCGTGGCCGGTCCCCCCAAGCATCTCGAGCACGTCAATCCCGGGAAGCACCGGCTGGGCCAGCACCTGACCCTCCGGGTGCGCGTGGCCGACAAGCTCAAGGCCGCCCGGGTTCGGATCTTCTACCGGACGAAAAAAAACGGCAAGCTCAAGACCTCCGATTTCCGCAGGGGTGGCCGAGACAAGTGGAGCTGGTACTGGCGCATCAACGGGGTGCACCTGTACGTTCGGGCGTTCCGCTATTTTGTGGTGGTATACGCCGCTGGAAATCGCCCCGTCGCTGCGTCAGGCAACGCCCTCCAGCTCCACAAGATCAAGATGGTTCGCTAGGCTAGGGCGTCCAGAGGTAGACCGGACCCAGGCAGAAGGGACGGAACCCCAGGCGGCGGTACATGGGCGCGCCCATCTTGGAGGCCCACAGGGTCCCCAGGTGGTACCCGGCATCGCGGGCCAGGGTGAGCGGGTGGGCGCTGATGATCCGGCCGAGGCCTCGGCCCCGAAGATCCGCGGCGGTGCCCACGTTGGCGATGCTCGCCACGCCGGCGCCCAGAAAGAGGGATGCGGTGGCGACCGGGACGCCATCCAGCAGGGCGATGAAGTGTCGCCAGGGGGCGTCAGGCCCGTAGCCAACCGCTTCGTAGCAGCGGTGCCAGGCGGTGAGCGCCTGGGGGGGGAAATCGAAGATCGGCCCCAACAAAAAGCACCAACGCCGAAACAACTTGCGGTCTGTGACCTCCTCGATGGTCAAGCCCGCGGGGCTTGGGGGGGGAGCCGCCAAGCGTCTCAGGTCTACGCCCATGCCAATCAGCTCGTCGGTCTTTTCGAACCCGGCGTCCCCGAGCCGCGTCTCCACGTCGGACGGGGAGGGGGCGGGCCCCAGCCACCAGCTCAGGGGCACGCAGCGCTTTGCGGCCCGGGAGCGGGAGGCCACAATGGCCGCGTCCACCGTGTCTGGGGATAGGCGTGGGCGCACGACGCAGTTGAAAAAAGGAAAAGGGATGTCGGTGAGCGTCCAGAGCAGCTCCGGCTCCTCGTGGAGCTCAAGCTCCGACCAGGCGGACCAGGTCCGGATGGATTCGACGGCGTTGTCTTCCAGGGCGGTGACGACGGCGTCAGGGGAGAGGTCCCGCCGCACCGGCTCCGGGGGGTGGAGGTTTTCAGTCACGCGCGGCTCCTTCTGGCGGCTGCTTGGGTCGGTTCCACTCCGCGGCCACCGACCGCTGCACCATACGACGGTGGAGCGCACCGGACAACCGCAAGAACGAAATCCAATGTTTGCGCTTCCATGTTGACCTCCACCCGGGCGGCCTCACATTGTGTCTCGAACAAACTCACGGAGGGTTGGATCATGCGGAAAAAAGAAGCCGTAGTCATTGGTATTCTGGGGTGGGCGGGGTTGATATTGGTGGGCCTGACGGGCTGTGACACCCGGACAGCCACCGCGACCCCCCCGCGGGAGAAAGCCGGCGCAGCGCAGCTGGGCTACACCAAGAAGCTCTCGGGGGTCAAAGACATCAGCGCGGCGGTCACCCTGGTTAAGTCGGCGCTCAAGGCCAAGGGCTTCGGCATTATCACCCAGATCAACGTGCAGGCGGTCATGAAGAAGAAGCTCGGCGTGGACGGCAAGCCCTATTGGATTCTGGGCGCTTGCAACCCCAGACTCGCGCACAAGGCGCTCTCGGCGGATCGTTTTATGGGACTGCTGCTGCCCTGCAAGGTGATCGTGTTCGAAGCAGACGACGGGAGCTTTCTGGTCTCCTTTTTGCGACCCCAGGCGCTGTTTTCGTTGGTGAAGAATCCACAGTTGGCGGGGCTGGCCCTCCAGGTGGATGCCCGCATGAAGGCCGCCTACGACGCTCTTTAGTGGTTGTTAGATGCAGAGCCCGGCGCTGCAGGTTCCGGACACGCAGGGCATGGACTCGCAGTCGGGATCGGCGCAGTCGATGAGGCCGTCCCCGTCGTCGTCCATGCCGTTGTGGCAAACTTCGTCGGGCCAGCTGCCGCCGAGCGTGTACTGCCAGACGCTGTTCAGGTAGCCGGTGCCGTTGTAGCCGCCGAAGATGAGCACGCGGTTGTCGACCGAGTCGTACACGAGGCTGTGGTAGTACCACGTGGTGGGTTGTGCCGCGGGGGTGGCCGTGCTCCAGTCCCAGTTTCCGAACTCCCAGCTCTCGGGCAGGGGCCCCTGGGAGTAGTCGTGCCCGCCGAAGAGCACGGTGCGGTCCCGTTGTGAATCGTAGGTCATCGCGTGGTAGGAGCGCGCCGCAGGGGCGCTGGTGGTCCAGACCTGGGACCAGCGGGAGCCCTCGTAGGTCCAGGTGTCGTCGAAGGGGGAGCCCCCAGCGCTGCCGCCAAAGAGCATGATTTGACCGATGGACACGTTGTAGACCAGCGCGTGTGACTGGCGCGACGGCGGCTTGGACAGCGGGTAGGATGCCACCCAGTTGACTCCGTCGTACTCCCAGGTGTCGTTCATCAGGTCACCGGCTGCGGTGCCTTGTCCGCCGAACAGTACGGTCACCCCCCGCCCGGCGTCGTAGACCATGGCGTGGGCGCGTCGAGCGGGCGGCACGGTGGACGTGGTGATCTGAGTCCAGCTCACGCCGTCGTACTCCCAGGTGTCGGCCAGGGCGCCCTGGCCGGGACTGTTGGTGCCGCCGAAGAGCACGCTCACTCCGCGTGCCGCATCGTACACCATGGCCGCCTCACTGCGGGCGCTGGGGGACACCGCGGGCTGACCCTCATACCACTGGTTGCCGCCCAGCTCCCAGGTATCGCCGAGGGTTTGCAGACCGTTGTCGTCGTACACACCGCCGAAGATCACCATGCGGCCCCGGGCCGAGTCAAAGGCGGCGGCGTGCAGGCCGCGTGCGGGTGGGGCCACGGCATAGGTGGGCTCGATCCAGGTCAGGGACTCCAGGGTGCAACCGCTGGAGCAGCCGTCGTGGCTGCTCAGGTTGCCGTCGTCACAAGCCTCTCCCGGATCCAGGACGGCGTTGCCGCAGAGCACGGGCTCGAGGGTACAGCTCGCGCTGCAGCCGTCACCGTCGACGTTGTTGCCGTCGTCGCACTCCTCCATCCAGAGCCAGAAGTGGCCGTCGCCGCAGCTTGCCGGGATACAGGTGCTCGGGCAGTCATCGTCGTCGGCGGTGTTGCCGTCGTCGCAGAGCTCGCCCGGATCCAGCGTGCCATCCCCACAGGACTCCAGCGACCGGCAGTCGGCGCTGCACCCGTCGTCGTCGGCGTTGTTGCCGTCATCGCAGAGCTCGCCCGGATCCAGGGTGCCGTTGCCGCAGGACTCGTCCGAGGCGCAGTTGGCCGCGCAGCCGTCGCCGTCGACGTTGTTGCCGTCGTCGCACGCTTCGCCCGCGTCGGTGATCCCGTTGCCGCAGGACTCGTCCGAGGCGCAGTTGGCGGCGCAGCCGTCTCCGTCGACGTTGTTGCCGTCGTCGCAGACCTCGCCCGCGTCGGTGATTCCGTTGCCGCAGGACTCGTCCGAGGCGCAGTTGGCCGCGCAACCGTCACCGTCGACGTTGTTGCCGTCGTCGCACACTTCGCCGGCGTCGACGAACCCGTCGCCGCAGGCCCGGAGACATACGCACTCGACCCAATTGCCATCGGCGTCGCAGGACTGCGTGCCCGGCGCGCCACCCTCGCAGGAGCAGTCCTGGGTGGCGTTGCCCGTACAGTCCGGTACGCGCACGCACACCCCCGAAACGCAGCTCAGTCCCTCGTCGCAGACCTGAACGAAACCGCAGGCCTCTCCCTCGCCGCCATAGGCCTGCCCGCAGCCCGCCCCGGTGAGTGCGAGCAGAATCGGTATCCACAGAGTGCGTTGCATGGTTCATCTCCTCCTGGGGGTGCGCGATCAGCCAAATGGCCCACCGCGGCCGCGACGGAGATTTCTGCAGGATGTGTACCAGCCGGTGGAGGGGCACGCGGGCGACCCCGTAAACGTGGACGCATTGGTTGTTTTGGTTGTTATATCAATGTGTTAAGTGGCGCGAGGCGGGAGCGCGGCATGAGCGTGCCCGAGCGCTGTTCAATGGGCAGGATTGCTCAATCAGTGGCCAAGATTGGCCGGCGGGCACGTGAGCGCGGGGCCCGGCGAGACGGGGCCGGCGCCCAGTGTGGCGCGCACGCGCCCCAGAAACTCAGCCACGGAAAAGCCCTTTCGGAGCACCGGGACCCCGAGGTCATCGGCCCCGTAGCGATAGGCTGTTACCGCGAGGATGCGGGCGCTGGGATCGACGGCCATGATACGTTTGATGGCCTCCGCACCGGACATGATGGGCATCTTGATATCCATCAGGATCAGGTCGGGACGCCGAGACTCAAAGAGCGCAACGGCCTCCTGACCGTTGTAGGCCCGGAGGGTGTTGTACTCGTCGGTCAGCAGCAGATCGTACAGCTCCTGCAGCTCGCGATCGTCCTCCGCCACCAGGATGGTGTAACGCTCGGAGGGCTGGCGCGCGGTGTTGGCGTTTGTCATGTCAGCTTCTGAAGCCCCTGCAACAACCGATCCGACGCGCGGCGAATGTGTTCCAGATACTCCCGCTGCGTCGCCGTGATACCGTCCGCCGGCATGAGCTCGAGGTACCCCATCAGGATCTGGAGCGGGTTCCGCAGCCGGTCCGCCACCTCGAGCACGTAGGCTTCGTGCTCCTGCATCTGCTGAATGACCCGATCCTTGGCCTCCAGGGCCGCCTGCTCGAGCTTGTTCCGCTCGGTGACATCCCGGAAGCTGCCGATGAGGAAACGCTGGTCGCCGATCTGCACGGGGGCCGAGGCGATGTCTGCGTGAAAGACGCTGCCGTCCTTGCGTTTCACGGGGAGGTCAATGGCCACGTTATTCTCGCCGCGCAGCTGGGCTTCAAACTGAGCGACCACGAAGGGAAGGTCTTCGGCCGGGTGGATGTCGGACACCGAGAGCCCGCGGAGCCCGTTTGGCGGGTAGCCCAGCATCTCGTGGATGGCCCGATTGCCCGTGAGGAACTCTCTTTTGTCGGCGTCAGCCAGAAGCAGCCCGTCGATGGCGCCGTCGAAGATGGCCCGAAAGCGTTCCTCGCTCTCCCGTAGGGCCCTCTCGGCGCGTTTCCGGGCGGAGATGTCCTTGGCGATGTGGATGGTCCGCTCGAGCTCTCCGGACTCGCTGAAGATCGGAGCCACGGTCACCAGATAGGTGCCGCCCATGGTCTCCATCTCCATCTCGAGGGTCACGGGCATCTGGAGGGCGCCCAGGGCCACGTGCGGGCAGCCCTCAGGGGCGTGGTCCTTGCAGTGGAAAATTTCGTGGCAATGGCGGCCGATCAAGCCACCAGGCTCTGCGCCCGCCGCTTTGTCGGCGGCGGGATTGGCTGAGAGGACCCGATGCTTCTGGTCCAGAATCAGCGCCGGGTCACTGATGGCCTTGAAAACGAGCTCCCACTCGTTCATCCGATGTTGCCTCCCCAAATTGAGTGCACCGGGTTTGCGGTAGTTGTCTGCTAGCTCAGTCGCGTGGGGCCCCAGTGCTCTACGGGGTTCAGCCTACCGCACAGTCTGGCGGAAAACCAGGAGGGAGTTGCCTGGCGCCAGTCCAGAGCGGCTACTCCTGGGCCGGGTCCAGGTAGCGGCGGATGGACACGTCGAGCTGGGACTGGAGCAGGCGGACGAGGCTGATGACGTCCTCGGGCTGGGCTCCGATGCGCTCGGCGAGGTGGTGCCGGGTGGCCCCCAGGAGGGTGGTTTGAATGGTGGAGAACCAGCGGGACACGGTCATGCGGTGCACGTGGTACAGGGTGGCGATGCGCTCGGTGGTAAACCCCTCGAGCACGCGCAGACGCAGGAGGTTGCGGTCCCGGCTCTCCAGGGCGGATAAGGCTTCGCGGAACGCGTCGTTGAACTCTCGACGGTACAGCTTTTTGAGTTGGTGGAGCTCGGCGTCGTCCTCGAGCTCCAGGTGGTCCGCCAGGTCGGCCTCGCCGTCCCCCAGCCCCTGCTCCCGCCGTCGGGCCCGTAGCAGATTTTGACCCAACCGCACCGCCATGACCCGGATCCAGTTCCGGAAGGAGCCCCGTCCGGCGTACTGAGCGATCCGCGGTGGATGGTCTTCGGTGCCCACGAAGACCCGCTGATAGACGACCTGCTGCACGTCCTCCACATAGGGAAACGTGGGCGCCATTCGCCGCAAGGCCGCGGCCATGACGGGGTAGAGGGTGCGCTGGAAGGAACGCACCGCCGCCGGGTCGCCTGCCAGACAGCCGCAGGACAAATAGAGGTCAGCCCCTCGGAGCGCTGCGAGGGCGTCCTCGGGCACCGCTCCGTCAGGGATCCGTAGCGCCACAAAGGCCAGGAACAGATCGTCGTCCACCTTGAGCTCGGGCCAGGTGGCGTGCGCCTCGGTCAGCAGCGTTCGAAGGGTGTCCTCCAGAGGGCGCGACGGCGTGACGGGGGGCGCGATGAGGGACAGGAAGCTGGCGCAGCGGGGGTATCGCTCGTCGGACATCAGTTGGACCTGCGCCTTGGCTTGAGCGGTACGCGGGGGATGGGTCGCAAGCGGAACCCGTCCAGCGTCAACCCGGCCTCGAGCTGGGTTTGGGCTCGTGTGGCCAGGGCCATCGGTGGGCGTGCGCGGTGCCGTGGCGAAGGGGCCGCGGGGATGGCCCAGCCCTGTCGGACTCCCTGGTTGTCGCATGAGTAGACGGCGCGGTCTTCAGCACCAAAAACCACCCCGAGGACGGGAGCGAAATGACCTTTGACGGCGGCCAGGAGCGCGCCGTTCACGGTGGCCTTGCGCAGGGAGAGCAGCCCTGAAGCGTGAGCTTCGACGATCCAGGGGGAGCAGCAGGCGCGCGCGATTCGCGGGCTCTGGGTGCGCGGCAAGTCCACCCGCGGTGAGAGCTTGCTGTGGGGCTCGGTTTCCGGCAGTGGGTAAATGGTCCTGTTCCCGGGCCCGAGGCGCCAGCGGTGTAGCTTTCCGGTTTTGCTCATGCCGTGTAGCACCCTTCCCTGGGGGCCGAAGGACAAGCCGCGCAGGGGGGGGCGCATCGTGCGGGTGTGAAGCAATTGATGCGTGGTCAGGCTCCACAGGCGCAGCGTGGCGTCCGTGCCGCTGGTGGCCAGGAGGGCTCCGTCCGGCGAGATGCTCAAGTCGCCGATGGTGCCGCGGTGGCCGTGCAGGGTCCGGTGGAGACGGCCGTCCGGTCGATAGATCGCCACCACGCCGTCGGCGGTGCTCGCCACCAGTCGACCGCGCG
>Ga0180009_10004899_pt1 | contig 14564 bp, 16 predicted proteins | sample OS_PC_MetaG_FD_123537 | JGI IMG/M metagenome (GOLD analysis project Ga0180009, IMG submission 123537) | Groundwater microbial communities from the Aspo Hard Rock Laboratory (HRL) deep subsurface site, Sweden - OS_PC_MetaG | ecosystem: Environmental > Aquatic > Deep subsurface > Groundwater...
GGCTTCCGCCGGACGCGGCTCCTCTGTTAGAATAGCCGGCTTCTCGGGGCGTAGCGCAGCCTGGTAGCGCACTTGACTGGGGGTCAAGTGGTCGGAGGTTCAAATCCTCTCGTCCCGACCAGTTTTCATTGTGAGTGCAGGAATCCAGCACATCGCAACTTCTGTCAGACAACGCTGTCCGACTCATTCAAAAATAACTGTGGTCATCTAAATCGCACATGTTCAAGTGCGTCCCTGGATTTGTTGATCCTGGGGACGCGCATGAGTCTGTAATGTTAGTTCGACACACTTGTCGTTTGCTGTTTGTTCAATTGAGGAGAGAGTTATGGAACATACTTTGCCCGCACTGCCTTTTGCCATGGACGCACTTGCGCCGCACATGTCCAAGGAAACCTTTGAATACCATTACGCCAAGCATCATCAGGCTTATGTGACCAACCTCAACAACCTGATCAAGGGCACCGAGTTCGAGAGCAAGTCGCTTGAAGAGATCGTCAAATCTGCTCCGGCCGGTGGCGTCTACAACAACGCAGCCCAGGTTTCGAACCACACCTTCTTCTGGAACTGTTTGTCGCCCACCGGCGGTAACGCTCCTGCTGGCGCACTGGCTGATGCCATCAATGCCAAGTGGGGCAGTTACGACGCCTTCAAAACCGCATTTCAGACCAGCGCCGTAGGCAATTTCGGTTCCGGCTGGACCTGGCTGGTGAAGAAGGCCGATGGTTCGGTTGATATCGTCAACATGGGCGCCGCCGGTACGCCGCTGACCACGGCCGACAAGGCTTTGTTGTGTATCGACGTATGGGAACATGCTTATTACATCGACTTTCGCAACGTGCGCCCCAAATTTGTTGAGACTTTCCTCAACAATCTGGTGAACTGGAAATTTGCCGAAGCGAATTTCGCTTAAGTTTACAAGTTGAGCCGTTGACCAAACCGGGACCCTGTGTCCCGGTTTTTTTTCAGCTCGCGCGGGATTCACCCAGCCGCAAGATTTCAAGATAGCCGCCTTGCATGAGCGCCTGTGCCTCGCGCAACAGTTCGGCCTGTTCATCACTTATCGTTTCTCCAGCTACGACAGCGTCCAGCAGGCGCACCATCTGCGTCCATTTCGAACACTGGCTCGTCACGTTCAACGGGGCAGGATGGCCGGCCCGCCGGAGTTCAGTCGCCCGGCTGACCAAACGGAATTTGGCGGCGTCGAGTTGCGGTGGCAACGGCAAGGACAAATCAAACGGGATGTCCAACCGGTAGGTATCGTCCCTTGGCCGGGGTTCCGCCGCGGGCGGCTTTCTCCATGAGAGTTCAGCAGGATTGGGCGGCGCTGTGCGTGCTGGATCGAGTGGGAATTTGTGGAAACCCCACTTCGCCCCCATCCAGCATTCGATGAACACACGGTCATCTTCGCCGATGCAGAGATCGCCGGTGGCGGCGTCGAGCGTATCTAACCTGGAGTCATTGAGTGGGCCGTAGGCGCGGGGGTCCAGCTTCCACAGTGCAAAGTTGCGATGCGGCGGTGCACCATAGTCGGCTTCGAGTGCGCGCCAGAGGGTGATGAATTGCCGGTAGTCGGACTGGTACTCCGGATTGCGCCGTAGAAACTCCCACGCCCACTGGTCGCGCGTCAGGGTGGCGCAGTGGGTATAGGCGTCGTCCGTTGTCATCAGATCGGCAGAAAGACCATGCTGGCCAGGTTGACCACGCCGAAACGAATCGCGCGGTTGTTTTTGTCCTCGATCACTTTGGCCAGCGCGTCCTGGATGCCAATGAGCTTGCCGAATTCGCGCTCGAAGCTGAGGTTGGCCACGCCGTTCACGTCGAATCCATTGGAAAGCAGGATGAATTCGCCGCGCAGATTCCTGGCATTGGACAGTTTCCACACCACGGCCTCGGTATTGCGCGCGGCGTTGTAGAGTTTTTGGGCGTCCATTTCGGTCAGCAGATAAAACTCGGTCTGATGATTGAATGCGGCCATGTGCATGACCAGCAGACCGTTCATCAGCGCCTTGACCCGGTCGCTCGCGTAATCCTCGCGCCACAGATCGCGTAGCGTGGTTTCCCAGCTGAGGCCTTTTTGCATCGATACGTGCCAAAGGGGGACTTGTTTGAACAATTCGGCGGTCGCATCGTCTGCGTTGGCAAAACCGGATTTGCGCCATTCGTTGGGGTTGCGGCGATAGAGTTTGAGCGCCAGCGTCTTGAGGATGCCGATGACTTCCTTCTGGTGGATTTCGATCACATCGTCGACATCGCCTTTTGCCAGATCCTTGACGCTGAAATTACGCACCGCGTTGCTGCTGCCGTCTTTACGTTGAATGGCTTGTCCGCTGCACGCGGTAAGCAAGACAACAATCAACAGGGAGGCAAGTAGTGGCGGAATTCGATTCACGAAGAGCAGCTTACCTCAATCTTCTTCGCCCAGTCGGGTGGCTCGGCGGCATAGGCCTCAAATTCAGGTTGTTCGTCAAAGGGGTGCAGCAAGATTGTATGAAGGCGCTTGATTTCGCTGTAATCGCGGTGGTCTGCTGCGCGGCGGATGGCGACTTCGGCCAGGTGGTTGCGCAGGATGTACTTGGGGTTGACCGCACGCATGGCCACGGCGCGCGTGGCGTCATCTGAACTCATGGCGCGCAATGTTTCGGCATAACGCGTTGCCCAGGCGTCGAACGCATCGCGGTCGATGAACAGGTCGCGCAACGGCGCGTTCGATGCGCCTACCTTGCTGTCGAAATCGCACAACCGGCGCAGAAAGTTCGTGTAATCAATATGGTTCTGCGCCAGTAATTGCAGCGCGTCCATGAGCAGGGGCACCATCTCGCCACCCGGGACCAGGCCGAACTTGGCGGCCATGCGTTTGATGTAGGCTTGCCCGAATTGTTGTGGGTATTCATTGATCGCGGCGGAGGCGGTTTCAACCGACAGCAGCGGGACAAAGGTCTGCGCCAGTTTGGTCAGATTCCATGCAGCCACGTCCGGCTGCTGGTCGAAAGCATAACGGCCGCCGGTGTCGGAATGGTTGCAGATGTAGTTGGGGTTGAAGGCGTCGAGAAAGCCAAACGGGCCGTAGTCCAGCGTCAATCCCAGGATCGACATGTTGTCGGTGTTCATCACCCCGTGCGAGAAGCCTACTGCCTGCCACTGCGCCATCAATTCGGCAGTTCGGCGGGCGACCTCACGCAGCAGTTCTGCATAGGGTTCGTCACGGCTGGCCAGCTCCGGGTAATAACGTGCAATGACGTAATCGGCCAGCTCGCGTATCGGTTCGATCTGGTTACGGTAGTAAAACACCTCGAACGAACCGAAGCGGACGAAGCTGGGCGCCAGCCGGGTGACCAGTGCGGCAGTTTCTTCATCTTCGCGATACACCGGCCGGTCGCTGCCTATGATGGCGAGCGCGCGCGTGGTGGGAATACCGAGCGCGTGCATCGCTTCGGAACACAGGTATTCACGTATGCTCGAACGCAACACCGCGCGGCCATCGCCGCCACGCGAATAGGGGGTGCGACCTGCACCCTTGAGCTGGATTTCCCAGCCTTCACCGGCTGCGTTCTTGACTTCGCCGAGCAGAATCGCACGGCCATCGCCGAGTTGCGGCACAAAATGACCGAACTGGTGTCCGGCATAGAGTGCGGCAAGCGCATCCATCCCCGGCAGCAATTGGTTGCCGGCCAGCGTGGCAATCATCTCGGGGCGGGAGATTTCGTTCTCGTCCAGATCAAGCAGACGCAGCGCTTCCGTGCTGTGGCAGACCAGATAAGGATCGGGAACCGGGGTTGGGCAGACGCGTGAATAATAAGACTCGGAAAGCCGGGCAAAACCGTTGTCGAAGGTCAGTGATTCAAGATTGGGCATGGAGATATTTTAAGGCCAGGCAAGGCCCGCACGACCCGCTAGCTATAAGGGTTACTGGTTCAACGCTTTGCGTATTCTCTCTGGAGCCGGGTGCTTGCAGTGCCCCAGGGCGATCACCCACGCGGGCGTCTCGCCGGAAGGGATGCGCAATACGGTAGTCAGTTTGGCGTGCTCATTGCCCCAATCGGGAAGCTGCCGAGTCCGCGTTCTGCAGCCTGTAGCAACATAACCAGCCAGCTATCGATCAGCTTTCCTGCTTTTAGGGGGTGTCCATATACGCAATGTTATGGCTGGACTTGCTCGTGCCTGGCCGATTCCCATGCATGGATTGCCTGTTTACGCGTATTGCCCCAATGATATCCACCAAGCCTGCCGCTTTGCTGAATAACGCGGTGGCAAGGTATCAGGAACCCTACAGGATTCGAACCTACTGCCAGCCCCACGGCTCTCGCGGACCGTGGATGGCCTATGGCTGTTGCCACTTTGGAATAGCTTGCCACCGTTGCAGGGGGGATCTGCAGCAATGCTTTCCACACACTGACCTGAAAGTTCGTTCCGCTTACATATAAAGACAACGGGCGGTCCAGCTTCTTCTCTTCACCGAACATGGCCCGAACAACCGCAAGTGTTTGCGGGCGATTTTCATGCATCCTCGCATACGGCCATTTTTTATGTAAATCGGCCAAATGCCCATCGGTTTCCGCATGTGCTAGAAACGCAAAACTACAGACGCCCCTGGGCGTAATGGCGATAAACGCTTTTCCAAATGGGGTGTCATGCACGGCATGTTCAATGGTCAGGCCTGCGCCGCCCAATTTGTATTCGCCGGGTGTGACGGCCTCCAAATGAACGAAGTGATCATATAAACGCGAGCCGCTGCTCAAGCCCAGCGTGTCCGATACTTCAAGCAATGGCTTGGATTCGCTCAGCAATTGCTTGGCGCGCTCCAGCGTAAGCACCTGCAAGTATCTTTTGGGCGTCACGCCGGACCAGCGGCAGAACAGGCGCTGGAAGTGGAAAGGGCTCAGGTGTATGTGCGCCGCAATTTCATCCAGTGCCGGCTGACTATCCAAGCGAGTGGAAATATACGAAATCGCCTCGGCTATGCGGTCATAGTCTGACATCTTGATTTCCCTCGTGCATGCTGGATGTGCGCATTCAGGTGCGATTGATCGAGACCCCGCCATCAGCCAGGAGCGCCGTGCCGGTGGTGAAACTCGATGCGTCGGATGCGAGGTAGAGAGCTGATTGCGCGATCTCGTCCGGCGATGCCATGCCCGGCAGGCCAACGGTGTAACCGACGAATGTCGACGTGAAGATTAGCGACCCGCTGTTCCGCTCAAGCATCGCGGGAATTTGATGCTTTGCTCCGAGGAAGGCGCTTGTCAGGTTAGTGTTGATTGTGTCTTCCCACGCCGAGAGCGACATGTCAGGTGTAGCTCCTATCTCGCCGGTTGTGCCGGCATTATTGAAGGCTATATCGAGACCACCAAAACGACTTATGGCGAGTTCGACCAGGGCTTCCGCTAGGCCCTCGTCCTTGGCGTCGCCTGCAAGCGCGACAGCATGGCCACCCGCTTGGATGATTTCCTCAACGAGTGCCTCAAGTTCCGGTTGACGCCTGGCGGCGACGACGACCTTGGCGCCTTCTCTGGCGAAGCGCCTTGCTGTTGCATAACCGATTCCGGAGCTTGCTCCGGTGATAATGGCAACCTTGTTGGATAGTGCGGACATTTAGCGAAACCTCTCAAAATTTAAATGCGTACTGACAAAAAGCTGTTTCAGCACGAGTGAAGAATGAAGGTTTAAGCAGATATCCGCGACCCGGATCTTGCTATGTTTGAGCCGTAAGGTTAGCCATGAATTCGACAAGGTGGCGACGGCACTTCAACCATAGTGCATGGCCTTGCAGGGATCAGTGCCCGCTCATCTCTGCTCGGGCTTGCACCAGTTTGCCGTCGCGGTAGTCGGCCATCGCCTGTTCGATCTCCTCGCGGGTGTTCATCACGAAGGGGCCGTACTGCACCACCGACTCGCCGATGGGCCGACCGGCCACCAGGATAAAGCGTGCACCGTCGGTACCGGCCGTAATGTCCAACGTGTCGCCCGACCCCAGCACCGCCAGGGTGTGTTTGGCGAGTTTGTCTTGTGCCAGGTTGGCGCTGCCTTCGAATATGTAGACGAAAGCATGGCGCTTCTCGTCCAGCGGCAGCGAGAAAGCGCCATTGGCAGGCAGCGCAACGTCAAGATAGAGCACATCGGTGGACGGGTCGTTGATGACGCCGCGCGTGCCGTTGAATTCACCCGCCAGCACGCGCACATTGCCTGCACTCAGCGCCACTTCCGGAATCGCCTCAGACGAAAACTCCTGATAAGCCGGGTCGGACATCTTCTCGCTGGCCGGCAGGTTGATCCACAGTTGAAACCCGCGCATCAGCCCGTTGGCTTGGCGCGGCATTTCGGAATGGATCACGCCGCTGGCCGCCTTCATCCATTGCACGCCACCGGGCATGAGCTCACCCTGATTGCCCATGCTGTCACGGTGTTGCATGTGGCCATCGAGCATGTAGGTGAAGGTGATGAAGCCGCGATGCGGATGGTCTGGAAACCCGGCGATATATTCGTCCGGGTTGTCGCTGCCAAAGTGGTCCAGCATCAGAAACGGGTCGAGGTTGCGCAAGGCCGGCGACCCGATGCTGCGGTGAACGGTGACGCCCGCGCCTTCGGTCACTTCAAGGGCGGGAACGCGTTGGCGGATGGTGCGTGTGCTCATGGCTGGCTCCTAAATGCGTATTCCATTGTGTCTGTTGAATGCCGGGCATTACGCCGTAGCGAGAGCCGGCCAGTCGCGCGCCAGCAGCTGGTCGATGCGGTGGGTCGCATGCTCGCGGGCGGCGTCGCCTCGCATCATGGCGCGGTCGGCTGCGATCACTTCGATATCCGTAATACCTAAAAAGCCCAGCACGAACTTCAACCACGGCGTGGCGAAGTCGATTTCACTGCCCACCTCGGTTCCACCTGTCGCCGTCAAAATATAGACCTTCTTGCCGGTCAGCAGACCCTGCGGGCCCTGGTCGGTGTAGTGAAAGGTGAGGCGGGCGCGGGCGATCTGGTCGATCCACGCCTTGAGGCTGGCTGGCACGCCGAAGTTGTAGATCGGCACCCCGATCACCCAGACATCCGCCTCCATTACCTCGGCCACCAGCGCGTCCGATCCCGACAGGGATTCGCGATGTGCCGCGCTGCGCGCATCCGGGTCAGTGAAGTTGGCATTGACCCAGGCGGCATCGACAAACGGCAGCCCCTGCGCCACATCGCGCCGGGTCACTGTCACATCAGCAAACCGCGCCTGTAGACCGCTGATCATCTGATCGGCCAGCTGGCGCGTAATCGAACCCTCGACGCGGGCGCTGGCATCCACGCGCAGCACGCGCAGGGTGTGGAAAGTGGGAAGGGTGTTTTGCATATTGCATCTCCTGTGAAGGTGGGCCGAACTGGCACCGTGATGCTATTGTTGTCGTTACGGTAATCGGGATAAAGAGCGATTAATTAAAATGACTGTTCATGAAATCGGGACAAATGGATAAATTTGCACATATGCAGATCTTTGTCGGCATCGTCGAAGCCGGCAGCATCAGCGGCGCCGCCGAGCGGCTGAGCCTGCCGAAATCCGCCGTCAGCCGGCGCCTCGCCGAACTGGAAGCACGACTCGGCGTGTCGCTGATCCAGCGCACCACGCGCAAGCAACACCTCACCGACAGCGGCCGCGCCTTTTACGAGCGCAGCGTTGCCATCCTCGCCGATCTGGACGAGGCCGAATCGGCGGTATCCCAAGCCCACGGCGCACTCAAAGGCGGACTCAAGGTCGCGCTGCCCTTGTCCTTTGGTTTGCTGCATCTGGCGCCGCTGATCCAGGCATTCATGACCCAGCACCCCGACGTGCGCTTTGAACTCGATTTCAACGACCGCCAGATCGACCTGATGCAGGAAGGCTTCGACCTCGCCATCCGCATCGCCACGCTGGAAAATTCCAGCCTCATCGCCCGCCGCCTCGCGCCGATCAGACATATTTTGTGCGCCAGCCCGGGCTATCTGGCTAAACTTGGCACCCCCAAGGTGGCGGCTGATTTGACGCGCCATGTCTGTCTGGCCTACAGCAACGTGCGCGATCCGGACTTGTGGACCTATCGCGGCCCCGATGGCCAGCCGGGCAGCGTGCGCGTCCCGGTGCGCCTTGCCTCCAGCAGCGGCGAATTCAACATTCGCGCTGCCATTGCGGACGAAGGCCTGATTCTGATCCCTTCCTTTTATTGCCACGAAGCCCTGCGTTCAGGGCAGTTGCTCAAGCTGCTACCGGATCACACTTGGCCGGAAATCGCGGCCTACGCGGTCTATCCGCCCACCCGGCATCTATCGAGTCGGGTGAGGGCGTTGATTGATTTTCTGGTTGAACGGCTGGCGGGGGAGCCGAGTTGGGATCGGGTGGATTGACAGGGCGGAATGGTTTCTGGTTGCGGTTCCTGGATTGAACAACGACGGACTTGGCTCGACCCCCAAGTGGTCAGATAGCTTTACTGTTTGCAGCCATTGAAACTGATTTAATAGGAAGCAAGACGAGGATGTTTCCGAACGATTGCAGGCCCACCACTTCTTCTAATGCGATGCCAGCAAGGTCGAAGAGCAATGTCCACTCCTTCAAGGTGCGTTCTCGGCCTCTTGAACCCATGAACATCTGCATATCGAACGATGCACCTACTATATCGGCCCCCACTTCTGGCAGGACCATTTCCACGAGAGCGATCCTCGCACCCGTGTGACCACAGGCATGGGCAAGATTGCGTAGAACGGTGACACAAGAATCGTCATCGAAGCCGTGCAGTACAGCCGCAAGCAGGTAAATGTCCTTAGCGCTTTGCGCTGATGGAATCGAGGTCAACAGGTCGCCAGTTTCAAATTGCAAGCGTTCAACACCGCTCGTGCCGTGGGTAGCCCAGTATTGCTTTGCTTCGGCGATCACTTGGCCTCGGTCCACTACCAGAGCGGTCAGCTTGGGGTGGCGCTTCAGAATAGCGAGCGATTTGGCGCCACGGGAGCCGCCCAGGTCAATGATCCGTTGAAACCGGCCCCAATCGAAATCTGTGGCAAAACTGTCCCCGCTAAGCGCCTCGACACTATCCATGGCTTCGGAAAACAGGGTGTCGAAGTCAGCATGATGGTCCAGGTAGTCAAACAATTCTTCGCCATGTGACAGGCGAAAGGGAGGCGCCCCTTCCCGCACGCCGTTTTCGAGTTGCTCATACCAGGGGCGACTCATGGCTTCGGAATTGTGCATCAGGATCATGGCCCTTACGTTCTTCGGATTGTCAGTGCGCAGGAAAGCGGAGCGTTTGTTATTGCGAAAGGTGTGCGGAGCCCTCTCTTCGAATATGCCGATTGCGGCGAGCATGCGCAGCAAACGTCCCGTGGCATCGGCATTGGCAGCGACACGCGTGGCTATCTGGTTCACGTCGAGTTCCTCGACGCCTAGAACGGTAGCGATGTCTAACCGCGCAGCAACATAGAGCGCCCGGGACTGCCAGAAGGCCGAGCCAATCTGCATCAATCGGAATGGCGGTGGAGTAAGTTTGTTGGCGAGGGCTTGTAGCCATGCGCCGAATTTCATCGCCTTGGCAAAGCGGCGCACGGCGCCTGCGTTCAGTTGATACGACATGGTTCTACCTCAGTCTATTTCGAAGTGCCCGGTTTTAATCCAGCCGAAAACAGGTGTCCGTTGAAGGCAGCCAGCCTGGCTAGAAACGCAGCGTCCATCGGCCGCCCCATCTGTTCCTCAAAGATGTTCTTCAGCAGCATGGGCGTCATCGCAAGACTGACAAAAGCCAATCTCAGGATGTCGGGGTCAACCCCTGAAGCGATCTGTCCTTGCGCCTTGAGATCAGAAACCTTGTTTGCGCCACGCGTGCGTCCGCGTTCCAGCAGTTGCTGGATGAAGCGCCGTCCCGGTCCGTGATTGAGGGCCAGTACTTTGAGAATCAGCTTGGGAAACTCGGGGCGGGCGGTCATGGTGTCGTAATACAGTTGCAGGAAGTCGGTGAACCCTGTGACTGACGCCAGCATGGGCCCATCGAGCACAGCCAGCATCGGATTCAGGGTCTCGCGGATCATCTCTTCGTAGAGTCCCTCCTTGTTACCGAAGTAGTAGCGGATCATGGAGACATTGGCACCGGCCTTCTCCGCGATCAATCGTGTCGTTACCCGGTGATAATCGTCAGCGATAAAGCAGTCCAGCGCCGCCTTTACAAGACGGGCCCGGACTGGCTCTGTGGGTTCGAGATTGCCCATGACTGGCTTCCCTGATGTCGATGAAACAGGTTAGCACTCATGGCGGCGGGAGTCGGTATCGTTTCGTCAATCAAGATCGGGGATGTGATTGAACGATCAATTTGCACCGAATAGCCGGATTTGGAGAATATCTGGGAGGACCGCGCTTGGCCGGTTGTTACTCTTCACTCATTTTTCAAATGAGCCTGTCGGCACGATACAAAGCTAACCGCTGAACAACGCGTTCAACCCCCCCGTCATCGACATGAAACGCAGAATCTTGTGCGGTGATTCATTGAATTCATGGCGCTCGGGCTTGAGGTTGATGGCTTCGACTATCGCCGCATCCAGTTCGGCGTCGCTGCAGCCGCCGCGTAGCAGGGGGCGGAATTCAACCTTTTCGTCCTGTCCCAGGCACATGTAGGCGGTGCCGTCGACGGCGATGCGGATGCGGTTGCAGGTTTGGCAAAGGTGCTGCGACACCGGGGTGATGAAGCCGACGTTGAAACGGCCGTCTTTCGAGCCGAGATAGCGCGCGGGACCAGCGCCGGGAAGGGGGCTTCGATGAAAATGACCTGGGCGAGTAGGCCTGTCGAATACTGACAACTTTCGCTTCAATCGCCTACCTGCCCATCTCTCTGCGCTGAGATGGGCTCAACACTTTTTCGCCATTGCTTTCTTGAGGATGTCAGCGCTCATCTGGGCTTCGGCGTACATCATATTCAGGCGCGGCGCTCTTCCTCCTGCTCCTTCGTCCGGGATATCGTCGAGGTGTCCATGCCGCCGAATTTGGAGCGGCACTTGTAGAAGGTGGTTGAAGATGTCGTGCTCCCGGAAGAGTTCGGGTACGGGTGTGCCGGCCTCCTCCTGCTTGAGCGCGCACTGATCTGGCTACCGGTAAAACGTAATTTCTTCAAGGGAGCATCCTCGGGCTAGATCACGAGAAAATCCCACTTCTGGCGGCTACTGTTTTACGGGGGGGTACCCAGATATCAAGTCTCGCGTGCTTTTTCTTCTTTCAATGACGACTTGATTTCTGCAATCAAACTTTCCCGGTTTTTGACGATCCGCCGGATGAAATGCTTGGGTGCGCCAGTTTCAGCGTCATATTTGGCTCCCCAATGCACCAATTCCAGCAGGGCGGGTATCAGGTCCTCTCCCTTTTGGGTAAGTTCATAGATGATCTTACGTGCATTCGCTGGGTCGGGGCGTCTAGAAACAATTCCGGATGCCTCAAGGGTTTTCAAGCGGTCAGCGAGTATGTTCGAGGCGATTTTCTCCGACGACGCCAAGAAATCCAGGAAATATCGTTTACGCGAAAAGACGAGATCCCGGATTACGAGCAGCGTCCATTTGTCACCGAAAATGTCGAGTGCGTAGCTGATAGGGCAGGAGGAACGTCGAGAGCTATTTTTTTTGGTCACCTGGAGAGTTTACGCAAGACTGCTTGCATAATGCAAGTAGTCTGATATGGTTATGATTACTTGCTCTTTGCAATCATAAACTAAAGAGGAGGATGAGAAATGAAACTCTATTACGTCGTTGGCTCACCGAATTGCCGCAAGGTTCACGCCGCGGTCGACCACCTCGGTATTCAGACTGAATTCGAATACTTGGATTTCTTTGAGGGGGACCTCAAGGTGCCGGACTACCTCAGGCTCAATCCAAATGGCTTGGTTCCGACGCTACGTGATGGCGATTTCATTCTTTGGGAATCGAACGCCATCATGCAATATTTGGCCGACAAGGTTCCTGGCAACAAGCTCTTCCCGAAAGACGAGAAGATGCGGGCGGACATCGTGCGCTGGCAGTGTTGGGAACTCGCACATTACAACAAGGCGTTTGGCGAACTCGCATTTGAAACCGTGGCGAAGCCGAACTTAATGGATGCCGCACCGGATCCCGGAATCGTGAGCTGGGCCAAGAATGAGTTGTTACGTCACGCGCCCGTGCTTGAGTTACATCTTGAAGGCCGCACACACATGGTAGGTGACGGCGTTACATTGGCCGACTATTCACTGATCCACGTGGAGATGTTCAAGGAGGCGATACCTTTCGATTGGTCGCCCTATCCAAACATTAATCAATACTACGAACGCATGCGTGCAGTACCGCATTGGGCCAAGACAGCGCCTGTAAGCGCCGAGGCGACGGGGCGGCGTCCGAAAACAGTAGATGAACCTGGGTAGCTCCTCACTCTAACAAGCCGACACGCCAATCGTGCAGCTTAGCGGTCTTCTATCCGCTTCGAACAGCGTAGCAGCTAATATCTGCTTCAGAGCCAATCGGTTCACTTGGGACCACTTAGCGATTTTTTACGGAGGTAATCCACATGGAAGAAGGCGTGACTGAGATTGACGCAACGGAACGTTCAGACAGAAACGCGCCCCCCGTAGGGTTTTGGGTCGCTTCTACCATCGCCCTGTTGTGGTATTTGATGGATATGTCGGCGTTTCTTATGCGTGTGTTAATGACTGACGACGTCATCAATGCGATGCCGCAAAATCAACAGCACTTGTATCAAAATATGCCTCTCTGGGTGAATATCGTATTTGCCGCTGAAGTTGTTGGTGGCGTGCTCGGCAGCGTAGGATTACTCCTCAGAAAAAAATGGGCATTGCCTTTATTCGTTGTTTCCATCTTTGGGGTGCTTAGCCAGACGTTTCACATCTATTTTCTCTCTGATGCGATCGACTCAATGGGTGCTTCCGCGGTCGTGATGCCGCTATTGGCGATCCTGATAGGCATAGGAATGATCATTCTGGCGAAATCAGCAATCTCCAAGCGCTGGCTGCGGTAGGTTCGGGATGCGTTGTAGCAAACTGCAGATAACAAGCCGTTGCATCGGAGAGGCGGAGAACATCGGTTCTGAATTCAAAAGTCGTTCTCCGCCGCTCGGTGTATTTGTACGTTGAGCGACTGTTCAGGATCAGATATCGGACTTCAAAATGGATTACGCTGCCGACTTCCTGCCTAATTCCCGCCTTACAGACCGTCCAGCGCTGTTCGCGAATGACGTTGTAGCCAGCTACTAAATCGCCCCATTCACCCACCCGTCATCGACATGAAACGCAGGATTTTGTGCGGCGATTCATTGAATTCATGGCGCTCGGGCTTGAGGTTGATGGCCTGGACGATGGCCGCTTCCAGTTCGGCGTCGCTGCAGCCGCCGCGCAGCAGGGGGCGGAATTCGAACTTTTCGTCTTGTCCCAGGCACATGTAGGCGGTGCCGTCGACGGCGATGCGGATGCGGTTGCAGGTTTGGCAAAAGTGCTGCGACACCGGGGTGATGAAGCCGACGTTGAAGCGGCCGTCTTTTGAGCCGAGATAGCGCGCGGGACCGGCGCCGGGGATGGTGGTTTCTATCAGGTTGAACTGGGTGCGCAAGCGCTCTTTGACCGGTTGCAAATCCATGTATTCGGCGTTGCGGCCAGTGTCGCCCATGGGCATGGCTTCGATCAGCCGCAATACAAAGCCGCGCTCCATACAGAAGGCGACCATTTCGTCGATTTCGTCGTCGTTGGTGCCGGCGAGCGCCACCATGTTGAGCTTGATCGGGGCAAAGCCGACGTCTTGCGCTACCGCCAGGCCGTTCATCACCTTGGCCAGCACGTCGCGGCCGTTGATTTTTTCCACCCGCGCTTGCTGTAATGAATCGAGGCTGACGTTGAGGCGGGTGACCCCGGCATCTTTCAGCGCCTGTGCGTGTTTGTCGAGCTGGGTGGCGTTGGTCGACATCGATAGATCGTCGATGCCGGGCAGGGCGGTGATGCGCCGAGCCAGGCCGGCGATATCGCGCCGTAACAAGGGTTCGCCGCCGGTCATGCGGATGCGGCTGACGCCCAGCCGGCCAAAGGCGCCGATCAGGCGTTCAATTTCGTCAAAGGTGAGCCAGTGTTCGGGTTCTTCAAACCCCTTGAAGCCTTCGGGCATGCAGTAGCTGCAGCGCAGGTCGCAACGGTCTGTCACCGACAGCCGCACATAGTCGATACGGCGACCAAACTGGTCAGTAAGAACGGTGGCGTCCATGATGTAGATATCTTGATCCGATTGGCAGGAGTGGTTATATATGGAAAAATATAACCTGTTTGGAACAGGCTGACAACGCAAGCATGAAAATATTCGGTATCGCAGGGTATAGCGGCAGCGGCAAGACCACGCTGATAGAGCGCGTGCTGCCGCAATTGGTGGCGCGCGGCCTCAATGTGGCGGTCATCAAACATACCCACCACGACTTCGATATCGACCGTCCCGGCAAGGACAGCTGGCGCGCGCGCGAGGCCGGGGCCGCAGCGGTGCTGTTGTCGTCCGACCACCGCACGGCACTCTTGACCGAACACCGTGACACCCCGCCGACCCTGGCCGATCTGCTGGCCACGCTGCCGCCGTGCGAC
>Ga0180009_10004900_pt1 | contig 14561 bp, 12 predicted proteins | sample OS_PC_MetaG_FD_123537 | JGI IMG/M metagenome (GOLD analysis project Ga0180009, IMG submission 123537) | Groundwater microbial communities from the Aspo Hard Rock Laboratory (HRL) deep subsurface site, Sweden - OS_PC_MetaG | ecosystem: Environmental > Aquatic > Deep subsurface > Groundwater...
AGTTCTTCAAACAGAGTCAGCACATCACTGATCTCGCATCTGCCTCGGGGCGTAGCTCAGCCTGGTAGAGTACTGCGTTCGGGACGCAGGAGTCGGAGGTTCGAATCCTCTCGCCCCGACCAAGTTTTTCAACAAGTTAGCTAACTTGTTGATCCTCCCTAGTCCCATCTGCGTGACTGGATCGTGACAACCGATCTAGTACGCTGACAGCTCTTACATGGTTATCCGGTGCCAGGTGTGCATAGCGTTCGGTCATTTCAATGGTTGAATGGCCGAGCAAATCACGCACTTCTGCCAACGGAACAGCTGCACTTACCAGCCATGAAGCAAATGTGTGGCGCATGTCATGGACCCGAAAATCCTTGATCCCTGCGCGCGCGCATGCTGCCCCATACCCACATACCCACCCCGCCGCGCTTCGCGCCCCCGGCTTCTGGATTGCCGGTTGGCATCCAGCCGGGGCTTTGGGCGGCATGGATATGTGGATAACGGGAATTATTTTATTGGGGGATCATCAGGTGTTCGCTCTCGAATTTTCAGAAAGCTCCCCAGAATAATCCCATCTTCTGTTTCTGCCTCAATACTCAAATTACATGGCTCGTACACTGGTAAAGGAGCGAATACCATAACCGCCCTAGCGGACAGCCGACCGAGCTCTGACTTCAACTGTTTTTTTTGAATTGATTCATTCATTTCCCGAGTCGGCATGTCGAGCTCGGCAAGAATGTCCCCATTAAGGCTTGCACGTAACAGCAACCGTTCGAACGGTCGTTCAAATGGCGTAAATACTGATATTTGTGCGCACAGTTTAGGCAAAACTGCGGGCAGCTTATCAATGATCATCTCGCCGCTATAACAGCCGACGAGTGTAAATTTCCCACCAATTTCGTGCCTAATGTCGTCGCAGAACTGAGCGATGACCAAACGTGACGATAGTGTCTCCATTGTGTTATCCGTGAATCCTGCGCTGTTCTCTAATAGCAAGGAAAACTTGATCTGGACTTTGTCCCAGTGCCCGCGCAAGGCGGTCAATCATTTCTGTTCCAGGGTCCAGCTGCCCACGTTCAATTCTGGCAATATAGGGTTGAGTCGTACTCGCACCCTCCGCTAGTTTGGCTTGCGACATACCAGCTCCAAGGCGTAGCACTGTGAGTGTGCTTGCTTCATCTGCATACAAAGATGCCGCCAAGTCACGTCGCGCCCCATCCATTTGCGATGCAAACTCTGCATCGCCCTCAAACTCATCTATAAGGGATTGCAGGCTGCTTGTATTTGCAATTGGTAGAGGGCGTGTCGGTCCAAACTCGCGATAAACGACCTCAGCAAATGGAGCTGCACTAGCAACGCTAGATGTCACGCCAATCATTGAGGATGCGTCTTGCAATGTCGCTGTCGAGCTCATAATTAAATCCTTCTTTGTGGACTACAGCCAAAACACAAATTTGCTTTGTTTGATAGTGGTATCCATAAACAACGCGATAAACGGTCGCGGGTGTATCAAAGACCCTGAAACGCCAAAGATTCCCTATTCCTTTAGCTTTCTCCCACGGCTTCACACCTATCCGAACAGCTCCGAACTCGTTGGCTCCATAGGTCGTAAGTTTGTCAATCAATCGCGGATCGGCTTCCATCTGCTGCAGCGCTGCCAAGATCGCTGCAGCAACAAGAGGAGCACTAGTTCTCACCGCGCGCAGATCGTCTTTAGCGTTGTCATGTATATCGATGTGCATTATATACGATCATATATCGGCCACAATCCCCTAATCTTAACTAAGTCGTCTGCTGTCTTGGCTGCTAGGTGTAGCCAAAACGTAACTATCTTAAACTAACGCAAATGATTTTATGACTCCGCCTCGCTTCATATCAATGTTGCGGGTGAGGCAAGGCATTGATTTATAAAGTCTGGCTGGATTTTGGCCTGTTAATCCGCCATTCTCCCAAGACATCCTACGACCTCTATGTCCACTAGCCGCGCGAATAACGCAAGCAGCCATACACATCCACGGCAAATGCCTTTCCGGTTGTCTCACGTGACCAAATCGTGACCCAAGTTGCCAGAATTGTCCCAAACCGTTGCTTTTTATCCGATTAATGCGTGATGTCGGTTGGCGTAATGGTTTGTTAATCAAATAGTTAACTTCTTGCTGTCATTTTCGGGACGCAGGAGTCGGAGGTTCGAATCCTCTCGCCCCGACCACTATTCCGGCTTTCGCCACAATTCAAGTCATCGCCACCGGAAATCGAACCGGACGCGCCATGACTCGCCCGAGCAAGGCGCACCTGTCGTCCGGGTTTATCGCCCTGTTTGATCCATCCTCCGATATGGTCGATAGTGGAGGTCGTTTCTCCTACGCACGCCGCACATGCTGTCCACGTTATTTCCCATTGTTTCCTTGCTGACCGGTATCGGCATCCTGCTGATCGGCAGCGGGCTGTTTGGCACCCTGCTCGCCCTGCGCGCGGGCCTGGCCGGATTCTCGGATCCCGTGATCGGGCTGGTAATGTCCGCCTACTTCGTGGGTTTTTTCGCCGGCACGTTCTTTTGCCCGGGGCTGATCCGGCGTGTCGGACATATTCGCGCATTCGCCATGTTTGCCTCTATCGCAGCCACCACGGCGATCCTGCATGTCCTCGTGATCGAGCCGGCGGTCTGGTTGATCTTGCGCATGATTACCGGCGCGTGTCTGGTGGGAATCTACACCGTCATCGAAAGCTGGCTCAACGCACAAACGCCGAATGCGCGGCGCGGACAGGTGTTTGCGGCCTACATGGCCGTCACCCTGCTCGCACTCGCGTTCGGACAGGTGCTCATCACCTGGGCGGATCCGTCGGGTTTCACCTTGTTCGGAATTGCGTCCATTCTGCTGTCGCTGGGACTCGTGCCCATCGCGTTCACCAGCATCGCCCAGCCGCTGCCGGTCAAGACACCCCGCCTCGGTTTGCGATTTCTCTATGCCACGTCACCGGCCGCGGTTGCCGGCGCGCTCGCGTCTGGACTGGTGATCGGCGCGTTCTGGGGCATGGGGCCCGTATTCGCGCAGCGCGTCGGACTCGACACCGCGGGGATCGCGAGTTTCATGGCGGCCACGATACTCGGCGGTGCCGCCTTGCAATGGCCGATTGGACACTGGTCCGACCGGGTCGACCGGCGGCGGGTGCTGGCGCTGGTCGCGGCAGCGGCGTCGATGTTCGCGCTCATCTCGATGGTGGCGGCGCCGGCTTCGATGGCCGGCCTCATGGTCTCAAGCTTCCTGTTCGGCGGACTCGCCTTCAGCGTCTATTCGATCAGCGTCGCGCACTTGAACGACCATCTCCGCCCGGAAGAAAGCCTGGAAGGAATTAGCGGTCTGCTGTTGCTGCATGGCATCGGCGCCGCCGTCGGTCCTGCGGCCGTGGGGCTGTTGATTGCGGGCTTCGGGCCGAGCAGCCTGCCGGTGTATTACGCGGTCACGCTGTTGTTGTTGGCAACGTTCGTGCTGCTGCGCATCCGGCGGGCGCCGCCGACGCCGATGGAAGACCATGCGCCGTTCACCCTGATGGTGCGCACGTCGCCCGAAGCCCTGGTGCTGCTAGCCGATACGCCGGACGAGGAAACCGCGGCCCCGCATGCAAACCGCTGACCGCTCAACCCAGCGGGCGTAGCGAATCAGAAATACACGCCCACGTTGACGTTGAAGCGGTCGTGCCAGGAATCGTCGGTCCCGCCTGCGGCCAGACCCGTGCTGAAGTTGGGGCCGATATACGGATGCTGGCGGCCCCGCAGATAATCAACATAGACAAACACCTTGTCGATCGGCGTAAACGACACGCCATATACCTGCTGCTGGCTGTCGCGAAATCCGGTGGCATCCTTGGAGAGCAGACTGTAGTCGGCATAGACGGTGATGTCGCGCAGCGCAGCCCATTCGCCGACGCGATAACTCAGGTTGGCGGTATACAGATTGGCGCGCGCCGCCACCGCATAGGGGAAGTCGTACGCACCCATGATCACCACGCTGCGGTCCTGACCCAGCGGGTTCTCGACGCTGTTCATGTAGCGCGTCGCCTGAAACATGACGCCCCACGGCCCGTAATCGCCCTTGTAGTGCACCGCACCCGCGCGGCGAGAACCATCGCGGCCGGTGGTTGCGTTCGGCAGGCGCCCGGACAGCAGCGACACGCCGAACTCGCTGGATTGCTGTGTGTCCTTGCCGAAGGTATAGGCCGCCCGACCCACCACGGTATCGCGCTCGCTGTTGCGCACCGCGCCGTTCTCGACGACGTTGAAGGTGTAGCGGGCGCTGCTTTCGCTGTCGCCGCTCCAATGTCCGCCGTCGCGGACGTAGTACGCCAGTTGCAGATCCCACGGCCCGCTGTGATGAATCAATTTGCCGCCCAGGTTGTAACTGTCTTCCAAACCGACGTAATACGCCATCGAAAAAAAGTAATTGTGCGAGGCGAACGGTGTAATGCCGAAGGGAATCGGATTCAAACCGACATGCAGTTGCGTGGCGTCATTAAACCGATATCCCACCCAGGCGTGATGCAGGAAATGGGTATCGGCGCCGCCGCGATATCGGTAATAGCGGTACTGGGCCGATGCCAGCCACGGCCCGTTGTCATAGCCGGCATCGATGCGCGCAGTATCGAAATCGATCAGACCCGTGTCATTGTATTTGGGATCCCAGTCCTTGTAGGCGTAGTTGTAGCGCAACGCGCCACCGAGCCGAAAACCGTTGCCGAGATCGACCGCCCAGGCGCCGTCCGCCAGGGCAACACTGGACAATAGCGTGGATAACAGGGCGCCGCGCAGGTAAGTATTACGCACGTTTGATGTCGGCATTGGGGTCTCCTTGAAGTGTCAATCCGCTCGCGCTGCTCATCGGACCGCCTGTAAAAAATGCATGTGTCGTTCGTACTGATCGAGGACATCGTTGATTACCTCGTCGGCGTTCCAACCCATGATGTCGTAGTCCTGTCCGCCTTCGCGCAGATGGACCTCGGCACGGTAATATTTCAGCGCCTCGACGCGGCGAGCGCGGGTGTCGCGCAACACGAACGAGGGCGATTCATAGGGCCGCGGATGGACCGAGTAGAAAAAATCGATCTCGTCGCCGTGGCCCACTTCAATCCAGGCCCGGCCTTGCTGATCTTCGCCGGTGCGCGCGTCCCTGCCCTGCCGCTTCAATTCGGCCACCACCTCGCCCAGGGCCGGTTTGACCACCTCCTGAACGAAGCGGTCGACCTCGGTGCGACTCGGCTGGTGGATCACATTGTGCAAGCGGCTTTGCCAGGTCTGGCCTGCCTGCAGCCCCCTCGATGCCACCCCTGCACGGCGCAGACTCAGACGCTTGACCGACTCGATGCGCAGCGCCCTGACGAGCCCCCAGCACATCAGGATGATGACCACCGTGAACGGCAGTGCGCTGGCGATCGTCGCGGTCTGCAATGCCTGCAACCCTCCGGCGAGCAACAGCGCGGCAGCCACCACCCCTTCAACCACCGCCCAGAACACGCGCTGCCATACCGGCGATTCTTCTTCCCCGCCCGAAGTCAGCATGTCGACCACCAGCGAACCCGAGTCCGATGAGGTCACGAAGAACGTGACCACCAGCAGCGTCGCCAGCAACGAGGTGATGCCGGAAAACGGCAGGTGCTCGAGGAATTTGAATAGGGCAACCGAGGTATCGGCCGCCACCGCATCGGCGAGGTCGCCAACGTGCTGGATCAGGATCATGTGGAGCGCGGTGTCGCCGAAAAATGTCAGCCACATGAAGGTGAATCCCACCGGCACGAGCAAAACGCCAACGACGAATTCGCGGATAGTCCGGCCGCGCGAAACCCGCGCGATAAACATGCCAACGAAGGGCGACCAGGCAATCCACCAGCCCCAGTAGAACAAGGTCCAGCCGCCGATCCAGGTCGTCGGTTCGTAGGCGTAGAGATTGAAGGTCATGCTAAACAGGTTCGACAGATACATGCCGGTGTTCTGGACCAGCGTCTGCAGCAGGAATACCGTCGGCCCGGTCACCAGCACGAAGAGCAGCAGCAGCACCGCGAGCACGACGTTAAACACGGAGAGGCGTCGGATGCCGGCGTCCAGACCCAGCGCCACCGATAGCGTCGCAATCGATGTGATCACCGCGATCAGGATGACCTGGACGCCGACGGTGGCGGGCACATCAAACAGATAGTTCAGGCCCGCGTTCACCTGGATCACGCCGAAGCCGAGCGAAGTCGCCACGCCAAACAAGGTGCCAAGCACGGCGAAGATATCGATTGCGTGGCCGATCGGACCATAAATCCGCTCGCCGATGAGCGGATAGAACGCCGAGCGTATCGTCAGCGGCAGGTTGTGCCGGTAGGCGAAATAGGCGAGCGACAAGGCCACCACCGCGTAAATCGCCCAGGCATGCACGCCCCAATGGAACAAGGTGATCCGCATGGCGTTGCGCGCCGCCGCGATCGTCTCGCCCGTGCCGACCGGCGGACTGACAAAATGCATGACCGGTTCGGCGACGCCGAAGAACATCAGACCGATGCCCATGCCCGCCGAAAACAGCATGGCAAACCAGGACAGATAGCTGTAATCGGGTTCGCTGTGGTCGGGGCCGAGCTTGATGCGCCCGTAGCCCGAAACCGCCAGCGCCACCACGAACACCAGAAAGCCCGCCACCGAGATCACATAGAACCAGCCCGCCGAATGCGTGATCCAGTCCTGCGTGGCCGTGAAGAGCCCCGCTGCAGCGTCGGGATAAAGTACCGCCAGCCCGACGAACACCAAGGTAAAAACGCCCGACAGGATAAAAACCGGCGGGTTGATCTGCACACGCCAGGGCGACGTGCGTTGTTCGGTCGGTTCAGACATTAGGCTCCCTTGGCAGTCGGGTCTATAGGCGTGGCCAAGCGCGTCGAGACCCCGCACGGTGAAGACCGCATTGCTTAGTGTAGGACATGCCGCCTTGGGGTGCGTCGCACAGATGCTTATTGCGCGTTAAAGCCATGCCTGCCGAAGCAAATCATTTATTGGTTGGATAGGGAGATAGGGTCAAAACCCATCCCAATCCATAAGCATGGCGCGACCTGGATCGCCATGTGCCTTTGAACCGGTACACCGATGACGCTCGTATTGCGCTGCTGATGCCGAAACCGGGTTGTGAAGCAGGATGTACGCTCCAGCGCTCACTACTTGGGAGCGCTGCACCATTAAAATGGCCGTCTCTTTTGTAGCGCGCATGCGCGAGCCACACCCCTCCCGAACCCAATTGACACACAAACTGTACGGACTTCCGGCGCACCGATGCGGCTAGAATGTCGCTTTAAACGCAGGAGTCCACTATGTCCGAACCCGTTGTTTTTGATAAAAATCCCGCCGAACTTGAGCTCGAGCCCGGTGAATACTGGTGGTGTTCGTGTGGCCGCTCGATGACGCAGCCGTTTTGTGACGGCTCGCACGAAGGCACCGATATGGAGCCGATGCCGTTTGTGGTTGCAGAAAAAACAACCGTGTGGCTGTGCAACTGCAAGCACACCAAAACCAAACCCTTCTGTGACGGTTCGCACAACGACCTGCCCGACGATATTTTCTAATCTCATTTTTTCTTCCATAACAAGAAGGCAAGCATGCCCATCGAACTGACAGCACTTTGGCATGATCTGTTGCTGCCGTTTACCTGGGGTGGACTGGTCGGCCTGGTGTTTTCACTGGTGGGCGCGGCGGGGGGAATTCTGGCCTCGTTTGGTCTGATCTCCGTGTTAGGGCTCACCGACGCCAATCAGGTCAAACCCATGGCCCAGGTGCTCACCCTGGCCACCCCACTGATCGCTGTCCCCCATTACCTGCGGCAGTGCCGCGTAGTGCTCCGGCTGGGATTCATCCTGGCAACGGGTGGCTTGCTGGGTGCGTTGGTGGGTAGCCGTTTATCCATGCATTACCTGGCCGACCTCTCCGAATTCAAACCTGCGTTCGCGATTCTGGTGCTGATCATCGCTGCGCAATTAGCGTGGTCCCTGCGCCGGTCCGACCAATCGGCTGGCCCTTCTTCCCGTGCATCCGCCGCCTTCGAAGGCCTGGTACTTCAAGGCGAGCCTACTTGTTCAGTGGGCGTGCAGCGCCGACCCTGGTCGTGGCGTCGCCTTGAATTCGAGTTTGGCGGAGAGGTCTTTGGGTATCGCCCCGCCTCTGCATTTGCGGCCGGATTCACCATTGCGGCCCTCGCCTCGGCCTTGGGTGTGGGTGGCGGCTTTCTGCTGGTGCCTTTCATGGCCATGGTGCTGCGCCTGCCCATGTTTGTCGTCGCCGGCACCGCCGCACTGGCCGTCTTCGTCAGCTCGTCGGCCTCCATCGCCAACTACATGGCCATGGGCGTACAGCTGGATTGGGGACTGCTGATTCCAATGCTGATCGGCACCGTAGCAGGTGCTTTTCTGGGCCCGCACATCAGCCGACATTTCAATGAAAGCTGGTTGCGTATCTTGTTGGCAAGTGTGCTGCTGGGCATTGGGGTGAAATATCTTGTTGGGTAGCAAGGGGCTTTGGTAGGAAATTGAAGTAACAAAATGCGTTTTGAAAGCCCGCGACTGTTCCTTTCAAGTCAACTAACCGGGCATTGCACGTGTCCAGTATCCGGCACATGCTTTCAACGACTCAAACCGATCCTGAAGTAGAAGTTCGGGCGGTTTGTGGCGAACGACTCATGTTCGGCCGAAGCGGCCCGTCGTGGAAGAACGCTAGCAATTTACGTATGTTCGCTTGGGGGACTATGACCAGGCGGGTACTTTGTGCCAATTACAGACGGTCGAGCACTTCCTCCATAGCAGGCACTCGATCCGGATTATCATTACACATGCGGACAGATATCCGCAGCACATCCACAATGAACCAAGAAATTACGGCGCATCGACATGTTTTGCGAATGCCAGTAACACAGACCGACCGGTCTAGTGGATAACTGTTAGGTATCTATGCCCACCGCGACACATTCAAATAGCTACTGCGAAGCCTGGATTGACGGAAGATGGGTAGTGGCGCCTGTACTGACTGGTCTAAATCGTCCGGGACTCACAGTGCGTTGCCTTGAGTGCCATGGCCCGATAGTCCTTATGCGAGCTGGGCGCAACAACACAACTCGTGCACACGCGGAGCATCGGCCGGGCCATACAGGTTGCTCAATCGGCCATTACTTCGATGGCACACGCACACCGCACCCATATCAAGTCGAAGCGCAATCCAATCCTGTAGATGGATTGCCCGAGAATGAAATCGTAATTGAGGACGACGAGTCCGCATTTCCGGAAGGGAAAGAAAAATACAAACAGCATCGGTATCTTGAGCGTGACGGCAAGATTGCTAGACGAGCAAAAGCACAACGACTTGCCACGACGGGAAAGCTTGAATGCGAGGTTTGTCAGTTCGATTTCGGTGTTCGTTACGGGGAAGTTGGTCACGGATTCATTGAAGCGCATCACAAAACGCCAGTCGCGCAACTCGGCGGAGCCAAGAAGACAAAAATAGAAGATTTGGCACTTGTTTGCCCGAATTGCCATCGAATGCTTCACCGAGGTGACCCACTCTTAACCGTTGGGCAACTCAAAGTAAAGTATGTTGCAAACAATACTTAACCCATTGTTCAAGCCGAAGCCGCTTCGCGGCTTGGCTTAATTCAAACGTTCGACGTCTTAGCAGCAGAGGATCAAATGGTGATAGCAAGTGAATTTCTGGCCGATGCAAAGAAATTGATTCTGATGTCTTGTGGAGACATCAGTGAGCAAATGAATGAGTTAGAGGTAATTCACGCAACGACATTCTTCTCGCTCGGCATTGAGCGCCTATTGAAGTTCGTCTTAGCTGAGATAAACCCCGTATTCGCTTTAACGTACGGGGATTTTAAGAATGCTGCTCCGTGTCTCTACAAGCACAAGTTCGTAAATGGCGATCAGCATGGCGTGACATCAAGCAAACCAGACACAGACGTTGTGTCATTTAGGGTTGCCATGCAGCGTGCGTTGATTTTCTCTACCGGGGTAAAGGAAAACAGCCAGCTATTATTTTCGCTCGCAAACTATCGAGACATACTCGCGCATCGCCCACTGTCCGAGCTAGACATCGTCAAGGCCAATCGACTATTAGCCAAGGACGGTTACAAGTTAGTAAATGACATCTGTTCTGAGGGCTCACTATTGGTTCAGGAGTTTTTTGGAACGAACCATGACCGGCTCCGTGACCTAAGTCGCAAGATACAAAGCGAAGAAGATTTTTCGAGAGAGATGGCAGCTCGTATCGATCAGCATAGGGCGCTTTGGCTTAGCAGGGCATCGCAACCAGAGTTCATAAAGCAAGCGACCGACATCACTGAGTCCTTGCTTGCTAGTTCCGGGCAAGATTTCAGTTACGTCCCATTTACATGCCCAGCGTGTGCTCAAGAGGCTGTCGCCAGGATTGAGCCAGACTACGATTACGATCCTGCGGAGAAGATGTCGTACGTCACTGGAGTTTTTGTGGATAGCATCAACTGCTATTTCTGCGGCCTCAAACTGCAAGACTATGAGGAGTTGAATTACGTCGATGCAAATTCAATATTCGAGGGTGGTCATGACCTCGTCTAGTTGTCATAGACGCCGAATCCATCATTCCACCGGACCTGCGCGATAAGCCGCGCAGTCCGGTGAATTCAAACGTTAGCGGGCAGATCCAGTGAACATCTTCATCGAAGAGTCGGGATCATTCGTAAACGCCCCGAACGTCGGGGCATTCAATTCTATTGCTGCGTATATGAGTCCGGAGAGCGACCGACGGGCACTTCGGGGAATTCTTTCGTCCCTGAAGCGGTCGGCGGGCGCTTCTGTGAATTCCGAAATTAAACTCAAGAATCTCACCGAGCGGCAGTTTTTTGAATTTCTGAAGCAACTGTCTAGGTTGTCCGGCGCGCTTTATGCGGTAGCAACGGACGCCGGGCTTAATCAGCCCGCTGAAGTTGAGAAAAATCAAGCAGAGCAGGCCGAAAACGTTGTCGTACACAAAGATAAAATGCACCATCAAACCGTGCGAGATGGCCTGCAGGCGCTCTCTGAGCGTGTGGCTTCTCTTGCACCACAGCTGTATGTTCAACTCCTTTGCCAAGTAAATCTGATCGAAGCGATCTGACAACTGACCGAAGCCAACCCAACGCCTTAGCCATAGAAGGGCTGCCGGTGGCGGGCTGTGACTTTTGTCACTTCTATGTACCGGGCGTATGCTTTCAGCCAATGTCATTGGCATACTGTCAGCCGCTACTCAAACGGCCTCTACGTTCTTAAGGAGCCCCAGATGCAAGTGCAGTTGCGGAAATGTAACAACATTGAAACTGGTTCCGTTGAAATTAGGGAACAGACCCTAAATTTGAAGTACGCCATAAACGGCAGTGGCAAAACCACCATCGCAAGGGCCGTTCTTGCCTCTATTAACGAAAGATTAGGCATCGAAAAAAATGCCCTCGCCGCATTGACTCCCTTCAAGTACCGGCTGGACGCATCAGGCAAGCCTGAAGTCATTGGAACTGAAACGATTCAGTCCGTTAGAGTCTTCGACGAGAAGTACATCAACGATTTCGTGTTCCAAGCAGACGAATTGCTAAAAGGTAGCTTCGACATTTTCATAAAAGGCGAAACCTACGAACAGGGCATGAAGGAAATTGACGCCCATGTTGCTACCATGCAAAAGGCTCTCAACGAAGACAAAGACATTGCCGACCTGATTTCTGACTTCAACGAGATAAGCAGCAGCTTTGGAAAGGAAACGAAGAGCGGCATCCATGGTTCCAGCGGTCTTGCCAAAGCTTTCAAAGATGGCAACAAGGTCGCGAATATCCCGGCCGGTCTTGAACCATACAAGTCGTATATTCAGCATCCAGAGAATTACAAGTGGGTGAGATGGCAGTTGGGCGGTCACGACTTTATGGACATCGGTTCAGACTGCCCCTATTGCACAAGCGACATCAAAGAGAAGCGCGAGGCCATAAAGCGCGTCAGTGAGGTCTACGAACCTAAGTCCATCGAAAACCTGAACAAGATAGTTTCTGCATTTCATCGCCTCAATAAGTACTTCTCTGACGATACGAAGGCCAAGATTGCCGAGTTCGTAGAGTGCGTGGAAGGCTACACCACCGATCAGGCCAACTTTCTAAGGGAGGTGAAGGCACAGATAGAGCACTTGGGTGACAAGTTCGTGAAAGCGCAGCGGCTGGGCTTCTCCTCGTTGAAGGATGTAGATAAGGTGATCAATGGACTTAATGATCACAGGATTGACCTTTCTCTTTTCGTACACCTCAACTCTGAAAACACCAAGCAGAAAACGGGAATCGTTAACGCAGCGATCGACAAGCTGCTAGAACAGGCCAACCAACTGCAGGGCATGATCAAGAAGCAGAAGCAACTGATCGAAAATTTAGTGAAGGAGCATAGCGCCGGGATTAATGCGTTTTTACAGAACGCCGGTTATGTGTACCAAGTAGCGCTACTGGACGACGGCACCGGGCAGCACCGTTTAAAGCTGGTCCACAACGAGATTAACGGAGAAATCGCAAACGCAAAGGCACACCTTAGTTACGGCGAACGAAACGCGTTCGCGCTCGTCTTGTTCATGTATGACGTATTGAAGGCAAATCCGGACCTTGTCGTACTGGACGACCCAATATCATCATTTGACAAGAACAAGAAGTATGCAATCGTAGACATGCTTTTCCGCAATGGTAGCGGATCGCTACGCGACAAGACTGTCCTGCTCTTAACCCATGATCTTGAGCCGATTGTCGACATGGTGGTCCACCATTCCGATCGCTTCAAAAAGCCGTTCGCCACCTTTCTGCAGAACAGCAATGGGACGCTCACCGAAAAGGAAATTGGGCGCGCGAACATAAAGACATTCATCGAAATCGCCAACGAGAACCTGGCTGCGGGAAGCCACATATTAAATAAGCTCATATATCTGCGCCGACGTCTCGAGGTGGCGCGGGAGAAGGCGCTTGCGTTTCAGGTAATCTCAAATGTCCTGCACAAACGCCAGCCCCCACAGATCAAGGGGGAAGTCACTAGAGATATGACAGCTCAGGAGCTGCAGGATGGCAGCAATGAAATCGCGGCTGAGATCCCCGGGTTCGATTACCAAACGCTATTAGGTCTTATAACCGACGACAAACAGATGATCGAGCTGTACAACGACACAGCAAGCAACTACGAAAAGCTCCATCTATACCGAATAATCTTCGAAGGAAAAGACAATCTGATAGGTTCGGACGTAGTCAAAAAATTTATCAACGAAGCATTTCATATAGAAAATGATTACATCTATCAGCTCAATCCCCGGGAATTTCAAACGGTGCCTCACTTCGTGATTGAGCAGTGTGACCACTACGTTGCGGCACTGTCCACGTGACTTCACAATCATCATTCAGCAGCTTTTAGGCACACACCCGTTGTAGGCTCCGTGCTCGTCGGCACCATTTTTTCGTCCGCTTTGGCCGAATATGAGACGCTCGTGCTACTCAGCTTGAACGTCCACTCTTGCGTGCGGCCATTAGAATATCAAGCCGTCAAAACAGAACGACCCTGACCCAATCTGCTACGTATGACCACTCAACCTGAAAATGTACTCGACTTCTGGTTCGGTTCATCCGGCACTGCAACTGAGATCGTCGGGCGACAGCGCAAGCTGTGGTTCGCAAAATCGGCGGCCAATGATCAGGCTGTGATCGACCAGTTTGCCGACACCCTGGTCGCGGCTACGGCAGGGCGACTTGATCACTGGGCCGATACACCTCGCGGCCGGCTGGCCTTGCTGGTCGTGTTCGATCAGTTTCCGCATCACATCCATCGCAATCAGCCGCAGGCATTTGCCACCGACCCGCAGGCCCTGGCCTTGAGTCTGGCTGCGATAAAGGCCGGCGATGAGCAGCATCTGACACCGATCGAACGGGTGTTTCTGTATCTGCCACTGGAACACGCCGAAACGAATGCAATGCAGGATTGGTCGGTTGCGCTGTACGAGGAACTGGCACACGAAGCCGCGATTGAAGAACGTGCACTATTCGACGACTTTCTGAAATATGCGCGGCAGCATCGAGACGTGGTGGCGCGCTTCGGGCGTTTTCCGCATCGCAACGCGATACTGGGGCGGCCTTCCACCGACGATGAACTTGAGTTTTTGAAGCAGCCCGGCTCGCGCTTCTAACCGTTATTTAAGCCCCACGGGTATTCATGCCCTTCGGGTAAAATGGCGGCTTCCTGCGCCCACTGGGTAATCCCCGCTGTTTCCATGTCCCGCCAAATCCTCGTCACTTCCGCCCTGCCCTACGCCAACGGCAGCATCCACCTTGGCCATCTGGTTGAATACATCCAGACCGATATCTGGGTACGCTTCCAGAAAATGCATGGCCACGACTGCCGCTACATGTGCGCCGACGACACCCACGGCACGGCAATCATGCTGCGTGCGGAAAAGGAAGGCATCACGCCGGAAACCCTGATCGGCCGGGTGTGGGACGAACACACGCGCGACTTTGCCGGTTTCAACATCGGCTTCGATCATTACTATTCGACGCATTCGGATG
>Ga0180009_10004902_pt1 | contig 14557 bp, 26 predicted proteins | sample OS_PC_MetaG_FD_123537 | JGI IMG/M metagenome (GOLD analysis project Ga0180009, IMG submission 123537) | Groundwater microbial communities from the Aspo Hard Rock Laboratory (HRL) deep subsurface site, Sweden - OS_PC_MetaG | ecosystem: Environmental > Aquatic > Deep subsurface > Groundwater...
AAATTGAGGATAGTGATATCTGGTCTGGCAGGTTATATTTGAGGAAATGTGCTGATTGCGGTTATCCTGCTAAATTTGTAGTGATTGAACTTTTCATCCAGGATGTTAGACAACCCCGAATCTGGGGATATTGTGGAATATGCGAAGTTGGATAATTCAAATGATTGGGGGATTCTAAATGACTGATAAATTAATGTGTCCATTCCTATTGATTTATCTAGGAAGAAATGGAGACTCTTATTGTCTGAAAGAAAAATGTGCATTATATCTAGAAGAAGCTAGTTGTTGTAGCTTTAATGCGATTGGTTGGGTACTAGGAGACACTAATCATCAATTGTTAAAGGTAGCTGAAAGATTGTTTGTAATAACTAGAGAAATGAAAAGAAGCAGGTGAAAATATGAAGGAATATTCAATCTCCTGGAAAGATACTAACGACAATGGAGACTTCCAATGCCCAAAATGTAAAGCCCTGATAAGTCCAGATGATGATAGCTCACACAAGATTATAGATATTATAGGCTCCTATTCCCAGCTAGTAGTTCAATGTGCCAAATGTAAAGCTGAAATCAGAATCTCATTATAAGCTCTCCAGGAAAGTGAAATAAGATGAATAAAGAGATGAGAAATGATGCCTAAGAATTTACCAGGGAAAATAAGTCTTACTAAAGAAAATCTAGATGCTTACAAAAAACTCACTATATGGAACCAGCTACCTTTCGATGAAGATTTCAAAGGACGAGTTATTGCCCAATATATCCATGCATTCTATGAATCAGCTGGAAAGAACTGGGGAGAATTTGGTGAAGGGAAAATCCTAGACGTTAAGTTTGAAAGTTCCTACATCATATTCGATTACCTAGATTATAATGGAGCTAAGGGAATATTCAAAGTATTTGCTCCCTGCTAGGTGGATAGAATTTGGAACTATGGAGGAAAAGTATTGAAATCTATTAAATGTGAGATTAGATACGATGAGCTAACTAAGGTTCCCAGGATATTCATTCCCATTCGTAGCATTCCAGATGAATTAATTGTGTTAGTTAAAAGAATGGAAAGAGATTCTAGAGAGAAATGAGGAAGATTGTAGTAGAAAATATCCAGAGGACCACTATATCCTAGGATTACTTTATGGACACATCCATGCTATTGAAGTAATATTATCTGGATATTATAAAGAAGTAGTAAGAAGACATAAGAAAAGCATATTGAAGTGAGAATAATGGAAACTAGTTCAATGGAATTAATAAAGTTAATTAAAGAACAACAAGCTTACGTGAAGAAAAATCTAGATAGGGCATTTCAGAATCCAACAGAGAAGCTTTGGAAAGGAGATGATGTTAATATTGCATTTGACATAAATGATAAATTTACTGAAGACAACTGGAATGATAGACGAATAAGCTTAATGCGTGGATTCTTTTATGGCTGGTTTTATGATGGTATTCTTAACCAGATAGTATTCATTGGAAATCTAGAAGTCTCTCATCAATGGCATGATGACCAGAATTATGTTTTCATACGAGATATAGGAACTAATGACCTTTACTATATTACCTGGTGCAAATCTAGAGGGAGAACTGATGTGATTTTACATAACGGTCAACACATATCACTGGAAAACTTTAAAGAACTCTTAGTAAAAATGCTAGGAACAATTATAACTCCCTAGAAAACACTGAACCAGGATTTCTCATTAAGTCCTGTTGTTGTTCAGTGTCTAGTTAGGAAAGCTTTTCCCAGGGAAACTCGGTAGCTATCCGTTTAAGCTCTAGTTGATGTAGTAATTAATAGCGTATTTAAAGAATGAATTTAAATAATCTGTTTACAGCTAGGCACGTCTATACGATAGCTACCATTCCATACTGGAGAGAAAGGGGATATAAGATGAAAGAGAAAATAATTCAGTATATAGGTGATATTTTAACTAATCTAACTGGACAAGCTCACTGTCCATTTTGTGAATCAACAGAGTTTATATCTAATCTAGAAATTCTAGCACAGGTTGATGTTCATGCTAATCCAGCTTATCATACTCAGCAGCTCATAGCCATTACAAAATGCAATCTAATAGCTTGTAAGAACTGTAGGGAAATCATTCTAGGAAATGGAGAATTTAAGATTAAGAAAGTTAAAGAAGAATAAGCTTTCCCAGGGAAAATTAAGACCATCCGTTTAAATTCTAGATGAATACCCTTTGGGTCAATTCACTAGGATACGTCTACATGATGGTCTATTCTATACTGGGTAAAGCTAAGAGCTGAATTTAAGAGAAAGGAAGGTAGATTCTAAATGTTGAGTTTTAATATATTAGTTTATGCAGTACAATGTAGGGAATGTGGAACTTTCAATCGCCACATTGTGATAGTTGCAGGTGATGATGAGAATAAAACAGAAGCTATAATGAAAGCTAGATTCCTCCAGTGTAAACATTGTAGGCACAAACTAATATCTTCCAAAGAAAGGAAAATCCCGGAAACAATATTTCTAATCAGGAATAAGAGAACTGTTGATTTCCAAGTGGATAATAAGACACGGGAGTTAGCTTTCCTTAAGTCACCCTACCATATTTTAATTGACTTAAATGAGCTTCAGAAAGCTGGTTTTCTAGGTATAGTCCAGATTAAAGGACGAGAAAATACCAGTTCAGTTTATCACATCCTGGAAAATAGGATAATACCTTTCCATTTCAGGGAATGAGAATAGAGAGAATGAACCTGAAAGACCAGAATCTACTCCTTCAGATAGAAGACATATAATAAGAGAAAGAGTTCAAACGGTTAGAATTAGCTATAGCGGAGAACGGGAGCTAGACATACAAGAAGAATAAGCTGGGTTAATAAAATTGGATAAGAAGAAACAAAGAATAAAAAAGAGAAAGGCTGTGAAAGCTCTAGAAGAGATAGAAAATCTCTATATAAGCATAATGGAGATTTTTGATAATCAAGGAGACAAGATTATTAAGAAATATCCTGCTCTAGCAGTTTCGATTAAAGATTATAGAAATACTGTAGACCAGGAGCTCTCTTGGCTGTACGAAGAAGCTAATATAGTTTTAAACTTAAAAGTACTTCCTGAAACAAACTATTCTGTAGAAGATTTCATACTTGAAAGAGGATATGACCCTAAACCAGCTTCCACAGTTGTCCAGGATACAGTGAAAAGAAAACAGGAAGGATTAGGTGAAGGTAAAAGGTTATTCGAGGGAGAAAAGTAATTGATAGAAAAACCTAGTTTAATAATCTGTGCTAATGTTGAATCAGCTGATTTAACAGCTGATGGAAAGCTTGTCATAGTTCTAGAAAAGAAGCCAGGCACTTATCCTTCAATCTCTACTTTATGTAAGCTTGTCAGAGAATTCTTCCAGGAAAGAGATGTGTATATTTACATTACGATTTTAACTAGAAAGGAGAAACTTTAGATGCGAAGTACTGGAGGAAAGAGTGGAATCGAACTAGAAGCTTTTGTACAAGATAGGTCTCTAATAGACAATGACCATCTAGGATTCAAACACAAGTCAGCTTCATTTGCTTTCAAATCTATAAGTGCAAACTTCTATCTAGACGATGGTAAACCTGAATATCCTAGTAACCCTCACTCTTCATTAGAGGAACTGATAGAGGAGATTAAAAGTGTACTAGCTCAAGTCCAGGACATCTGTGAACGTGAAGGATGGTTATTTTCTAGCATAGGATGTCATCCCTTTGCTAGCAGCTTTGCCAGCTATCATATTCACACTTCTTTAAGTGAAGTTCCTCTTGTTAAAGACATAGCTCAAACTAGGAAATATCTACTGGACTTACAACCTTACATAGCTTTATTGTCACAGAACTCTCCTGCAATCTGTGGTACTAAAGCTCCCTATAAAGATGTTAGATTAACATATAGTAGATGGGCTAGATTCACTAATTCTGAAAAAAGCAGTCACGGTGACCATTATCTCTCTCTAGCCGAAGGGAGAGCAGGACATACCAATGTAAACACATTAGAATGTAGATTACCTAGCTCCTGTTCTTTACATCAAGGAGAAGCTGTCCTAGTCTTTATCAAAGCTATGGTAGAACTAGCTAATCTGCCTATTCTCCCTATAGCTAAAAATGAAACAATGTTTTATAGAGTATTAAAATGGGGAGGACAAGCTCTTATTCCTGTGATGGATTATAGCACTATGAACTTCCTGGGTTCAGGAAAGGAAGTTCTAGTTCCTATTTCAGAGCTCTTTAGATTATTCTTAACAGATAATACGATACAACCAGTATTTAGAGAAATAATCCAGGAACTACCTAGTAAAGACAGAGACGATGTAATGGAATACTTTAAGATAATAGCTTCAGGACTTACGCCTAGCGATTACATTATCAAGCTTTGTGAAGACTTAAACTGGGATAATAAGGCTATTAGTGAAGCTATTAGTAGAATTACAATGGAAGGGTATCTAAATAGTAAACCATTCTGGGAATTGATTCCCACTCCCAGTAAGCCTGAACTACCAATGATTAAAGATATATACAGCCTAGAAGAAGCTCTTGAACTAATTAAAGAGAAAGGTACCTCTGTTAAGTTTGAATCTACAGAAGACCTAGATTATATACTGCATACATCTAAATATTCACTTAGGAACTGTGCTGGAACCAGGATAATCTTAAGAAATCTAGCTAAGAAACCTGAAATGCAATCTATAAGTTCTTTTTTAAATAATAGGAAGTTAATGAGCTCAGAAGCTACACGAATATTAAATTTTCTAGCTAGGAAAAAGGTACTAGAAACTAATAGCCCTACTGAATGGACTAGTGAACTGCAATATGGTCCTGGAAAGAAGTTTCCTTACGTGATTCAATTAGCTAGAGAAGAGAATCTACTTTAGCTGATATGCATAGAGAAAGAAGGAGATATTTTGAAGCTAACTAAAGCAATGTATTCTGAACTTAGGGAATCCCTTTGGCAAGCTAGGAAGCATTGTGAAATTAACTATTTAGACATAGGACCAGAAGATAGTCAATACATTATAATACCTTCTCATAGCTGGAGTCATGATGAATGGAGCACAGCTGAGTTCGCATGGTGTCTAGCAAACAGATTAGAAGTTAGAGCTATCATACCTACTAGGAATGATTTCTTACGTAATGCTAGATTATATGAGATTGTAATGAATCCTGAAAATAAGAATATAATTGAGCTAGGAGGAATTAGGAAGAAAACGCTAGAAATGGATTCTAATGAACTCAATTTATTAAGACTGGCTTATCTATATTTTAAGAGACGAAAGCTAGATGTAGATTTAGTAAGCTTCAATTCAACACTTTATGAAAGATATTGTGAAGCATTCAATCATTACTTGCGAATAGAAATACCTCAAAGATGGAGAAAGAACATCGTAAACAGCTTTAATTTTTATAAAGAACTAGAACAATTAATTAAAATTATTACTAGTTTAAAACTTCCACCAGTTGATAGATGTAGAATTTGTAGTAACCTAATAAATGATGATTTTATTTATAGAGCATCACATTTGCTTTTAAGAGCTCTTAGAATATGTACTGAGCATGTCCCTTTCCCTTTTTATTCAACTTCTCTTCTAGACGTTACCTCCCAGGGAACATTATTTGTTAATTATCCAGTAGAGCTCTTACTCAAGTGTAAATGGAAAAGAAAGTTCAGATGTTTAATATGTAAAAAGAAAACTGACATGGATGGATTCTGTCTAGATTGTAGGAATATTCAAGGGAGTTATAATGATTTATTTAAGCTGGGTTGTCTGGAGAAATTAGATAAGAATGTGAATATAAAGAGAAAGAAGGACCCTAGGAACGATAATAATTCTAGCCTAGACATTAACATTAAAGAAAGGACCTGTGTAAATTGTAAAAGCTCTTTCATATTTTCTAGGGGTAATTATTTTCAAGAGTATTTCTGTGAAAGCTGTAGAAAAACATTTGATTTCTTTTCAATAGAAAATGATATTTATAATAATAAATTTACCGAGAAGGATTTTATGAATATGCCTGAGCTTAGAAAGCAATATCTAATTACCAGGGATGGTTAGAGGGAATGTGTGGTATATCCGGATATTTCAATGGCATAGGAGCTGTAAAGAAAGTCTTTCAAGTACTTTTAAACCAGCAAGATAGAGGAACAGATGCCACAGGAATAGCTTATCTCAGCAACAAAAGGATTCACATCATTAAGAAAGCTGTATCACCTCAAAAGTTCCAGGAGACAGTAGATAATATAAATGATGAAGATGTTTATGTAGCTATTGGGCATAATAGACATGCTACTAGCAATACATTAGAAAAGCATCTAGATGAAGAGTCTCATCCTTTCTTTTCAGAAGATAGGAGCTTTGCTCTAGTTCACAATGGCACTGTTTTACATGAAGATATAATTAGAAAACTACTTCAAATAAAAGACAATCATAATTTCTCTAGCAAAGTAGATTCTGAAGTATATGTGCATATTCTAGAAGACATCTTAAAGACAGAACCATCTAGAATTAAAGCTATAGAGAAGCTCTATAAGCTTATTAATGGAAATATGCTTATTTTATTCTCTGATGGAGAGCTAATAGGAATTCCATCTATAGCATTTATAGTAGCTCAAGAGAAAGATACTATCCTAATAGCTTCAGGAGAGGAGAGTATAATTCCGTTATTAGGAAATAGATTCCAGCTTGCTACACCAAAAACAGGTACTAAACCTAAGGCAATTAGTATCAAATTAAAAGATGATGATAAGCTAGATGTAATATTTTATGGAGATTGGGAAATAAATGAGCTAGAACTTCCAAAAGGTTTCATAGCTGCTATTATAGCTGAGTGTGACTTCTGTGGAGATACTAATGTATACTGTGAGAAATACCAGTATTCTAAAGATGTTATAAAAAATAGATGCATTAAATGTTTTAAAAAGAAGGTAATTAAGCTACCAAAAGTAGTTACATCTTCTCTAGTTTCTGCTTCTTATACTCCATCTATACGAAAGAAGTCTCCTAAAAAAAAGTCGTATATTATTTGTTCTGGCTACAAGCATAGTACAGCTACACACAAAGTCCTCTATTGTTGCTATTGTAAGAAGTATTATTGTAAAGGATGCTTTAGAGATGCTAGAAGACATAATTGTGTAGCTAAACATCCGGAATTAACTGGATATAAAACTTTTCCTAAAGATGTAGAATGGGATTTATTTGCTTAAAGGTGTTTGTTAAAGATGCTTAAGAAGCTAATTAAGATATCTAGTATGAGAGATGTCCAGGCTCCTACGGAATACACTACAATGCATAATAATCTTTTATATTACGCTACACAATCAAATATCCCATTTGTTATTAGCTCTGATATTCAAGCGGATGAGGACTTAAACATATTTGTGGATAAAAAGCTGATTACTAAAGATTCTGTGTATCTCCTAGTTAACTATAGACTATCTATTAATCCTCTTCTTAAGATTCTAGGTTTTATAGGAGAAAACTACAATTCCTCTGTAGAGCTGGCAAGCAATAAACCTATACTTAAGACATTTCTATCCAGGAGAGGCATCCCAGTTCCAGAGTTTACAATAGGACTACCTCTAGATTCAGGATATCCATGTATACTTAGAAAGAGTGATGCTACTAGCTCCAGTGGTCTATATCTAGTTGGAACTGAAGATGAGCTATTTGGATTAGTTGAAAATAAGGATTCACCTGTTATAGAGAAGATAATAGGTTTAGAGAAGGATATACCAATTAGTTATATGGTATGGACATACTTCTACAAGCCGGTAGCTATAATAGCTAAGATAGTTAGGGAGTGTAAAACACATAAGGAATGGATATTTCCGGCTAGACAAAATGTATTCTACATCCCTCTCTTTCCCAGGGAAAGTATAAGTCTAGAAAGCTTCAAAACAGTCAGAGCTAAAGATATTAATACTTATCATCCAGATTACGTTCAAGACTTTTTAACTATAGCAGAAACTAATAAAACTCTACAGGCTTTTTCTATGGATAATGTTCCCTTTACATATGAAGCTGCTAGTCACTCTATGCAGTTTAACCATGAAAAAATAAAGAAATGGGGAGTATACAATCTAGCTGAAGCTGTCTCTAAGATTCTTAGGCTAGGGTTTTGTAGGGTGGATATTAAACTGGATGAGAAGAAAGCTCCTAATGTTCTAGATGTTAAGACTTATTCTGGATATCATTCACCACTATTCCCATTCCACTTATTAAACAAATTCCCTAGTGACTCGGAGCATATATGGTATATGATACACAAGTACTACAACCTGTTTGGTAAATTTAGTAAATGCGATACTGTTCCAGAGAGGCTAGAATAATGAATTGTAAAGAAGCTAGAAAAATATTAAATATTCGTTTTAAATTATGGGAAGAAATGCGTAGCTCCAGACCAGTCTATCTAGCTACAAGGCATTTATTAAAATGCAATTCATGTTTTACCTGGTCCTTAGAAGAGTGTGAACTAATCAGAGAAACATTCAGGAAAGCTATACTATGACAATTTATATTCTAAGCTATTCTCATTCGCCTTATGGTGATAATTCCAGCACAGCTTGGAAACTGGCTGAAGAAGCTGAGTGGGAATTCATTAACAAGTATTCTAATCCAGAGTTTACCAGGGAAAATGATATACTAATACGATGGGGAATACATAATCATCCAGACTGGGACTATAAAGTTAAAGGAGTACTCAATTGTGCTCCAGCTATTAAGCTGAACTGTTGTAAAGCTCTAGCCCATTATATAATGGCTAATAACGGAGTAACTGTACCTAGGATAGAGTTTTTACCTGGTAAAATTAGTATATATCCTTCTCTATCTAGATGGAAATATCACTCTCAAGCTAAAGATATTAAGTTCATACATAGAGAAGAAGAGCTATCTAGTAGAGATTGGAAAGCATTTTATTATACAGAATTAATTAAGTCTGAAATAGAATATAGATTCCACATTTTAAGAGGCAGATGCATTAGAATGTCTAGAAAGCTTCCTATGCGTAGATTCCCATTTGTAGACCCTATAATACGAAGCTTCAAGAGAGGATGGAAGCTTAGAGATAAAGATGGATGGGAACATTTACCGGATATAGAAGAGAAAGCTATTGAGCAAAGTGTCAAAGCAGTTGAAGCTCTAGGATTAGACTTTGGAGCTGTAGACGTAGTTATCCAGGAGGAAACTAATATCCCTTATGTGTTAGAGGTCAATTCAGCTCCTAGACTCAATGCATTGGGAAGAAGGAAATATATTAAAGCATTTAAAAGGATGTTAGAAAATGCAACCTAATCCAAACAATCCTAGATGTCCAGAATGTGGGACTAGGTCTCAGAGATGGGGAACTAGAGCTAGAAAGAAATTAGGAAAGGCATTGAGATTCAAATGCCCTGAATGCGGAATAACATTTTTTCTAGATGAAGATAAAGACCCTGAAAGACCCTAGGACTATTTGCACTGAAGGAGATTGCTACATGAGTTTCTTTCAACTAGAATTTAGTCCTAATAGCAGAGCTAACTGCCGGATATGCAAGCAGAAGATTCTACAAGGAGAAAGAAGATTACATGCCAATCTAGGTTCTGGTAGATATCCATATTACTATCACATAGACTGTATAATAGAAAGATGTAAGCTAGAATTCGATAAGATGTTCTATTACATGTATAAAATAAAGAAGCTAATTCCTGCTTATCATGCCTTACTAGAAATTCTGGAAGATAGAGACCCTTTTAGATTAGAACTCAAACCGGCTGCAACTGATATTATTATAAACGCACATTTGGCAAGAGTTCAGGATATAGCTGAGGAGAGTAGAGATAGTGAAGTGTAGTGACTGTAAGTTACTAATTAAATTAGATGATGGAATCTTATATTGTAAATATCATAGGTCTTTTATATCTCCTAATATATTGAAAATAGATGTTTACTGCCCTAGTGAGGAAGAGAATCATGGATAAGAAACTAGTTAAAAAATTACAACAAGAATTCTCTTTCATTCCTAAAAGTAATCCTTTATTCAGGAGGAATCTAAGAGCTCCTATGTACATAGAAACGGATGATGGTTGGTTTGACTTAATCTACCATCTCTGTCTAGATATCCAGAAAGAAATTAAAAAGAACTCTAAGCTTAAGAATTTCATCGTAGTCCAGGTTAAAGAAAAACTTGGAGGATTAAGATTCTATACGGGAGCTGCTACTCATGAAGTCTTTGAATTGATAAGGAAAGCTGAATTAGAAAGCTATAATATCTGTGAGAGATGTGGAGAACTAGGAATCCTCCGAAGAAATAAGGTATGGTGGTACAAGACGCTTTGCCTAGGGTGTGCTAATAAAGAGCTTGAGAAAGAATGGATTCCAGTTAAGTTAATTCAAGATATAACAAGCTTAAAGAAAAAGTGATGCACTTGGATAAGCTAAAATCTTCTTTACCAAATATTTTACCAGGGAAAGTTAAGAAGCCCACTAGAAGACATAAGAGGAAGAGAAGGAAAGTTAAGAAGCCTAGAAGGAAATGGGAATGAGTAAGATTATTAAACATTCATTAGACTGGATTAGAGATTGGAGAACTCTATCTTTGTATTTACATGCTAAAATCTGTGGTAAATGCATAGCGTAAATATGATTGTATTCAATGCCCTCAAGCTTTAAGAATAAATGAATTAATTAAAAGAGGAGGAATACCAGATAAAATTACCGGATAATCCTTGTAAAGCAACTAGCTGTATCAGCAGAAGATATGAATGTTGGATAAGCTGTACCTGGTATTGGATAGAATTTCTTTAGATTAAGCTCTCTAAGCTAATGAAAAACTAGGAGGAAATTTAATGGATAAGGAAGAATTGAAATGTATGAATAAGACTTTAAATCTCCTAGATAAAACTAGAGAGGAATTTGATAGAATATGGGAGAAAGCTGGGTTTGACCTGGCTTATTTCAATGTAAATATTAATTTAAAAATTATAGTAAATGACGTTAAAGTCCAGATTATAGATTCCTGGAGAAGCATCTTAAAGGAATAATAAGTTTATTATGCCAATTAGAAATTTAGTTAGAACATCCGGCAATGAGGGTGGGAGGACAATTATAGCTTGAAGACGTGGTTTTGTGCAGACACTCACTTTTCGCATAGCAATATTTTAAAATACGCTAGTAGACCTTTTGGCAATATAGAGAGAATGGATGCAGCTCTAATTAACAATTGGAATTCTAGAGTAGGTAAAAATGATATTGTAATATTTCTAGGAGACTTTATGTTTAAACAGAAGCATAAGATACAATCTTATCTAGAACAACTCAAAGGAAATATTACATTTATTAAAGGAAACCATGACCATAACAATTCTCTTAACACTAGGATTATCTATCTAGTTCTAAACATGGGCGAACAGGATATATTCTGTATACATAATCCTAGAGATTATAGTAATGCATATTCTATCAACCTAACAGCTCATGTACATGAGAAATGGAAGATAAGGCAGATTTACAATACCTTTCTAGTCAATGTGGGAGTAGATGTCTGGAATTATCATCCAGTAGACTTTAACGAAATACTAAAGCTAATTGCAAGATACAAAAGAATGAATAAACGAGAGAAGAGAATAGTAGAAGGTCTAGAAACTTATAAACTACTAAAGTCTAAGATAGAAGCTAATCCTCCTAAAAAGCTGGAGAATTAACTCTAGCTTGGGTTGGAAAACACCTGTCTATAAAGACTAGATACCAAAATTAGAAGGGAAATACATGCCAGAAAGTACCTGGTCGCTAGAGATTTACGACTATGCGAAAGATGTCGTAAAAGCTGTAACAATCCTAGGCATCGCAGGCTTAGCCTGGAAGACAGCAGTTTGGATAGTCCAGGGCATTATGGCATTATAGCCTAGGTGCCATAATCCACATTAAATCTCCCTTTTTTTTCTAGAAGAAAACAATCAATAAGGAGGAATAAGAATGTCCGAGCTACTGAATTTCCTGGAAAAAGCACCAGACCTAATCAGAAGTGAAAAAAATAAAATGATTGCTATGCAAACTCTAGAAGAATTCACTAGTGCCCTCCCTTCTTTTTAGTATTTATAAAATATTATAGAGGAATTAAATGCCTAAGTTTGATAAGCTTAGAAGAAAGATTAATGAGCAAATGAGACAGAGGAGAAGCAATCCTCCAGGCTTCCATAGAAGTAGAAGTTTAGAGAATAGGCTTTCCCAGGGAAAATATGGTCCTCTAGATAGAATTCTAGAAATAAATACTCAGGGAATGTGGCATAGATTAAGCTTTAAGGATTTACTTGAGTTCCTAGTATTTCTATTTGACAATGAAGATAGAATACATCCTCCTCCGGAGAAGGGAGCTAGATATTTAATGGATGCAATAGAATGCTTATATGATTCTAGAGATATTGTCAAAACACTTCATAAGTTTAGAAAGAAAGAGGATTGGGAAAAGATATGAAATACTGGTATAAGATAATTTGTAAAATGTGTGGAAATACCATTCGAGTAGAAGAAAGTAAAAAGGTATACTCTAAAGAGGGAGCTTTTTTAAATCTTGAATATGAATCTGATTGCCCAGATTGTTACAGAGATATGGTGGAAGTCTGGAAAAAGATATGTGATGCACCAGCCAAGATGCTTAATACTCAACAAGAGGAAATAGGCAGATTTAAATATTATATAGTCTTATGTCAATGCACAGCTTGTAACAGATACCAACTTTGGATATTAAAGGAACTGATAAAGCATGAGTGAGCCAGCTTACAAAGAAACAACTATTGGTTGTCCAAAATGCGGAACAGTTTTGAAGTTAACTTTAACAAGGAACTCTGAAATAGTGCTTGTTGAAGTGTTAGATAAAAAGAGAAAGCTAGCAAATTTCATTAATAAACGTAAAGAGGGGCTATAAAATATGACTAAATGCCAGGCATTTTGGCGTATCATAGGACTATTCAAAGAAGGAAAGATGCATGTTAAGCTTCCAGACGGCAAGAAGATAACTGGATTTAAAGGATTCAAAGAATGGTGTGGAGGTAAAAGCTATAGCCAAGCTATGAGAGAATGGAATACCTTCGAAACCCTGGAGCTCCTAGGTAAAAAATTAGGTATTGAGCCATGTACAGTTCTATCAGCTTTAAATTTAACAACTAAAAGTCTAGAGCCACTCATAGCTCTAAGGAAGGTTACGACACTTAGAAATGCATCTCGAAAGGGTAAGGGAGCATTAGCTGGCTCTCAAAGTGTCCCCTCTGATATTCAAGAAAAAGCAATTGATAAAATCATACCCAGGCTCCTAACTAAGAAGATGAAGTCCCAGGAAATTAGAGAAGCAATACAAGAGTTCAAACCTACCAGGGAAAGATATGAAAAAACTATTAAAGAGAAAGAGAAGCCAGTTCAAATTCAAGAAGCTGAAGGAAAGTTTGATAGTAAATCCCTATTGAATTCTAGCCTAGAAATCCTAGGGATATTAAATCTATATATTGAAGCTGGAAGATGCATATTACCTGAACCTTACAGTGAAATAGTTCTCAATATAAAAGACCAGATAAGTAAACTATTAGATTTATTAGAGGAAGCTAAATGAGTAAAGAAAAAAAGAAAGAAAGTGTATTGGATACAGAGAAGCTTGAACACTTCTTTAATTCAGCAGTGGCTAAGCTAATATTACAGTCTCCTGATTCTAATATAGAAAAACATTCAGAAATAAATAAAATATTCGATAGCTTGAAAGAATACAGCTTAGGTGAGAAGCTAGTCTTGCTATCTTTAATTAATGCTAAGATACTCCGAGAGAGAGAAGTAAAATTAAGTGAACCTGAGAATCTAGAAGCAATATCATATACTATATTTCATTCCCTAGTCCAATCCCAGATACCTGGGAACTTACTGTTCATAGTGGGTAGAATATCTGAAAGAGCATTGAGGTTATTCCCTGAATTAGCTGGGGCATTAGATAAAGAAATGAATAAGATAATAGCTGGGACTCCAGGGGAGCCTGGATATATTAGTTGAGAGGATAGATTATGGGAGGAAGATACTATATTACCGGAGTCCAGTTGGGAATGCTAATTGCATTTAGTAAAATGTTAAACCGTAGTAATCCTTCTAATAAACAGCTGAAGATTTTACACTCTCTTAAGGAGCTTTTAGACACAATAGAGTCCAAACAATATATCTGTGATGCTGAGACATTTGAAAACCTTCAAATTTTCCTAAAATTTTATCACACTTGGGTGTTACCAAAATTCCAAATTAGCTTAGAAGAGTTTATAAGATTTATACGAAGTTGTAAATAAATTATGAAGAATTTAACTGAATATTTTCTAAATAAACTGCTTCCTAATATGGAGCAGATTCTATTCACACCTGAAACCAGCTACCCAACTAACAATATAATACACAGGAATGTGGTTATATATGGTAAGCCGGGTAGTGGAAAGACTGAGGCTGTACGAGCTTGTGTAGAGAAAGCTGTGGAGAAATATGGAAGAGAGAAAGTAAATTCTAGCCTAGCACGCAATGGAGAGCTAGGACTATTACTAGAATCTGGAATGGATGATAAGCCCGTTCAGATACT
>Ga0180009_10004903_pt1 | contig 14555 bp, 8 predicted proteins | sample OS_PC_MetaG_FD_123537 | JGI IMG/M metagenome (GOLD analysis project Ga0180009, IMG submission 123537) | Groundwater microbial communities from the Aspo Hard Rock Laboratory (HRL) deep subsurface site, Sweden - OS_PC_MetaG | ecosystem: Environmental > Aquatic > Deep subsurface > Groundwater...
AACGTCTATACCCTGCAGCAAGCCTCCCGCCGCAGTTGGCGGATCGGCCAGAAGCAGGACGTGGATGTGCACTTTCTGGGCTATGCAGGATCGGCCCAGATGGGATGCCTGGAACTCATGGCAAAAAAGATCGCCGTGTCTCAGTCGACATCAGGCGACATGCCGGATTCCGGCCTGGACGTTCTGAATCAGTCGGGGGACAGCATTGAAGTCGCCCTAGCCAAGCAGTTGCTTTCTTGATCACGTACTGTAGCCACCCTTCGGGGTGGCTTTTTTGTATCAGAGCCTCGTCAACAATGCAGCAGTGAGACTTCCAACACTCCAGAACGTTGATGGAGCTTGTCGCCATCATGGCTCATGTCATGAGCCACCGGCCGCACGACAATGGTTTATCAGCCATATTCAGGAGTCCACCATGCCCCCGACAATTCCCGACAAACTGGTCGTCGCCAACTCATCTAGGGCTCTCTTCGACCTCGACGAGAGCCACCAGGTATTCGTGGAGGAGGGGGTAGACGCATACTGCCGCTATCAAATCGCTCACGAGGAGGACGTCCTGGCGCCGGGCATCCCCTTCCACTGGTGAAAGAGCTCCTCGCACTGAGTGATGCGGGTACCTATCCTTCCTGCCGGATCGCACTAAGCTTGAGCCTTCGCCAAAAGATCATCCAGCGAACGTGCAACTACATAACGCGCAGGTGACTCGCCAGCTTCTAGCGCCTTGAAATGCGCCTTGCCACATTCGATCTTGGCACTTTCCTTATCACGCAAGTCATCAGTGAACAGACTGCCCTTCGTTTCCACTACGAAGTACAGGCGCTGCGCTCCGTCTTCTTCCACTAGAACCGCCCAGTCAGGGTTGTAGCCGCCTAGCGGCGTAGGCACCTTGAACCAGTTGGGCAGCTTGGCGTAAAGCTTGATGGCTTCGCTTTTTTCCATCGCGTCCGCAAATTCCCACTCGACGTCTGAATCGATCAGGACATGCTCATGGATGGATTTTCCTGCGTGCATGCGGGCACTCTTCTCCGTCAGGTAACCCATCAGCTCGTTCTGATTGAAAAGCTCTTGGGCGTAAACGTGTTGGTCGCCCAGCTTCCGGTACTGGATGCCGTCGACCAGGGCCATGCGCTTGCAACGATTAATGGTTTCGGCAGCCAGTTCGATGAACTGCTGCGGATTGCGTTTGAAATCCTCCAGTCGGTCACTGTCGACCAGAATCCGGGTGATCGTGCGACGGGTGAGCTGGGTTCGATCCTGCAAGTCCGTCAGAAGATCGGGCAATTCGATGTCCTGCTCGTACAGCACAACGGGCTGGGCCACCGACGTTTCAGTGGCAGCAACCCCAGCCTTGCCGATGGCAATGTCGGCCTTGCGCCATTGCAGGCGCGCCTTGCGCACTTGGAACTCGGGCCGTTGCAGCGCCGCAATGCACCCCGCAATCAGTTTCTCATTGTCGAATTTCACGCGGTATGTCGTCTGGTGTTTGATCCTGTCCCACAACGCCTTGAAGTCGTCGCTGAGGTAAATGGCCTTGCCGTTTGTATCCTTGCGCAGTGGCACCGGTTTGCGCTCATCGGCATTCTTGATCTCCAGGCGGCCTGAGACCTTGCGCAGCACCTCGACAATCTGCCCGCGTTGCGCCTCGAATTCCTCGGGCAACGCCAGCGTTCCATCCTTCAAGGCCGTCTTGAGTGAATCCTGTACCTTGCCCTTGGCATCGATGTGACTGACGGCCTTCAGGTATTCCCACAACGCCTTCGACTGTTCAACCCCAAGAGGCACGGTCTGACCGTCGGCCCCGGTCACGGCAATGGCGGCGAACTGGTGCTGCTCGACGATGCCGAAGCGAATGCCCGTATCGGCCTCGATTTCCTTCTGCAGGTTCTCGGCAAACTCCTCGTAGTTTTCGGTGGCGATGACCGTGAGGGTATTCACCTCGAAGCCGCGTACACGCTCGCCCTGCTGGTTGACGCAGAGGCGCAGCCCCCGGCCGATGGTCTGGCGGCGCTCGCGCTCGGTGCCCATTTCACGTAGCGCGCAAATCTGGAATACGTTGGGGTTGTCCCAGCCTTCCTTCAGTGCCGAGTGGGAGAAGATGAACTTGAGCGGCGTTTCAAATCCCAGCAGCTTTTCCTTCTCCTTCATGATCAGGTTGTAGGCGCGCTCGGCGTTCTCGCGGTTGCCGGCATTGTTTTCAGCCGTATCCGTCCAGCCGCCTTTCTTGTCGATGGAGAAATAGCCGTTGTGCACTTCCTCGGACGCACTCGCCAGATCAATTTCGGCAAATAGACTTTGGTACGCAGGCAGCTTGGCGGCACGCCGGTATTCCTCTTCAAAGATGCGTGCGTAGTCACCCTTCACCGTGTTGCCGTCGGCGTCGTACTGCCGGTACTTGTCCACAGCATCAATGAAGAACAGCGACAGCACCTTGATGCCAAGCGGGCGCAGGCGCTTTTCCTTATCCAGGTGTTCGCGGATGGTGCGACGAATCATCTCGCGTTGCACGGCCAGCGCATCGACGTCACCGTGGGCTTGCCCAAGCTTGAGAAACGCTTCGCCACCGGGGTAGCGCAGCTCCATGAACTCGTCGCCCTTGGCGGTGTTGATCTCGCCAACGCGAAAATCCGCATAAATCGGGCGCTTGGCGAGCTGCTCCAGGTCTTCGCCGTCGACAACCGCGAACTCTTTCCGCTTCACGCCACTGGCGGTGGCCGTGTCCAATTCGACTCTGGCACCGATGGTCCCGCGCTTACTGCTCACCGACACCAGGCGCACGAACGGCTTGTTGTGTGCATCCTCCACCGTGGCCGAGGCCACTTCAATCTGCTTCACCAGCTTGCGCTCGTAGGCATCCACGGCATCCAGGCGAAACACCATGTGGTGCTTGTCCACGTGGGTTGCAGAATAGCGCAGCGTGCACAGCGGGTTCATCGCGTCGAGCGCGGTCTTGCCCGCGCCCGTCAAGCCGCCGTCCACACTCTGGGGCTCATCGACAATCACGATTGGCCGTGTGGCCTTGATGAGGTCGATAGGCTTCTCGCCGCCGGTCTTTTCGCTGTCCTTGTAGAGGTTGTTGACGTCCTTCTTGTTGATGGCGCCGACCGTCACCACCATGATCTGGATGTTCGAGCTGGTGGCAAAGTTGCGCACCTGCCCCAGCTTGCTGGAGTCGTAGAGGAAGTAGTCAAAGGGCACGCCTGCGTAGAGTCCCTTGAAGTGCTCCTCGGTAATCTGCAAAGTTTTGTAGACGCCCTCCTTGATCGCCACCGACGGCACCACGATGACAAACTTGCTGAAGCCGTAACGCTTGTTCAGCTCAAAGATACTGCGCAGGTAGACATACGTCTTGCCCGTGCCGGTTTCCATCTCCACGGTGAAATCGCCCGACGCCAGCGTACTGGAAGGCGACAACCCGGCGCGCAACTGGATGTCCGCCAGATTCTTGTGCAACTCATCGTCCAGCAGGGTCAGGCGATTACCGACCCCCAAATCGGACTCGGCGACACCGAGCGTCATTTGCTGTGGCGTCGCCTTCAAAAAGGCAGAGTCGGGGGACATCTCGCCGGTAAGGGCAGGCGGCGCTTTCATCGTCACCGTGAACTCGGTGCGACACACCTCCTGGCCGCGAAACAGGTCGCAGACGGCCTCGATAGCCTGTAACTGGTAGTCGAGGTTGGGCTCGAAGTGCAGTTTCATCGTTTACCCCTCACAGGCTTCGCACGTTCCGGATGCCGTGCTGCTCCAGAATGGCGGCGAGGTTGGTCTTGGCCACGTCATCCGCGAAGGCGCTGTCGCGGAACACGCAGGTGGTGTCGCCAGCCGGGGCGAGTTCCTGGTGCCAGGCGACGATGCCTTGTGCCAGGGGTTCCACATCTTCCTGGCTGATCTTCGGCGCAAGGCAGGCCATCAGCACGCCCGCTCCCACCGAATGCACGTCCTTGCCGTTCACCGTCGTGCGCTGCTCGATCGGCACGCACAGATCGAGGCCCAGCTTGAGCAGCAGTTCGTAGAGGATGTCGGATTCGGTGCGGCCTTCCACCAGATGATCCTGGTGCGCCAACAGGTCGGCTTCCAGATCGGCAGTGGTCGGGTTCCAGGCGCGGATGTTGGAATGGTCGAGTTTGAAAACGCGGAAACCGGTGTCGCCGGCGAACAGCGGGTTGTCTTCTTTGACCTTGACGGCTGCACGGCGCAGGCGCTCCTTGGTCAGCTCGGCAATGGTGTGCCTCTTGCCAAGTTGATTGCAAAAATGAATGGCTGACATATCTTCTTTGTTCTCTTCGCTCAAGGGTTCTGGAAGCTGTACTGCAATGAAACGTCGCTTCGCACCGTCAACAACGTTTTGCTCCCATACCGCCTGTCCAGTCGTTCCACTACCGGCAAAGAAATCTACAACGATGTCATCATCGGTTGATCCTACTTGGACAACACGCTGAAGCAATCGAGAGGGCTTGGGGTTTGGAAATGGCGTGCGCGTGCTACCAAACAACTCAGCCAGTTGTTTGGTACCTTCATCTGTATGGCCCACTTGCTCGAATGTCCAAATTGTTTGTGGCGGGATTGCATCCCGAACTTCGGAGCGAAACCGCTTAAGTCGAGGCTTACTATTTCCCGTCTCGCCAAACCAGATGCGGTTATCAACAATGAGTTCTGCCATTCGCTCTTTGTTAAATCGCCAGCTACTTCCCTCGGGTGGCCAGTGCTCATGCCCATTCGGAGCCATTACCCCGAAGATCGCATATTCTCGAACTTCAGTACGCAAGAGATTATCGGAGGCCCAGGGACCGCGTGGATCATTGTCAGTGTTCTTGTACGTGGCTTCTTGTGCATCGCTGCGCGCCAATCCACGAATTTGAGCCTCATCCGATTTCCGATAGCAGATTAAGAAGTCGTGTGATTCTGAAAAGTCTTTTGAATCTGCTTTCGTACTGTATTTCTTTTGCCAAATGACATTCGCAACGAAATTCTCCGCCCCAAATAGATCATCGAGTACGGCGCGTAGGTTCGTTACCTCGTTGTCGTCAATACTGGCAAAAATGAATCCATCATCACGCAACAAATTCCTCGCCAGCTTTATTCTCGGATACATCATATTCAGCCAGTCGGTATGAAATCGTCCGCTGGCCTCGGTGTTGCTGCTGATTCTCTGCCCGCCTTCAACCTGTCCGGTCAACTCCAGATAGTTCTTGATGCTGTCCTGGAAATTGTCCGGGTACACGAAGTCCTTGCCGGTGTTGTAGGGCGGGTCGATGTAGATGAGCTTGACCTTGCCCGCGTAGCTCTTCTGCAGGAGCTTCAGCACCTCCAGGTTGTCGCCCTCGATCATCAGGTTTTGGGTGCTGTCCCAGTCCACGCTCTCGTCCGGACAGGGGCGCAAGGTTCCTGTCGTGGGCGTGAGCGCCAGTTGCCGCGCACGACGTTTGCCGTGCCAGTTGAGGCCGTATTTCTCGTCGGCGTCGATCACGGTTTTGTCGCCCACCAGCGCCTTGAGCACATCCACGTTCACCGCAATTCCGTTCGGGCCTTCGGTAATGAGTTCCGGGAACAGCGCTTTGAGCTGTTCGATGTTGCCGGCAAGGAGATCGGCGGATTGGGCTTCGGGCGAGACGGCTTCGATTTTTTGCATGGTTCGAGGATTCCGATCGGGATCAGTCTTTCAGGTGCGTGAGCAAGGATACGAGCTGCTGCACGTTTGTATAGGGCTCTTCGCCGTCGTAGGCCGTGGTGGCCGTTGTACGGGCCTCGGCTCGGGCAGCGGCCTGTTCGAGCCGGTCTCGGGTGGCTGCCCAGTAACCGCTCTGGCCTTTGTCGTAGCCCGGCAGGTATAGCTTGAGGCGGTCGTAGACTTCGTTTCGGTGAAGGGGGGCGAGAACGTCTTCGAAGTGCAGCAACAACCACAGTTCAAAACAAGGCACGGAGGCGATTGCCTCGAAAGGGATACGTTCGCCTGAATCGTTTTTGAGTTTGCCGTCCAGGGCATCGGTTTTTGCCAGCGCCTGGTGATAGGTGGCGTGGTCGTCGCGGTCGAAGACGGCGCACACGTGGTCGAAGGCCCCTGGCAGGATACTTTTGCAACGATCGCCCTCCCGTAACAGTTGCTCGGCGTATTCGACCACCTGAATGGGCTGGGTACCGAGCGCGCTCGGCGACACCTGCACGTTGGCTGTGGTCAGCCGGTGTTCGCGACGAATTTCCTCGAAATAATACGGTTCGGTCTTTTCGCCTTCACACACGATGAGCACGCGCTTGTATGGCGCGCGCTGCGCAGCGTGTCGCTTGAGGTCGCGCGATTTTTGGCGGTGCTTTGGCTGGTTCTGCTTTCCCATGCGGCTTGTCCTGATGCGCTGAATCAGGCCGTGGCCGGGTCGGCTTGCTTGGAATCAGGATTACCGCGCCGGGCAAGCGTGTGCTTCAGGATGTCCGGCAATTCGCTAAAAAATGGCACCGCGCCGTAGCGGCCCGTTAGATAACCGCGTTCCCACGCCTCGCGCTTGCGCGGGCTGAAATCGGTGAGCGGATAAATCCGGGTGGCCTGATCGCTGTCCTTTTCAGTGAACCAAATCTGGTCGCGGCGGAACAGGGTGTGATCCAGTAGTGACGTATCGTGGGTGCTGAATATGAGTTGTGCACCTGCCTTGTTCAAGGACGGATCATGGAACATGGAGATGAGGCGCCGCACCAACAGGGGGTGCAGACTGCTGTCGAGTTCATCGACGACCAGGATGCGCCCATGCTTGAGCACGTCGATAACCGGCGCGGCCAGTCCGTAGAGGCGCTGCGTGCCATCGGATTCTTCGTGCAGTTCGAACTTGGCGCTGCCCTTGGGTGTCGTGTGCTGAAAAACCGGAACCAGCATTTCACGTTCTTCCGGGCTGCCTGGCGCCATGCCGCCCGCATGGAAAACGAAGTGTTGGTGAAGGCCTTTGCGCGCAACGGCTTGCACGTCGGCAATGCTGATGTCCGCTGCGGCGAGAAAATCGCGAATGGCGGCGCGGCCTTCGTCCGTGGTGAGCAAGGAAGTGGTGATGTCTGGGTCAAAGGCCGAACCTGCGGGCAGGTAAGCGATGCTGTTCACGATCGTGCGGAACACCGGGCTGAGCAGTTCGCTATTGAGCTGCGCGGCGGTGGAAAGAAAAAGCGCATTGGGTCGCGTGCTGTCCTGCCAAACTTTGCGGGGGCCTGTGAGGTAGGCGCTGAACTCGTACTCGTAAGTCTCGCCGTCATCCATCAGACGCCGGCTAAACCACTGGGTAGGCTTGGCGGTGCGATACACCACCAGGGATTCGCTGACGATGCGCTGCGGCGTCATTTCGAAGGCGTATTGATGCCGCACGCCGTCGAGCAGAAAGGTCAGCTCGAATGCGGTGGGCGCTTTAGCAAAGGCTTCGTCCAGCTTGAAAGCCTGGACGTTGTAGGTTTGCCCCGGCTGGATGACGGTCGCGGACTCTGCAACCACGGCGCGCATGTAGTTGAGCGCGAATAACAAGGTCGACTTGCCGCTGGCGTTGGGGCCGTACACCACGGCGCTGCGCACAGCGCTTGGCAGCGACTTCAATCCTGTGGGGACAAGATGGGTGTCGGACAGCTCACCATCACTTGACGCGACGAGACTCAACACCTGCTCATCGCGGATGGAGCGGTAATTACGCACGCGAAATTCAAGTAGCATGGCGGCCTCCGAATTAAATATTATTTGCATTATCGGATAAATAGTGCAAAAAATTAACCAATATTATCATTCCGGTGGTTATTCGTGCCGGCTTTTAGCACGCAATATCTGCATGCGCGCATCAAGATCGCGACGACAGGCCTGCATTTCGGTATTGAGTGTAACGCGCCGTGCAAGCTGCTTTTCACGCTGGGCCTGGGCACGCAAGGCGACAATCCTTGTTTCAAGCATTTGGCAATCGCGCAGGGCCTGGCGGCATAGCTCGGCGCGCTGCGGGCTTGCCTCGGCTTCAAAGCGCCCAGTTAGTCGTGCCACCTGCCAAGCGGTAAGGGTATCGATCCAACCCTGGTAGAGCGCGAACAGATGCGCGCGCGGCTGGCGTGCAAGGGCAAGGGCCGCGAGTGAGGCATTTGCAAGCGTGCTATTTTCGACAGGCAGATACGCCTGGATAAGCGGGCCATCGAGCATCACCTTTCCCGCCTCGTTCTGTGTCCAGCGCTTGTGTGCAAGCGAGATGCTCGGCCCCTGGTCCGCTACCTCTATCAATACGAGCGGATAAGGAATGGCGCGATGGATGAGCTCAATCAGCCGTCCTGCCCCCGCCTTGGCGCGCAATGCGACGCTCAACACGGCAATTTCCAGATATTCCCGTGCGTCGTCGCGGTATTCCGGTACGCCAATCGTGGTGGGCTTGAGCGCGGCCAGCCAATGAACATCCTCGATGCCTTCGTTGATGTGGCGTTTGTCGGCGGTAGTGGGCGCACCGTTTTCCACCAGCATTATTTTTGGCACACGTTGATCTACACGGCTGCCAGCGGGCAGGTCGAGGGCAGCAATTAGCTGACCCATCCCTGGTGCCTGATTCACGTAAGCGGGCCCCCAAAAGCTTTGGCGGTCTCTTCACTGTCCCGGCCGGACATGATCTTGCCTGTTGCGCCTTCGATTAGCCCCAGCAGCGCTGAGGCCCTGAGGCGGATGAAACTGTCGAAGTCATCCCCGCGGAGTTCAGCGATGGGGATGACATGCGAAACCAGGAACTGGTCGAGGTTCTCGCTGCTCACCTGCTTGTTCTTCTGGATTCGAGACAAATACACGCTGGGGGCATCACCGCTGATGAAGCGATTGGTGCCAGCGGCCAGTGGTGCCTTGTTGACAACGCTGTTCCACTTTTCCCTTGGCAGTTTGTTGGACTCGCACCATGCCCGCGGGAAGATGTGGTGAATATCGATGGCGTTGTTGAAATAGGTGTTGAGGTCGATGGGGGTGCCGCTGACGAAGTCCCTGCTGCCATGCTTCATCAACAATGCGGCAAGCCCTTTGTACGCAGCTGCCAGCCGGGATTGCAGGGACAGCAGACGGGTTGGGGCGAAGCTGGCATCCCTGACCGTGCGCGGCTCGTTGCCCCCGTTTACCCATTGGATCACGTCAGGAAGGTCCATGCCGAACCGGGTTTCGTTGGCGCCACCATAGAGTTCACCAAACACGCCACACCAATACCACCTGAGCAACTTCTGTTTAACGCCGTGCTGACTGATTTTGTCTGCGAGCTGGGCGCAAATGCTGGCGAGTGGGATCAGTTGTGTGGCGTATGGAACGCTCCTTGAATCAAAGATTTTTTCTTCGGCTAGCAGCTCTGCTGCCTTTTTGAAACCGGCCTCGATGCGGGTTTGAAGCTGTTTGAAAACGGGTAGTTCGAGACGCAGAACATCCGCTCTCTTGCAGGAAACGGGCGTCTCGCTTTTCAGATGTCGCTCGTAGCTGGCGAGCAGGGTGACGGCCGTGAGAAATGTGGTTCCATCAACCGCGTTGAGGACGTCGTGTTTGGCGGTGAGACGCTCTTGCCGTGCATCCCAGTCCTCTCTCAAGTTAAATTCGTTGGCAGCGAACGTTGCCGTCATCAGCTCGAAAACGGTTAGCGTGACACCACCCGTATTGACCTTTTCAAACACCTGGCAGACCGCCTCGCGTGGCGTGTCCTGGGTGAGTTCGATGGCGGGCACCTTGAACTGCTGAAAGCGCAGCCAGATTTCCTGCTCGAAGCGCATCAGGAACATCATGGCGTCGGCGGCGTTGCCATGGTGTTCCGCATAGCCCATCTTCCACTGCATGAAGCCCTGCGTATCGAACATCAACGTAATAGGGAACATGCGCTGTCCATATTGCAGCGCAGGTGTGCTGAGGTCGAGTTCAATCTTTCGACCGAAGTCAGTCGTCACCTGGAGTGTTTCCGGAACTGAGATTACTGCTTCTTCACGATCCTCGTTGGGATCAAGACATTTGGCCATGTCCAGGAAATAAAACCGATGTATCTCCGCCCCTTTTTCGGTCCGCGTCTTGACGGGCAGCCCGCTTCGAAGCGAAAGATACATTGAGGTGAGGCGTTGCTGGCCGTCGAGAACGAGCGTCTTGGGCTTGGGTGCCGGTTCCAGCGAAACGCCTTCAAAGAGCCGGGGCTTGAAGGGAACGCCACCCGCTTCAAGAAACATCACTGCGCCGATCGGGTATGACAAAGACAGGCTGGCGATCAGCGATTTGATGTGCATGTCATCCCAGACCCAGCCCCGCTGGAAATCAGGCAACTGGGTGTCGCCTCTTGCGATGGCGTCCAACACGTCCTTTAAGGCTGGCTCTGCGGTTCTAAAACTCATGGTCCAACACTTCCTTCAGTTGACTTCAGGTAAAACCACAAGGAACGCCACGACCTCGAAGTCGTTGCTGCCGGCAAATTCGCCCTGCATGGCATGGGTGCCGCCGGGTGAAAACAAGCTGGCCACAGCACGCTCTTCATTCTTGCCGACGACCGAGGCGACGGCAGCAGACAGTAATTTCTGGGTGTGCCGCATGTCTTCGCCCTGCTTGGTGGCTTTGTCGAAATGGGCGCAGGCGCCGGCATCGGGCAATTCACGTCCAAGCGCCAGGCGCTTGAGGCGGTCAAGTATGCGTTTGGCCTGGGGGTAGGGCAGCAGCACGCTGCCGTCGTCCCCTACATGCACCAGGTAATGGGGCGAAAGCGGATAGCCGGGGTCTGCGGCTTTATGCGCCGCAGCACCTTCAGCGCGCAGGCAGAAGATGATTCCGGCTGGAATGTCTGCGTCGATGCTGGTTGTGACCGCGCAGGCGCCAAGCGGCAGCGTTTCGAGCTTGCCTGGATGGGCCTTGAGGTACTGGGCAAGGTCGATGCGGAAGTCGGTAAGGGTAAGGTCGGTGATGGACACACCAGAGGACAGGTCTTCCAGGTCGATTACGGTGTCTTGCAGCTTGAGGAGTTGCTTGCGGCGGTACTCCAGGTCGTTCATCGGGTTGCCCGATTGCTGTTCGATGAGGTTTTCTTCGCCGGTGGCGGACACGTCCAGCAGCACCATGCGGCCACTGACGCGCTGCTCCAGGTTGATGTATTCCTCCAACTCCATGTTGGGCCAGAAGTTGACGAGCTGGATCTGTTTGTTGGGCGAACCGATGCGGTCGATTCGGCCAAAGCGCTGAATGATGCGTACCGGGTTCCAGTGGATGTCGTAGTTGATGAGCCAGTCGCAATCCTGCAGGTTCTGGCCTTCGGAAATGCAGTCGGTGGCGATCAGCAAATCCAGATTGCCTTCATGCGCCAGCTCCGCCGGACGCTCTTTGGAGCGAGGCGAGAAGGCGGTGAGGATAGAGGCCAAATCCTTGCGCAAGCCCGGCAGGGTGGTCTGATTGCGGCCGGAGCCTGTCATGAGTGCCGACTCGATGCCGAGCGTGGCTTTGGCCCAGGGCGCCAGTTGTTCGTATAGGTATTGAGCGGTGTCGGCGAAGGCGGTGAACACGATGATCTTGCGGTTGCCGTGATTGATGGGATCGCGGCATTTGCGCTCCACCATCGCGCGCAGCTCGGCCAACTTGGCATCACGGCCGGGATCGACCTGCCTGGCGGCAGCGAGCAGGGTGGCTAGGCGGTTGCGGTCTTCGGTGAGGTCTTGTTTCCAGCGAATAAGGTCTACATCGCCCAACAGAACTCTGACCTTGCGGCCAACCAATAGCGTCTCGAAAGCGGGGTCTTCGATGTCGACGTCAGCGATGTCGATTTCTTCAATGCCGTCGTCATGGGCTTCAATATGGGCCAGCGTGGCTTCAACGTCGTGCAGTTGCCGCTGCACCGTCAGGGCGAAGGAGGACACGGCACTTTCCATGCGCTTGAGTATGTTGACGCGAAGGAGGTGAATCAGGCTTTCCTCGCGGTCAACCTGACGGAAGAAACTCTCGCCCCCACGAATCTGTGTGCTGTATTTGGCGTCGTAGGCAGCCTGCTTGTGGGGCAGAACGTAGCGCAATGGCGCATAGCTGGCCAGATTAAGGCGGCGGATTTCAAGGTTGATGTCACGGATCGCGCGGAATTCTCCGGCCAGGTCGACGTCGGCTTTGATGTTGATCGGTGGCAGGCGATCGGGGAAACGCCCGGTTTCGGCCGTGCCGTAATACTTCTCGATATGCCGGCGCGAGCGGGCAATGGTGAGGTGGTCGAGCAGGGTGAAATAGTCGAAGCCGAGCATTTCAATCAGCCGTGCCGGTGTCTTCTCGGCCTCATCCATGTCCAGCCAGCGGTTGAACTGGGCTTGCGCCTTGCGCGTGGTGGCTTCGATGCTGGCAATGCCGTGCTCCAGCAGGGCGGTGTCGTCACCCTCTGTGACAAAGGCAATCTGGTTGCGCAGGTCGGCCAGGCGGTTGTTGACGGGCGTGGCGGAGAGCATGAGCACGCGGGTTTTGACGCCTTCCTGGATGATCTTGCGCATCAGGCGGTCGTAGCGTGACTCCTTGCCTTTGTGGGTGGCCTTGTTACGGAAATTGTGCGACTCATCAATCACCACCAGATCGTAGTTACCCCAGTTGACGTGCACCAGATCAATGTCACCTGACGTTCCGCCATCGCGGGAGAGATCGGTGTGATTGAGCACGTCATAGTTGAAGCGGTCGGCGGCGAGGACGTTGCGCTTGTCGTTGGTCTTGTAAAGCGTCCAGTTGTCACGCAAGCGCTTGGGGCACAGCACCAGCACACGATCATTGCGCAATTCGTGGTACTTGATGATGGCCAAGGCTTCGAAGGTTTTACCCAGACCCACACTGTCGGCAATGATGCAGCCGCCAAAGCGGTTTAGTTTGTCGATTGCGCCCACTACGCCATCACGCTGGAATTTGTAGAGCTTTTTCCAGACCAGGGTGTTGCGGATTCCGGTGGCGGACTTGACGATGCGTTCCTCGTCCATTTCACCGTCGCTATCGCCGAACAGGTGGTTCAGGATCAGCGCGTAAATCGTGAACGGGTCGCGATGTGCCGCCAGGGATTGCAGTGCTTCAACAAAGGCAGCCTGCGCTTCCGGCTGGGCTGACAGCGTGGCCCATTGCATATCGAACCACTGGCTGAGCTTGGCTGCTTCGTCTGCTGTTTCGGACGCTTGAATCAGGTTGAGTGGGTTGCCGGGCGTGATACCCAGACCATCCGTGCTGAAGGCAAAGGAACCGAGGATGACCTGCTCGGCCTGTCCCTGGGAATTGCGCAACACGGCCGCCCCTTGCGGTACGCTGCCACGTACTTGGCGCAGCACCACTTTTTCGGTGACCCATTGAGCACAACGTCGCGCCAGCCAGCGCGCCTGGAGGCGGTTGCGGGCAGCACGATCAGATTCACTACCCAACAACGCCAGGTCAGCCTCTGCAGGCGGCAATAATAGTTGTGCTTTTTCTATCCCGGAAAGTAAATCCAGTAGCTCGGCAAAAGCGAACAGGGAGAAACTGGGGGAGACTACATCGAGACGGCTTCCCTGGAGGAGGCGTGGACGCAACAGGTCGACGACACGGTCAGTGCCAGTGTTCCCAACGATCCTCATGCTCCCCCCTAATCAGACTTTTATATTTTGCTGTGGCTGATTACAACACACATTAGTTTGATGGCTCTATTACGGCGCCCGTTGAGGGTCGCAGGATCGGGATTTCCTAGTGCAGGTTTTGCTTTTCCGGCTCCGGCAACAACCCCACAAACCGCCCCTCCACTCCATCCATGAACTGTAGTTCCACCGTGCCAAAGGTGCGCTACTCTTCGAGTGGCCTTTGGGCTTGAGCGATACCTGCGCGCCCCACACGCCATAGCGGGTTTCGACGACGAACGCGGCGGTGTCAATTTTGTGGCGTAGCGCATGATCACTGCCTGTTCGAACTCGGGCGAGCCCGGTTTTATGCCTGGTGGCACGATGGCTGCGCCGAGCTGGTCGAGCGGGATCTGGAATATTTCGGGGGCGGCGACGGACTTCGTTATGGTGGGCAGGAATCTCAAGAGGTGGCGCCGCGTCAGCGCAGGCCTTCATTTTGGCCAAGTTTAACACCGGGGTCCTTGGCATTATTCCTTGTCCACTCCAGCAGATTGGCGCGTCCTGCTACTTCATTTCTGGGTTTTTTCAGTTGCACTCCAATCGACGCGAAAAATCCACCAATGCCCCTCATCACGGATTCGTTGACCGGAACCTGGTGCGAAAGTTACCGGCTGCCTGAAATCCTGGCCTTGTCCTCGTTTCTCGGGTGGTACATGGAATGCAGCGCAACCAACCGCTTGGTTGCAACGAATGTGTATATCTGGGTTGTACTGATGCACGCATGACCCAATAGCTCCTGGATCACTCGCAAATCGGCTCCAGCGTCCAATAAGTGCGTGGCAAAGGCGTGTCGGAGGCTGTGAGTACTGAGGGGTCTTTCGATCCCTTTGTTTGAGGCATGCTTCTTCACCACCAGGCGGAGTACGCCAGTGCTTATTTTCTTCCCACGAACCGAGAGGAACACATGATTGCAAAGGTAGTCCCGTCTCAGGGCGGGTCTTGACCTACTCAGATACAGATCGAGCCAGAATGCAGCCTCTTCACCATAAACC
>Ga0180009_10004904_pt1 | contig 14553 bp, 14 predicted proteins | sample OS_PC_MetaG_FD_123537 | JGI IMG/M metagenome (GOLD analysis project Ga0180009, IMG submission 123537) | Groundwater microbial communities from the Aspo Hard Rock Laboratory (HRL) deep subsurface site, Sweden - OS_PC_MetaG | ecosystem: Environmental > Aquatic > Deep subsurface > Groundwater...
CTTGTAAGTGCAAGAAAGGCCGATAAAATATGAGGAACCCTATCGGAATCATGCAGGGGAGGTTATCCCCTCCGGTTGATGGGAAAATTCAGGTCTTCCCGTGGAACACTTGGGAAGAGGAGTTCTATCGGGCAAATGAAATTGGAATAGATTTAATCGATTGGATAGTGGAAGAAGACAGACTGTGGGAAAATCCGCTCTTGAGCTCAGAAGGGGCAAAGTCAATAGAGACAGTGACGAATAAGACAGGCGTATACATAGGAGCTGTATGTGCTGATTATTTTATGAACTGCCCACTGATCAGATGCTCTGATTTAGCGCTAGAAGAACGTCTAAAGGTGTTAGAGATATTGATTGATCGTCTAAGCGAATTTGGAATTAGATATTTAGAGATACCCTTTGTTGATAACTCCGCCATCAATGATAGGTCGGAATTGTTGCAAATAGTAAGGAGTGTGAAGCCCAAGTTAGATAGGGCTCATCAGTTGGGGGTTACTCTTGCTTTCGAAACGTCACTACCACCGGAAATGTTTAGGGATTTTCTTGGTGAACTTGGTCACCCTGCGGCAAGAGCCAATTACGATATGGGTAACAGTGCGTCACTAGGTTACCACCCTGTGAAGGAGTTTGCGGCGTATGGGGAAGAAGTTGTAACTGTCCACGTAAAAGATCGCGTACTGAACGGTGGGACCGTGCCTTTAGGAGAAGGGGATACTGACTTTGAGACCTGCTTTGAGATGTTAAGGGGAAAAGACTACGGAGGGCCATTTATCCTACAGGTGGCAAGAGCCGATAAAGAAATGGAATCAGCGAAGAGGAATATGCTGTTCGTGAAGAACCTGATGAGGTGGGAAGAACGATGTTGAAGGAGAAAGTGAAGATTCTATTTATCGGTCTTGGTGGTATAGGACAAAGACATTTGAGGAATCTCCATGCCAAATTTGGCGATAATGCATCTTTTCTCGCCTACAGAGTGCGCAACTTAAGAAAAACTGTAACTCCAGAATTAATTATTGATGAAAGCGTTGATTTCATAGAGAAGTACTCTGTTAAGGTTTTTTCTGACTTGGATCTGGCACTATCTGAAGCACCAGACGTTGCTTTCATCTGTAACCCTTCGAGTCTCCATGTCTCTTCATTTATTGAAGTTGCGAAATCAGGTTGTGATGTTTTTGTAGAAAAGCCTCTATCCCACTCCATGGATGGAATAGATGATCTGATATCAATATGTAAATCTAAGAATCTTATCACGTTCGTTGGGTTCCAGCTGAGGTTTCATCCCTGTTATGTTCTGCTTAAAAAGCTTATCGAAGAAAAAACCGTAGGGGACTTACTTTTCGTTCATGCGGAGGTTGGTGAATACCTGCCTGATTGGCACAAATATGAGGATTATCGGGAGATGTACGCTTCTAAAAAAGATTTAGGTGGAGGCGTAATCCTATCGCAAATTCACGAAATTGACTACCTTTATGACCTATTTGGCACACCCAGGAGACTCGTTGCTTTTGGAGGGCACCTAAGTAAACTGGATATAGGGGTGGAAGACGTAGCTGATATTATTATGGAAATGGAATCAAATGGAAGAATCCTGCCCGTATCGCTTCATATGGACTACATTCAACGGCCTCCTTCACGACAGTGTAAGATTGTCGGAGAATTAGGGAAAGCTACTATGGACCTTGTAGGACTTAGCGTGATTGTTGAAAAACTGGGTAAAGAAAAGGAAATCTATGATTTCAGGGACCTGGAACGCAACCAACTATTCGTTAATGAAATTGATCATTTTTTTGATTGCGTAGCCAACCGACAGCGGCCAGTTGTAACAGTTGAGGACGGAGTTAATAGTTTAAAGATAGCCCTATCGATAAAGGAATCAATGGAAACTGGAAGAATTAAAGAACTGGGGTGACTGGAGGATAAATGGGACTGCGCGATTTGTTTGATCTGCCTGGCCGCGTAGCGGTTATTACCGGCGGCGCTGGTTTACTGGGTGTGCAACATGCAGAAGCTATAGCCGAAGCAGGAGGACATCCTGTTTTAGCCGATATTGATGAAGAGAAAGCTATAGAAAAAGCAAGGATAATCTCTGGAAAATATCGTGTGGATTCAATTGGGATCCGGACTGATATTACAAATAAGAGCGAGGTAGAGGCGTTATTAGATACGATCTTGAAAAGATTTGGACGGGTTGATATTTTGATAAATAATGCAGCGATTGACCCAAAAGTAGAAAAGGATACTACCATAAACTCATCAAGACTCGAGACGTTTTCTCTTAATCTATGGAATATAGAGATTGCGGTAGGACTAACAGGAGCAATGCTATGTAGTAAAATTTTTGGAAGTGAAATGGCAAAAAGAGGGAAAGGTGTGATTCTAAATATATCTTCAGATCTGGGTATTATTGCTCCAGATCAAAGGATATATAGAAATAAATTATTACCTGAAGATCAGCAATATGTAAAACCAGTCACCTATTCTGTGATTAAACACGGATTAATTGGATTAACAAAATATTTGGCCACTTATTGGGCTGATAAAGGCGTGCGGGTAAATTCCATTTCCCCTGGTGGTGTCTATACGAACCAGGATCCAGAATTTATAGAGCGTCTTACAAATTTAATACCCCTCGGCCGAATGGCTCATGAAGATGAGTACAAAGCCGCTATCATATTTATGGTTTCTGATGCGTCATCCTATATGACTGGTGCAAATTTGGTAATCGATGGCGGAAGAAGCTGCTGGTGAGACCCGCAATTAAAATGATTGAGGAGATAGGAATGGGCTGTAATTTCTGTGGATCTGATGATTGTGACATCGTGGCTCAAATGACGCGCTTTGAAAAGAACAACGTTCTGAAATGTAGGAACTGTCGACTCGTTTATTTGGAACATAAGCAGAGCAAGGCGGAGATAGAGTCATTTTATTCGTCGACGTATCGTAAAAGGGAATGCATGCAGATACTTTCGCCTGAAGAGCATTTCCACCATAAGGTCAGCCAAGATGATGCCAAGAAACGAATTTCGTTTATAACTAAGAACATTGATATAGTAAACAAGAGGATTCTAGAAGTCGGCTCCGCTGCGAGCGCTTTCTGGGTGATGTTCCCAATCAAGATGACTGGCGACTTCAATTATTTGATGATGAAGTAGTTAAACGACTTCACTATGACCCTACGCATTATTACTATTATTCTCCAAGGACGATGAGAAACTACTTCGAAGCAAGGCACTTCTGTAGAATTAATTTTGAGACCGTTGAAAGGTATAATAGCCTCTTACAACTGAGAGACATCCTGAAGAGGCAAAACGTAAAACAAGATCAAATTGAGACAATTCTGAAAAAATATATTTTTCCCGAGAATGGAAAGGATGATGTTAGGTTGCCCAATTTGGGAGACATTGTGGAGCGGAGGTTCAATAGGTTTTTTGAGAAGGCATTAAGCGCGGAGTTGATGGGAAATTGCTTACGCTTCGTTGCCTTTAAGGGGAATGCAAATCAAATCGGAATAGGCGAATCTAAATGAAAATACTATTTATAATATACGATAACGGTGGATCTCAAAATCCCATACCAATGGGGTCTTGTTATGTTGCTGCTTATTTGAAAAAAGCGGGTAATTACAGCATCCATTTTTATAGTCAAGATGTTTATCACTTTCCAGAGACGCATCTTACGAAATACATCTCAGAAAACAGGTTTGATGTGATCGGCTTGGGTTTTACCGCTGGCTATTTTCAATATAGTAAAGTCGTGGCGATATGTCAGGCGATAAATAGGGCTAAGAACAGGCCGTTTGTTGTTTTAGGGGGACATGGTCCATCTCCAGTACCAGAGTTTTTCCTCAAGGTAACGGGAGCCGATGCAGTTGTCATGGGGGAAGGAGAAATTCCTTTCCTCAACTTAGTTCGGGCACTTGAAAACAATACACCGCTGGGGAATGTTAAAGGTATAGCCTTTAGAAAGGATGATAGAATTACCGTAAATGAGAGAGAAATGCCGATCAAAAACTTAGATTCGATTCCTTATCCTTATTATGATCTTTTACCTATGGAATATTACAATAATGCCAAAATATTCCAGATGAAAACTATCGAACGAATGATGAATATCATTACTAGCCGAGGATGTAATTATAAGTGCAACTTCTGCCAGCGATTGGAAAAGGGCATTCGTTTTAGGTCAGCTGAGGGCGTTGTTGATGAGCTAAAGAAATATCTAAGGGACTATCGGGCTAATTTTGTGGTATTCTGGGATGAGCTTTTTATGTTTTCCGAAGAAAGGGTTGGTGAACTGACGGAAGCGTTTTTGAAAAATGATATACACATAAGGTATTGGTGCACCGGGAGGCTGAATATTGTTAATAAGAGTATTATCAAAATGCTTAAGGAATCGGGATGCGCATATATTGATTATGGAATAGAGCAATTTGATGATTTTGCCCTCAGGAAGATGAAAAAGGTTCTGACTGAAGAAGACATCGTGAAGGGGATTGAACTTACACAGGAACAAGGAATTCGTATTGGCTTTAACATTATATTTGGAAATATTGGCGATACTAAAGAATCCCTGATGAAATCTATGACTTTTCTGAAGAAGTATAACGATTATGGACAAATTAGGGTAATAAGGCCCGTAACTCCCTATCCGGGCTCTCAGCTTTACGATATTGCTATAGAAAGGGGCCAGTTGAGCGGTTCTGAGGATTTTTATAAGAAACATAAGAACGTTGAGTTACTTACGGTCAATTTTACTGATATCCCTGAGAGTGAATTCTACCATTTGATGTTTGAAGCAAACAAGGAGATCATAAGTGATTACTATGATCATCTAAAGGAAGAGAGGATTAGAGACTTCGAGCGTGTCTACTTTGAGGGAGATACTAGTTTTAGGGGGGCAAGACACGTTTAATGCATGTGAGAGAATCTTCGTGCGGGAGACACTCAGGGCGACAATTTCTGATTGTATGGATTTTTCATCTAAACACTATTTAGAGAATTCAAAGAGAAGGATAGATAATCTCCGTCAGATCGTTAAAGGGAGACGTGTGGCTATTCTTGCTGCAGGCCCGTCCATTTATGAACTTGAAGAAAGGATCACAGAACTTCGAAATGCCGATGTTTGCTATTTTGGGATGAATAGCTTTATACAAGAGAAAAATATCCTGGCGAAGATTGATGAGCATTTTTCTGTATTTTTCAGAAGTTGCCGTGATGGAATGCAGGAGTCCATTGATTATATTGCCCAGTTTTTGAAAAGGTATGATCACAATATCTTTATTTCATCTTTCTTTCGTAATGCGTTTGGGCAAATGGATCCAGCTTTTCATATTGGTGAATTCCTTAGGGATTTCGATAACCAGCTATTGTTTTTCGATATAACTTACGATAGGACTTGCCCGAATAAGAAATTCCCTTTGCACTTTATCAGCGGGAATTCCCTGTCGGTAGTGATTCAGTTGGCCATTATTGGACAGGCAGCGGGGGTTGTGCTTTTCGGTGCTGATGGTGATACGGGAATGAAAGAAGGCAATGATATCAAAAGCTTGTGGTACCGATTCCCTGAATATTACAACCATTGGCAGAGGGAGTCAGCGTACAGCCTTTTCTTAGATACAACTCTTTGTTTTAATCCGACCATGCCCCTCGCCATAAGAAACGTCTATGAGACCTATAATTTTCCTCCTATTGAAATTCTAAACTGCTCTGAAAACAGCTTTTACAACCCTTTCCTCAATATATCTTACGATGACGCATTCGAATACCTGATTACGGGCAAGAAGGTCACCAAAAAATCGGACAAGCGCACTCCAAAACTCTCGGTTATTACAGTGGCTCTGAATACTAAGGGATTTTTGGAAGAGACAGTTGAAAACCTGATGGAGCAATCATATCCAAATTTTGAGCATATCATTGTGTGTGAAGGGGAAGTTGATGAAATAGATGACATGAAAGGTCGATACCGCCTAGTTAAGTGGGTTTGTGAAAAAGTCGATAGGTGGCATGAAGCTTTAAGAAAGGGAATTTCAGCAGGGAAGGGAGAATATATATATTATCTGCCCCCTGGCGATTCCTTGGCTAACCCTGACTGGCTGAATATATGTATGGATATTCTTGAGAATCATCCTGATATTTCCCTGGTATGGGGCTTGTCTCAAGAGCTGTCTGAATGGAATGGCGCTCCAGGGCGAATTTCTAACAGTGAATTTTTTCATAATCCGCCACCGCAGGGAAAGGATTTTATTTATTATTGGCTCAAGAGGAAATATTCATTTCATCCTGGATCTTTCTGTGTGCGAAAATCAGTTCTGAAAGAGTGCTTTCCATCTAATGATGCGAGCTTACTCGATGAACGTAAAGCCTGGCTTGCTTTCAATTACAATCTCAATACATCAGGGTACCTGCCTTTTTTTGTTCCACTTGTTGCTACGTTTCGTAAAACCTATTTCGATCAAGGAGGACATCGGCCTCAGGGCGATCCTATTAAGATGCATTTGCCCTATTATGTACCGATAACAAATAATGAAGAAGTTAGAGAAAAGACGCCGGATAAAGCTTGGGACGCCATGATCAGCGAATATAATGCCAAAATAGGGCAATATAGGAATTCAATATTGATGGGCAGAGTAAATCACCTATTTAGGGACGGATTTGGGCAGGAGTTGGAGGGTAATTTCAGGAAATATACATGCCTGTTTGGTGATTTCCAGAGTTGGGTGATAAGAAAGGCTCCTTCGAAGCTCACTACCGTTGTTGCGAGGGTAGTAAAAGCGTTCGAAAGGTACCAATGGGGGATTCTCAAGGTTGGTATCACTAAAATTTGGAGTAAGCTAAAAGCAGATGTTTTTTAACGCTAGGAAGGTCTACGTGCATCGTGATTATGATTGTGCCAGTCCATGCAACAAGGCTGATGTGTAATTTGCTCTGCAATGAAAGACAATTATCTTGGGTAAAAAGCAAGACTTTCTCTTTTGCTGGATGATATGCCATTAAAGGCTTTAGCTCTATAGGGATATTCTGATGATAAAACGACTCATAATTCAAGTGCTCAGCAAATCAGGGTATTTAAGGGATAATTATCTAAATGATCTTGAGCATGAGAGATATTGGAAATGGCTATACGAAGGAAAGCCTATTCCACCTCCGGATTTAGTGAAGCAAATTACGGTAAAGGAATATGCAAATAGATATAATACCAATATTATGGTTGAGACCGGAACATACAAGGGAGATATGGTTTTTGCAGTAAAGAATATGTTTGATAGGATATATACAATAGAGCTTAACGATGTCCTCTACTCAAATGCGGTCGAGCGATTTAGTAAATACCGCAAGGTCTCAGTAATTAAGGGAGATAGTGAAAGAGAACTTTCTAAGATTATTGAAGATATCAATGAACCGTGCCTGTTTTGGCTCGATGCACATTATATGGAAAGTGTTGGTACTAAAGGACAAAAAGAAACCCCAATTGTAAAGGAAGTAGAATATATCTCAAAGCATAGCATCAAAAATCATGTATTGCTTATTGACGATGCAAGATATTTTACCAGTGAAAACGATTATCCAAGTGTAGAAGAGTTAAGAGATATTGTCCGTACCAGGCTGCCTAACCATTCGTTTTATGTCAAGAACGATATCATAAGGATTACGCCTAATGTTCTATTTTATTGATTTTTCTCTTTCGGCTGTAGCCTCCCTCTCAGAATAGATTTATCCCATGGTTATTATAAGACTATTTGGAGGTCTGGGAAACCAGATGTTTCAATATGCTGCAGCGAGAAGATTGGCATACAGGCACAGAACGCACCTCAAGTTAGATGTTGTCCCCCTCGTGCAGAACGCATATCGTCATTATGCCCTAAATTGTTTCAGCATTCAACAAAGCTTAGCCACGGATTTAGATGTTTTTCAGGTTTGGCCACTCGAGGGGCTGAGACGAATATTTTCTAAAATAGTGGGTCGCAGACTTTCCGGATTATTTTTTAAGAAGATTATCAAGGATAGAAGTGGTTACGTCGTGCAACGTTACTATCGATATGATTCAACTTCTGAAGACGTTTGTAGTCTAATGATCGGTAGAATCCTATCACAACGTTTTTTTCATTTCGATCCCGAAGTACTTGATGCCCCCGATGGAGTGTATATGGCTGGATCATTCATTTCGGAAAAGTATTTTGCGGATATCAAACCTATTATTTTGAAGGAATTCCGATTTGTGGGCAAGGTGTCCGATGAGGATGAGGAGGAAAAGGTAACCAAAATGATAAGGTGCAGTGAATCGGTATCAATTCATATTAGAAGAGGCGACTTCACTGAAAATCCGCAAAATCGAGTAGCCTATAACATTATCGGGAACGATTATTATAATGCCTGTGTCAATTATTTGGCGAAGAGGCTGAAATCACCAAAATTCTTCGTTTTTTCAGATGACATGGATTGGGTTAAGACTAATTTCAAGATTCCATACCCCACGTATTACATAGAGAATAACTATCATTCACTCGATCATCGCATTGGTCATAAAATGGATTTTCAAGATATGAGACTTATGAGTGAATGTCAACACAACATAATCGCGAACAGCAGTTTCAGTTGGTGGGGTGCCTGGTTAAACCAAAACCCACGGAGAATTGTATGTGCACCAAAGGAGTTCGTAAGAATATCGAATTTTGATAATAAAGATATAGTGCCGGATGAGTGGATAAAGTTCTGACTCGGTTTGTTGTGATGAATATTAGAGCAGGAAAAGACCTATTAAGGAAGTTATTGGGTGAAAGGATTTATAATTTGCTGAGCCTGGTAAGACGCACTGCATACATCAGTGACTGCATTTCATATCATTTCATCCGGTGGAGGGTTTTAAGTTATTACGGAAAGTGGGCGCCCCTGTCTGAAAGGTCGGTGTGCAACGATAGGAAAATGCCCCACATACTGATGCTTGCTGAAAAATGGAGCTCGGGAAACCCACTACATGGCCCATGCTCTGTGGATTGGGTGTTTTTTGGATCACTTGAGGCAAGCGGGCTTGCTACCTATGTCAGATTGAATCGCGACGAACACACCAATCGGTATAGCTTTGAAAAGACAGCTTTAGGTATATGTATGAGAAAGAAACCAGACTTGCTTTTTAGTACGATGTGGTTGGTTTCAAGTTTGGATCTTAAGACACTGAAGGTAATCAGGGAATCCCTTCACATCCCAGTAATTGCTACCTGGCCCGACATTGAAAACCATGTTGAAACTGCTGAGGCTTTGGTTGAATTTGTGGATTTTAATTTGGTCCTGAACTCAGTTGTCGCTCCAATCCGGAGTCAACTGCGAGATATAGAAAAATATATACGGCTATGGAGTGCATTTGATCCAAGGGTATTTTACAATGCCAATCTCAAGAGAGATATCAATGTCTCTTTTGTCGGCCTTAGGAATGGCCATCCTGATCGTGAAGAAGGGATTTCAGTCTTAAAGGCACATGGAATAGAAGTATACGTATCGGGAGGGAAGGAAGAGAAGACCAGATTGTCTGTTGAAGAATATGCTGCTATTTACCGACGTTCGAAGATCGCCCTCAATTTTTGCTACCATGCTAATGGTATATTCCAGTTAAAAGGGCGCGTATTCGAGGCAACTTCGTGCGGTTCAATGCTGATGGAAACTGAAAATCCTGAAACAGCAAAATACTTTGAACCCATGATTGATTATGTGCCTTTTTCAGATAACAAGGATTTAGTGGATAAGGTAAGGTATTATCTTGCACATGACGATGAACGTGAAGAGATCGCGGCTAATGGACATAGAAAAGTCACGGAAAAGTACAATTGCAGAATATTTTGGCAAAAAGTTCTTGATAAGGCATTGGGAAAGAAATCACAATGATCTGCCGTACAAACTCAGTATGGGCCTTTGAACCTATTTCTGGAGGAAAGGAAATAGTATGTTATGAATGATAAAAAAAAACCTGTGGTTTTAGTTATTTGCCCCCCTGAACCTGATCTTTGTAAGGAATTTAAGACCATTGTACTTAAGCCATACATCGGTGAGGTGCCGATGGGTGTCCTCTACCTTGCTGGTCAACTGGAAGAAGCTAGTTTCCAGTCGATTATCTTTGATCTTACTGTCGATCCTCGTCCGACCGATGAGTTCCTTGAAGAATTGGATCAATTAGATCCTCTATTAGTCGGGTTTTCAGTTACCCTTTTGAACGTGCGTTTTACCAATGAACTGGCCTGTAGATTTAAATCTAAAAGACCTGATATCCCTATAATTTATGGAGGGCCCCATGTAACAATTTTACCACAAAAGCATGCCGATTATGACTTTGTGGATTTTGTCGTTACGAATGAAGGCGAGTTGGCCTTGGTGGAGCTTGCAAAACAAGTGCAAAGAGGGGGGATCAATGCACGTTTTTCGCATGACAAGAAGATCATTGAAGGCCAACATCCAAATTTTGATGAATTAGCTTTACCTGCAAGGCATTTAGTAGATATTGGACGTTATCGCCGTCGTGGGCAGGTTATGGATGTTAGTCCGACGGACATTGTATGCACAAGCAGAGGGTGCCCCTTTAACTGCGCGTTTTGCTCAAGCAAAACAATTTGGCACCAGAAATACTATATGCGAAGCCCAGAAAAGGTGGTTGACGAAATTGAATTCTTGATGAGAGAGTATGGAACGAAAGGAATTTACTTTCGAGAAGACAATTTCACGGTTAACCGGCAGCATGTGTTTGGCATGTGTGATCAAATCAAGAGACGAAATCTTGATATTCGATGGGAGTGCGAGTCCCGGGTAGACACTGTGACAAAGGACATGTTGGTGGCTATGAAGGAAGCCGGCTGTTCTGGAATCTGGTGTGGCGTTGAGTCCGGATCACCGCGCATCCTCAAAAAGATAAGAAAAGGATTTACAATAGATAAAGTCCTTTCGTTCTATGAATGGTGCAGGGAACTGGATATCCCCACTCACGCTATGTTCATGCTGGGTTTTTCCGGTGAAACCCCGGATGACTTGCGAGCAACTTATGAACTGGCTTTGAAATTGCCTACCAACAGGGTCCAGTTCGCCACGTATTGCGGATTTCCAGGGTCAGAAATGTATGATGAAATCAAGGGCGGTGAACTTGTAGTTGCCCAATGGGAAGACTTGTTGATTTCCCGCAACGAATATTTCACTCAGGAGCAATTGTATGAATTAGAGGCAGCCATGAACTATCAGGCCAACAGGAATCGTTTCCGGTTGGGTACAAGAAAAATATCAATAGAAAGAACTATCCGATGGCTCAGTTATGCCGCACATCCCAAAATGGGCTGGCGATTGTTCAGACAAAAGGTTTCCAAACCATCAGGAAATACAAACGTCCTGGATTTACTCAATGCAGCGTCCAAAAGATAAATAAACATCGACATTCCCCACATATCGATATTATAATATGCAACTATTCGGTTTTATTTCATCTTTTTTGAAACCATATCCTTAAGGAGTGGTTATTTGACCGCTTATCATCCAGAACCAAACAAACCATCAACCTATATTATATTTTTTGAATCACAACGAAAATGAACAATCGTCTAGGCATAAAACCTACTAACCACACCTGGCTCCTTAAATTCCTCACAATGGGTGCGGTAATATGTTTTTCGATCTATCTTGGTGCAAGTATTGCGGAGCACGGTAAGGTACAGATAAGGATAATTGTATTAGCCGTGCCTTTTGTATTTATTTGGATACAAAGCCTTACTGATCAAAAGAGATTTTATTTATTATTGGTAGGTATTCTATTGATTGCATTTCAAACACAAAAGCTCCCGTTCAGACTGTCCATGAGTGAGCTAATCCTCCTTGGGATCTGTTTTATACATCTTCCAATTGTTCAGCTTAGGGCGAAAAGCATTTCTAAGAAAGAAGTAAGGCTTTTTATACTAATCCCCTATTGCATATTTGCTGCGAGCGGGTTTGTTAATGGGGTAATTAATGGCGGAATCAGTATAGCCCAACAAGTCACTCTGGTTCCTTTGCTCTGGATGTATATGGCTATGTGTTTAGTCAATAGTCCTGATGCTGCTTTCAAGATAATAAGGGTGTCAGTAGTTGCGGTTCTCGGTTGTACTTTTGTTCTCTGGTTTGGCAATTTAATGGGCTTTAAGATAACCGAATCGCTTGATCAATATCGGAGTGTAGGCGAATCAATTCGTTTTGGACCATTCTTTTTCATTTATACGCCCCTTAGATTTGCAACTATGAATGCATTGGTGGTGCCATCTGCAGTGATTCTGCTGTTAAGGAGCAAGACACTGCGGGGGAGAATTTTCTATATTTTCTGCCTGTTATTGTTTAACTTTCTGATATTTAAAGCATCGGGCAGAGGCGCGGCAATCGGGGGATTGTTTGGGGCGGTCTTTATAGCTAGTCATTTTTTTCGTAAGAATATGGCTAAGGGAATAATAATAACTACTGGAATTATTTTTGTTGCTGTGATGTTAAGCGGAATATTTGGGGTGACTTTTATTGAAAGGCTTGGTTTAGAAAAGAACAAAGGTAGAATAAATGAAATAATAGCCGCCCGTCTTCAAACTCGTAATCTACAGGATAGGATAAACACACTGTCTTTTACTATTAAAAATACTCTGGAAAATCCCATAGGAAACGGTTTTGAGTATCTTTGGGTCAATTATCAAATTGATGAAGCCATTATTTATTCTGTACTGCTGAATGGCACCGGAATCATCGGGTTTGTTGCCTACACCTTTATGATAGGGCACTTGCTTTTGCACTTTATCATGTGTTTTAGGAAAAGGTTTTCTGAAGAACAAACTGACTTGGCTGTCCTTGGTATAGCCACGCTCGCTTGTGGTTTATTGGCTGGAATTTCATCCGAAAGTGTTGTCTGGAATGAAATTAATCCATTCATTTTCTGGGCAATACTTGCTGCCTGTTATGGAGGTACATATACAATGAGCCAAACGAATCAGAATCGAAATTCTCCGAAACGTACATTACGGATACAGATATAGAGGAATATTTGTTCTTTACTGTCAGTGTTTGGAGCCAGCAATTTGTTATTAGTTGTGTTCGACAAGCCACCAAATTCCTTTTATCTTGCCAGAAATATTTCGTATTCTTCACAGCAGGGGGAAACATCTCGAAAGTAATAAAATATTCAGTTATTGTTCCTACGCGGAATAGAGCTTTTCAATTAAGGTGTTGCCTGAGCCATCTATCTGAATTATGTTTTGAAAAAGACTCTTTTGAAGTCTTAATTATTGACAACGGCTCTACCGATGATACCAAAGAAACAACTTCGGCATTTAGAGCAGGAATCAAGAATCTGCGCTATATATATTGTGAATATCCTGGATTGGTGGCAGCTCGGCACAAGGGATTTGATGAAGCATCGGGTGAAATACTTTGTTATATTGACGATGATTCTTTTGTTTCAAAAAATTGGCTACGAGGGATTGATAGCGCCTTTTCACATCGAAAAGTTGCTCTGGTCGGAGGTCCTTGTTTACCAAAGTATGAGGTTGAACCACCGAGCTGGTTGAAGGAACTTTGGAATGAAATATCCGGAGGAAGGTGTCTTGCTAGTTTAAGTCTGTTGGATTTCGGGAAGGAGGTTAAATCAATATCACCTTACTATATTTACGGATGTAATTTTAGCATTAGAAAAGCCATGTTGGCTAAAATTGGGGGATTCCATCCTGATGCTTTTCCTAAAGAGTTGATAAATTTTAGAGGGGATGGTGAAACTTTTGTTTCCAGAAAGCTTATAGAATTGGGATGCGAGGCATGGTATAGCCCATTAGCAAAAATTCATCATTGGGTCCCGAAACAGAAAATGACAACGGATTATTTTTACAATCGAGCGTATATCCAAGGAATTTCCGATTCATTCACGCAGATAAGAAAACAGTATGGCATTGAGACTACGAATGATAAAAAAAAAGTGAATATTGGTGTAAAAATTTTTCATAAAATAATTAGGGTAATAAACGCTAAATTAGACTGGAAGTGTCATAAATATGCTGATGAGTCGGAAAAAATAAGGGAAATTAGGAAAAAAATGCAAGAGAGCCATGAAGCGGGATATCGAAATCATCAGGAGCAAGTGAAAAAGAATCCAAAATTACTGGAATGGATTTTAAGGGAAAATTATCTGGGTGAAAATGGGCGGTTGCCATAAAGACAGAGGACAGGAGTCAGCGGGCGGAGGTCGGGAAAAATAGAAATCAGTGGTCAGAGGTCGGAAGTCAGCGGATGGATATGGAAACGGAACGGATAAAGTCTGCAAAGGATTTGAGGGTTTATAAAAAGGCCTATGCGCTTGCTATGGAAATATTTGAGATCAGCAAGGGGTGGCCGAAAGAAGAGAAATATTCTTTGACAGACCAGATCAGGAGATCTTCTCGATCTGTTTGTTCCAACCTTAGAGAGACTTGTGTTAGCGGCGGCATGAAAATGCTGTAAAAGTGGCGGTTTGAAAATGTATTGTTTTTAAGTGGTGAGCCGGCCGGGGGTGATCGGCCGGCTGGTGATAAGTCGGCATCAGTTTTCAATGACA
>Ga0180009_10004905_pt1 | contig 14551 bp, 18 predicted proteins | sample OS_PC_MetaG_FD_123537 | JGI IMG/M metagenome (GOLD analysis project Ga0180009, IMG submission 123537) | Groundwater microbial communities from the Aspo Hard Rock Laboratory (HRL) deep subsurface site, Sweden - OS_PC_MetaG | ecosystem: Environmental > Aquatic > Deep subsurface > Groundwater...
AGTAATAAAAGTTGCAAAGATGAGAAAACCAGTAAAAATTAAAGAAGAAGAAAAGCGAGCAGTACCTGAGAAAAAAGAAGAGACAACTGAAGAGAAAAAAATAGAAACTAAAGCAGCACCAAAGGAGAAAGAAGTTGCAACAGAAATCAAGCCAAAACCAGAAGCTAAAAAAGAAGTTGAAAAAAAGGTAGAGACTCCTGCAGAAGTAAAAAAAGAAGCAAAAGCAGCTCCTGAAGAAGCTAAAAAATAAATTTTTATAAACAAATCCTTATTCTTTAATATTAACTAAGATTAAAATGACTAATTATAATTTAGAACTGGACAAAGCAGCAGCAAAGATTAAGCAGGAGAATGCAAACACTGTTCTAATTCAGCTGCCTGACGGTTTAAAACCAAAAGCAAAAGAAATCCAGGAAGAATTAAAGAAAAAAACAAATGCAACAATATATATCTGGGCAGGCACTTGTTTTGGTGCATGCGATGTTCCTAATGTAAAAGATGTTGATTTATTAATTCAATTTGGGCATAGTGAGTGGAGATGATTAAAGCAATAATATTTGATATTGGCGGCGTAGTATACACTGGCAATATGGATGATTTTCTAAATCAATGTGACTCTTTACTTGAAGTACCTAACGGCTCATTTAAAAGCTTATTTAACAAATATAAGGACGCCTTAATCCTAGGAGATAAATCTCTTTTTGATTTATACTTCGAAATTTCAAAAGAAGTATCTGAAAACAAATACAAAGAAAAATTACAGCAAGCATGGCTTAGCACGATGGTGATAAACAAAGAATTATTTGAATTAATAAATAAGCTAAAATCAAAATTAAGAATAGGCTGCCTATCTAACTCCACTGATTTTGATATATTTATGGATAAAATCCTGGGAACAGACAAAATATTTGATCCTTACATCAATTCATGCAAAATCAGAATGAAAAAGCCTGATAAAAAAATATTTGAATTTACACTCAAAGAACTAAATATTGAAGCAAACGAATGCGTATTTATCGACGATAAAAAACAATTTTTAGAGTCTGCCAGAAAAATGGGTTTTAAAGTCATTCATTATGATGGAAACAAGCAATTAAAAGAAAAACTCAAAGTCATTGGAATTGAATAAAAAAAATAAAATCATATTTTTCTTAATTTTCATCAAAAATGCAAAACCCATAACTTTTTATATGAATTCTCAAATCACAGTTTGACATGGCTTATGAATTAATCATTAGTGAGAAGCCAAACGCAGCTAAACGAATTGCAGAAGCACTTGCAGATAAAAAGCCTGTAAAAAAGAGTGTTAATAAAGTTCCGTATTATGAATTAACGCATAATAAGAAACCTATCGTCGTGACCTGCGCGGTTGGTCATCTCTATACTGTTGCTGAAAAAAAGAAATCTTTTACATATCCCAGCTTTGATTTACACTGGGTTCCTAGTGCGGATGTTGCAAAAAGCGCTGCTTTTTCTAAAAAATATCTTAATGTCATAAAAAAGCTTGCAAAAAAAGCAAATGAATTCACTGTTGCTTGTGATTATGACACAGAAGGAGAAGTTATTGGTCTTAACTGCATCAGACTTGCGTGCAATCAAAAAGATGCAAAACGTATGAAATTCTCCACTTTAACTAAGGAAGATATAATTGAAGCTTATGATAATGCTGCAAAGCATTTGGACCAAGGACTTGGCAATGCTGGCGAAGCCAGGCACTTTCTTGACTGGATGTATGGCATTAATATCTCCCGCGCCCTGACATTGGCTGTCAAGAGTACAGGCGCATTTAGAATCCTTAGCAGCGGCAGAGTGCAGGGGCCTGCATTAAAGATTCTTTATGATAAAGAAAAAGAAATTCAGGCATTCAAATCAGATCCTTACTGGCAAATCTATCTTCAGATTAAAAAAGAAAACGTTATGATTGAGGCGTTTCATGAAGGGGGTAAATTTTTTAAGCATGATGAAGCCAGGACAAAGTTTGAAAATTCTCTTTGGAAACCAGGAAAAGTCAAGAGCGTTGAAAAAAACGAGACTAAAAAACTTCCACCATTCCCATTTGACCTTGGTTCTTTGCAAATCGAAGCATACAAACTATTCGGAATCAATCCAAAAGAAACATTAAGTCTTGCCCAAAACCTTTATACAATGGGAGTTATTTCTTATCCCAGAACAAGTTCTCAAAAACTGCCTGAAAAAATTAATTACAAAAAGATTCTTAATGCGCTTGCAAAAAGTAATGCAGAATACAAACTTAAAGTAGACACTGTTCTTGGATTTAAAATTTTAAAACCAAATGAAGGCAAGAAAAGTGATCCTGCCCACCCAGCCATTTATCCTACAGGTTTGAAAGCAAAAGAACTGAGTGAAAGAGAAGCTAAGATTTATGACCTCATTGTCAAAAGATTTTTTGCTACTTTTGGAGAATCTGCAGTCAGAGAAACTATAAACTTGAAAATAGACATCAAGAGCGAAATTTTTGTTGCGCAGGGAAGAAGAACAAAAGAAAAGAACTGGTTTGAACTTTATGAGCCTTATGTAAGGCTTGCAGAAGTTGAATGGCCTGTTTTTATCGCCGGCGAAGATGCTAATATTAAAAAGCTTGAATTGCTGGAGAAAGAAACCCAGCCGCCAAAGAGATACACTCCTGCCAGCATTATTAATGAGCTGGAAAAAAGAGGCCTTGGAACCAAGGCTACAAGAGCAGAGATTGTTGACTCTCTTTACAAAAGAAAATATGTTATTGAACAATCACTTAAAGTCACAGACATGGGCATGAAGATTATTGAAACTTTGCAAAAACATTGTCCAGATATTATTGATGAGAATCTTACCCAGCACTTTGAAGAAGAAATGCAGAAAATAAGAGAAAAAAAGATGAAAAAAGACGAAGTGCTTGATGAAGCAGAAAAACTGCTCACAAAGACTTTGAAAGCTTTCAAAAAACAGGAAAAAGAAATTGGTGAAGCGCTTAAAGAAGCACATCACGAAACCTTAAACCAGGAAAGTTATGTGTGCAAATGCACGTCTTGCGATGGAAACCTAAGAGTTAAATTTACAAAAAAAGGCAAGTCAAGAATAAGATTTATTGCCTGTGATAATTATCCTGAATGTAAAACAACTTTTGCAATTCCTCAAAACGGCGGTATCAAAGGAACTGAAAACAGATGTGAGCATTGCGGGCAGCCAATTGTAATGATTATTATGAAAAGAAGAAAACCACAGATGGTTTGTCTTAACAAAGAGTGTCCGGGTAAAAAAGTTGATGCCTCCACCCATGATATTGAAATGGAAACCAATGAAAAAGGCGTTGAGGTTCTAAAAAAGAAATGCCCTAAGTGCGAGAAGGATCTTGTTATAAGAACTTCTGTTTATGGAAAATTCATTGGATGTACTAGCTATCCCAAGTGCAGGCACACAGAAAAGCTCGAGCAGAATAACAAATAAAACTAATTCTAATATAGCGTTATCAAGACTGTTAGAAATTGAATGAAAAAATAAAAAAAAATAAATAAAATAGTTAAGAAAACTTACTTATTTTCTCTTTTTTGCTTTCTTTTTTACTGTTTTCTTTTTAGCTACTTTTTTCTTTTTCTTTGCCATTAGTTTTCACCTACTTTATTTTTTAACTGATTAAGCTCAGTTCATGAACTTTTAATTAATTTTTTGTTTTACTAGTATTTAAAGTTTATTGTTTTTTCCTTTCAAAACTATTGAAAAAAAATAATTTTGAAAAGTAATTAAGGAATAACTTAATTAGTGATGTTAATGCTGAAAAGTTTTAAGAGAAAAAATATTAACATTTTAAATCACTTCAAGTAATGTCTCAACTATTAAATTATGAGTTTATGTTTCTAAATTAGCACTGGACATGTGTGCGTGAGGTATTTAAACACAAAATCATTTACATAGTTTCGACCTAGAAATAACTCGGTGATTTAAAATGAATTTAACTAACAATAAAATAGAATTTGATAAAGATTTAGCTAAATTAGTGAGTTACTTAACATTCGACGGTCACTTAGCAAAAGATTTAAGCTGTTTTTACTTAAGCTCAAAAAATAAAGAAATGCTGTCTGACTTTGCGGATTTAGTATATAATAAGTTTAAAATTAATGGACGATTAAAAAGAGGTACAGGATATGGGGAAAGTTACAAATATAGAGTATTCAAAAAAAATGTCTGTAAGTTGCTAGAAGAAATAGGAGTTCCAAAAGGGAGTAAAGTAATTAAGATTTTTCTAATTCCAATGTGGATTCTGGAAAATAAAGAATGTTGCAGAGAATATTTGAAAACTGCCTTTGACTGCGAAGGAAGCATATGGTTTGAAGATAAACCAAAAATTCGATTCGGAATTTGCAAAGCAGAACAATTAATCTCTAATGGAAAAATATTCTTAGAACAAATGAAATTAATGTTATCAAGGTTTAATATAGATTCTACCAAAACTTGGCTAATAAAAGGAAATTTAAGAAAAGATGGTAATTTAACTAAAGGTTTATACTTTAAGATTAAACAAAGCAGTATAAAACAATTCGCATTAGAGATTGGTTTCAACGATAGATTTAAAAATCAAAGATTATCCTCCATCTAGAAAGCTATCCATAGAATGGGATTGTATAAGTCAATACTTATATAACATTATGCTATGGGGTAGTTTGGCTATCCTCTCTGGTTTGGGCCTTAGGAAACTAAGCAAGAAGCCAGATGACCCCGGAAGATCTTTACGAAAGTTGGATCTGGGGATTTCGAATCCGGGTAGCCCCACTTTATTATTGCAGGTCTAAGATCTGCAATAATTTTTTCTTTTTTCTAGAATTACTAAATCCAAAGAATTTGAGATATTTATTTAACTCAGGTTTTCTTACCCTAACTAAATATAGATCCTGACGATCTATTCTTTTTCTTAAACTTATTTTTGAACTGATTCCAAAAGCAGCTAAAATGTCTTCCATATTATCGATAAGCTCCTTAGATATGCTTGTAAAACCAACAGAACTGGAATCTACATGACCATCTGTATCCATCAGCCCCCTAACAACTTAGAGAAGGAGGTAATCTCCTTCTTAAGGTGAACTGTTCTTCCTTTTGTCGACTTCCAAGATAAGTACTCCCTAATGAATTCAACTAGCTTTTTTGAGGTAACCCTAATCACAAATACAGAAGGTTTCCCCTTGTATTTTACTATGAAAACCCTTGGATTTAAATTAAATTTCTTTAATATCCTCATCAAATATAGCTTATACTGCGTATCATCTCTATATGATAAAAAGAATCTGATGTGGTATTTATAAGATCTGCCATTCTTGTCTAAATAGTAATTTCCATCTCCTGCAAAAGCTCCTATTAATTCTCCAATTACAAAATCATCTTTAGGAATTCTTATATTTTTTTCTCTTTTTCTAGATTCGCCCTTGCTTAGTTGATATTGAAGAGTGCTTAATGGTATTCTAGTTAATGTGCATATCTCGCGAAGACTTTTTCCCTGACTCTTAAGGTTTCGGATGTTATGAATTTGTTTAATGATTAGTCTTTTCATTTCACAAAAATTAATGAAAAGACTAACTTTAAATAATTTTTGACCCCGGTTCGAAAAGATTTTTGCAAAAAATCTTGTAATGCTCAAAAAGCGAAGCTTTTTGGCACAACGAAATCCAAAAGATTTCGCTTGAAAGCAGGCGACTCCTAGTCTTCGACCGGAGTCCCCTTTCAGGAAAGCAGAAATCACGAAAGTCCGGGTAGCCCCATTTTTTTCTTATTTTTATTATCATTCTTCTCTTTCTATTCTACCACAAAAAAACCATTATCTTTATAAATGATAGATTAATTCACCCTCTAATAAGACAAATTATGCTATTAGAAGAAAATATACTACAATATACACATAATAAAGGATTAAAATGGTAAAACGTGCAACATACGGCTCTGTGAGAAGACTTGGCTCACGTTATGGTAGAACTGTGAGGTTCAAGCTGGGAAAGATTGAAGCAGAGCAACGGAAAAAACACAAGTGCCCTTACTGCAATTATGAAAAGGTAAGGCGCCAGTCTGCAGGCATATGGCATTGCAGCAAATGCAAGTCTACTTTTACTAACAAAGCTTACACAGTGGGAAAAGTTAGTCCTGTTAAGCAGGTTGCTGAAGAAGAATCCCCTGTTAAAGCCAAAGAATCAAGCAGCAAAGCTGCTGATTCAAAAAATCAAAAAAATTTTTTGAAAACAAAAAAACAAGAAGCTAAATTATAAAGTTATAAAATTATAAAAGGTGTTAACCATGAGCGATTATAAATGCTTTTTTTGCAACAAAGTTATTTCACCTGAGAACATAAAAAGAAGAGTGAGATGTATCTACTGCGGTTCAAAGATTATTTTCAAAGCCAGAAGCATGGCTACAAAAGTTAAGGCAAGATGAATCTCAGCGCAGAAATAATTGTCAAGGAAAACATTGACGACATTGAAAGATTGTTTGCTGCTGAGGAGAAAGAATTCAAAAACCAGCGTGCTGGTTATAAAATAAAAAAAACCAAGGACAAGCTTGTTTTTCAGATAAGTGCAAAGGACAGTGCTGCTTTAAGAGCTGTTCTGAACTCAATATCTAAACTTATAAGCGTGTACGAAAAAACCAAAGGTGTTGTTGAAAAATGAATGCTGAAACACAGAACAAAATCAACCAATTATCTCTTATGGAGCAGAACCTGCAGAATTTTGCAATGCAAAAACAGCATTTTCAGGCGCAGTTAATGGAATTTGAATCTGCTGAAAACGAATTAAAAGATTCTAAAGAGGCTTTTAAGATTATAGGAAACATAATGGTAAGCAGAGACAAAGCAGAGCTGCAAAAAGAAGTTGCTGAAAAAAAAGAACTGATTCAGAAACGAATTGAATCTTTTGAAAAACAAGAAGGCAAAATCAAGGAAAAAGCAGAAGCATTGCAAAAAGAAGTTCTTGATGAAATGAAGAAGAGTGAGAAAGCGTGATTAAAAATGGTAGCAGTAGAAGATGTAATAGAGCTGGTAAGCGAGATAATAGAAGATCAGACTCTTCCAAAGAACATCAAGGCAAAACTCAGTCAGATTGTTGCTGAACTCAAAGAAACAGAAGACAAAGATGTACACTTAAAAGCAGACCAGTGCATCAATGAACTCGAGGATATCTCAAGTGATGTTAATCTCCAGCCTTTTGTAAGAACTCAAATTTGGAGTATCGTAAGTATGCTGGAATCCTTAGATTGATTATTTCTACTATCTGTTATTTCTTCTTTTTGGGTTTTTGAGATTTAAACGCTTTTTTTCTAATAACAACCTGTCGCCTGTTAAAGATAGAATTCGGAATAATAACTTCCTCATTGTACTTGGTTATAATTCTTGTCTCAAGAAAATCAATAGAACTGATTTTTCCTCTGACTTCTTTTATCTGAATCTCATCACCAGCATTAAAGAGCTTTTTATTGCGTATTCTAATGCCTGCAATAAAGTTTGGAAAAAAATCCTTGACAGCCAGAATAAAGGATACTACAATAATGACGATAATTGCTGCAGATATCATATGAAGAATTGCTGTTGTCAAACCAAGGCTGTTAAGAGCCATCACAATGGCTATAAAATAAATAAAATACATCACAAATCCGCTAATAGTTTTTTCAAGCGAAAACTTCAGACCTATTGTAGTTCTAAATTGCTTGTCAAGCTGTATTTCATTAAGAAGCCTGCGCAAAAGATTGCCAATCAGTTTTCCAATTATAAGCCCGATTAAGAGTATAAGAACAGCTATCACAATCTTGGTTACTACAGGCGTAACTTTACCTGTAACTCCAGTAATTGCCTGTATTGAATCATTAACAGCGTCTGCCATACTAGAACTAGTTATATTTAGAGGTTTATAAAGGTTTTTCTATTCATTTATATTCAAAACTCATTCCAAACTCTTCAAATAATCTTTTTTATACTCAAAACCATGCTTTTTTGCAAGCTTTGAAATTGCTTTGTCAAGTCTGCTGCCATATTGTGATGCTATTTTTTTTCTCCATGCAAATTCTTTAGGCAAGCCAAGGTCTTGTGCAGATTCTCTTAAGATTATCTTTGCATTTTCATTACTAATCTTGAATTTATCAGGGATTCTCATTGCAAGAGTAATTAGCTCTTTATCTAAGAAAGGAGTTGAAAAAATTATTTTTTCACTTGTTGCAATTGCAGCATCTCTTAAAAAATCTCTCTCATACATTAGTTTCAGACCTTTCCAGCATTCTTGCTGCTTGTTTTCAGCAAGCTTGTGCCTTTCATAACCTGCAAATATTTCTTCTGAACCAAGACCTGAAAAAAGATATCTGACATTATCTTGTTTTGCCGTTTCAATGCAGGCAATTTCAACACTTCCAACACCAACATTAACAACATTGTTGAGTTCTTTTCCCAGAACACTCACTGTTTTTTTGAAAAGCTCATGAGCTTCATCAAGATTTAACACTTTGACTTTGAGTTTAACTCCTATTTGTTCTGCTGCTTTTTTTGCAAAAACAATATCTTCAGGTTCTTTGCTCTCACCTTCTTGAAAGCCAACTGTATAGCAGATAAAATCTTTGCCTGCTTTTTTTGCAATCAGAGCAATTAGAGAGCTGTCCACTCCGCCAGAAAATAAGATTCCAAATTTTTTATCTGGAAGACGCTCTTCAACTGCTTTCACCATTGCTTGTCTAAGCAACTCTTTTGCTTCTGAATGATCTGTTAAGTCTTCTTTTATAGATTTCTGAATATCTGAAATTAAATCTTCCCATTTCTGCCTGCTAATGATTTTATTTTCATTCATATAAAACTCTGATTTCATGCTAAAAACAAGGGAATAATCATGATTTATTAAGATTGTGGACAGAAACTTTAAAAACAGACAATAAAACCCAATAATTATTCAATATGTATTAATAATAACCCAAAAAGGTGATACTAAATGGCAGAAAAAAAGAAAAAAGACGAAATAAAACCAGATGTTAATGCTAGCAAAGATGAGCAAGTGGGATTTCACAAAGGCTCATTAAGCACATTGGCAAAAGAAAGGCAAGAATTGGCAAGGATTCTACAAATTGTTGAACAATTAATGCAGCTCCACATTGGTGCATTAAAAGAGCTCGGTATTGACCTTGAAAAAGAAGCACATACAGCAATGCAGGATGCACCGCCTAAAAAGCCAGCCAAGCCAATTGATGAAATGCTTTAGAATTAGTGAAATTTTTGTTTTAAAATATTTCAAATTTTTTAAATTATTTATTTAAAGTTTTTATTCTTCTGTTTTTTGTAACAAGATTATAGGCAATAGATTTTTTTATCTGCGCACAGCCTAAGAAATCATTGTTGTATTTGACAAGAAAAAAACCTTGTTCTTGAAAATCATCTAAATCCAGGTCTTGGCCTTGAACCCAAGGCTCAATCTCTTCATCATTGATTTCAAGAATGTTTTTGCTTGATTTTGGTCCTATCAATTGGCTGCCTTCAATACTCAATCTTATTCCTTCAGGAGTTTTTCTGCCAATATATAATCCTGCTTTGTCAATCCTGAGTTTTTTCTCTTCTTGCAGAGGAATCTTTTCAACATCTCTTGACAAAAGATAATATTTTTGCTTTGAACTAAACAAAAGAACACCATCAATCATTCCTTTGAATCCATAAGTCTCATTCAGGCTCTCAATAACTTCTTTTTTTTCACGAGTATTAAAAACTTTGAGTTGTTGCATATTCAAATCCCTTTAAACTCCCCAAACAACATTTTCTTTTCGCATGATTTCAGCAATCTCTTTCATTACTATAAGCTCATGTTCTGTGAGGTATTTTTTGAGTTTTTTGAGTTTTTTAAAATCCTGCTCAGGAATTGCACTGTAAAGAATATCATGCTCATTTATCTGCCTGCCGCACATCACTCCAGGAAGACTTACTGCAACTTCTTTTCCTTCTTCGACTCTACTAAGATTTTCTTTTTCCAGTTGAATTGATTTGACTTCTGTTAATCTTATTCCTGTTTTCATAATAGGAGTTCCGCTTTTTAGCACGCCAGCAAGAACATGGATGCCTACAACAGCAGGGTTGCTCTGCCTGAAAATGCAGTTTTGTAGAATCTCAAATTTGCATGGCCTGACCAGTTCTTCTATTTGCTCTGCTTCAAGAGATTTTTTCTTTTCTTCAACCCAAATCAGGTAATCATCAAGAAGCTTATATATAATATCACCTGTAATTATCTTGACATGCTTGGAAACCTCAACATTCTTGCCAAGCTCAACATTAAATCCAATAATAACACTCATAAAAGGATCTTGTTCATAATTACTTTCAGCATCAGCCATGTCTTTTTTTGTAATAGCTCCAAGAGTGGCTTTTCTTATCATAATGCCTTTTTCACCAAACAAATGAATTACAGCTTCAAGGCTGCCCAAACTGTCTGTCTTAATTATTATTCCTTCATCACCTGTGTCAAGCAAAACTTCCTTCACTTCCCGCTGGGCTTTTTCTTTAGCCTCATCAATGCTTTTATCGTCATGAGCACAGCTTAGCAAAGGCATTCCTGCAACTGCATCCTCAAGATGAGGAGCACTTATTCTTACGCCTGTGGCTGCAACTGCTTTTTTTATATGAACAAACTTTGACTTTTTGTCCATCATCTCATGCAGAGGTGCTGGCTGAAACAACGCCCTGACTTTTGTCACAATAGGCTCATGAACTCCACCAATAACAATTGTATCATTAACATTCAAAGTTCCGTCATACATAATTACATCAATTGCCTTGCCCATTCCTTCCTGCTCTTTGACTTCAAGAATTGTTCCTTTAGCAAAGCCATCCACATCAATCTTCAGGTTTTGCTCCATATATCTCTGAGCCATGCCTGTTAGCACCATTAATAATTCTGCTAATCCAAGTTTTAGTTTTGCACTGCAGGGAACAATAGCAATCTGTTTTGTATAATCATTAACTCTATCAAATCTTTCTGCATTTATCTGGAACCTGTCAAAAAGCTGCCCGAGAATTTTGTAAAGCCTGTTGTCAATTTCCTGATTAGTACTTTCATGCTGTGCATTCAGGTCTTTAAGCAAAGCACATTCTTTGTTAAGATAACCAGGTACAAGGTCAAGCTTGTTAGCAGCAATAATAAAAGGAGTCTTGCTTTTTCTCAATATATCTATTGCTTCAATTGTCTGAGGCTTAAAGCCTTCATTAATATCAACAACAAGAATTGCAATGTCTGCAAGTGCACCGCCACGCTTTCTAAGGCTTGTAAAAGCTGCGTGCCCTGGTGTGTCAATAAACAGCAGGCCTGGAATTGAAAATTTCATTTTTAACTGGTTAAGAAGACTGCCGCATTTCTTTTGAATGACTTCAAGAGGAATAATACTTGCACCAATAGCCTGAGTAATTGCACCTGCTTCTTTAGCCACAATATTCGACTCTCTAATAGAATCTAATATAGAACTTTTTCCATGATCAACATGCCCAAGTATAGATACAATCGGGCTTCTAGTGCTTTTTTCTTTAGTCATATTAATGTGTGTATACACTGCGTTTTAAAAAGTTTTATATATCTTGATTATCAAAATATAGTATTAAATGAAGACCAGAACTCTGATTTTGCCTGTTTGTATATTGCTCTGTTTAGCTTTATCACTATTATTACTCACATCATGCCAGGAGCAGGAAGAGCCTCCTGTTATATATACACATGTCTGCGGAGATGGTGTGTGCAGTTCTGAAGAAATAAATATTTGCGATATTGACTGCAGCACAAACAGGGAGCCAGAGCCAAGAATCAGGCCAAGTGAGCAAATAATACAAGAACAACAAAACAGGCAGATAAATTATTCTGCAGAAAACCTTGGGCAGGAAAACATTGTTATTCAAAATGATGAAAAGATTTTTGTTGAGTCTTTTGAATCATATATTCCAGAAAAAGGATTTCGAGTTGCAAACAGCTACAATCTTTTGAACCTGGGAGAAGACATCAGCGATGTGATGGGCGTCCTGCACAAGTATCTGCTCAGAGAAGTGCTGCGCAGCGGAAGACTAAGCAGCAACACAGAAGCTTTTGGCCCAAGAGCAGCCATGTATGAGCAGTTCTTAAGATTAAGGCAGGGCAAAGTTGTTTTTGGCTTTGATGAAGAAGCAGAAATCATCAGCACTTATTTATTGTTTGAAGATGAAGAACCTATTCTTGAATATCAGATGGAATTATATGGAGGAATTTTCAAGTTCTTTGAAGGCGAAATCATTCATTTTCTAGGCCATGATTATTTTATAGAAGAAGTTAATCCTGATTCTATCAAGCTTATTGGAGTGACAACACCAGACACCTTGCTATTTAGAGACCAGCACAGTGCTTGGATTAATGGCAAAACAGTTTCTTCTGAAATCCTGAATGTGAATTTTGAAGAGAACATGTTGAGAATAGTTATTAATGCACCTGAAGAGATAAAGATATTGCCAGGCACAAATCTCCTGAGTTATCTAAAGAATCCAGAGATTCTGCTTACAAACAGAATTGATATTTCTTATGAAGGCTTGACAGATGCTCCTGTGTATGAAATCAAATTTAATAAAATGAGCAACCAATACAAGCTAATGTTCACAACAAACAAAGACATTTCTTATGATATTCCTCTTGTTTATTTCAGTCCTTTCAAGACTGGCAATGAAAAATATGATTTAATCTGGAAAGAAGGCGAGAGCAAAGATGATTATTTTATTTCAAAAAAAGATTATATTCTTATTAACAATAACAGAGAATTCAATGGCATGACTCATGTGCTGCAACTGATAAATGTAAAAGAAGAAGACCATCTTCTTGTGTTTGAAGACCCTGCGTATGAAGAGTTTGTTATTTATTTTGAAGGAACACCAGGAGAAGATGCAAATGCTAATCTGGTTATTGACAATGTTCTTCACAAAGTTTATGTTGGCAACGATGACACTATAAGTGTTGACCTTGACGGCAATGGAAGAATTGGCAGTGATGAAGTTCCGATTGTGACTGCAGGCAATGGAATCATTAGAATCACAAAAATGACTGATAGTGAAATGGAATTGTCTTTAATAACAAAAGGTGTGATGAGAGAGAACTCCAATGATGATTTAAACATTAGAATGAAAATAGATTCACAGGGATTGATTGTTAATAAACTAGATATTAAAATGCTTGCAGAGCCGCATTCTGAAACTATGGTAGGCTTAAATGATTATGGAACTGTTTTTATTCTTCCAGATTATATTGATGAACAAGAACAAAAAGGGCGCGACCTGCTTATTCTGTATCCAATTGTTCAAAGATTTGCAGATGTTATTGTAAAGGGTTATGAATAAGAAGTAAGTTACATAAACTTTATAACAAAAAAACAAGTTCTTTCTTAGAGTGAAAAAAAACAAGTTTTCAAAAAGTGTTGGTTTTGCATTAAGAGGGATAGCAGAGGGTATTTCTAGTGAGAGAAATATTAAGATTCAAATAATAATTGGAATGCTTGTTCTTTTGCTTGCAATTCTACTACAGTTTGCTTTACTTGAGATAATAATTATTTTAGTTGTCTCATTCTTAGTAATCATTACCGAACTCATGAACACTGCAGTTGAGAAACTAATTGATTTCTTACATCCCAAACAGCATAAAGAAATCGGGAGAGTAAAAGATATTTTAGCAGGAGCAGTATTGCTCAGTGTAGTTTTGTCAATAATAGTGGGAATCCTACTCTTTTTCAATCCTATAATAAATTTAATAAGAATAATTTAACCAATAGCTCGTCTCACATCTATAACTTCAACAGAATTAACTCCTTCTATGGTTTCAAGTTCTTTTTCAAGCGGCTCTGTACTACCCTGGGATTCTTCCATTACAAAAATAATCTTCAGTGCATTTAAACCAAATGCCACAGGCTCTATTTCTTTCCTTGTGTCGCCTTCACCTGCAAAGTCAGCTATTTTTTCAAGCGCAGATTCATGAATTTTCTCTAAATCAATATCTGGACTCTCAGGCATGATTTTTACTGTAACTATTGCTTTTGCCAAAATTATCACCTTTTATATTTTTTATTTTATTGTTAAATAATTTTGGAATGCTCAAAAACTTATTTTTGGCACTCAAAAGTTTGCTTTTGTTGACTCAAAAATCTCTTTAAGATTTTTGTTGTTGCCATTATAATAACACCTTTAGAATTTTTAGTTTGGCCCTTCAAATCCGCATAGTGGGCACTTGTACTTTGAGACGATTTTCCTGCAATTTGAACAGCGAATTATCTCATACTTTCCGCAATCAGGGCACATAAACTTTACAGTGCCCTTGTCATTTGTTATGCTCATCTTGCATGACAAGCATTTTTCTCCAGTATCCACTATCTCTGGAATGTCATCTTTTGCTTCTTTTGCTTTTGCCATGTTCTCTGAGAACAAAAGGGGTATTTATAAATGTTTTGTGTGTTTAGTCAGCGACATAAATCGTTAATATTATATACTAGTTGATTCTTTAATATTAGTACAATGAAATCCGCACAAATAAAAGAACGAGAATTGATAATAAAGTTACACAATGAAAGCAAAAAT
>Ga0180009_10004906_pt1 | contig 14551 bp, 13 predicted proteins | sample OS_PC_MetaG_FD_123537 | JGI IMG/M metagenome (GOLD analysis project Ga0180009, IMG submission 123537) | Groundwater microbial communities from the Aspo Hard Rock Laboratory (HRL) deep subsurface site, Sweden - OS_PC_MetaG | ecosystem: Environmental > Aquatic > Deep subsurface > Groundwater...
CGTGCATATATACATTAAAAAGTTGTTTGGTCACAGCAAATTTTCTAAGAGATGTTCATTAATCAGCTTTCTTCGCAGGCTACCAATTGCCTGGGAATGAATTTGAGATACTCTCGACTCTGTTATGTCTAAAGTCTTTCCAATCTCTTTCATTGTGAACTCTTCCCAGTAATACAGAGAAATGACCTTCCGCTCCTTTTCTGACAATGCGCCGATGGCCTCTGCAGTGGCCTTTTCTATTTCGTTTAGCCTTGTTAGTGTTAGGGCAGCCTCAGTATCGTTATTGATCAAATAGCGCATGAGGCTTTTCTGGTTTTCTTTTGAGGTGTACCCGATTTCCTCAAAGCTAATAAAGGAAATGCTTGAAATTTTTCTTATTCGGTAGAATTCATCGAGACTTAGGCCCAGGTCTTCTGCTACCTCTTCGTCTTTTGCCTGCCTACTTAATTTTTGCTCCAGGCTTAGATAAGTGTTTTCTATCTCCCTGGCTTTTCTTCTGTTTGATTTTGAAAGGAAGTCCCTGGACCGTAACTCACTCAGAACAGCACCTTTGATCCTGAATACTGCATAAGTAATGAATTTATTGTCCATCGTGGGGTCATATCTCTCTGCTGCCTGGATTAAGCCAATGACACCTGCATTTAATAGATCATCGGTTTCAACATTAGCAGGGAGATGTACCGCAATCCTTTGAACGATTCGCTTCACATAAGGGAGGTGCTCAGTGATTAACTCATCTCTTGAAAAAGAAGCCCCCCTCTTAAGTGTTCCTATTTGTCTTTGTGCCAGTGCCATATAAATTCAGTTTAATTTGACTAATCCGTATATGCCCATGCTTTTCACTGCTCGAAGCTGTTTTCAAGAAGTTTATTCCAAAAAAAGGTGCTATTGCCCTTTAGTGAATTGGGGAGTGGTAGTTTGCAAATCTGTTCGGCTAACGCGAAAAAACATTTGCTGCCTGCGCTTTCAGGATATATATCACATAGGAGCCTTTGTCTCTTCACGGACTTGGTTAATTTATCATCAACCAGCACATGGCCAAGATAGTCGATGGTTATGTCCAGGAATCGGGAAGAAACCAAGGTCAATTGCCTGAAAATCTCATAGGCTTCACGGGAATTGGCGGCTAAATTAACCAATAATTTAAAATTCGTTATTGAATATTTGAGAGACATGGCCTTCATCAGCGCATAGGCATCAGTCATGGATGTCGGTTCAGGGGTTACAACAACTAATATCTGTTGCGCAGACGTATTGAAATACATCACGTTTGGTGAGATGCCGGTGGCCGTATCTATTAGTAAAATATCTATTGGATCAAGGAATAATTTGAGCTCAGCAAGAATCTGGGTTCTTTGGTCCTCAGTTAGTTGAGTGAGTTCTTGAATACCGGAAGAAGCAGGCAGTATTTTTAATTTCATGGGGCCTTCAATTACAATTTCCGGGATAGACTTTTCCCCCATGACGACATGGGATAGATTATACTTAGGTGTAAGCCCTAAGAGGACATCAATATTACCCAATCCTAAATCGGCATCGAGAATAAGAACCCTTTTCCCCATTTGGCTGAGTGCAAATCCAAGGTTGGCAACAATATTTGTTTTGCCGACGCCACCCTTGCCACTGGTTATGGCAATTACCTGTGTATTTGAGTTGTGATTCCTGGTCTTCGTTTGGCCAATCAGGCCGGTCTTCGAAACGGTTTTGCCTGGAAAATTTATAACCTTTCCTGTTGAATCAGTTTGGTTCATTCCTTATTGCTCTCCTTCAAAAAAAGATGCTATCGATTGGCGACGTGCTGGGGGTTTAATGCGGAAGTAAATCCTAACCCGTAACACGTAACCCGAAACTCGTAACTCTAAATAAGGTGATCACGACTAATAATCATGGCAAGAACTATGCCATTACGTTCAGGTAAAAATGGGGTGAGAATTCAGGGGTTTCCGGGTGAAAAACAAGAAAGGCGGGGACATGTGCAATGATTCTGTCAAATCTTAATTATTTCGTGTCAGGTATTTGACACCACAGGACAAATAAATGCTGCGGCTTTGTTACATAGAGACTTCTTTTAATTCTTCCAAATGGTGCCTTTTTATCTTTTCAACAAGAGTTGTCCTGTTGAGTTTGAGAAGCCTGGCAGCCTTGTTTTTTATCCATTCGGTCTTTTCCAGAGATTGTAATATAAGGGCCTTTTCAAACTCACTCACCGCGGTGCTCAAGCATATCCCGTCGTCTGAAATATCTATGTTTGGTCGCGGTGCAGGGGTCTTTCGCAGCTTCAGGCTCTCCGGCAAATCTCCGGGCAATATCTCGCCTGCCCCTTTTAGGACCACAATCCTTTCTACTATATTCTTAAGCTCTCTTACATTCCCGGGCCAGAAATAACACATCATGATCTGCATGGCCTCTTCAGATACCCCTTCAGCCAGCTTATTATTTTTTGTGTTGAAGTGTTCAAGGAAATGATGAATAAGGAGATGTACATCCGACTTGCGTTCTCTTAAAGGGGGAAGGTAGACAGGAATTACATTGAGACGATAATAGAGGTCCTCTCGAAAATTTCCCTTTTGAACCTCTTCTTCCAAGTCTCTATGAGTAGCTGCAATAATTCTTACATCAACCTTTATGGTTTTGCAACCACCAACCTGCTCAAATTCCTTGTCCTCCAACACTCTTAATACTTTCACCTGGAGTTCAGGGCTCATATCCCCTATTTCATCTAAAAAAACGGTCCCTCCGTCAGCCAGTTCGAACTTTCCGGGCTTGGGTGAGGTTGCACCGGTAAAGGCACCTCGCACGTGTCCAAATAATTCGCTCTCTAATAAATTTTCCGGGATGGCTCCGCAATTGATCGGGATAAATGGTTTGTTTTTTCGATGGGAGTTTTGGTGAATTGCCCTGGCTACCAACCCTTTTCCGGTCCCGCTTTCCCCATGAATTATGATTGTGCTGTCACTGTCTGCTACTTTTTCAATAATCCTGAAAATCTTTTGCATCTTCTCGCTTTGGCCAATGATATCCTTGAATCTGTTCTCATTTTCTGGCTTGCTTAAGATGTCAGGGTTTTCTAAGTGGGGATTTGGATCCGCAAGAATGCTTTCACGTGAAGCAGAATCCTTCAATTCCGTCCCTCCTGAAACTCAGACATATGATCTCTATTCTCTTTTTCCGGTAACCGAATAACTACACGCAAGGTCCATGCCAAATTACCAGGCAAATTGAAAACCACTTAAGTAGGTGAAGTTACGTGTAATTAGTTGCCAGCCGTCAGCCATGAATATTGTGGCAGCCAATATGAATGGGTCAAAATAGGTAGCGTTATGCATTTTTCCAGAAAAGAAATGAGGTATGCGTTCATAGGTTCAGCGTACACCGTTCAGGGTTACCTTTATTTCGTTGACCTTGCTTGCAAGCCGGAAAGTACTTGATGAAACCACATTCTCAAATCGTTCTACTCTCATGCCTTCTTATTTCAGAACGTATGAATTCCCGCCGGGAATCCAGTAAATTTTTCCATCATAAGATACGCTGCAACTTCAATTGCTTTTTTCGTAGGTTGGCAAATATTCAGGCGGGACATCCTTCAGATAATCGTAGTTGCGGTCTTTTTCTGACAGCACCGGGTTTTCAACAGGCCAATCAACGCCGATATCAGGATCGGACCAGAGAATTCCCCTCTCGCTATCAGGGGAGTAGAAATCACTGCATTTGTATGTGAAAATGGCTGTTTCACTGAGCACACAAAAACCGTGAGCAAACCCTTCAGGGATATACAACTGCCGTCTGTTTTCACCCGACAGATGGACACCGGTCCACTTAGCAAAGGTAGGTGAACCATTCCGAATATCCACGGTCACATCAAAAATCTCTCCCTTGATCACCTGCACCAGTTTGGCCTGTGCATGTGGAAACTGGTAGTGCAAGCCCCTCAGCGTTCCCCTGACAGAGAATGAAAGGTTATCCTGGACAAAAACAGGCTCTATGCCCGAACCCATGTATTTTTTCTGCTGGTAAGTCTCCATGAAAAAGCCGCGCTTGTCCTCAAACACAGAAGGCTCAATGAGTAACACTCCTTTTAGTGATGTTGAAATGACCTTCATGGCATTTGATCCTCATGTATCAACATGTCCAGGAGATATTGGCCGTATCCGTTTTTCATAAGCGGCCTGGCAAGTTCTTCCACTTCCTCGGGGCCTATATAGCCCATGCGATAGGCTATTTCCTCAAGGCACGCTACCTTCAGGCCCTGTCTCTCCTCAATGGTTTCTATGTAGTTGGATGCCTGCATAAGGGTCTCATGGGTACCGGTGTCAAGCCAGGCAATACCGCGACCCAGTTTTTCCACACGGAGCGCTCCAAGCTTCAAGTAGGTCAGGTTGACGTCGGTAATTTCCAGTTCTCCACGGGCAGACGGCTTGAGCCTTGAAGCAATGTCCAGTACGCGGTTATCGTAAAAGTATAACCCGGTTACTGCCCAGTTGGACCTGGGCTTGGCTGGTTTTTCCTTAATGTCAAGAGCCTTTCCATTCTCGTCAAAGCTCACAACGCCGTACCGTTCCGGATCCTTTACCCAATAGCCGAAAACAGTTGCTCCTTGTTCCTGAGAATTGGCTTTACGGAGTTTTTCGGGTAAACCGTGACCGTAAAAGATATTGTCGCCGAGAATAAGGCACACCCTGTCTCTCCCCACAAAATCCCTGCCAATGATAAAGGCCTGTGCCAGCCCTCCGGGGTGAGGTTGCTCTGCATAGGCGAAGGAAAGGCCCCACTGGCTTCCGTCTCCCAGAAGGTCCTGGAATCGGGGCAGGTCCTGTGGGGTGGATATCACCAGGATCTCGCGCAGCCCTGCAAGCATGAGTATAGATAAGGGGTAGTAGATCATGGGCTTGTCATAGACTGGAAGGAGCTGTTTACTTACCACACGGGTGATGGGATGGAGACGAGTCCCTGAGCCACCCGCAAGTATAATGCCTTTCATAATGCTACCCTCCTCTTCTGAATTCTGGCTCCTGACTTCTGATTTCTAAACTGCAGCATCGGTTATTGCTTCTCTTTTTTGCTCAGATCACGGTCCTCATAATTCATTTCAATCCATTTCCGGTATTCCCCGGTTCGCACCGAGTCTACCCAGTCTAAGTGATCCATATACCAGTCAATCGTGGTTTTAAGAGCTTCCTCGAAGACATATTCAGGAGTCCATCCCAGTTCGTTTGAGATTTTGGTGGCATCAATGGCATAGCGACGGTCATGGCCTGGCCGATCCGTGACAAAGTTAATTAGACTTCGGCTCGATTCCCTGCTAGAACGTCCTAAATGGGCATCTATAAGATCGCACAAAAGTTTTACGATTTCGATATTTTGCCGCTCAGCACCTCCGCCTATGTTGTATGTCTCCCCGAGCCTGCCCTGCTCTAAAACTTGCACCAGGGCATTGCAATGGTCAATTACATAAAGCCAGTCACGCACATTTTTCCCATCCCCGTAAATTGGTAGTGGCTTCCTTTCCAGGATATTAAGAATTATAAGTGGAATGAGCTTTTCAGGGAACTGGTAAGGGCCATAGTTGTTTGAGCAGTTGGTAATAAGGGTAGGCAGGCCGTATGTTCGAAAGTAAGCTTTTACAAAATGGTCTGATGAGGCCTTACTGGCTGAATAAGGGCTTGACGGGTCATAGGGTGTTCTCTCTGTGAAGTACCCTTGTGAACTGAGGCTGCCGTATACTTCATCTGTGGATATGTGCAGAAAACGAAAATCTTCCGGTTCTCCCTTTTCTCTCCAGAAATTAAGACTCGCTTCAAGCAGGTGGAATGTACCTAACACGTTTGTCTCAAGAAAGGTTTCAGGTCCCAGGATGGAGCGGTCCACATGAGACTCGGCAGCAAAGTGAACCACGCTGTTAAAGTTCTCTTCAGAGAAAAGCCGTTCAAGAAGCGAAGCATCCCTTATGTCTCCGTGGACAAAGCGATGCCTTTCCATGTGGGCAGGAGAAAGGTCTTTAAAATTGGCGAGATTACCAGCATAAGTCAGTGCATCAAGGTTGACGATACGCCAGTTCGGCCGGACTGTAAGTGCGTTCCTGATGAAATTGGTGCCAATGAAGCCGGCTCCGCCTGTGACCAAAAGGGTTTTTTGAGTCATTAACTTACTACCCACATCAAGGCTTATATGAAGAATGTCCTGACGTTAAAGGCCTCGATTTGGTTTCCCATTCTTATCGTACAGGAATTTATAATATTCGGATCATGAAGTCCAAGAATATCTTTTTAACCGGAACCAGTTAGTGGTGAACATTGGTTTGCAAAAGGGTTCTAAGAAGGTTTTGTATCAGATCCTAGTTTTTTAGTGTGTTTCATGGGTAAAAGACTGGAATAGTATACAGCAGTTAAAAAACCTTATGGGAAAACAAGACCCCTCCGATGAGAAATAAGTCAATATTAAACATCTAAACAATGATCCCTTAGCCTGCTATGTTTTTTCTTCTTTAAAATCTGAGGAGGAACTTGGGAAATTATAAGTTCGTCATCTATCGTAGCACGTCTTTTTTTCAATTTGAATACTTCTGTGGGGAACTCTTTCTCTTCAGCAACTTCCTTTTGAGATGCGGGGAGATAGATCTTGAAGGTGGTACCATGCCCATTTTTGGAATAGACATCTATGTACCCGCCTTGAGCTTTCACGATTCCGTAAACAGAAGCCAATCCAAGACCCATGCCTTTGCCGACACCCTTTGTTGAGAAGAACGGTTCAAAGATGTGCTTGATGGCATTTTTGTCTATGCCCACGCCCGTGTCCGTAACTGTCAATAAGATATAGTTTCCGGGCTTTGGTTTGTAGGGCTTGCCGCTCATATCCTCATGAGTAAGGTTCATGGATCCTACATAGAGATCTCCTCCCTGTGGCATGGCATCTAAGGCATTTACAAAAAGATTCAACAGAACCTGCTCAATCTGTCCATGGTCTGCCATTATGTCGAATAGATCATCAGCAAGCTTCAGGTGAATTCGGATTCTCTTTCTAACATCACCAAAGGTATTGAGGGCCTGTCTCACCATTTGGTTTAAGCCAATGCGCTTGATTTCATACCTGCCTTCCCCGGCATACCCGAGGAGTTGGGTAATCAGTCTTGATCCCTTTTGAACCAGTTTTTCAATGGTCTTGAGTTTTTTGTAATTTGGATGAACAGGATCGGTCCCAAAAAGCATCAAAGAAGTATTTCCCCGGATACCCATGTTCAAGTTATTGAAATTGTGTGCAATGCCCCCAGCAAGGGTACTGAGCGCCTGATCAGCACGGTTGTGCTCAGCCAGGTTATCAAGGCAGTTACGCAACTTAGCCGCAGGCAGGTCAGGACTGAGGATGTCGGCCGGCGGTATGCAGTAAGGATTTTTATAGACCTCTGTTCCCACAACGCAGAGAGGGTGTGTGCATAGTACATCCAAAAGTACGGCAGGGTCAAAGATACGCATATTGTATTGGCAAATGGCAAGGCATTTGCTGCTTTGTATAAAGTCGCTCAGCTTGGCCTCGTACTCAATCAACTTTTCTAATCCAGGTAGTCTTCGACATGTCCAGCTCATTTCACTGATCACACGCAGGGCCGAATATTCTTCAGTCAGGGCACATTCTGTTTCCCTGCGCAGCAGTTCGATCATGTCATCCGGTTCAAAAACTCCTGTTCGCATATAGGTTTCTTCAACACCAAGGATCCTCAGTTGGCCACTTGCAAGGTAGGGTTCAACTGTCACTTCCTCATCTCGTAGATAGCCAAGAACTCTCTCGGCAGATAGTTCATCAACGATGTAGATGACTTTTTCATCTTGTTCTAAGCCCTGACAGAGGAAGGGTGTCACCATTGCACGGAATTGTTCATTGGTTTCGTAAACCCAGCACACGTGGTCACCGGGCCCCATTTCTGCTGACGTCTTCTTGTGTCTGCAGAGTTGTTCGGCAGGTGCGCCATTTAATTTTTTGCAGGTAGAGTTTTTCAACATTTAGGATCTCCTGTAAACTCATTCCGAGAATCCATAATTTACAACATAGAGTCAGTGCAGCAGGAACTGTGCCACATTAGGTTGTGGTTTAATTGCGGTGTAAATTCAATCAGTTAATCAAATTGTCTTCGGATGTAGGGATGTGTTGTGGGAGTGAATGTGATTGTGAAACCTGGCGAAATGTCAAACTTTTGACGTTAGCCAACCCGTTCCCTGAATTGAAGATAAGACCAGAAAGTTTTAAAGCGTGCAAAGACCAAACAAAATCTCAAGTCTATGAAAAAAGCGCCGATATAGATTATTGAAACAAAATTCGTTAGGGGCAAAGAGGAGAAATAATGACCAGTGTTAAACAAAGATTAAGCGAATGGTTGAATTTAGAACAGAAAAGCCTAAACGAAATTTCACTTGAGGATATTGAATTTATGGAGGTTGAAGAGCAAAAGGTTAATCAGGAAGTTGCCGAGTTGTTGTCCTTTAGTAATCGTGGTAATCGGTGTGGAAACAAGGATGTGCCCCAGGCGGATAGCATACCCTGTAAAAGTTTCTGGGTGGAGAACACAAGAGATCTCGTTTTATATGTGTGGAACGGAGATCAATCAAAAACAATAATAGTGCCGCAGAACGGTTGGACGATCAGAGATGATATTACGGTTCATTAGGAGGAGAATCTCATATTGGAGAAAAAATCAACCTATGAAGAACTGCGGCTGAAAGTCAAGCAGTTGGAGAAAGAACTTTCTGAGCGGAAGGTGACTGAAGAGGAACTTCTCAAGGCCAAGAAACTTGAATCAATAGCCGCTCTTTCCGGAGGTATTGCACACGATTATAACAATTTGCTGACATTAATAATGGGTAATACCTCGCTGGCGCAGACATATCTGGAACATGATGACAAGATCTATGGTCTATTGAATAAAGCGCAGCGCGCATGAAGTAAGTGTGGTATTGGATGAAGTGATAACCTGATAGGGATATATAGAAAACGAAAAACATTCCTTTAAACCAGCGCCCAGTACCGGATGCCAAGTACCACCTCAATTTGACTTCGACTCATTTGAGGTATCATTTCGAGGCTCACTTTACCAGTTTGAGCACTTCACGGAAACTGTCTGTTCCCGCCTTCCCCAGCAGTTCATACATTACCATTTCTGTAGACGTGATGGTCACTCCGCACTGCTGCATTCTTTGAAGGGCAACCTCTCGATTATGAGGCGAACGGGATGAGATAGCGTCACTCACCACATGCACGGTGTATTGTGAAACTGCGTGCACTGCCGTCTGCGCCACACAGATATGTGCCTCTATCCCGGCGATGATCAGGGTATTCCTGTTTAGCCGGCTAATCTGCTCTCTAAATACATTGGATCCAAAACAGTCAAACTCTATTTTGGTGATAGGTTGGACCCCTATCAGCTCTTTACTTATTTCAGGGAGCGTAGGTCCAAGGTTTTGTTGCTCTGTAAGCACAACCGGAATTCCAATGATGTGAGAAAATTTGATGAGCTTGGCAATGTTTTCAAGAACCATCTGTTTTTCAGAAATGGCAGGAACAAGCCGTTCCTGCATATCAATTATCACAAGGAGAGAATCGTCTTTGCTGAGCAAGGAGTGTTTAGATGAATGCATGTTGATCCTTACTATGGGTTGTAGCCGGCCACAGGTTTCCCGATAAAAGCGGGATTCACGTTTACCTATGGTTTCAGGTCAAATTCAGTGAGGCGGTTGAGGAGTGTCTTATAACTTACGTGTAACAGGTTAGCGGCCTTTTTTCTGTTCCACTGGGTTTCTTTTAGTGCCCCTAAAATAGCCTGGCGTTCTGCTTCAGAGACATAGGTCTTACTAACTTTTTTAAGAGAAAAATCACCGTCTCGAAAAACTTTCTGTATCTTATCATCGCCCCAGACAGGAGGCAGATGATGATTACCCAAGCTGGACACACGCTCATTTTCGTGGCTCAGGTTTTCCAGGTTAAACTCTTCAAAAACAAAATCCCAATCCCTGATGGCAATTGCCCGCCGGATTACGTTTTCAAGCTCCCTCACATTACCCTGCCATTTGTATGCCAGAAAAAGTCTGGCGATCTTATCGGGTATGTCAAAAACCTCTTTTTTGAATTCAAAGCAGTATTTATTTATAAAGTAGTGGGTAAGCAGCGGGATATCATTCCTCCTTTCTCTTAAAGCAGGCGCGTGTATGTTTACCACATTAAGGCGATAAAAAAGATCCTTTCTGAAAGTTCCCTCACGGACCTTTTTAGGAAGATCCGAATTTGTAGCAGCCACCACTCGCGCATCTATGAATTTGTCCAGGGTTCCCCCAAGCCTGGAAAAAGCCTTGTCCTCTAACACCTGAAGAAACTTGACCTGGAGCGAAAGAGAAAGATCGCCAATTTCATCAATAAACAGCGTTCCCCCGTTGGCCATCTCAAGGCGGCCCGGCTTGTCCTTATATGCGCCAGTGAAGGCCCCTGTCTGAAACCCAAAGACCTCGCTTTCCAGAAGCTCATCCGGCAGGGCTCCACAGTTTACCTTGACAAGTGGCCCCGCGCTCCGCAGGGAATGGTAATGGATCGAGCGGGCTATGAGCTCTTTGCCGGTCCCGGTATCGCCGGTGGCCAGCACGGTGATATCCTTGTCACACACCTTTCGGATCTTTTTCCTGATGCTCTTAATCTCCGGGCTTTGCCCTATAAGTGAAGGAAAGTCAGGCCGCAACTCAGCCTCAGCCCTGTGCTTTAGTGCGTTCTCTATGGCCTTTAAAATATCGTCCGGATCGATATCCTGGCCGAGAAGATGGACCCCCTCAAAAGATGAGGTAGAGTCTTCAGACAGCGAATTTTCCTCGCAAGAGGTCAATATTGGTATGGAGGGATCGATTATCCTTAGTTTATGAATGCACTTGAGGGAGGTTTCCTTGTCCAAAAAGGGCCCTAGAATAGCCAGGTCAGGATTCAAAGTTTCCAGTTGTGCAATAGGTTTATCCGGTGAGGCGGTGCAAGACCGGCGGAACCCAAGGTGTTTGACTTTTTTCTCCAGCCCTGCTGAAATCGAAGGGTCGGACTCAATAATGAGAATATTCAGATCAGTTTCCATGTTTAAATTACTGCTCAAGCGCTTGAGAAAGCATCCTGCTCAATTCTTCGGTTCCACAAGGCTTGGTAAGATAGCCCTTTATTAGACTCCTGATATTGTCATCAATCCCGTCCTGGCCTGAATCTTCATAACCGGAAACAATTATGATCCTTGCGTTCGGATCAGTTTTCATTATCTGTTTGATACAACTAAGGCCATCCATTTCAGGCATATTTCGGTCCATAAGTACAATATCTGGCGACCATTTGTCATAATTATCCAAAGCCTCAACAGGTCGATCAACAGCAATAGCCTTATAACCCAATCCTTTTGTTAAATTGGTTAATGCTTCAAGTGCAGGAAGGTCATCGTCAATAATAAGAACTTTTTGTCCCTGTCCCATGAATATTTTCTTTTGTGATTCAGGTCTTTGGGAGCTTCCCGTTTTTCCGAAAGGGAGATAGATCGTGAATTTCGCGCCCTTCCCCTGTTTTGATGATACGGCGATAGAGCCTTTGTGCTGCTCAACAATACCATGGGTTGTGGAAAGTCCCAGTCCCGTGCCTTTACCAACATCTTTGAGTGTAAAAAAAGGATCAAATATCTGGTTCAGGGTCTCTTTATCCATACCATGTCCTGAATCCGAGACAATCGCAACGACCTTGTTGTTAATCTTTCTGGCCTCAACAAGCAATTTCCCGCCATCGGGCATGGCATCCCTGGCATTGGTGAATAAATTCAAAAATGCCTGGCTCAGAAGTGAGTGATTACCCTTGACAAACAGATTCTCCCCTAAATCCAATTTAATCTCAATATTCTTGTCGAATACCTTTTCTATAATCCCGTATGTTTTAGTTATAACTTCAGATAAATCTACGTCAATGAGTTGAAGTTCCCCGCCTTTTTTGGAAAAATGTAACAGGCTGTTTATCAAATCCACTCCCTTTTCCACGGAGTCGTGAATGCTTTTCGCCATTTCGTGGATTTCTGCCTTTTCACCATACACCATTTCAAGATATTCAATATTTCCCGATATAGCCTGCAATATATTCCTGAAGTTGTGTGCAGTCCCTCCCGCAAAAGTACCGATTGATTCCATTTTCTGGGAAACCAGGAGTTGTTCTTGCAAAGCTTTCTGCTCTGCCTCTGCTTTCTTCTTTCCAGTAACATCATCGTAAATAGCTACGATTTCCCCGGAATGCAAACGATATATATAGCATTCCCTCCAGCCCGTCACTGCTCCATCCTGAGATAAGGCAAACAAGTGGGTTTCCGGTGTGCCAGTTTCCCATACTCTTTTAAAAATTTGTAACAGGTCAATCTCCCTGAACTTGGGGAATGCTTCGAGGAGCAGCTTACCCAGTACTTCTCTCTTTTCTATTTTTTCAATTTTCTGAGCAGCCTTATTTAGGTCAAAGATAACAAAATCCTCACCGTCACTGACCGGCACGGAAACCATTACACCACTGCTCATGTTATCATAAATGGCCTTAAATCTGGTTTCGCTTTCTCGAAGCTTTTCTTCCGTCTCAATAAGGCTCCTTGTTCTATCTTCGACTGTTTTCTCCAAATTTGAGTAAAACAATGCATTCTCTATAGCTACTGCTGCCGGGCTGCTCAAGGAGGTAATGAGTGAAAGATCCTCCTCTCGAAATCCAAATGGTTTATCAACCGAATCCACATAAATAACCCCACGGACTTGCGACCTGCTGATCAAAGGGACACACATTACCGACTTCATCCTGCGCATACTATCTGAAAAATTCTCTGTGTCCTCCTGTGCCAAATCTGACATGGTTAAAGGTTTGCCTTCTTTCATGACTTTTTCCGCTATAGTCCGGCTATAACTGATATTGGTTTTTTCTTTATCGAATTTTGATCTGCCTATAATCTGCTCGAGCTTCCCTGTATCACTGTTAATCAGCAGGATAGTCCCTCTGTCTATCCTTTTGAGAAGATCGAAAATATAATCCAGTATCTTCCGCAGGATTTCATCAATATCTAACGATTGCACCAAGACATTTGATACCTTGTAAATTAACTCCAGATTCTTTGTCGTTGTATAGGGTCTGCGTCTGTCTAAGGTAAATATACCTGTTGTAGAGAGTTCACCGGATAGATCAGCCAGATTCTGAATATTGGCGGAATCCTCTGAGGAGGCTTTTCCTATAGAAATCAACACCCTGCCAATAACAATCGGCAGTCCCTCTCTAACTTCAAATTCTTTACCAGGTTCTAATCGCTTGCCATTAATGAAAGTACCGTTAGTAGTTCTTAAATCTTCGACAAAATACCTCTTTTTTACCCTTAGAATTTTTAAATGGCTGCGAGATATGGAGCTATCCTTGATTTGAATGTCATTATCCGGCGATCGACCAATACATGTAGTTTCACCCTCAAGTTTAAAAGACTTACCTTGGTGTGGTCCGTTTAATATGAAGACATTGGTCATAGTTTTTACCTTTTGGGGAAAACCACATTCCAGCGAGAATAGCGCCGCATATTAACGTCTTGTAAACTCTATCGATGTCAGTTGATCGATGTCAGTTGAAGTAAGAGGGAAAGCCAAATTATTCCAGAGAGATATCATTCAACTATTCCAATATTCTCCCGCCGCGGGACGGAGCAAAGCGGATCTAAGTTTTATCCCTTGCGGTCAAGAGCTGCTCTATGTAGCCCTTGAGAGTGGACATCTTGACGGGTTTGGCAAGCACAAGGTCCGCCTTTTTTTCTACAGCCGCGGCCTCGGGTTCTTTGCCATAACCTGTGATGGCGATAACCGGAATGTGGGGCCTTTTCTCTTTTAATGCCGTCACAACGCCAACTCCGCTCACGTAAGGCATAACAATGTCTGTAATCACCAGGTCATACTCTGCCGATTGCAACTGCTTCAGCCCTTCCATGCCGTCTGTGGCAGTGATAACCGCATAATCTAAGTATTCCAAATGCTTAATGAGCATGGCAAGGACATCCGGGTCGTCCTCTATGACAAGAATCCTTGTTTTTTGTTCTTTTTCCATTTTGGTGGTCACCCGTGGTTCCCTGTTTTGATAAATCCACTTCCCCTTTTTGAATTCTGTTTTTTCAACATACTGCCTTTCCCTTTCCAGGTGTTTGGTCTCTTTCTCTTCATTGCTGGCACAACCAATGCACAGAACAAACAGACCCGAGGCCAACATGACCCCCAAAGAGCAGATTATACATGCATTATGAGTTGTATTTGCTCTCGTCCCCAATCTCATAGCTCGCATATTGTTATGAGTGATTAAGTTTCTTGAAATTTTAACTGAATATAATACAACTTAATGTAACTTATGTCAAACAACTTCTTTTTCCAGCATGTGTGGCGGGATATTAAGTAAGTTCTCAAAAAGTTCGGGAAGATATTGGGCCATGCGGGTCTCTTTTTTAAAGGTCGCAAAGCCCTACCTCATTTCATTGAACGGCGGATTAGCCTTAAAATTCATCTGAGGACAGCCCCATAAG
>Ga0180009_10004907_pt1 | contig 14550 bp, 12 predicted proteins | sample OS_PC_MetaG_FD_123537 | JGI IMG/M metagenome (GOLD analysis project Ga0180009, IMG submission 123537) | Groundwater microbial communities from the Aspo Hard Rock Laboratory (HRL) deep subsurface site, Sweden - OS_PC_MetaG | ecosystem: Environmental > Aquatic > Deep subsurface > Groundwater...
GCTTTGGCCCGGTCGGACTCGCCTCCCCGTTACCGGTCGGGCTCACCGACTGGGTAACATCAACGAGTTTCAGAACCTCCCTTCTTCATCCCCTCGCTTCGGGTTTTGTCTTGGCACGAGGAGTGCTTTGTTGGCTCCAATTTTCTCGGAGCAAGACGGACCACTTTGTGTCCAGAAGCGATTTGAACCTCACGCAGATCCGCGCAGATTGCAGAAAGATCACCTTTGAATTTAAGCGTATGCTCCATTCGTTGTTTTCGCACTTCCTCAACAATAGGATCTTTCATTTGCCAACCTCCAGTAGTTCTTCGGGTGAACATATCTCGGGACATCCATATCCCTCACCTTCGATAATCTGCCTCACCATCTTGCGGGTGAATGGGTTGTTTAGGTGGGCGAAATTCCAAGTGATAACAACTTCGATACCATTGACAGCCGCCACAGCAATGTGAAGAGCGTCTTCTGGATATTCTGCAGGTATCCCCTTTCTGGTAATGATCTTTTGGGCGAGAGTTCGCGCCTCGTCGTCAATATCGAGCATAGGGAACGGCTCAATGGCCTCAATTCTCATTTGGGCTTGATCGGGATCACCTTTTCTTGCCTCTTCAAAAACGAGGGCTGAAATGTAGGTTTCATACTTGGCAGAAAGCTCAGGCCAAAGTTCCCGAGTGGCCTCTTGGTGACCGGCAACCATGATGTCACGGCTTGGTTTCGCAGTGAGATAGCTCACCACAGTTGTTTCAATATATAGTCTTTTTTTCATGATAAGATTTTAACATAGTTGAGAATTTCCTCAAAGAAAGTCTTGCACTTTTTATAAAGAGCCAACGGCCAAGCTCAGGGGCCCCAAGCAGGCCACTGTCGATGAAGATACAGTACCCAGAGCCGCCCTGCCTGGGATCCGCTGCAGCGTGTTGTTGGGCCGCTCCTACTCCTTTATGGCTTCTCTTTTGTAGCAGGCTGGTGATCAAAACCATGTTCTCTTTCGGTATTCTCGGTAGTCTGCTCCGTAACGTGATTCCAGTTTCTCTTCCTCCAGCCTTCGCCAATAGAGAATGTTACCGATACCCACAAGCCCAAAGAATAGGCTGACAACCGCGCCATGATACGTCACCCAGCCCAAAATCCAGAGAATGAATCCAGTATACATGGGATGGCGGAGCTTGGAAAACAATCCGGTGGTCACGAAATGCTCGATGTTCTCCACACCTTTGAGCTGAACTAAAGCGCCTATCGCGAGGCCCGACCCCACTATCAACACGCCAAGGCCAGTCCACCGGAAAGTGTCGGGTAAGGTGATACGCAATGGGTCCAAAGGACACATGCTAAACCAGCTTGCCCACAGAGTGAACATAACCACAAGCACTACGGCATAGAGAATCGTGCCTTCCGGATTCACTCTCCTCGCTTTTTTGAGTAGCTCATAGCTGGCGCGGATTAGCAGGCCAACCAGATAGAGCCCAAGGAAAACAATGTAATCGGTGTTCATTTCTCAACTTTCGGCGGGGAAAGTCGATCAATCTGGGCACGAGAAGTTCTTGTAGCATCGAGTGGCCCAACGGGGCTGCGGATCAGCGGCGGGCGGACGCGCGAGCTGGCTCGCGTGGACGACCGTCCGCTGCAGCCCCGATGGCGCGGCGCGAAGCGTCCGCGCCATCAAGTTATTCTAAAGCTTCCGGATAACTCCACGCCCCACAGGAATCTTCAGGGCTCTATGCAATGACCATTTATCTGTTGTCTTTGCACTCGCGGACTACCGGCTTCCCCTATCCCTTTCTAAGTATTCTAAAATAAAATATAACCTCTTGACAATTTTTTCACAACCATTTATTTTTATCTTTCCGTATATCATATCAATATAAAGATTATGAAGAAGATGGAGGATTCCACATGCTGGCAATTCCGTCTGCATTACAATCAAAATTTGAAGAGCGTCTGCGGAACGAGTCCATCCCCAACAACTTGAAAGGGCAGTATAAAAAATGGCTTCAATATTATCTGGACTTTTGCAGGAAAAGGGGGACGCCCTTAAATAATTCAATTGCCGGTCTTCCGGGTCGGACCGGGCCAACTCATTGATTTACATTAACAATTATACCAATCGGAGGGTGTTTTCTTGCCTTAAACCGGTGTTTTAGAGGCCCAAAACAGCCTCCTAAGAAATCAAAATATGACCTACCTAACGGGGAGAAGTAGTGGCGGGCAGTTTCGTATAGTTATCATGGTCCGCCCCAAGCTACATCAAGCTAACAGATAGAAGAAAAGAAGTGATATTTTTCAACAGCGCCCGCAGGATTCTAGATCGATTTCCTCCCCCTGGGCGATCCGCCAAAACCAGCAGGGAGGCCGCTTCCCCTGGTTAAGAAACTGTTTTCTTACTTCACTGATCACCAGGTTTTCCCAAATGGAGCCCCAAGCCGCATTATGGGTCACTGCTGACCACTCCGCAAAGCCAAGCAGATAGATCAACAAACCAGGATCGCTAAAGTATAATTTGGGAGTTTTTATGAGCCTTTTCCCGGCACTGGTGTGGTAGGGTTCCAAAAGAAATATCTGCTGGCTGGCTTCCAGGATGGAGACCCAACTTTTGGCCGTATTCGGTGAAATCCCCACATCCCGGGCAATCTCGGAAAGGGAGAGTAATTGACCCACCCGAAGAGCGGCGGCTCTGAGAAAACGGTCAAAGTCTCTCAGGCTTCCTACATTCAGAATATTTCGCACATCGCGCTCTAAATAGGTGGCCAAATAGGACCCCATCCAGAGGTCGCGGTCCAGGGGAGGTCTTGAAAAATAATATTTTGGCAGACTGAGCCTTAAAAAATTGTTCGAAGAAGCGACGACTACCACCCAAAGAGATAAGAGCATGACCGAGGTACACGTGAAATGCGGTTAAACTTTAAAGGAGATTGCCGATACCTTACAACTCCACTATAATACGGTCAGTAAGGTGAGAACCAAGGGGGCGGGAGTTAAAAAGTAATATTTCAAGGTCTGACCCCCTTACCTTCTTTCTGTTTAGCTTATAAGAAGATAAAGAATCTTTAAAGAGAGGAGGGGTTAAAATGGGAGGCTTCGGCGAGGCAGAGAAAATCGGCCTGCGGTTTTCGGAAAAGATGTCCGGATATCTGGCCGAAGGCAAGGAGGATTTCGAAGAGGGCGAGAGGACGGGAAAGCAACAGAACGACATTCTGTCGTTTGAGGTAACCATCGGCATTGAAGATGTGAACGATTTTTGCAAACTGTCCGGCCATAAAGCCCTCCTAAAAGGCACAGTTTCTTATAATCCCCTCGGGCAAAACCTGCCCATTCGCAACGGCGAGTTCAGCCTGTTCCGGCCCGACCGGGAAACCGGTAAAAGACACATGACCTACTCCTTTGGCTTTACCGGTACCGACGGCAACGATTATTATCTCCATGGCTACAAAATCATTTATGATGACCCCCACAAAATCGACCTGGTAGAAGATCTCACCCGCCTCTTTACCCGGATTCATAAGGGGTCTTCAGCGGAGGGTCCCCTTTTCGGTTCGGGCATCCTTCACTTCCATTTGGTGAGCTTACCCTCGATGCTCGCCTCCTTCGAGGTTACGCATACCCATTCCCTTATCAAAAAACTGAAAGCGATCTCCCAATTCTATTCCTTTTGCTACGGAGAGATCCGGGACGCCTACCTGGGTGGACTAAGCCCCGTTTATCATACGGAGTACGAAAACCTGGTCCTGAATGGAAAATTAGCACCCAACATTGGAGAGACCCAGAATTTTTTCTTTTTCTCCGGCATCCACGACAAGGATTTCCCCTGGGGGGATGATGAGGTTTTCTGGGATGTCGCCCTGATCATCCAGAAGGCGGATACCGGTTGGGCGAAATATGTGTTGACCGACCGAATCATTGAAGGCCTGGGACTGGACGTGGATGAAGGAACCTACCGGTATGAAGGCCCGATCTATCAGTTACTTGAAGGGTATCAGGTATGGCGGAGCGAACTTAAGAGACCGACCCTGCCCAAACACCTCCGCCGGATTCAGGCGAAAATCGAGCTGCGTTTCGATTCCGAAAAATTTGAGACTGTGAACCTGCCATTCTCTTTGATTTCTTCTTCTGAGGAATTACTGCCGGAGCAGGACCATGAAAAGGTCAAAGAATGGTTGCCACACCTTCAAACCCTGGGACTGCACCTAACTCCGCATAAAGTGCATGTCAGGGAAGGAAAGATTGTGCTCCAAGATGGATCATTAAAGGAGGAGTATGCCATTTCAGCCGACCAGACAACCGGAGAGGCCGAAAAATCCACCTTCACGAACATCCGGTGGCCCAAGCTCTATTACAACTATTTTTGTGCTTTAAACCCTTCTCTGGATGAGGTCTATGTAAAAATTCGTTCGGATGTGCTGCGAGGGAACCGGAAAGATATCGTCTTGGACAAAGTCCATGAGGGTCTCGGCAAGTTGATCAATCGGGTCGTTTCCCTCGACCTGGTCATGACGCCCCGGAGCTGCCGGGTGATATCGGCCGAGAAAGCTGACTCCTGGCAGAGGGTTCAAGATCATCTTCTGGAAATCAATAATGACCATTTCCCCACGGCCGTTTTTCAGCGCCGGATCGTAGCTCTGCAGAATTCCAAGGGCCAAGTGTTTCATAGCCTGGAAGAGGATATGGACACCCTGAACCTGGGATGCCTCAAATCCGACCGAGTCGTGAAAGCCGCAGCCATCAAGGGGGCCGAGAAATATAAAATTCTGGATGAGGTCCTGGAAAAAACGGAGTTCTTTAAAATTCTGGAGGAGGCATGGGAGCGGTCCGGAAAGAATAAAGAGGATTTTGCGATCATCGTCAAGCCCAATTTCATGTTCATGTACTCCACGAAGGATCCATCCACCTACACCGATCCCCAACTCATCGAGCATCTGATGAATCGGATTTTTGAACAAGGATATCGCAACTTGGCCTGTGCTGAGGCCCGCAGCACATTGGGGACCTTTTTCACCAATCGGGAGGTGAAAACCGTCGGCCGCCACATCGGTCTTACGGAAAAGAATTACCGGATTGTGGATCTTTCGGAAGATCTGGAAAAATATTCCTTTGCAGGCAAATTGGGGAATCATTATGTGAACCGGGAATGGAAAAACGCCGATTTTCGCATAGCTTTCGCAAAAAATAAAACCCACACTTACGCCTTTTATACTCTCACGATTAAGGATATCTATGGCGCTTTGCCCATGGAAAACAAATTTTTGGAGTATCACCACAACCGGGATATCTTTTCGACCACCATTGAATTTATCAAACATTTCCCGATCCATTTTGCCATCATCGATGCCTATGTCAGCGCGGACGGGCCGTTCGGGATTTTTGCGGATAAGAACCCGAACCATACGGATACGGTCATCGCCAGCGAAGACATCGTGGCCACGGATTGGATCGGAGCGGCCAAGATGGGGTTGGACCCGATGGTCAGCGATTACATGAAACTGGCTGTCGATGCCTTTGGCAAACCGCAGATTAAAATGATCGGGGACCGGACCATTTATCCGGACTGGGTAAACGTAACCGATGTCCTTCCCTTATTCGCCTTCGGGGTACTTGACCGGAACTATTATTTCGGCAATCTGTTTTATTCCATATTTGGCTACATGGAAGATTTCTTCCGGTACAAGGACCCAAGAGTCGCGCGGAGGTTTGCCAGAATATTGGCAGACCCGATAAAGTCGTTGTTCTTTCAGAAGGCGGAGCGGGGCGAATTTGATGTCGAGTTGAACAAGAAGCTTTTTGACCTGTTTACCGGTAAGGAATAGCGAAGAATTTTTTTTATTTCAGGTCGAACCAAGCTAAGCTATTGAAATTCAATGAAATAAGCATTCCAAATAGGGAGTTTGAGAGCTTAGGTCACTATTTTCAAATTAAAATGATGAGTTCTCTGCATCCCGTTATAACTAAGAAACGCAATTTCCCAACTAAAAATGCAATCCTAAGCCTTCAAACCGTCCCATTTTTTCGATATTGATTGGCAAAATCAAATGGTTAACTCGGTCCGACCCCAACTCAGATCTTCGAAAGGCTCATAACCAAATCAGACCCTAACGGGGAGCGCTTCAACATCGTCCAGTGCACGGACGTGGGTCTTGACCAAGGAGGTTGGGGCAAGATTCTCATGAAAGTTTATGTTGAAAAATAACCCAGAATCGCAAAGGCGGGTTTTATTGAAAACTTATAATTTTATGGGTGTCCTCCTTTATCACATGAGAATAGCTGGCATCTCGATCTTTGAGTTATTTACTTATTTAAGGGCGTCCCCCATACCCTGAAAATGCATCCGAAAGGATTCGGTTAGTTTGTTGCAAAGCGTCGGCAACGGAATCATAAAGCGTATCTAACGCCTTGCCAAAGCCAGTAGTAACGGAGGCCCTATCAGTCCCTAGTCTCCCTAACAGCACACCAATTTTCATGTCGCGATGAGCACCGGCAATTCGGAGATCGTATAACACGAAAAGAATATCAATGGGAGTTTCAAAATGCTTTTTGGGGTCCGATGCAGCAAGCATCTCCGCTCTTCGGCCTTCTATTTCTTTGGCATCTTTAATAAAAATCAAGCCAGTCCGGATTTTGACAAGAGAATGCTGGATCAAAGTATCCAGCAATTTCAAACCCCTAAGACTTCCTAAGCTCTCACTGTTTATGCCTAAATCGATTAGAAGTTTTCGCAAATTACCCTCATTGAAACCTTCAACTACCAGGGAATTTAGGCCTTTGCAGCGTTCCAAAAATTTGTCTTCTCCCATGCTTAGCGGGATGTGCCTCGTAACAGGTATTATATTTTGTTCATTCCACCATCCATAATAATTCAATTTTCCTCGGCCCAATTTTACAAAATCTTCTGATGCTAAATTCCTCCCTGTGATTTTGTTTGAAATCTTTGAAAGGATCTCTCCCAAAGTCACAAGAGAGTAGACTATTTTTTTGGAGCGAGAACCTACGTTTGGTTCATCTGCAGATTGACGGATATTTCCCCCAGGAGGATAAACTGCGTACTTATGCCAGTGCTTCACTACGTCTGGAGGGCAACCTTCATAAAGTTTCCTTATTTCAAGCCTGATTAAGTTTCTAGAAACCCGCCGGCAGTAGCCCACACTCCACTGATTTCGGTAACTGACCGCTCCGGTTTCTGGATGAATGGAGTATCTATCGGGGTGCTCCTCGTATTGCTCCAAGACGCTATCGTCCACGAAAACATCTTTTAGGCCTAGTTGCTGCGCATGATCGTCCGTAATTACTTCTTCTATTCCAGGCCAAATGAGTTCTCCATAATCCCATCGGCCTTCAATTACCGGAGAATCCTTCGGATCAACCAAATGTCTTACTCCCCAGACTTGAACAACTATTTGATCCTTAGACCATGAATCAACGTGGATATCCAGAAGACGGCCCTTTAATTTAAATTCCTGGGAATTGCTTATGGACAGTATCTTTCGATCTTCGGCTGACATTTCTCCAACATTAAGAGCATAATAAACTTGAACGAGTGCACGGTTTCTCACCGTTGCATAATCTTCGAGGTATTTTCTGTCAACCTTTACAAAGGCATCATAATTAGCATCAAACGAGTATTCAGATGCCATTTTGGTTATAACAACATCATAGTATGGCCTTTGAATATCATCCCAAGAAATTGACTCTCCAACGATACGAGGGACCAATCCATAGGTCATAAGAAATCCTTGATCAGGTAAAAGGACTATTTTGTCTCCCGTTCTCCAAGCAACTACAAGAGGTTCAAGTCCTTGGGAAACTATTTCAGCAGCCCATATCCAAAATTTGGGTACGTAGTCAAATTTGCCTCTAAAGGGAGAGGGATGTGGCCCTGTGATGGAGACATCATGGCCTATTCCTCCGGGGTTATTCAAAATATCTTTCTTAATTCGAGGAGGAACGAGAGCAGTATACATGTGTCTATAACTCTTGTTACCCCATGGCCTTGAAATCTGAGCAACCACAACGTGCTTCTCTTCCCAAGGCTTTTCAAGAGGTATGGTTTTAATTGGGTCTGGCCAGTAATTGTCATCAGGAACCGGTGTTTCAGCCAATGTGCCTATCTCCCAATTAGGGGGTATTCAGGTTGAAAACCCACGAAGCTGGAGCCAAGTTCGGGATGGAAGTAATTACATCGTTGCCGGAAAAAGGCGATCTAAAGGTTCCTCGTCTCCATTACGAACCGATACAGATCCTTGTCCTCGATCTTTGCGCCTTCCATCGTTCCTCCTTTCATGGGGGTCTAATGCTCGGCATTCATGAGGGTTAAACACTCGAGATCACATAAAGAATCGGAATGGATACGGCCTCGAACCCAGATTGGGCACTCTTTTAAGGGTACGCGCCAGGATCTTTGCATATACCAGTGTGACTGGCAGGCGGTCGTAAAGGCTATCGTTATTCCAATTCATTTTTGTCAAAGCGAGAACAGAGCGGCACGTCTCCTCAAAACCACCATGTCCGGCAAAACGCACGAGTCCAACAGGCGCTGGTATGCCCTTACCTTCTTTATAAAAATTCCTTCCATTAACTGCAGCCGGAGCATTTCCTTGCGTCCAAAGCAAGACATCTCTTCCACCAAGATGAAGGAAGCTCCCTCGTTCACAAGGGTATAGACTTGGACGGCCCTTCTGAGACAATATGGTTTGCTGCTCAATCGAAACACCTCGCCACATGGTATCATCTTTTACTTGAATCAATTCCACTGTATCCGTGACAGCAAGAGCATCAAAACAGCCTTGAATCTCATCATGTTTAAATTCCGTAGATTTATGGACGACGACCCGCTTTGGAACCCGGCCACTATGGCGCCGTTGGTATAATGCCAGACTTCGTGCCATGACTCGGCGCATTTCTGATCTGCTCAGAAATGGGTTCTTTCGTTCAAGATGCACGTCTTCGGTGTCGAAAGCAATAAATTCAAGCCCCGCTCCATCACTGTCGAAAACCTGGCTGCAACAGGTAATGAACCGCGCCCGTGGGTCTGAGGGAGGACGTAAAGAGTAGCTGAGTCCAATAAAGGCTGTATAAGGGTCAACATCCGCGAGTTTCCATGGTACCCCACCTGCTTTTGAATATAAAGCTATGCCGAGTCGCCAACCTACGCTTGCCCTGCAGGGGTAAGTTACAGCCTTATCCTCACGGATGATCTGACTAGGAATGCCCATCATGGCTGTTACTGCCTTAAGGTAGTCGTGTAGATCGAAATCCTCCTCTGGTCCACCTCGGAAACCTGCTGCCCAAGTGACCGGAAGGTAGATTAATAGGATATCAAATTCACTCCGATGTGACTGAATAGCGGAAATTGCCTTCGTCAAATACTGGGAAAGAACAAGATGTGGTTTGTTACCTTTGGCTATTTCTTCATCCAGCGTAGAAGGGAGTTCAATACGTGCCGCTTTCGCCATTACTGCTCGCAAGCCAAATATCCGCGAGAAGCCAGGAAAAACAGGTAAGTATTGAGTCCGCTCCCGTGGCTGGTGTTGTTGTTCAAGCTCGATCAGTAGATTATCTAAATAGGTTCCTCCCCTCGAAGGTACTATGCTCGCCACACGAACGGGGTCAAGAATTGTATTAATCAGTGAGCGGCTGTAAGGGCCAAATTCGAGAAGTCCTTGGAGTGGATGAGCGCTTCTGTCCTCTTTTCGATCGGGGTGAAATGAGAGTTGTGGTTCTGGAAGACATCCGTGAGCTGGAAGTTGCGGATCCTCCATAGAAGGTACGGTCACGCTGGCCTCCTGCGACTGAAAGCTGTTATTTCACCTAACCGAAAAACTCCATCCACTCCATCTGCTATTCCAAAGGTGCGAAATTCACCCTGCTTGGCATCGCCAAAAAGAAGCGTTCTCCAAGCATCAAGTAACTCATTTGCCTTTGGGTTATATCGACGTGTGAGATGTTCTCGAATAAATTCTGTAGCTTCCGTATTAAGGGGAACATTCTTTTCCCTGGGAACGGCAATTGTTGGCAAAATGAGTAGCCAAAGACGTGACATGCGGTAGTCCAGTCGGATATCTGCAGCCTCAAACCAAAAGAGATTTTCCCTTCCTATCTTTCCGCCCAAAACCTTAACAGCTTTTCTGAGTGCTATCAGGCGGGACTGATCAGCCCTGGTCTCATCAATTATCAGGCGATGCATAAAACCGTGCCTATCTGTACGGAGTGGAAGCTCTCTGATAATTGCATGGGCGATGGCTTCGTAAAGGAGGCCAAATTCAGCCGAATCATAGAGGAGTCGATGACCCTCAATGGTATGCAGATCGAGTTTGGAGATTTTAAAATTCCTGAAAGCTTTTTGTACCTCAGCATCGGACCCAAAGCAAATCACTCCCTTCGATCTACGCGCAACAATTAAGTCAGCCCCCGTATCTTTGACAACCTGTCGAACTTCTGCTGTTCCGCCAATATCGCATATAACCAAACGGCATGTGGTTGGCCATTCCAATACAGGAAAAGCGTTCATCCGCAAGACTGGGAATTTTCCCTCAATCTCTGGCAGTGGGGCATCACTTACCCAGCGTTTTTGGGACTGATCAAGATTCTTTCGGACTTCCCCTGGAATAGTACTCTCCAGATTTAGGAGATCTCCCATTAATTCGTCAAATGTCTCAAGGTGGATAAGTGTTGCCTCGATTCCTTCGGAAGCAGCGAGATCAATTAGCCTTTTTACAGAAGGCCGGACCTCCTCCTCGCTTCGGTAAAACCAGAAAAGACCATTAGGATACCCTCGACCGCCATCGATAGCTTGTTCAAGAGACTCCATGATGGACCGGTCGCGTCCGCTGTATCCCACAACAATTAGGCCATGCCGTTGGCAGGAACGGACAAGTGCATCTCGAAGTTCTGCATCTTGACGCCGAAGCTCCTCTGAGGTATTCCGAAGTCTCCTGGAGCGGAAGTCCCCGTGGAGCTTTACCAGCAATGGCCACCGCTCCTCAGCCAAAGCCTGTCGTGCCAATTCCGGTGAATCTGGAGTCGCGGTGGTGAGGCGGCCGGTAGTGCGGAAAATCTCTGCGGCAGCATCCTCAACCATCGGGTCGAAGTTGGTAGTCCACACTATTCTCGCGCGGTCTGCCTTCATCAGTGCGGCTAGGACTTTGTGACCATATGATGGGGCCGCAGCGGACATGGTGTGATCAAGAACAGCGCGACGATCGGCCTCACTCGGGTGTGCGGCTTCGAAGTAGATTGCGTATTCATCATCAGAGTCCAGCACTGGATATGAGTGCTTTGAATCGAAGTGTTGTTGTAGGCGGTCACGGACAGCCGGGTCAGCCAGATCGGTAATTGCTTCAACGGGAACACGTTGTTCTGAACAGAAGAGTATCCGCTTGAACTCCCAAACTAGGTGGTAAGCTGTAGGAACCCCTGCGGAAGCAGAGGCGCCAGCGCCCAAGAACCACATCAAATTGGGTGCCCGAACGCTATGCGACCGAATAAATTCAGGCAGATTCATAAGTCATTTTGGTTAAAATATCAGAGATTTTAAAATGAAGCTATCTTGGTAGCGTTTGCCACGGTCACAATCCCCCGCCCCTTGTAATCCTTCATAGTGTGATCTAAATCTTATTTTACAGGTCATGTTATGTCTGAGGTGCCAGAAATTAGATCGGCCGCAAAGGAAAGCGCCGCCTTGATTCATCGTCCAGACGATCATAATGCTCGACCCACAGGTCAAAGAGCTTTTCCAAATCCACCAGAGTCATCTTCCATTTTTCCAGGGTCCTTGCCTCCTTCTCTGAGTCCTTAGTGAAGCCAGCCGTTGGTGGACTCGTTTCAAGTGAATCACCCCACCAATCCTTTTATTTTGTCAGTAATGAGATTTGAAACGTATTGCCCCAGTGTTGTAGCAATCTCCTGCTGCTTATGTTCCAGCACTTAATCTGGGATTATTTTGTCGTTTGTTACGATTTCTTTATACCTTTTACGAATCAAAGATCAAGGACCCAAATCCAAGGTTCCCTAATTCCGATCCTATCGATAAGGTCGCTGAAGCTGTTTGTCAAGGATTTTACGATCTTCTAACCGTTTCCTTATTGACGTCAAAATTGTTTGATAAATGGTTGCTATTCGGTCAGGTCGAAGTTCGTGTTCCCAAAATCTGAGAACTATCCATCCAAACCCTTCGAGTTCCTTCTGTTGGCAGCGATCTCTATTCCTGTTGTCCTCTATCTTCTCCATCCACCAATCATGGTATGGGGGACATCCTTAAATAAGTAAATAACTCAAAGATCGAGATGCCAGCTATTCTCATGTGATAAAGGAGGACACCCATAAAATTATAAGTTTTCAATAAAACCCGCCTTTGCGAGGCAGGGTTATTTGGCAACATAAACTTTCATGAGAATCTTTCCCCAACCCCCTTTGTCAAGACCCACGTCCGTGCACTGGACGATGTTGAACCGCTCACCGTTAGGGTCTGACTTAGTTATGAGCCTTTCGAAGATCACCGGCAGAACATGGCTTACCGGCCCCAGTGCGAACATGCACATTCTTTTCGGACACTCTTCCATAATCAGTTGACCCCCTGCGGTCATCACAAACCGATCGCCAACTTTGTGCTGAGCATGGCAGCCTTGGGAATGGATCACTTCGGCGATGATCCGTCGCTTTACGAAGTCAGGAGTTTGCGTAACCATCTTCACCTTCTCAGGGTCCGACTGAAAAATCTTCATTTCCTCATCGGTATAGCCCATGTGCTTCTGGAAACGGCGCCAGATTTCTTCGACCTCCATCTTAATCCCTCCTCTAAAAAAGATTGTTCTTGAGAAAAAGCCTTCAATCAGAGCAAAGTACGGTCCAGGCTGCGGTACTGGATGGCTTCGGCGATATGTTGGGCCGTGATCTCCTCAACACTCTCCAGATCTGCAATGGTGCGGGCGATCTTAAGGATGCGCGTGTAGGCGCGGGCGGAAAGCCCCAGCTTGTCGATAGCCTGTTCCAGGAGGGCCTTGGAGTCCTCCCCGATCTGACAATATTTTTTCAGATATCGGGGGGTCATCTGGGCGTTACAATAGATGCGCTTACCATTGAAGCGTAGCCGCTGAAGTTCCCTTGCCCGGTTGACGCGCCCTTTGATGGTCTCGGAATCTTCCCCAGAGGCTTCTCCCGTAAGATCCCGGTAACGCACCGCCGGAACCTCAATATGAATGTCGATGCGGTCCATCAACGGCCCAGAGATCTTGGAGCGGTAGCGAAGGATCTGCGGCATCGTGCAAGTGCATTCCCGGTTGGGGTCCGTGTAGAAACCGCAGGGATAGGGATTCACAATGTACAGACTCATCTAAGATCCTGAAATGTCTGGAAATTCCTTTAAACCCACCATATTTCAAAACGCTTGAGAAGCCTACCAATAGACTCGGCCTCTTGGTGAGAGAGTATTACACGACACGGGATATTTGTAAAGTCTTGTCAATTAAACCGGATACTTTTGGAGCCCGTGAAAAGGGGACGCCCTTAAATAATTCAATTGGCGCAGGGTGGGTTGATACGCAATCTTGGTGGCTGGGCAGAAGCAGAGAAAAGGGGACCTTGGTTATAAAACAACTTACGGATTTAATGTTAAAGGGTGACTCCGTTTCCACTGCCCCCTTTTCGTTTTCGCTGACGCCCTGGTATGATTAATTTTAATCTGGCCGGATCTTGGTTCGGGCGAATTCAGGGTAGATGCGTTCCAGCTTTTGCCGGACTACGGTTCTCAGGACTGAGAGTTCCTGCTCGGTGCGGAAAAGAATAACCCGATGCGCCATATAATAAAGCATGGCCGACCCGTATGCACCCGGTAGCCTCATCTGTGGAGAACTGTAGTCACCGAGGACATGGAGGTTAATGTTTCCGTACCGGTCTATCTGGATGCCACTAAGAAAAAACAAATCTTATTCATCCCTATCTGTAAAATCTTTTTAATGTCAAGCCTAAAAAGCGGAAGCTTAAAATTCGGGCTACGGGGTTTGCGTTGAGGTTTGAAAAAAATTAACCGGGCAACAGAGATTCTGTTATAATCGGAGCACTCCCATTTTTTAAATAAAGAAAGGAGCATGCTATGAGCGAATATTTCTACTCCCGCGATGCCCGGAAACATTACCAAGATCTGATGGATGCCCAAAAGGATATGTTCCAGGCTTTCCTCAACTTCAACCAAGAGATCTTTGAGAAAGAAAGCACTCTTCCCAAAAAGTTAAAGGAACTTATCGCCATTGCCGTGGCCCATACGACGCAATGCCCGTATTGTATCGAATCCCACGTAAAAGCCGCTAAAAAAGCGGGCGCGACCAACCCGGAGATCGCCGAAGCCATTTTTGTGGCCGCCGCCCTCAGGGCCGGAGGGGCTTTTGCCCACTCGACCATTGCCATGGGTGCGCTCAAAGAGATCCCTTGACAAACCTCTTTCGATCCGTTAAACAAGTTATAAATTAGCCACAGAGGGCACAGAGATCACAGAGTTTTAAAAACGCTGATTAAGGATAAATAAAGAATACGCGTTAAGTGCCCAAAATTAATGAAGATGCTAAAAGGTGCCAAAAA
>Ga0180009_10004908_pt1 | contig 14550 bp, 12 predicted proteins | sample OS_PC_MetaG_FD_123537 | JGI IMG/M metagenome (GOLD analysis project Ga0180009, IMG submission 123537) | Groundwater microbial communities from the Aspo Hard Rock Laboratory (HRL) deep subsurface site, Sweden - OS_PC_MetaG | ecosystem: Environmental > Aquatic > Deep subsurface > Groundwater...
CGAAGACCGGCAATGCCTGCCCGCAACGAGGGCAGATCGCCGCCCTCGCGTTGGCGGGAACCGCAAACACGTGAGAACAGGCGGAGCAGGTGATCTGGCCCTTCTGCATCTCTGCGACAGGGTCGAAAATCCGGTCAAAGTCTATCACATGGCCCTGGATCCCACGAAATACGCACTGGTTTCCTGGTTGGCGCCCAAGTAGGGATCAGCTACCCTGCTGCGGTCCCCAAGGAGGGAAAGCCATGGATATTGGGATTCCCAGGGAAACACACGACCTGGACCAACGAGTTGGCCTTGGCACCAACACCGTGAAACAGCTGACGGATCTCGGGCATAGTGTGTTCGTCGAGACTGGTGCGGGTGAGGGCGCGGGGTTCACCGACGAGACCTACATCGACGCCAAAGCGACCATCGTCTACTCGGCAGAGGAGGTCTACAAGCGCTCATGTATGATCTGTCGCGTGACGACTCCCACGATGGAAGAGATCGGGGAGATGGAGCCAGGGCAGATCATCTGTGGCTTCGCCCACCTAGCCGCAGCCTCGCCCCAGAGGATGAGCCAGCTCCTCGAACGACGAGTCACCGTCGTGGCCTACGAAATGCTGGAGGACAGCGACGGATCCCGGCCGATCCTGCGCCCGATGAGCGAGATCGCGGGCAAGCTGGTGCCCCAGATCGCCGCATCACTGCTCGAGAGCCCCCGGGGGCGAGGTCTGCTTCTGTCCGGCATCCCGGGCCTGCCTCCGGCCGAGGTGACCATACTCGGCGCCGGCGAGGTGGGGTTCAACGCCGCGCGAGCCTTCGCCGGCATCGGTGCGCAGGTGACAGTGCTGGACGAGGCTGCCCGGCTGGCATACTTCGATCGTGGCTTCGACGTCCCGGGGCGCATCCGGACCATGTACGCCTTCCCCGACCAGATCGGCAAGGCGCTGGCCTTCTCGAACGTCTTTGTCGGCGCCATCCTGATTCCGGGCGAACGAGCCCCCCACCTCGTCACCGAGGAGATGGTGCGCAGCATGCCGACCGGCGCGGTGATCATCGACGTCAGCATCGATCAGGGGGGCTGCGTCGAGACCTCCCGTCCCACCACACTGCGAGATCCGACCTTCACCAAGCATGGCGTGGTCCACTACTGCGTGCCCAACTTCACCGCGCTCGTCGCCCGGACCGCGTCCCGTGCGCTGAGCAACGTGGTCCGACCCTGCGTCTGCGCCCTGGCCAACAACCCCACCCTGTTGCGGAGCGACCGCGTGCTCCGCTCGGCCATTGCAGTCTACGAGGGCAAGGTGGTGTGCCAGCAGGTGGCCGCAGCCCACCACATGGAACCGGTCAAACTCGAGGATCTGTGATCATGAGCTGGCTCGACGCATACAAGTCCAAAATCGTGGATGCCGACACGGCGCTGGAGCAGACGATCTCCTCCGGCGATCGGGTGATCCTGAATGCCAACTGCGGTGAGCCCCAGACCCTGGCGGCCGCGCTGACCAGGCTGGCCCCCGACCTGCGCGACGTCGAGGTGGTGCAGCTGCTGGCGCTGTCCAAGGCGGACTATGTCAAGGAGGAGCTGCAGGGGCACCTCAGGCTCAACGCCCTGTTCATCGGCCCGGGTGTACGCAAGGCGGTCAACGAGGGCAGCGCCGACTACACGCCGATCTTTCTCTCGGAGATCCCGCGCCTGTTCACGACCGGTCGACTTCCGATCGATGTCGTGCTGGTGCAGGTCTCTCTGCCCGACGAGCACGGGTTCTGCAGCTTCGGCCTGTCGGTGGACATCATCAAGCCGGCGGCCGAGAGCGCCAAGATCGTGGTGGCCGAGGTCAACCCGATGATGCCCCGCACGCTCGGGGACGCCTTCATCCACGTCAGCAAGCTGACCCACGTGGTGGAGTCCGACCGGCCCGTGCTGGAGCTGCCGCGCCCCACCTTCACCGACGTGCATCGGCGTATCGGCACCCACATCGCCGAGCTGATCCGCGACGGAGACACGTTGCAGCTCGGCATCGGCGCCATCCCCGACGCCGTGCTGAGCCAGCTCAAGGACAAGCGTCACATTGGCATCCACACCGAGATGTTCTCGGACGGGGTGGTGGAGCTGTTCGAGGCCGGAGTGATCACCGGCGAGAGGAAGTCGCTGCACCCGGGCAAGATCGTCTCGTCGTTCATCATGGGCAGCCGGGCGCTGTACGACTTCGTCAACAACAACCCGGTGATCGAGATGCACCCCACGCAGTACACGAACGACCCCTTCATCATCGCCCAGAACGACAACATGGTCTCGATCAACTCCGCCATCAGCATCGACCTGACAGGGCAGGTCAACTCCGACAGCATCGGCACCACCTTCTACTCCGGCATCGGGGGCCAGGTGGACTTCGTGCGCGGCGCATCGCGCTCCAAGAACGGACGGGCCTTCCTCGCGTTCCCCTCCACCGCGAAGGACGGCGCGGTCTCGCGCATCGTGCCGCTGCTTGACCCTGGAGCAGGGGTGGTCACATCACGAGGCGACGTGCACTACGTGGTCACCGAGTACGGGGCGATCGATCTGCACGGCAAGTCGATCCGCGAGCGGGCCCGGGCGCTGATCAACATCGCCCATCCGAGGTTCCGTGACGAGCTGGAACGCTTCGCCTGTGAGAAACACTACCTCAGGGGTCACGGGTAACGCGTCAGGTCTGTTCCACCTGAAGCGGGGGCGAGACCCGCACCAGCGCCTCGCCGGCCCAGTACATCACCGTCTTGTTGAAGGTGTAGGGGCCCTGGATCGTGTTGTTGCCCACGAAGACGGTCAAACCGCCGTCGACCAGCCACCATCGACCGGTGGTGAGCCATGCCGTGCGTTCCCCCTCGTAGCGTATGCTGAGGACCGAGCGGCCGTCCGGGGCAAAGTGGAACCAGATGTGAGCCAGTCGATCCTTGCGCTGGACGTATCGCCTCCCCCCGCTCCAGGAGCCCACGATCCGCGCCCGCTCCGCCCGTGGATCGGGCAACAGGGCGTCGATCTCCACCACCCCCGGCGACTCTGGCGGCAGGGCGTCGATCTCCACCACCCGGGGCACGGGCACATACTCCAGCGATAGGGGCAAGGAGAGTTGCATGGATATCAGGGCCTCTGGCCTCGCAGGAGTATGGAGCAGCTCCCCGGTGTGGGCAAAAAAACTACCTGTACGTCCTACTCCAGCTCCTCCAGGGTCCGGGGCCAGTCGCTCTTCAGCAGGCGGGAGAGAGCACGGTCGGCCAGCAGCCGTCCCTCTGTCTGACAGCGGGCGCAGTAGTTGGCCTCGTTCTTCTGGGCGTAGACGATGCGCTGCACCGGGGAGCCGCAGACCGGGCAGGGCTTGCGGTAGCGGCCGTGCACTGCAAAGTCCTCACGAAATGCAGTGACCTTGTGCGGGAATCCGTCCCCCACCTCGCCCTTCAACCGCTCGGTCCACTGCTCGAGCACCTCGCGCGCCGCCCGAAACAGGCGTCCCCACTCGTCATCGGTCAAGCGGGCGGTCTGCTTGAAAGGAGACATCCCCGCCCTGTGGAGGATCTCGTCGGAGTAGGCGTTGCCGATGCCGCTGAGGATACGCGGGTCGGACAGTGAACGCTTCAGCGTGTGATTCTGTCGCGTCATCGCCTCGCGGAACCCGGCAACATCCACCTGCGCCAGCTCGATCCCTCCCGGGTCGTGGGCCGTGAGCCCCTCCTCGCCCGACACCAGGTGGAGCGAGGCCCGCTTCTTCGAGCCCGCCTCGGTCAACAGCAGAGTCCCCGCCGGAAAATCGAACGCAGCCAGCGCCGGTCTGCGGAGCGCCACCGCCGGCTGCTCCCAGCGCAGCCGGCCGGCGATCATCAGGTGGATCACGAGGTACAGCTCGTCCTGCAGGGCGATGATGATGCGCTTGCCCAGGCGGCTCAGGCCTGTGACCCGTCTACCCTGCGCCGACGCCGGCGCAGGCTCCACCGAGCGCAGCACGAAGGGGCTGGCCAGGCGGATCTGGTACAGTGGCTCGCCGTCGAGGCGCGCCCGCAGGCAGTGCAGGTAGGTCTCGATGTCGGGCAGCTCGGGCATGCTACATCCGCTGCTTCACACGCTGCCTGACCCCCGTCACCCGCGCCACGTAGCCAATGGGGTCGTCGAACTGCTGCGCCAGCTTGTAGAGCGCGACCATGCGGCGCAGGTTGCGGCCCAGGCGCTGGTAGACCCGGCGGTGAAACTCGATGCCCTGGTTGTAGCGACCATAGCTCAGCAGCACGGCGTTGTTCAGCGGACGGGTGCCGAAGGTCCCCTGCTGCTCCGGGTCGGGGTAGATCTGCCTGTAGCGCTCCTGGGCCTGCGCAAACAGGCGGCCCCGGCGCCGCAGCTTCTCGGCCCGGGGCAGCGGGCTGGAGTAGAGCTGGTCGAGCCGACGGTACAGCTCGCTCACCAGCCGCGAGAAACGCCGGCGTTGGGCCAGCCGATCGGCGTAGGCCCGAACCTCAACACTGCCCGGCCCGTAGAGCCGGGCGAGCAGGTTGAGCGTGCCCTGGTTGCCGACGAACACGGCGAGGCTCTCGTTGAACGCCACCTGGCCTCTGAGAAAAACCGTCGTGTGTGTGGTCTCGTGGATCACCACGTCCAGCAGCCGCGGGATGTCGTCGTCCAGCAGCGGGGAGTAGACCGGATCGGCGAACCACCCCAGACTGGAGAAGGCGGGCACCGGCCGCAGATAGGTGTCCAGCCCCCGAGCATCGAGCTCACGCTGCCGCGCCAGCCCGTCGGCACGGTCGAAGAACCCGAGGTAGGGCAGAGCCCCGACCACCGGGAAACGCCATAGCCTGGGGCGGAGGCTGTCCTTGGGGCATGCCGACAGGTTGTAGGCCAGCGTGCGGCCTCGAGTGTCGTAGAAGTATGTGTACGCCGCCGTCCTGCGCAGCCCGATCTCCTCGTGGGCGTAGTCGCGAACCAGCAACACCAGCTGCAGCTTGGTGCGCCAGTCGAGTCGCAGGTCGCGCCGCCGGACAAGCTCACGGATGGGCTGCCGCTGGTTCATGATGCGCAGCTGGCCCCACGCCTGCTCCAGGACATAGCCGGTCAGCTCGCCGGAGCAGCCCGCGACCAGGGCCAGGCTCAGGCTCAGGCAGAGAAGCGACCTCCTCACCCGCTCAGATCTCGTCGTCGCCACCGCCGGCCGGGGCAGGGGCCTTCTTGGCCGGAGCCTTGGGAGCCGGTGGCGGCGGCGGCGGCGCGGCCCTGGGAGGCGGGGCCGCGGGCGCGACCTTGGCGCCACCGCCCTCCTCCTCGTCGCCCTCGTCGGGGGGAGAGTCCTTGATCGTCTGTCTCAGCTCCTCCCAGATGCCGGCGACGACGTTCTCCGAGACGTAGATCGTGCCTCGCTGTTGCCCGGTGGTCGCGAACAGCGTCACATCGACGTCCTTGTTGTTGGCCCCCCGGAGCTTGGTGCAGTAGGTGCGCCACATGCCGATGTGCTGCCGTTTGTCGCCGGTGCCGGTGGCGGCGCTCCCCTCCGCCTTGCCCATCACCCCCTCCAGCCAGCCCTCGGGGCCGGGCGGCTGGAAGGCGACGGGCGTCAGGTGAAAGGCGATCCAGTCGATCACATCCTGGTTCAGCGCATAGACGATCTTCTCCAGCTTCGGGTTTCCCGTCGCGCGATCCACGTGGTACTCCAACCCCTGGTCCTTCTGGCGGATCATGCGCGGCTCGGACTCGGTGGGGAGCGCCTTGATATCCTTGAGCGCGAGGCTGAGCTGTCTGCAGCCCAGCTCTGGCGGCAGGGGGTGCAGCTTGATCTCGCCGCTCTCGGTCAGCTTGGCCACCAGCTTCTTCGCACCTTCCTCGCCGACCTTGAACAGCTTGCCCGAGATCCCTCCGCTGGCGACGAAGTGCTTCTCGTCCTTCTCGGTGATCAGCACCAGGTGCGCTTCCTCTTCGGTGCCCTGGAGGATGGCCAGCTTGTTCTCCTCCTTGAGCTGCCACCGCCCGCTGAGCAGCTGGTCGTTCGTGCCGGTGCACTCGGCGCTGGTGTAGATCAGGAGCTCGGGCTTGCGGCCCCCCTTGAACTCGTGGCACACGCCCGGTTTCCCCTCCGGTGTCACCAGCAGCCACTTGCCCTCGATCCACTTGGACTTCTTGCACCCCCCGGCCGCCAGTACGGCCAGTGTGGTCATCACCATCAACAGTTGGATGCGCATGGTCCACCCCGTGTCGTCTTTTCGCGCGCTCGGCCCGCACTCCAGGTGAGGCTGCCCGGCCTCGCGCGCATCTTCGTGGGTTTGTCCCAACCGGACTACTCCTCGCGCCTGCATGGTACGGCATCCTGGTGCTCAGGTCGACCGGGCAGCCACATCTGCCGTACGTGGCGTACAATAGGTCCAGTGGAGGAGGCATGGTACGGCTGCTGCTCCTGACCTTCATCCTGGGTGGCTGCGCAGGGCGGGCGATCCACGCCACCAGTGACGGCTCCGAGCGGGACAGCCGGGCAGCCGACGGTTGGACCGGCCAGGACTCCCCGAGCCAGGACCAGGCCGGCGCCCTGGCCGGGATGACCTGGGTCATGATCAAGGCAGGCACGTTCCACATGGGCTCCCCCGATGACGAGCCCTGTCGGCTGCCCAACGAGACCCTGCACCCGGTGACGCTCACCCGCTCGTACGAGATCGGCGCCACCGAGGTGACGCAGGGGGCTTTTTTCGAGGCGGTCGGCCACGACCCGTCCCACTTCTCCGACTGCGGCTCGACTTGCCCTGTTGACTCGGTGGACTGGAGCACTGCGGTGGTGTTCTGCAACCGCCTGTCCGAGCGCGCGAACCTGCAGAAGTGCTACAGCTGCGTCAGTGACGGAGCCAAGTACTCCTTTCCCTACGACTGCGGCGTTCGTTCCGAGTTTGACGGCACCAAGGGCAAGACGATCTACGACTGCCCCGGCTACCGCCTGCCGACCGAGGCCGAGTGGGAGCGAGCCTACAGGTCTGGCAGCTCCTCCGCCTTTTTCAGCGGCGCCATCACCTCCTGTTTCCTCGACAACGGGGCGACGGCCATCGGCTGGTACAGCCACAACGCCAGCGAGAAGACCCATCAGGTGGCAAGCAAGGCTCCCAGCGCCTGGGGGCTGTACGACATGGCCGGCAACCTGTGGGAGTGGGTCAACGACTGGTACCAGCCCGACCTTGGGAGCGCAGCCGCCCACGACCCGCTGGGGCCACCCACCGCGCAGGGCAAGGTCCTGCGTGGCGGATCCTGGATCGGCAGCCCCGGCAGCATGCGGGGGGCCAGCCGCAACCAGAGCCTCCGCTTCAAGGCGCTCAGCTTCATCGGATTTCGCTGCGCTCGTACGATACCATGATCCGATGGTCTGGATCTCGGGATGTGGCGCACCGCAGCAAATAACTGAGTCAACTGCCGACAGCACGCCCCCCTGGTCTCTGTTATGATCGGTGACAACCTGTCACGGGGGTAGTTCCATGCGTAGACTGCTGCTCTCCACCATTGCATCGCTGCTGGGTCTCGTGATCACGCTGAGCCCGGCCCGGGCCGCCGCTGCGGTGGAGTTCGTGCTCTCCAACTTCGACGTCCAGGTCAACGGCACGACGGTGACCTACCAGGCCACGGTCTGCAACATGGGCAGCACCGCGGCCGGGTCATTCGAGCTCGCGGTGTACTACGACCTGGCCGCGGCCCCTGGCTGTTCGACCGCTCCCAGCCAGACCACCACCATCAACAGCCTGGCCTCGGGTATGTGCACCATCCGCAGCTTCACCCAGGTCAACGCCCCCAATGGGGCCCACACCGGCTGGGCCCGAGCCGATGCCGCCTGTGCCATCGCCGAGAACAACGAGAACAACAACAACGCCAAGCAGCAGTACAACGTCAACCTGCCGGACCTCGTGGTCTCCAACCTCTGGATACAGGTCAGCGGCACCAACGTGACCTACAACGCCACGGTCTGCAACATGGGCGATCTGGTCGCCGCGCCGTTCACCCTCAAGCTGTTCTACGACCTGACCTCCGCTCCGGACTGCACCACGCCGCACAGCCAGCAGACCACGATCAACAGCCTCGGTTCGGGCGTCTGCGTCATCCGCACCTTCAACCGCACCGGCGCGCCCATGGGCAGCTACACCGCCTGGGCGTTGGCCGACGGGGGCTGCGCTGTCTCCGAGATGAACGAGGGCAACAACGCGCGCTCGGAGAACTACTCCGTGGGTCTTCCCGACCTGGTACTGACCAACCTCTACATTGAGGTCACCGGCACCGATGTGACGTACCAGGCCACGGTCTGCAACATCGGCGACAGCATCGGCTCACCGTTTTCGGTCAAGCTGTACTACGACCTGACCTCCGCCCCGGACTGCACCACGCCGCACAGCCAGCAGACGACGGTCGCCAGCCTGGCCTCCGGCATGTGCACCGTGCTCAACTTCAACCGCGCCGGGGCGCCCAAGGGGGCCTACACTGCCTGGGCCCTGGCCGACGGGGCCTGCGCCATCAACGAGACGGGCGAGAGCAACAACGTCCGATCGGAGCAATACTCGGTGGGCCTGCCCGACCTGGTGGTCTCCAACTTCGTGACCTCGGTGCTGGGCAACACCGTGACCTACCAGGCCACGGTGTGCAACCTCGGCGACGACATCATCACCGCCTTCGTGCTCAAGCTGTACCACGACCTCGGGACCTCGCCCGGCTGCACGACCGCCCACAGCCAGCAGACGACCATCGCCAGCCTCTCCTCCGGCATGTGCACCATCCGAACCTTCAACCAGACCAACGTGCCCGTGGGCAGCTACACGGCCCACGTGCTCGCCGATGGAGGCTGCGTCGTGGTGGAGGGGAACGAGACCAACAACTCGGCCTCGAGCAGCTACTCGGTGACCTACAGTCCCCCCGACGCCGGGCCTCCTGACGGCCCTGCCGTGGCGGACGCTGGTCCTCCCGATGCGTGGCTGGCCGACACCCAGCCGGCAGACGCCCCGGTGAGCATCGACCCGGACCTGCCGGTGAGCAGTCCGGACCAGTTGGAGCCGCTGTTCGACCTGGGCCAGGGGGACCAGGCCCCGGCGCCGGACGGGTCGCCGCTCGACGCACCGCAGTCCGGTGACCAGTCGCCAGCACCCGACGTTCAGACCGGCGACGGCCTCCCGGCCCTCGACCTGCCGCCGGACCAGTCCGATCCCAACCCCCTCGATGCGGCGGTCGACGGAGGCGGCGGCGATCTGTCCGGCCCCGCAGATGCCGGGGTCGACGGCGACGGCGCGGCGGGTACGGGGGAGGCTGGCTCGACGAGTGACGCCGTGGCAGGAGACGAGGGCGCCAGCACCAGCGGCTGCGACTGCCGCGTGGGATCGACGGCCGCTGGACCGCTGATGCTCCCGCTGCTCTTGCTGGGCCTCGCTCTGCTCGCCCGACGACGCGATTGACCGGGGCGGTCGTGCGCTTCCGGGCCCGTTCACCGCGTCCGGAACGCGAGGTGCAGCTGGACCCGGGTGAATCACTGATGGCGGCCGCCCGGATCGCCGGCCTCCCTCTGGGATCATCCTGCGACGGACGGGCGGTCTGCGGCTGGTGCCGCGTTTCGGTGCTGTCGGGGAGCGAGAGGTTGCAGCTCGCCGGCAACGACAAGCGCGAGCTGCTGACGCGCATCGGGGCCACGCAGGACGAGCGCCTCGCCTGCCAGGCCCGCCTCAGGGGTGCGGCGACCGTCACCATCACGACCACCTACTGGTAGCGTGCGAGGCGGGGAGCCTCACCTGGAGTGCGGGCCGAGCGCCAGACAGACACTGCACGGGCTCTATGGTAGGTTCTACCAATGGGAACGGGCAAGGTCATCATCGTCACCATCGTCACCTCCATCATCGTCAGCGCCGGGACCTTCTTTGGCCTGCGCGCTCTGGTCGTGGGCGGCGCCGAGCAGGGAGTGGTGGTCCCACCGCTGGCCGGCCTGCGCACCGACCAGGCCCGCAAGCTGCTCGAGGCCAAGGGGCTGATGCTGATGGTCATCGAGCAGCGCGAGGATCCGAAGGTCGCCGCCGGGCTGATCGCCTCGCAGGTCCCCCTGGATGGCTCCAAGGTCAAGAGCGGCGCCGAGGTTCGGGTCGTGATCTCGAAGGGGAGCAGCCAGCGGCAGGTCCCGACCCTGGTCAACCTCACGCTGGCCGCGGCGACCCAGTCGCTGACCGTCGTGGGCTTCACGGTCGGGATCGTGACGCGCCAGCCCGATGACAAGGTGCAGAAGGATCTGATCCTCTCCAGCACCCCGGCCGCGGGCCAGATGGCGGCCAGCGGCACGGCGGTGGCGCTGGTGCTCTCGGACGGGCCCGCCGGCATCGAGGTGCCCAAGGTGGTGTACCAGCGCCTGGCGCACGCCCGGCGCACGCTGACCGAGGCCGGCTTCAAGGTCGGGCGGGTGACCCAGACCTACGACGAAGATCACCGGGGAGGCGTGGTGCTGCGCCAGACGCCGGTGGCTGGCGCCAAGGCGCCGCGTGGCAGCGAGGTGACGCTGGTGGTCAACGAGGACGACTGAACAGCTGATCCAAACCCGACCAAACCGCCCCCATATGGGAACTGAGCGACAGCCATGACCCTGTTGATCCCGCTCGAGCGGGCGACTGTCGAGGAGTGCGGCGGCAAGGCCGTGGGGCTGAGCCGCCTGCTGCGACGGGGGCTGCTTGTACCCGCCGGGCTCTGCCTGCCGGCAGGGGTCTACCACGACGTGTTGCCCGGCGAGCTGCCGTCGGAGGCGTCGGGTGCTGCCCCGGTGCTGCAGGCGCTGCGGCGCTGGCAGCCGTCCGACGACCTGTTGTGCGCGCTGCAGCGGGCGGCGAGCCAGCTGGGCTGGCCGCTCGTGGTGCGCTCCTCGGCCACCTGCGAGGACGACCTGTCCGCGCCCGGCCTGTTTCACACGACGAGCGGTGTTCTGCAGCTGGAGCAGCTGGTCCAGGCGATCCGTCGCTGCTGGGCCTCGCTGTGGGAGATGCCGGCCTGGATCGTGCTGCGACGCCACGGCCGCTCGCCGGCCCGGGAGGCGATGGCGGTGCTGTTGCAGCACCAGATGTCCGCCCGGCTCTCCGGGTTGGCGCTTTCACGCGATCATCGCGACGCGCTGCGGGTCGAAGTGGTGGACGGTGGCGGGGAGGCGCTGGCCTCCGGTGAGGCGGACCCGGTCTCGCTGCAGCTGCCGCGGGAGGGCGAGATCCCCTTCGCCGGGGCCGAACCGCTCTCGCAGGAGGAGGCGCAGGCGCTGCGGTCGGCCGTCCTCGAGGCTGAGCTGGAGTGGGGTGCTCCGGTGGAGGTGGAGTGGGTCCTCGACCGGCAGATCTGGCTGGTGCAGGCGCGCGCCTCGGTCGCGCCGCCGCTCGCCGTCGAGGCGCAGACGTGGCCCATGCCGGGCGGGTCGCAGCGTCGGTGGCGCTGGGACCGCGAGCACAACCCGGAGCCGCTCTCGCCGATCCACGCGAGCCTGATCCAGGAGCTGGATCCCGAGCGGGCCCAGGTGGCCGTGGTGCACGGCTATCTGTTCGAGGCGGTCGCCGGGACGGACGGCAGCGGCGGAGGCGACGAGCTCGAGTCGCAGTGGGACGGGTTTCTCCGGCGGCAGGTCCCGGAGCTGGAGTCGCTCGAGCGACGGCTCCAGCTCCAGGTCGAGCAGGCCCTGACCTTCTTCGTCGGCTTCCACCGGGCCTACTTCGGCGAGCTGTCGCGTACGCGTCGCAGGGCGCGGGCCGATCTGGTGCAGTATTTGCGCAGGCATCACGCAAGCCGGGCCGACGCGACCGCAGCCCGGCTGACCGAGACCACCGAGCACAGCACGCTGGAGCGGACCTTCGACCTGCAGCGACTGGCGGCGCTTGCCGGACAGGATCCGGAGCTGCGTCGGTTCGTGGGCCGCGACGACGTGGCGTTGAACGACTGCCCGTCGGCGGGTTTCTGCAGCGAGCTGGAGCGACACCTGGCCCGCTACGGAACGCTGGCGCCGGTCTGGGACGTGGCCGTGGCGACGCTGGCCGAGGATCCCGGCCTGCTGCTGCGTCGCCTGAGAGGGCTGGTCGGGGCCCCTCGCGATCTGGCCGCTGCCTGGGCCCGGCAGCAGTCGCGAGCCCGCGCGTCGGAGCAGGAGATTCGCCGGCGCCTCGACCCGGCGGACCAGGATCGACTCGAGACCCTCCTGGTCCGGGCGCGGCTGGCCCGCCGCATCGAAGAGGAGGACGATCTGCTGTTCTCGCGGGCGCTCTGGGTGCTCCGTCGCGCCCTGCTCGAGGTGGCCCGCGACTGGATCGCACGCGGCGCGCTGCAGCGCCCCGACGATCTGTTCCTGCTCGAGCTGTCCGAGGTGCGTGCGGCCCTGCGCGAGACGCAGCCGCCCCCGGGCAGGCTGGAGCTGGCGGAGCGGCGTCTACGGTGGGAGCAGCAGCGCCGCCTGCTCCCGCCCCTCGCGCCGCGACAGGCAGGGGAGGCGCTCAGGGGGCTTGGCGTGGGCGGCAGCGCCAGGGGCGAGGTGCGTCTGGTCGTTCATCTGGAGCAGCTGCTGCGGCGCGATCTGGGCGGCGCCGTGGTGGTTTGCCCGACGCTGCTGCCGGCCCTGGCCATCGTGTTGCCCGAGGTCGCGGCCCTGGTCACCGATCACGGCGGCCTGCTGTCGCACGCGGCCAGCATGGCCCGTGAGCTGGGGGTCGTGGCGGTTGTCGGCACTGGCTGCGCGACCCGCGTGCTGCGCGAGGGCGAGGAGGTCTGGGTCGATGGGGACCGGGGACTGGTGCTGCCCATCCGGTGACTGGAGCTTGTGAACCGAGCCCGCCTCCGGCAATAATGACCGCCATGGAAGAGATGGTGGGAAGAATCATCGGCGCACGGTTTCGCATCACCCGTCTGATCGGAGAAGGCGGGATGGGGGCGGTGTACGAGGCGGCCCACGAGACGCTGCCCCGCAAGTTCGCGATCAAGATCCTCCGGCCGGAGCTGGCCCATCAGCACAACTTCATCGAGCGGTTCCGCCGTGAGGCAATCGCCGCGGCGCGGGTCGAACACCCCAACGTGATCTACATCACCGACTTCGGACCGACCGAGGACGGATCGGTCTACCTGGTGATGGAGTACCTGGAGGGAATCGGGCTGGACGAGATGATTGGCCGCCACACCCGGCTGCCGATGCACCGCATGCTGCCGATCCTGATCCAGATCGCCGATGCGCTGGACCACGCGCACCAGATGAACGTGATCCACCGCGACCTCAAGCCTGAGAACATCCTGCTCACCGAGGTCCGGGGCCACAAGGACGTGATCAAGATCCTCGACTTCGGCATCGCCAAGCTGCAGGAGCCAGAGTTCGCCAACGTGGCGTTGACGATGAAGGGACAGGTCTTCGGCACGGCGGAGTACATGTCGCCGGAGCAGGCCACCGGCGAGCCGCTGGACGGGCGCTCCGACCTGTACGCGGTGGGGTGTCTGGCGTACGAGATGATGACCGGCGACCCGCCCTTCCTCGGGCCTCCGATCGAGGTGCTGCGCTCGCACGTGCGCAAGACACCCCTGCCACCGTCGTCCAAGCTGCGCGGGCATCAGGTCCCGCCCGCCCTCGACGCGTTGGTTCTGCGTTGCCTGGCCAAGGATCCCGGCGAACGCTACCAGACCGGGGCGGAGCTGCGCCGGGACCTGATGAAGGCCCGCGCCATCCTGTTCAGCATGTCCGACGAGATCGTGGATCGCAGGCGCAAGACCGGGGCGCTGAGCCCGGCCTCGCGGGACAAGATGACCGAGGGCTGGCAGAGCCTGGGGGGCAAGGTGCCCCAGCTGCTGGCCCCGGTGGAGGCGGGCGTTTTTCTGGCGGAGCCGCCCACCACCAGCACCTCCATGCATCCCAGCATGCCGGGGGAGGATCCCGAGCGGCTGCGCGCCGACTACCGCGAGGTTCTGCGCGAGCTGGCCCTGGCGCTGGTGCAGGCGGTGCTGGCTCCGGCCGAGACGAGCGAGATCATCGAGAGGCTGCTGATGACGGAGGAGGAGATCGCAGCGCTGACCGGCACCATCGCGTTGTCCGAGCAGAACTTCGACCGTATTCGCTTCGAATACAGCCAGCGCGAGAAGCGCCTGCGCTACGCAATCCTCGATCTGAGCATGGAGCAGGCCAAGCTCAGGGGCCTTGCAGCGGCCGACCCGACCAGCGCCGACGAGCTGCTGGGCCAGGTCGAGGATCTGGAGTTCCAGATCGCAGCGCTGAACCAGCGCTGCGCGGAGACCGAGACCGATTGCAGCGCTCAGATCCAGGAGTTGAACACCGAAGTCCAGCGCTACCGCAAGACGCGCGAGGAGCTGGAGGAGGAGGCCTCCACCCTGTTCCAGACGCTCCACTCCCAGGTGGAGGCGCTGCGACCCACGGCCCGGACCGAGGCGCTGCAGCAGCTGTACGCCAGGCTGGACGGGCTGCGCACCTCGATCGACGCGGCCCGCGGCGGCTAGTACCCCATCGCAGGGATTGTGACAGGTTGGGCTCCGGCAACGCCCCTGGCGCTCGCCTGGCTCATCCCCTGCTGCGCAGGGGATGACCTCGGAAAGACACTCGCGCCTGGTGCGTCGCC
>Ga0180009_10004909_pt1 | contig 14550 bp, 9 predicted proteins | sample OS_PC_MetaG_FD_123537 | JGI IMG/M metagenome (GOLD analysis project Ga0180009, IMG submission 123537) | Groundwater microbial communities from the Aspo Hard Rock Laboratory (HRL) deep subsurface site, Sweden - OS_PC_MetaG | ecosystem: Environmental > Aquatic > Deep subsurface > Groundwater...
AGGTTGCAGGTTGCAGGTTGCAGGCTGCAGCCTGAAACTTGAAGCTTGTTACCTGAAGCTATTTTTTTTGACAATGAATTAACGTAGTGTTAATTTGGTTTTCTGAAAAACACTTGAATTTGTAACTCTATTATAATTATTTTTGTATAATGTATATTAATATGGTGAAGTAGGCCAGATCTTACTTAACACTTTTCTAAAAGCCTCTTAATGTCCGGACTGATCCTATTATTGGTATTCGGTTTTATTTTGCAGTTGCTGGCAATCCGCCTGTTTATTATTAACAGGAGGTTGAAACCTGTTTCCATTTTACATATCCCGTTGCCTGTTGCCTTTGGACTATTAACCTTACATTGGCTTTTAAACACTGTATTTCTGATTTCCGGCATTGCTGATCATTCATGGATTACCTTATCAATAGCCATAAACAGCATCCTTTTAGCATCCTGCTATATCCTGCTTATTCGCCCCCGTAAACCGGTACCTCTTCTCATACAGGATGATAAGGCAGTGGAAGTTTTTCCATCCGGAAAAGATATTCTAAAAAAAACAGACCTCACTTTCAGGCAAACCATTGAATACAGCAACGATGTATTTTGGATACTGGATAAGAATAACCGTTTCACCTATGTCAGTCCTTCTGTAGAAAAGATGCTGGGATATACCCGGGAAGAGATCATGGGTATGCAGATCAATGATTTGTTGCCGGAAGATACTTATCATTTTATCCTTAACCTTATCCAGAAAGCTCTGGAAAGCTTATCAAAGGGTTTGCAACCGGAAGGTAAACCGAGGGAGATACTGCAGATCAGGAAAGACGGGAAGGAGATCTGGACGGAAGTTATTGTGAATCCCCTTCAGGATGAAGAAGGAAAGCACAGCGGTTTTCTTGGAGTCAGCCGGGATATACACTCCCGTAAGATCCAGGAAATGAAGATGCAAAACAGTTTTCAGTTTGGGAACCTGGTCAGTCAGATCTCTCATAAGATCATCAGCGCACGAATAGAGGAAATCGACGGGGTAATTGAATATACTCTGGAACAGATAGGAAAGCAGGAAGATGTTGACCGTTGTTTTATTTCTTTATTTGACGATGAACTCAACGAGATCAGTGATACACACGAATGGGTGGCCAGCGGTTATGTTCCGCAGATCGATAAAAAGCAGAATATCTGGTTGAATGTATTTCCTTTTCTTTCTGCAGAAATCAAGCAACACCGGGTTGTACGCTTCGATGATATCAGCGTATTACCGATGGAAGCCGATAAAGATAAAAAAATACTTGAAAAACAGGGAGTTAAGGCGTTACTTATGGTGCCCATGCTTCATGAGGGGCAATTGCTTGGTATCATTGGATTTGAATTATTAAAGCGTAGCCGGCAATGGGAGGAGGAGTTCATCCAGTTCATCAAAATGGTTGCCGACATTATAGCCAATGCATTGATGCGAAAGGCTTATGTGCTGGTGTTGAAAGAAAGCGAGGAAAGGTACAAACTCTTGAGTAACATTACCTTTGAAGGTATCGCCATTCACCGCTATGGTATCATTGTAGATTGCAACGAATCCTTTCTGAAGATCTTTCAGCTAAAACGCGATGAGACCATAGGAAGAAACCCTATTCGCGGTTTTATTGTGAAAGAGGATTACCGCCTGCTGGAAGAGAGGATGGAGCACAATGAGATTTACACAGAACCCATCACCATTAAAGCCATCCGGAGGGATGGATCTGTTGTTTTCCTTGAAACCGAAGGGAAATCGCTAAAGATCGACGAAGAAACATACCGTGTTATATCTTTCCGCAATGTCACATCCAGGATAGAGGCTGAGAATGCCTTGCGGGAAAGTGAAGCAAAGTTCAGGGCTTTCAATGAGAACCTCAAGGGCGCAGTTTACACTTTTGACACGGATGGAAGTTTTCATTATGTCAACCGTGAGTTATGCAACATTACAGGCTACTCCAATGAGGAGCTGTTAAGCATGCATTTCTGGGATCTGGTAGCGCCTGAATTCCTGGATCTGGTGAAAGGACGGGGGCTTGCCCGTGTGAAAGGGGAGGAGGTCCCCAGTGTTTATGAGTTCAGGATCAAGACCAAAACCGGCATTGAGAAGTGGGTGGAGATATCGAACAGCAAGCTGGTTATCGGTGGTGAGCCGATGGTGTTGGGAACAGCCATAGAGATTACGGAAAGGAAGAAAGCGGAATTCATACAGGAAGTTCTGTACCACATCTCCAACGCGGTAGGGCGTTCAGCAAGTCTAAACGAGATGTTTGAGATCATTCACATTGAAATGAGCAAGCTCGTTGACGCTCCGAATTTTTTCATTGCATTATATAACAAGGAGAAGGATTTGATGGAGTTGCCCTATATGAGAGACGAGATTAAGGTCTTTAAATCCTTTCCTGCCGGTAATACGATCACCTCCCTGGTGATCCGCGATAAGAAATCCTATTTCCTGAAAAATGAGGACATACGGAAGCTCCAGGAAGAGGGGCTGATCCGCCGGTATGGGCCTAAGGCCAAAGTGTGGATGGGAGTTCCCTTGCTTCTGGAAGGTTTGCCCATAGGGGTGATGGTGATGCAAAGCTATGATGATGCCGATGCATACACACGGAAAGACCTTGAGTTGATGGAGACTATCGCTCCTCAGATAACCCTTTCCATTGCCCGGAAGAAAAACGAAGAAGAATTACGCTGGAGCCAGCGCAACCTGATGGACGCACAGCGTGTAGCCCATCTGGGAAGCTGGGAATGGAACCTCAATACGGGCGTCACTTTCTGGTCGGAAGAGTTTTACCGTATATGCGGTATGGAACCCGGGAGTACAGAATCATCAGAAGAGATAAGGCGCAAGATCATACATCCAGAGGATAGAAAGATGGCCGTGGAAGCTATTGAGAAAATGCTGGAAAAGGGATTGCCGTTCAACATTGAGCACCGGATTATACTGCCAGAAGGCGGGGTCCGCTATGTTTTGTCGCAGGGTGAATTGCTCAAGGATGAACAGGGGGATAATGAAAAAGTCATCGGGTCCTATCTCGACATTACCGAGAGGGTGATGGCCGAAAAAGCCCTCAAAGACAGCGAAGAAAAGTATCGTATTCTCGCTGAATCTGCACCTTACGGTATCATCGTGCATAGCGACTTTATCATTGAGTATGCTAATCTTGAGGCTGCCCGCATCTTAGGCTATGAAGGGCCACATGAGATGAGCGGGCTGAATACCATGCTGATCATACCCGAAGAACGCAAACAGGAAGCCGGTAAGCGCATTGAGAGCATTTACCGGGGAGATGCTACCCATGCGCTCGCTGAAGAAAAGGCCATCAGAGCCGGGGGGGAGATCATCGACCTCGAAGTTTCCAATACACGGATATTCTTTGATGATAAGCCCGCTGCCCAGGTTATTTTCCGCGATATCACCCAGCAAAAGAAAGACCAGGAACAGATACGCAAATTATCCAGCGCCGTCGAAAAATCCCCGGCCTCCGTTTCCATTACCGATAAAAATGGACTTATAGAATATGTCAATCCACGATTTACTGAGGTTACGGGTTTCCTTCCTGAGGAGGTGATTGGAAAAACCCATAGCATTCTAAAATCCGGCAGACATGATGCCGATTTTTACCGCAAGCTATGGGATACGGTCAGAGGCGGAAAGGTCTGGCAGGGTGAAATATACAACAGGAAAAAGAACGGAGAGTACTTCTGGGCGGAGGAATCCATATCATCCCTGATCTCTGACGGGGCCGGCATTACGCATTATGTAGCCTTATGGCAGGATATCACAGAGAGGAAAAATATGCAGGAGGAACTGATCCGCGCCAAAGAAAAAGCCGAGGAGATGAACCGCATCAAATCCAACTTCCTGGCTACTATGAGCCATGAATTGAGAACACCTTTGAATGGTATCCTGGGTTTTGCCGAGATACTGTCCAACTCCATTGAAGATGATAACCTGAAGGAGATGACTGAGATCATTAACAAATCAGGACAAAGGCTGCTGGAAACCCTGAACAGTATCCTGAACCTCTCTGCCCTTGAATCAAATCAGCTCGATCTGCGTAAGTCGGTTGTAGATGTAAAAAGTATCCTGCTGGACGTAAAGCGCCTTTATATTGCCAATGCCAATAAGAAAAACATTTACCTCGTCACGGAATTCAAAACGGAGAATACATCCGCATTTACCGATGGCAGGTTTTTACGCCAGGTATTCAATAATTTGATCAACAATGCCATAAAATATACACACGAAGGTGGAGTGGTAGTTGAATTGTCGGAAGAAACAAGAAACGATGCCCCCGGGATCCTGATCCGTTTTATTGATACGGGCATAGGAATATCACCGGAGAACCTTGATATCATTTTCGATGAATTCAGGCAGGTAAGTGAGGGTTATAACCGGGAATTCGAAGGCACGGGATTAGGTTTGAGTATTTGCAAACGTTATGTTGATGTGCTGGAGGGAGAAATAAGCGTAGAAAGCGAACTGGGCAAAGGATCGGTATTTACCGTATATGTTCCTGTTGGTATGGATGGGCAGGAAGGTTTGCAGGAAGAAGAACCTCAAACTGTTACTCCAAGACTTTACCAGAATCCGCTTAAAAGCCGTACACCCAGTGTTCTCCTGGTTGAGGATGAAGCCACTAACCGTCAATATGTTAAAATTGTTTTATCGAATCTTAATTACGACGTTCAGATTGCCGAAGATGGTCTTTCAGCCCTTGAGCTGGCCAGGGAAGGGCATTTTGATACCATCCTTATGGATATAAACCTGGGTAAGGACATGAACGGCATCCAGGCAATGAAGGAGATCAGGAAAATACAACGGTACAGGAAAGTGCCGATTATTGCCGTTACAGCCAATGCCATGCAGGGACATAAAGAAGAGTTCCTGGCAGAAGGGTTTGATCACTATCTTTCCAAACCTTTCAATATGACCCAGCTTTCAAGACTAATACACGATATTTTAGTGGAGACTGAGGAGTGATGTTTTTTTACATCACGGTATTCGTGTCATCGCCGGCAGGTCCTTCGGACGCTGCCGGGATGCCGGGAGTTCCTTTTTAATAACGCGGTGCACCGTCATCCCGGCGTCAGCCGGGATCTGCTGAATACCCCGGTGGTAATCATCGCCGGCAGGTCCTTCCGGACGCTGCCGGGATGCCGGGACTTTTAAACCTGTCAGCGTCCGCAGGACCTGACAGCTTTTAAACGTTCAAATGACCCGCGTTTTACCTTGCATAATATTCACTTCACATGGCAGATTCTTAAGTCTGCACCTTTTTCATTGTCATCGCCTGTTCCACGCGGTAGTTTTGTGTCATAATCAACGCAAGTTCAACAAGTAAAAAAACAAAGACATGAAAACACTAAGCGTAATATTAACAGGAATGATTGCACTGACGACCTCAGGTCTTTTTGCAAATAACATGGCAACATATACCGGTGACAAGGCTGAAGTGAAAGTAAGCATGGATCTCCGCAATGAAACCCGGGTGCTGATCACCATAGAGAGCCTCATAGATAAAGCACTGGTACTGGAGATTTACAACAACGACGGCGAACAGGTAATGAACCGACTGGTGAACGAACATTCCACTCAGAAGATTTCCCATAATATCGGAGGAATTAAGGAAGGATTCTATACTTATATGGTAAAGGATGGTGAGGAGGTTGTTTATATTTCCAGGATTATTAAGGAAAAAGACGGCTCCCTTGAATTCCGTTCGGAAGAGTCGCCGGTGAATGCCTCCATTGAACCTGCCGGTGAGGACCGGGTGTTGGTTCGCATTTCAAAAGATGATGCTGCTAAAGCTACCATCAAAGTATGGGATGCAAACGGGAAATACCTCTATGTCCGCAATGTAAAAAAAGGCCATAACCTCCGGCTAACTCACGATATTGCCAAATTCCCGGCAGGAAAATATTCATTTGGTGTTTTCCACGAAGGTGAACTAATTGCGTTGAGGAATATTACCAAATAGAACCATGCGCAATGCATTTAAATGGTCTTCAGATTCAATTTGAAGGCCATTTTTTTACATCTTTGTTATCAGGAAGTTAATTTAAAGTAAAAATGTTTGAATACCTCACCCGGCAGAAAGTTTTGTGGTTCCTGGTAATCCTATTGACAGGACTGATGATCCAGTTTTCGCTGGATGTGATATTCAGTGTTTTGTATAAAACCCAGGGATTATTCTCTTCCTGGGTAAACTATATGATATCCGTTGGATTGTCGGTTCTCATGTTGTATGGCTTATCATTCCTGACTTCGTGGATGAACAGGAAGTATCCCTGGGAGAAATCACCCGCAATGCGGGTATATATTCAGGTAATACTGACGTCTTTATTTGTTGCAGGAATGGTCATGATCATGCGTTTGCTCATCCTGACCGCATTTTTCCCGTCGGGCTTTATCCGTCTTCTTGATGAACTGATCATAGCGGTAATTTTTGTAATTTTTGGCTTGTTGCTGTTAATTATTGATACAGGTGTCAGTTTGCTCAACCGATGGCGAGTTTCACTGGCCGAGATTGAAAAGTTCAGAAGGGAGAATCTCGCTACGCAATTTGAGATGTTGCGCGTGCAGGTGAATCCGCATTTTTTGTTCAACAGTCTGAACACCCTTTCATCCTTGATCTATCAAAATCAGGATACGGCATCCCATTTTGTCAGGGAGCTTTCAAGCGTTTACAGGTATATCCTGGAAAAACGGAAAGACGATATCGTCCCCCTTCGGGAAGAGCTGCAGTTTACCGATTCGTACCGCTACCTGCTGGGATTAAGGTTTGATCAGAAACTGCTGTTCAGGGTTGAGATCGAAGAGAAAATGCTCAACAGGATGATCATTCCGCTAACATTGCAGATACTGATTGAAAATGCGGTCAAACACAACGTTGTTTCAATGAAAAAGCCGCTGGAGATCAGTATTGTAACGAGAGATGATAATACCCTGGTGCTTGCCAATAACCTGCAAAAGAAGAAAGAAGAGACCTATTCTTCAGGAATTGGTCTCGACAACATACGCAGCAGGCTGAAGATCCTTACCGACAGGACGCTGGATGTGCATGAATCGGAAAATGAATTCAGGGTGACCATCCCTCTCCTGGAAGAAGATGAGATAAAAAAAATATATACCCGGTAAACCAGATTGTTATGAAAGTCCTCATAATAGAAGACGAACCCTATGCACAGCAGGAACTGAAAAGGTTGCTTGATAGCCTGGATGAACCGGTTGAGATCCTGGAAATGATCGATTCTGTGGAAGACGCTGTGGAATGGCTTCAGAGCCATCCTGCTCCCGGTTTGATATTCCTCGACATTCAGCTTGCCGATGGCCTGAGTTTTGAAATATTCAGGCAGGTTGAGGTACATTCGCCCGTGATCTTTACCACGGCATACGATCAATATGCCATAGAAGCTTTCCGGCTGAACAGCATAGATTATCTGTTGAAACCCATACGTGTGGAGGACCTCAGAAAGGCGACAGGGAAGCTGCAAAGGATGAGGGAGCATTTTGCACCGGCCCCCCATAAGGGGCAGGGATTAAGCCCGGAGCAGATTGAAGATGTGATCCATCGTTTAAGCAGGGAATACAAATCGAGGTTTGTTTCCAGGATAGGGGACCAGATCAGGCATATACCGGTGGAGGATATCGCATACTTTTACGCTGAAGATAATGTTGTTTTTCTGATAACCAGGAAAAATGAACGGGTAATCGTGGAATATTCCATAGAAGAGATTAGCCGGATGGTGGACCCGAAGCATTTTTTCAGGCTAAACAGAGCTTTTGTGGCCCATATCCAGGCTATTGGCAAAGTATATAAGTATTTGAACAGCAGGCTTAAAATTGAACTTCTCCCGGTGTGTGAAAAAGATGTGCTGGTCAGCAGGGTGAGGGTGGGGGAGTTTATGGGGTGGATGGATAGGTGATTTGGGGTTTAGGGTTTAGGGTTTAGGGTTTAGGGGGATTGGTTTTTAATTATGAATTGAATGATTGAAATGAAAAGGAATGGAAATATAGGATTTGTGTTTGCTATTGCTGCGGCGGTGGTGGCATTGGGGGCGTGTACACGGCCGGTAGTGGTTGTGGAGGATATTCCGGCCAACACACCACGGGGATCGCAGATATACATCACCGGGGAGTTTAACCGTTGGGATCCTGGGGATCAGCGTTTCAGGCTGAAAATGGATGAGGATAGCAATTACTATTTCGAGCTTCCCAGCGGCTTTGGTACCCTGCAATACAAATTGACACGTGGCGACTGGTCAACGGTGGAGACAGACATTTGCGGTTATGAGACAGCCAACCGGAGGCTGGTTTATGGTGATGAAGATACGGTTTATATAAAGGTGGAAAGCTGGCGTGACCTGGAACCGTTGAATTGCCCGCAAGTCACCATCGTAATTGACAATCTTCCTGAAAATACACCGAAGGGAGATCCCATTATTATAGCCGGGGATTTTAACGAATGGACACCCGACAGCAATTCGGTAGTCAGGAAGGATACGCGTAGTGGGAAATATATCTTCACCATGCCAAGGATAGGCGATAGCAAAATCGCTGAATTCTTAATTACCCGTGGGGATCTTTTTAAAGTTGAGGCCGACCGGTTCGGTAACCAGATGGAAAAGAGGCAGATACGTTTCGGTTCCGATGATACGGTATACATAAATGTTGAAAACTGGGAAGACCGCAGGGTGGAGAAAAGCAACAAGCTTACCGTCATATTAGACAAGATACCGACCGAATATGAGGGGGATAAGATTTTTATCACCGGGACATTCAACGGTTGGTTTCCCCGGGATCTTCAGTACAGGTTTTTAAGGAATGAAAATGGAAAATACCAGGTGAGCATACCCAAGGAACAGGGCGAGGTCCAGTTTAAGATCACCCGGGGTGACTGGTCGACGGAGGAGGTTGACATCCTGGGTTATAAGAAGAATAATTACATCTATACCCCTGAAATGCCCGATACACTTCACCTGGAGATCAAAGGCTGGCTCGACCGATCGGAGACCAGGCATCCGACTTATACCTTTGTCATCGATGCATTGCCCCCGCGCACACCACCCGGGGAGGACATTTATATGGCCTCATCGGTTAACGGCTGGAACGCGGAAAGCAAACGTTTCCGGTTCCGTGAAAACAGTGATGGAAAGTATTACCTCACCCTTACCGATGCATGGAGATCCTTTGAATACAAGATTACCATGGGAAGTTGGCAGCAGCAGGAGATGGATGAAAACGGACAGATCATTCCCAACAGGATTTTTGAATATACTGGACAGGATACTACCCATATCACCGTAAAGAACTGGATGCATATTCCGGCGTTTAATCAGAAGTTTGTTGTAATCCTTCTGGAAACCATCCCTTCCTATACACCCAAAAACCGTGATATTTACATTGCCGGTACCTTCAACAACTGGGATCCCGGAAACCGTGATTATATCCTGAAAGAAACACCCAAAGGCAAACACTACATCACCATACCCAACTGGGAAGACGAGATCCAGTTCAAGTTCACGCTGGGATCGTGGGATTTTGAAGAGCAGAACCTAAACGGCTGGAACATTGATAACCGCGTGTACCGGTTTGGATATGTGGATACACTGCGGCTGAAGGTGGAGAACTGGAAGGGGTTGGAGTGAGGTGGGGCTGGGGAGCTGGGGAGCTGGGGAGCTGGGGAGCTGGGGGGCTGGGGAGCTGGGGAGCTGGGGAGCTGGGGAGCTGGGGAGCTGGGAAACTGGGAAACTGGGGTGGGGGCCTTGGCAGGAATGACTGGGGAGTTTATAAATAAATACTCAAAAACTATTGTGACTACTGTGGTGAAAAATTGAACCAGGGGGTTTGTATCACCGGAATGGGGGCAAGTTGGCTGGAATAAACAGTATTTCCTGAAAAACAGAAAATTAATAAAAAGCCTTTATATTTGTATAATTAAAACCATCAATTCATTTTAATGAAAAAATTATCGATTCTCTCCATATTGGCTTTTATTTTGATCATACTTTCGATGTTTATGATTGAAGGATGCAAACATGAGAGCGATGAAGACGATCAGGCTCAGGGAACAGACAAGGTATTATATGACCTGGCTACATCTTCGGCAAATTTCACCTGGTACAAAAACTCTGATGCGTTGCTGGACAGAAGCCCGTTATCGGGGCATCAGGAGCCTTACCTGAGGGTAAGGTACAACTCCGTGGCTTCTGCCGAACTTGATTCGACAGGCAAAGTGAAACAGGGTATAATCTTCGGGGAAGGAGCGCTGGTAGTCAAGGAATTGTATGAGACCACTTCCAAACTGGGAACCTATGCGATCATGTACAAGAATTCAGGGATGGCCGAAGCCGACGAAACAGGATGGGTTTGGGGGTACCTTTTCGCCGATGGGAAAGTAAGGGTGGCGGCTTCTGAAAAAGGAGCATCATGCAGAAACTGCCATCTGCAGGCCGGCAACATAGACCTCACGATGATGAATGTTTCGCACCCTTAGTTAACTGAAATTTTTTCAAATTCAACAAAAACCTTGAAGGCAAAACATCAATATTTACCTTCGGGTAATGTTAAACTGAAGCATTTCACTATATGCTGCTTTCAGGATACGTTTGAATCTGTTTTAATGATCTGTCAAGTTTATTGATGAAGTAAATGGTTGCCTTTTTTGACAAGTTGTAGATATAGTTAAGCTTATTGAAATTTGCAAATGTTGAACTATAAATACTATTTCCTGATTTTATCCTCATTTCATATAGTCCATCAGTGCTTTCAATATGTTTTACAAATTTCTGTGGGATTCTATTAACAGTCCTGATAATTTTGAAAACATATTCAATTTTTTCCTGCACGGATGAATCAAGCGTCAAATAGAACTCGATGAAATATCTCTCATAAAATAGTACCCCCCCAGCCCGGAAAGTGGTTCTGTAGCGATTATTAAGGTTCCATATGGGTAAAATTCAAAAAATCATAAATTATAGATGAAATTTCCTAAAACCGAATAATAAATCCAAGATCTCCAGCAGGTGTCACAGTATAATCTTTGCTAGTAAAATGATAAGAAAACCCGATACCAAAATTAATTCCAAACCTTGAACTGTTCCCAAAAAGCCAATCACCTCCAGTCAACATTGAAATTCCCAATTGATTTACGTCCTCTTTTGTGTCATTTTGATACTCCCAACCTATAATTCCAAATTGCAAATCCACATACAAACTTCTCCATGGAAAAAATTTAGCTCCAATAGAAAATGAGAGGTTAGCTGTTGGGCCGCCTGGTAAATATCCTAAGCCTGCATGGTATCCAAATCCAACATTTTTTCCAAATCTTTGCTGAAACCTAACTCCTATTATTCCATAGCTCATGCCTAATCCTGATCCTAACATAGTATACTTTCCGTTGTATGAACCTTCTGACGAAATAATGGATTCTTCCTTGCCATTCTCATATATAACCTTTGACACATCTGATTTATCAATATTTCTGACCGGGCCATCCTGGAAATCAAAATCCTTATATTTAATTGTTTCTTTTGTTATTTCAAGGATCTTTGATTTGATTTTATCGCCATTCTTCATAAAAATGACATCTTGCGCAAATACAATATTTGCATAAATGCCCATTAGTAAAAAAAATATTAATTGCTTCATATTTAATTTTATTTAATTAATAATACTGATAAAAATCTTATTAGTTGATAGTGAAAAGTTAAATTATGTCTAATGAATAGCCATTCTCTATTCCTCAATTTTACCAATCAATTCATGGTCATTTAATGCATTTTCAATTATGCATTGTAATTCAATAGGAATATTTTTTAATAACTTAGCTGGACTTCCTAGAGGAATTATTTCAACTATGCTTTTATTGAATAATCTTTCACCTTGCTTGTCATATAATTTCAATTCTATGTCTTCTATATAATCATAAGTTTTATAGCCATCAAAGTGTAGTTTATTTAATTTAATTAGGAGTACTTTCTCATGGTTATAGTTCTTTATCTTTTCTAAAATTTGTTCTTCAGTTTCAAAAGGAGTAGAAGTAATGGTGTTAATAGAAACTCCCTGTTTATCATATCCATTTTTAATCTTTTCCAACATTAAATCGGAAAAATTCATACCACATTTTGGGAAATAGGGATAGGCTATTCCAACTAAAGCTCTTACATAGCCAAGAAAAGATTCTGGCTGTGACCTGTCAGTAACTTGAATGCGTTGATCCCAAATAATTATCCCTAAATTTTCGTGATTGATTTTTTTGAGTTCTAACTCCATTTTTTCAAGAGACAATTTTTTTGCAAATACATTGTTCGAAAATGAACAAAGTAATATGGTAAACAATGCTACCATACATACAGTAGTAAAAATTCTTGATTTTTTCATTTTGTTTAATTTTTTATTGATTCTATTGATTATTCAGAAATTCATATATCCAAGCTTTAAAAGCTAAGTTTAATTTTATCAAGAAATAAAGAATTATGCATTCAAAATGTCACCAACAAATATACAATCTGGAAAAGGCATGTATGAAATAGATTTATGAACGCTGGGAAAATTTATGTGAACGCTTGGTTTGAATCTATGAACGCTAAAAAATGAAGGATGAATTCAGGAGGGATTTTTGAATTTTCAAGTTCAAAATTTAATTAATCTAAGTCTAATATTTCAACTCATTGATTTGATTCGAAAAAAATTATTCTCATAATCAGAATGTTTTGCTTCAAATAAACTTTTAAAAATTCAAGAAAAAGAACATTTGGTTCATGATTATTTTACATGAATAAACAAGAGAATTGATAGGACTAATTCATCAATAAAAAACCATTTAGGCGTTGCAAGTAGTTATGAAAATAGCAACGAATTAACAAACAGAATTAATGACAACAGGATTCATCCATCTTCATTTCCTGCTTCACTTCCAGCTTTTGTGATTTAGGGCTTACATAGGGAATCCCGAGGCTCATCCCCCGCCCAAGAAATCCAAAGATGGCACCCAACTTAAAGCATTTTATCCATCGTTTCCCTACAAATATAACTACAAATTGAATTTGTTCCTTTAAAGAGATAAAGAATAATAGCGTCTGTGGGGAAATGATGGATAAAATGGAGTTGGACTATGCCGAAAGGTGAAGCATCGCTATGGGCATTCTATGGGAAGTGCTGTGAATTAAGATGCTTTGGAGAGAGGAAAGGATTAAATATTTTGGATATTTTGTTTTCATTGGTTTGGTTTTTAGTATAATCAGGATATACTTCTCCCATCCCGGATAATTTACTGGGAAGCGAGCCAGGAAAATCATATGATAAAGAACGCAGAATTTAGGTAGGGATCGTTATCCTGGTTTTATCAATACCGGGGCCTGTGTTGATTTTTTACACATCCTGCCGTTTGAGCATACCGGGCAACGGTATGGATCTTTTCCCGACAGACAGCTTATAATTTCCATGGCATTGAGCCCCTGCAGTTGAGGAAGCCAGGTTGTTTTGCCGATTAATTTGATGCATGCCGAAAGTTTGGTTTTGATTTTGCAGATGGCCAGAAAGCCAAAGTATCGTATCTTGTAAAACCCTGAAGGGAGCACATGCTGCAGGAATCTGCCAATGAATTCGCGACCATTGAGACTCATCTGTCTGTTAATCCCGTTGGCCCGGTAATCTTTGTAATCAAAGCAAACTTTACCATGCGAATAATCTTTGATGCGATGATTGGTAATGGCCACTCTGTGAGTGTAGTTACCCAGGTAATTGATCAGGGCATCGGGAGAGTTGAAGGGTTTTTCGGCGTATACCACCCAGTCTTTGCGGTAGCACTTTTCTTTCAGTGTTTTAAAATCCGTTGTTTCATCAGGCAGTTTGATCATTCCTGCAAGGATCTGCTGATCAATAAATCTGCATAAAATACCACGGAAGACTCTGCTGAGGGCTTTCACGGGGACAAAGAACTTCCCGGGAGCTTGCACCCACTCCATTTCATCTTCTGAGAGTCCTCCGGCAGGAACAATCATATGAATATGTGGATGGTATACGAGTGCCTGCCCCCAGGTGTGCAAAATGGCTGCAGCACCGGCTTGTGCCCCCAGAAATTTTCGATTTCCGGCGCATTGCATCAACGCTTTTCCGGCAGCGGAAAACAATGTATCATAGGCTGTTTTTTGATTGAGATAAAAAAGCTTATTCAGGCAATGCGGAATGGTGAAGACAATATGCAAATGCCGTACGGGAGGCAGGTTTGCGGTGAGCTTGTCGGCTCTTTCGAAAGTATTTCGAGCCCGTTTTGTTGAATACCTGCGGAAGGAAATGGATTTACCAGGAGATCTTTACATAGATATCTTTTCAAAACAGTGGGTTGTGTATTGCAAACGGCCCTTTTGGGGTCCACAACATGTGGTAGAATATCTTGGCCGGTACACTCACAAAATAGCAATCAGCAATCACCGGATTAGAGACATCCAGTGCGATAAGGTAATTTTCATGGCCAAAGATTATCGTCATGGAGGTAAAACACATCCTGTTACTCTTAGCCAGCAAGAATTTATCCGCAGG
>Ga0180009_10004910_pt1 | contig 14549 bp, 16 predicted proteins | sample OS_PC_MetaG_FD_123537 | JGI IMG/M metagenome (GOLD analysis project Ga0180009, IMG submission 123537) | Groundwater microbial communities from the Aspo Hard Rock Laboratory (HRL) deep subsurface site, Sweden - OS_PC_MetaG | ecosystem: Environmental > Aquatic > Deep subsurface > Groundwater...
AACCTGAGCGCCGCCAACAGCCGGATCAGGGACGTGGACATCGCGAAGGAGACCTCGACGATGACCAGCTACCAGATCCTGCAGCAGGCGGGCGTGTCCATGCTGGCCCAGGCCAACATGACCTCCAGCCTGGCCATGGCCCTGTTCCAGTAGGGGCGGAGCCGGAACTGTGCGGGGGCCTCGGCCCCCGCACGAACAAGGTGATCGCGATATGGCCACTATCAGCAGAACCCAGGGGTCCGTCGACCCGCGGCTGACAGGCCAGATGCAGGTGAACAACTCGCACCGGGCAACGGAAGCCGCAGCGAAACCCCAGGTCCCCCCGCCGGAAAGCCCGGCCAAGGAACTGGCGTACGATCCCCGCGAACTGGACAGGGCGCTCGCCGAACTGGAGACGCACCTGCAATCCCTGAACCGGGGGCACGAGGTCGGAATCCACCAGGATCCGGACACCGGCGCCACCGTGGTCGAGGTCCGGGACGGCAACGGCAACCTGATCCGCCAGTTTCCGCCGGAAAAACTGCTAAACCTCCGGCGCAAACTTGACGATCTCTCGGGCATGGTCATCGACACGGTGACGTGACGGATCTCGAGCGGCGTCGACGGATCGACATGATGCCAGACTGCGGGAGATCACCATGAGCGGGATTTCATTTTCCGGTATCGCCTCGGGGCTGGATACCGCCAGCATCGTCAGCCAGCTGGTGGAGTTGAAGCGACAGCCCATCTACCGGTTGCAAAACGACAAGAAGGGCTACCAGACCCAGATCACGTCGCTGGGCACCCTGAAGACCAAGCTTCTCGCCCTCCAGACGGCGGCCCAGGCCATCGACACCTCCGGGGAGTTCGCCTCCCTGAAGGCCACCTCCAGCAACGATGACCTCCTGACCGTCACCGCCGGCGCGGAAGCCGCCGCGGGCTCCTACGACATCACGGTCAAGACCCTGGCCAAGGCCCAGAAGGAGATCTCCCAGGGATATTCCTCGGACGTGGCCGACGTCGGTTCCGGCACCATCTCCTTCACCGTGGGCGGCGAGACCACCGAGCTGAGTCTCGTGGGCTACAACAGCCTCGCCTCGGTGAAGAACCTGATCAACGACAGCGTGGAAGGCGTCAATGCTTCCATCGTCAACGACGGCCTGGGCGGGGATTCCTACCACCTGGTCCTCAGCAGCGCCGAGGCGGGATCGGCGGGCGCCTTCACCGTGGACCTGAGCGGTCTATCGGGCGGGACCGCGCCGGTCTTCACCACCCAGCAGGCGGCCGAGGACGCCACCCTGACGGTCGACGGCATCGACGTCGTCGCCACCAGCAACAACGCCGAGGACGTGATCAGCGGGTTGACCTTGAACCTGAAGGATTTCGATCCCCTCACCCAGGTCACCGTCCAGGTCGAGGTCGATTCCGAAGGCATCTCCGAGAAGGTCAAGTCCATGGTGGACGCCTACAACGACCTCTTCGCCTTCGTGGAGAAGGAATCGGGCACGGCCGGCAGCCTGCGCAGCAACCCCACGCTGCGGACCGTGGCCAGCCGGATGGAGAACATCTTCTCCACCAGCCTGGAAGGCGGCCTCGGGAGCATCACCAACTTCTTCCAGGTGGGCATCTCCCGGGGCAGCGGCCGCCAGCTCGAATGGGACGAGGAGAAGTTCGTCGAGGCGCTGGAAGGGAACTTCAGCGGGGTGCGGGACCTGTTCATCGAACGTGAGGGCAACCTCGGCAAGATGTACCTGGTCGACAATTCCGTGGAAGACATGACCGACAGCATCGACGGCCTGTTCAAGATCTCCACGGACTCCCTGAACAAGAGGATCGAATACGCCGACCAGTCCATCGAGCGCTACGAACGGAGCGTCGAATCCTACCGGGTCACGATGGAGCGGAAGTTCACGGCCATGGAAGCCATGGTCTCCCAGCTCCAGGCCCAGGGGAACTACCTGTCCAGTGCCATGTACTACTAGAATCCGGGAGTAGCGGCCGAAAATGTACAACAACATGGGATTGCAGAGATACCGGGAAGCCGATTTCTCCTCCATGACCCAGGAGAAGATGATCGTCCTGCTCTACGAGAAGACGGTCAGCGACCTCCAGGAGGCCGTCGCGGCGGCCGACGACGGGGGCCGCCTGGAGATGACCAGGAAACTGAACCACGCGATGCGCATCATCACGGAGTTGCGGGCGGCTCTCGATCACTCGATCGGGGGCGACATCGCGCGGAACCTCGATTCCATCTACGACTTCATCTTCCACGAGTGCCTCCAGATGATCGCCGATCAGGAATCCAGGCATGCCCGCAGCGCCATCGAGGTCCTGGAACCGCTCCTCGACGCCTGGCGCCGGATCCCCGCCGGCACGGGCCAGAAAGCGGCCCGGGACAGGATCCAGTCATCCGCGGACGCCCAGGGTGGCCCGGAAACTGCATCGGGCCCTGGCGGCAACAGGAGTGCGAACGGGCCCCATTCCACCAAGCCGGTGGAGAAAGAACCCGCCCACTCGAACCAGGGAATCCTCTCGGTATCGGCCTGACATGCACCTGAAAGACACCATTGAACGAGTCCTGGACCTCAGCCGCCTCATGTGCGAGGCCCTGGACCGGGATGACGTGCCGACCGCCCTCGAGCATCTGGTCTCCAGGGAGCAGGCCATGGCCGCCTTCATCGAGGCCGACCAGGCCGCTTCCGACCCGGAAAAATCCGCCTGTGCGGATCTGCTGACGGAATTGAAGCTGGCGGACCGGGAACTCCAGGATCTGGCGGCCACGGTCATGGCCGGCGCGAAGACGGAGATGTGCCGGTCGCTCGGGGTCCCTGCGGCGGCACCCGACGCCCGTCAGTGCCGGACGGGCTGCCTGGACAGGCGCGCATAACCCCTTGATTGAAAATGGGATATGATACGGGGGGTGCCGCAGGCGTGCGGGGCTCAGTCGTCCTTGGACGGCTTGGTCTGGTTCATCTTCTTGCGGATCGCGTCCATGTCGACGCTCTCGGACGCGGCCGCCCCCAGGGTCGTACTCTTGATCTCCTCGTAGATTTCATAGCGATGCACGGGAATGGCGCGGGGCGCATCGATCCCGATCTGGACCTGGTCGCCGCGGATATCCACGATCATGATGGAGATGTCGTCCCCTATCATGATCTTCTCGTTGCGTTTGCGGCTGAGGATGAGCACGGGACCTCCCTGTCCGTTCCCCAGCATCCGCCTCGAGGCGGATGCTAGACGGTAACCGTTTCGGCCGGAGCCGAGGCGGCCGAGTCCTGGCGATCCCCGACGGACTCCGCCGCAGGTTCCCCAGCAGGCTCCTGAGCCGTATTGTCTGCTGATTGCCCGCCCACGGCAAGACCAAATTTGAAGTAATTGATCTCCTGCCGGAGGTCGAAATCCCCGTCCAGGGTGAGCTGCAGGCCCTTCCTGGTGTCGGTGTCTATCACCAGCGGCGCCAACATGTTGCCGGTCACCTTGGCTCCACCGGGGTGGACCGTGGTGATGATCATCACCGCGATCTGGTCCTCCCTGGTGTTCCCGATCTTCTCCCTGGCCGGGGACGGCAGGTCGAAATCGTAGGCATCCAGGAAGAAATAGGGCTGGGTCACGGGAAAGCCGAAATCCCCGCGGTCGAGGGACTGCATCCATTTCATGGCCTGGTCGCTCCCCAGGTCGAGCAGCAGCCATCGCCGCAGCTGGGGCATCCCCACCAGTCCTTCGGGAAGGATGACCACGTCCTCGGCACGGTACTCCAGCTCCCCGAAACGCAATGTGGTGAAACTCGGCATCATTGACTCCTTGTTGGCGGGCGTTCCCGCGCCCCGTTGGACTTACCTCAAGAACTGGATCAGGTTGTACTGGAACAACTGGCTCGTGATCATCAGGGACGCCTGGTAGCTGGCCTCGGCCCGGCTCAGATCGGAGGCGACCTGGGCGATGTCGGCGTCGTATTCCAGGGACAGGTTGCTGCGCAGCCGCTCGTCCCGCTGGTGGAGGATGCCGTCCGCCCAGTCGAGGTCCCGCTGGCGGCCGCCGTTGCGCATCATCAGCTGATAGACGGTGTCCTCCAGGGTGGCAAGCTCCACCATCACCCCCCGCACCGAATCCTGGTCTCCCGCTTCGAGATAGCCTTTCAGGTCCTCGAGCATGCCGAACAGGCGGACAGGGGTTCCGGTCCCCGCCAGACCCAGCAGGGAGGCGGTGTTGGTGGCGTCGGCATTGATCACCGTGAAGGTCTCGGGGCTCCCGCCGAGCAGGGAGAGCGAGGTGTCGCGGATGTCCAGTTCCATCCCCGGGACCGCAGCCTCGAAGATGGTCTCGAGGTCGCCCAGGGTGGTCGCCGTGGAGAAATCGATCGTGTAGGTGGACCCCTGCCACTCCACCTCCATGCTGCCCAGGGGAAGCGACCCGGAAAGGGATTCGATGTCGGCCAGGAGGGTGGTGCTCGAGGCCGCCGGCCGGATGTCCCGGCCGGTCAGGATGCCGCCCTGGCTCGTGGTCGAGAATCCCAGGGACGTCGCCGAGGTGGAATCCCCTTCGTCCTGGACGTTGAGGGGGCCCACGCCAACCAGTTCCAGACCCGAACCGTCGGACTTGAGACCGGCCGTGACCACGCCGCCGGTCTCCGTGTTGATGGTCGTGATGACGTCGCCGATGGTCAGGCAGCTGGAAAGATCGACCGACCAGGCGTTGCCCAGGCCGTCCTCGATGAGGATGGAACCGGAATCGAATCCTTCGCCCAGGTTGATGTCGGCGAGGTCGGTGGTCGTCTGGATCCGCGGGGCCATGTCGGCCCTGCCGCCCAAGGTCGAACTCTGCGTCCCCTGGAACACCGCTCCGGGGATGTTGACGGCCATCGAACTGTTGGGGCCGACCCGGCTGAACATCTCCGCGTCGTCCCCGTTGTAGAGGATGGTGTCGCCGCTGCGGACGAAGGCGGGCTGGCTGGTGCGCTGGCCCCCGAAGATGTAGTTCCCCTCGACGGTGGTGTTGAGGACGTCCAGCAGGCGGTTGGCGAAGTTGTCGACCTCGACCACGGCGATACTCATGGTCTGATCCGTGGCCAGGGCCGAGGACTCGCGCATGGCGAGCTCCCGCACGCTGGCCAGCACGTCGCTGATGTTCTGCAAGGCGGTGTCCGTCGAGTCCACGATGATCCGGCTGCGGGAGACGTTGTCCATGTACTCGGTGTTGGTGGCGATCAGCTGGTTGTAGCGCTGGATCGAGCTCACCGAGCGGGGATCGTCGGCGAAGGAGTTGACCCTCCGCATGGACCCCGCCATCCGCTGCTGCTTGAGCATGTAGCCCAGGCTGCGGTTGAGGTCGCCCACCAGGATGGAGGACAGGTAGCTGTCGGTGACCCGGATGCTCATGGCCGCCTCTCTGTTCCGGTTCTCATCAGACCATGTTCAGGAGCGTGTCGTAGAGCTCCTGGACGGTGGAAATGACCTTGGCCGCCGCGTTGTAGCTGTTCTGGAACTTGACCATGTTGGCGCCCTCCTCGTCCAGACTGACCCCGGCGACGCTCGCCAGCCGGGTCTCCAGGGAGGCCACCACGTTCTGCTGGTTCTCCACCATGAACTCGTAGCTGGCCCGCTTGCTGGCCACGTTGGTCAGGAAGGCCCGGTAGCTGTCGGTGACGGATTTGGTGCCCACGCCGCCGCGGCCCGCGTTGGCCAGGTCGGCGATCTCCTGGGCCAGGGCGGTGTCGCCGTCCGCTCCGCTGCGGCCCATGGCCACCAGGTCGGAATTGGACAGGATGGCCTCGTTGACCCCGATGGTGTGCATGCTGTCGCCGGTGAAGAAGGCCTGACCGCTGGAAAGCGATGTCCGGCCCTGGGTGTGCAGGGCGTTGACGTCCTCGATCAGCTGGACGGCCACCGCATCGAGCTGCTCCCGGACGCTCGCCACGTGCGTGTCGCGGCTCTCGAGCAGCCCCGACAGCTTGCCGTCAGACAGGGCGACCTTCTGCAGGGTTCCCTGGGTCACGATGGTCATCTGGTAGCCGTCGGCGGTCTTCTCGTAGGTCGGCTCGAACAGGGTCACGCTGTCGCGGGCCACCATGGTGCGTCCGGCCAGGATGACGTCCTTGGTCCCGTCCTCGCGTTCGTGCACGGAGACCTGGGCGATCTTCGAGACCTCGGTGATCAGGTAGTCGCGCTGGTCGCGCAGATCGTTGGCGGGTTCCCCGTTGGTCTCCGAGGCCATGATCTGCTTGTTCATGTCCGCCACCTGGGTCAGCAGACGGTTCAGGTTGGCGATCTCGGACTGGATGCCGAGTTCGATGTCGGCCTCGAGGTCGTCGAGGGAATCGCTGACGGAGTGGAAGTCGTTGACCAGGCTCACCGCGTTGGTGACCACGTCCTCCTTGAGGGAGGTGTTGACCGGCGGCTGGGCCAGGGCGTTCCACGAGTTGAAGAAGTTGTTCAGGGCATCACCGAGGTGGTCGTTGTCCACCGACCCCATGATGGCCTCGATCTCGTACAGGGTGGTGTCCATGGCCGCATAGGATTCGTACCGGGCGCTCTGGGCGCGCAGGTTGTTCAGCAGGAATTCGTCCTGGATGCGCCGGATCCCCTGGATCTCCACCCCCCGCCCGATGGCTCCGTAGGGGAGCAGATCCGGACGTCGGGCCGCGAACAGGACCGTCTGCCGGCTGTAACCGGGCGTGTTGGCGTTGGCGATGTTGTGGCCGGTTGTAGCCAACCCCGCCTGGGCCGCGTAGAGGGCCGACAAGCTGGTGTCCATGATGGAGTTCAGACCGGACATGGGGATCCTTTCAGGCTTGACGCACGATGACCCCGCCGGGGCCGCGATCGGCGCGCTGGGCGTTGTGTCCGTAGCGTCCGCTGGGATCGTCCAGAACGCAGCGCTTGAAGATCTCGGATTCCTCCCTGGCCAGGTCCAGGCAGAAGTCGGCCAGGAGGCGGTTCAGCTCGTTCTGCCGGGCCAGGCGCCCCACCGTCGTCTTGAGTCGTGCGAGGACGGCCAGGACCCTCCCCCGGGATACGGATCCGGTTCCCGCCAAAATTGCGGTCAGGGTGTCGGGGGGGATGGCCATGCCCCGGCGTCCCGCCAGGGCGGCGACCGCCGCTTCCCGTTCCGCCCGGGCCGCATTGGCGGCGGGCAGGTAGCGGTTCCATTCCCTGGCGTTGGCCTCCAGGCGGTCCACATCTTGCCGCTTCATGTAAGAATTCTGCCGCCAGGCCAGGCGCAACAGACGCCGGTACAGGGTCTCCTCCTGCGCCAGGAGCCGTTCCAGACGGGCGCAATCCCCGTCATTGGCCTGAATGATCTGCTGACTTCCTTGCATCGGGTCATCTCCAGGATGGTTGCCGCCACGTCCTTACGGACCGGACCCATCCAGATTCGTGCCACCGCCGAGTGCGTGGAAATGGTCCAGCACCTTCTCGACGTAGCGCCGGGTTTCCGGGATGTCCGGCACCGCCTTGCCGGCCCGGTCCACGCGGCCTGGCCCGGCGTTGTAGGCCGCCAGGGCAAGTTCCAGGTTCTGGTCGTACCTCTCGAGCATCCGGGCGAGGTAGCGGGCGCCTCCCTCGAGGTTCTGCCCGGGATGGGCGGGATCCTCCACGCCCAGTTCCCCTGCCGTCGCGGGCATCAGCTGCATGAGCCCCGTGGCGCCCTTGCCGGAACGAGCGGTGGGATCACCGCCCGACTCCACCATGACCACGGCCAGCACCAGGGCGGGATCGAGCCCCTCGGACGCGGCCGCGCGGTGGATCTCCGGCTCGAACCGGCGCAGGGTGTCGGCCACGGCATCGCCCCGGGCCTCGGCCAGGGAGCGCAGACGCAGGTCGAGGGCCTGGTTCCGCCCGATGGCCGAGAAGTTCCGGTAGCGGTCGGCGGCGCCGGCCGCCGTCATGGCCGGAGCCGGCGGTCCGGCCGGCTCGCCGGGTTCTGCAGTCCTGGATTGTGGTCCTGCCTTTTCCAGCTGGCGGACGATCAGGTCCGCGATACCCAGCTTGGCCGGGCCCGAAGCCATCCCCTTGGCCAGTTCGGCGTCGTACATCTGCTGGTAGAACTTGGTGGGACCCTTGGAATTGAACAGCTCGTTGTCGGGCACCGTGGAGCGCATGGCCTTCAACAGCTGGTTGAGGAACACCGCCTCGAATTCCCGGGCTGCGGCCTGCAGCGCGGCCTTGTCCTCACCGCCGGACTGGAGTCCCGCAGCCAGGTTCTCCAGCTTGCGCGAACCCGAAGTGGAGAGCGCGCCCTCCACCATGTTCGCCGGTCCCATGCCCACGTCCAGACCCATGCCGGCTACATCAGGACCAGTTCGGCCTGGAGGGATCCGGCCTGTTTCAGGGCCTGCAGGATGGCGATGATGTCGCGGGGGCTGGCCCCGATCTCGTTGAGGACGGACACCACGTCGGCCACGGTGCTCGTGTCCGGGACGTGGAGGACCCGGGCCTCCCGGTCCGAGACGCTGGTGTTGGTCTGCGGCACCACGACCGTGTCGCCGGTCCGGCTGAAGGAATTGGGCTGGGAAACGCCGTAGGTGGTGTTGACGACCACCTTCAGGGTTCCGTGGGCGACCGCAGCCTCGCTCAGCTTCACGTTCTTGCCGACGATGATGGTCCCGGTCCGGGCGTTCATGACGACCCTGGCCACGGCGTCACTGCGGGCGGAGATCTCCCCCATGCGGGCGATGAAGTCGACCGGGTCGCTCCGCTGCTCGGGCGTGAGGCGGACCTCGATGCGCTGGGAATCCTGGGCCCTCGCCAGGTCCACCCCGAAGTTGAGGTTGATGGCGCGGGCCACCTCGGCCGCGGTCGTGAAGTCGGGATTGTGCAGCAGCCAGCTGACGGCGCCGTCCCGCAGGTACTGGCCCTGCAGGGGGACCTTGACGGTCCCGCCGTTGGGGATGATCCCCGCCTGGGCGTGGTTCTTCCGGAAGCTGTTGCCCTCGCCGGATTTGATGTTGAACCCGCCGATGGAGACGCTCCCCTGGGCGAGGGCGCAGATGGTCCCGTCCACCGCCATCAGCGGGGTCATCATGAGCAGCCCCCCCTCCAGACTGGAGGCGTCGTTCACCGAGCTGACGATCACGTCGAGCATGGACCCCACGTTGGCGTTGGGATCGAGTCTCGCGGTCACCATCACCGAGGCCACGTTCTTGGGCTTGAGGGCCTGGGGATCCACGGTCACGTCCATCTTCTCGAGCATGGTCGCCAGGCTGTTCATGGTCATCTCGGCGTTGGCGCTGTCCCCCGTCCCGTTCAGGCCGACGACGATGCCGTACCCGACCAGGGGTTCGCGGGCCGTCCCCTCCAGGATGGCGAGATCCTTGATCCGGACCTCGTCCTGGGCGGCGGATCCGGCTGCGCAGAGCAGGATCACCAGGGCCAGGACGGCCTGCCTCCGGTTCTTCCTGCTGCGGGATTGCGTCATGATGCGGGCGTTCATGTCATCTCCTAGAAAAGCCAGTTGATGATCTTGGTGACCACCCCGGGCTGGGCGGTGTCGGTGACCATTCCGGATCCGTTGTAGGCGATCTGGGCGTCGGAGATGTACGTGCTCATGATGGTGTTGTCGGGTGCGATGTCGCGGGGCCGGCAGACGCCGGTGATCTCGATCAGCTGCTTCTCCCCGTTGATGTTGATCATCCGGGTGCCGGTGATGCGCAGGTCGCCGTTGCGCAGGACCTCGACGATCCTGGCGGTGATCTCGGCCCTCAGGCTGCCGCTGCGCTCGGTGTCCCCGTCACCCTTGTACTTGTTCTCGACGGACAGTTCCCAGGGCTGGATGAAGCTGAGGAACCCCAGCCCTGCGCCGCCGGAATGCTCGCTCTTGTTGTCCGCCTTGGTCTTGCTGCCGGCGTTGGCCGAGGCGTTCTCGGTGATGATGATCGTCAGCAGATCCCCTACCCGGTGGGCCTTCATGTTGGTGACCAGGGAGGCCCCCGTATCGAAATCGATCAGGGGTGTCTTGCCCGCCGCGGCTCCGCCGGAAAGCAGCAGGGCGCCGGCGATCGCCGGGGCCAGCATCAGGTTCCGCATCATCGTCTCCATTCCACGGACCCGGGGCCCACGACCCGGGCGTTGACGAGGTCGCCGGTCAGCTCGTTGCGGACCGGAATGGTCTGTCCCAGGGTTCCGTCCTGCCGGGCGAACGCCCGGGCGGAGACCGCCACGCCGCCGCGGCGGACGGCAAGTTCCACAGGGTCGCCGGCACGCACGACCGGGATGCTCCGGATGTCCTGCTCGAGCAGCTGGGTGTCAGGGGTCAGGGTCCGCGCCGCGCAGGTCCCCTCCAGCACCCTGCGGCCGACCAGCCGGCCCTTGGTCCCGGTCGCCAGGTCCGCCCATTCCCAGGCGAACATGTCGGCTGAAAGTTCCTGATCGTGGCCGATGGCTCGCAGGGGAGTGGCCAGTTCCCCGTACCGGTGGACGATCACGGTCACGGGGATGATCTCGGTGTGGAGGTCGTCCTCGAACCGGAACCGCACCTGCTGGCGCCCGGGGGCCAGAACGGCGTTATCCAGGGGAACCAGCCGCCAGGCGCCCACCGCGCCGACTCCTCCCCTGCCGTATTCCACCTCGAACCAGGTCGCCGGCGCCCCGGGTTCCGCGGCCGGGAGCAGGGGCGCTAGGGCTTCCTGCATGGCCCGCACCAGGTCGTTGGCAGCCACGGTGGCTCCCGCGAAGACCACGGTGGTGGCGGACGCTCCCCGGAACTGGACGCCCGCGGCAAGGCCGCCGGACACCAGCTTCCGCAGGACCGTCTTGCGGTCCAGGGTGACGGTGGTGTTCGGCTGCCCGCCGGCCAGCAGGTTCAGCCCGGCCACGCCCGAAGGCACGGGGCTCGTGGAAAGCCGGCCCAGGGTCAGCCTGTCCCCGTCCACGGTCAGCGAATCCGGCAGGGTGCAGACCCAGGCGTCCGCCCGACCGGCGAGGCCGCCCAGGAGGACCGCCAGGAGCAGTGCGGCTGTCGCTCGGGTCGTCATCGGGGACTACCTCTTCAGCCGGTTGACGGTCTGCAGCATCTCGTCGGCCATGGTGATGGTCTTCGAGTTGAGTTCGTAGGCCCGCTGGGCCGAGATCATGTTGACCAGTTCATCCACGGTCTCGACGTTGCTCTCCTCCAGGAAGCCCGAGGCGATCTCCCCGATCCCGTCCAGCCCGGGATTGCCGAGGATGGGCGCGCCGCTCGCCGGCGATTCGACGAACAGGTTCCCTCCCCTGGCCGCCAGGCCGGCGGAGTTGGGGAACCGCGCCAGTTCCAGCTGCCCGATCTCCTGCACGTTGGCCGAGTCCCCCGACACGATGACGCTGACGATCCCGTCGCGGGACACGCCCATCTCCACGGCGTCCTGGGGGATCTGGATGGCCGGTTCCAGGCGGTACCCGGCGGAATTCACGACGTTGCCCTCGGCGTCGAGCTTGAAGCTGCCGTCGCGCGAATAGGCCAGGGTGCCGTCCGGCATCCTCATCTGGAAGAAGCCGTTGCCCTCGATCATCAGGTCCAGGGGGTTGTTGGTGGAGATCACCGTGCCCTGGGAGAAGTTCTTGTTGGTCGCCACGAGCTTGACCCCGTGCCCCACCTCGACCCGGGTCGGCAGGGCGTTGCCCTGGGCGTCCACCTGGCCTCCGGGCGTGACCTTCTCGTACAGGAGGTCCTGGAATTCGGCGTGGCTGCGCTTGTAGCCGGTGGTGTTCACGTTCGCCAGGTTGTTGGCGATGGTGTCGATGTTCATCTGCTGGGCCTTCATGCCCGAAGCGGCGGTCCCCATGGCTCGAATCATCTCGCGTCACCTTTCCCTGCGGCCGCTAGGCGCTGATCCGCGGCAGGTTGTTGACCGACTTGTTCAGCATTTCATCCTCGGTGGACATGACCTTGGACTGCACCTCGAAGGCGCGCTGGGCGGCGATCATGGCCACCAGCGTGTCGATGGCGTTGACGTTGCTGCCCTCGATGTGGCCCTGGGCGACCGTGGCCTCCCCCGCGGGCACGGGCTGGGCCTGCATGTCCTCGGGCGCCGTCAGGAGGTTGGCGCCCATGTGCTCCAGACGGGTGGGCTCGGCGAAGTCGACGAGGCGCAGCTTGCCGGCCTGGTTGCCGTCCACGATCACTGTCCCGTCGGCTTCGATGCTGAAGGCGTTGCCGTCCAGGGTCAGGGGGCCGCCCTCGCCCTGCACCAGTTTCCCCTCCGGTGTGGTCAGCTGGCGCTGCTCGTTGAGGATGAAGGACCCGTTGCGCGTGTAGCGCTCCCCCTCCTCGGTGCCGATCACGAAGAATCCCCGCCCCATGATGGCGACGTCCGTCGGGCGTCCGGTCTCCTCGATCGCGCCCGGCCTGACGTCCAGGGCGTGCCCCATGTCCAGCCTGGGCTGCGCCGCCCAGGCCTCGCGCCCCATCTTGAGGGCCTGGAGGTCGCCGCCGGGGCCGGCGGCCTCGCTCTCTTCCTTCACCCTGGTCAGGATCTGCCGGAAACCCGTGGAATCGACGTTGGCCAGGTTGTTGGCCAGGGCGTCGATCCGCACCTGCTCCATCTGCATGGCCTTTTCGGCGGTTCGCAAGCTCCGGATCACGGGGGTTCCTTTCGACGAAGACCTGATTGTCCGGGCAGTCAGGGCAAACCACGTGCCCGGTTCCCCGGATCAGGGACCCCTGGCGGGGAAGGCGAGGCCCACGGGCGGCCATCCGCCGGATCCGCGTCAAACCCATGGGAATCTGCAGGTTAGAAAAGCGGAGGTCGACTCGGGGGGGATGCGTCGCCGGATCGCGGGACGGCATGGGAAAAATTTTCCGGGGTCGATTTGCTGCCGCAGGCGGCCAGAGGGCAGCCACCTGCGGCCTGGAGGTCGGGCGCCGGGGAAAGGGACGTCAGGTCGTCTGGTACTGGGGCAGATCCTGGTCCGCGTGATCGTCCTGCGGGATGGTGTCGTCGGCCAGGGGCATGTTGAAGGTGAAGGTGGATCCCTTGCCGGGCTCGCTCACCACATCGACGGTCCCGCCGTGGGCCTCGACCAGCTTCTTCACGATCACGACGCCGAGTCCCACGCCCTTGATCTGGCGCTCGCTCTTGCCCCGGGTGTAGGGCTGGAACAGGACGGCGATCTCCTCGGGAGACATCCCGATGCCGCCGTCGGCGATGATGATGCGCGCCCAGTCCCCCTCGGGCCGGGCGGTGATCCTGATCCAGCCGGATTCCACGTTGTACTTGATGGCGTTGGACATCAGGTTCCGCAGGATCTGGGTCAGGCGCAGGGGATCGGCGTGGATGAGGAGCTCCCCCGCGGGCAGTTCCAGGTCGACCTTCAGGTCCTTGGACGCCGCCATGGGCCCCAGATCGCCCACCACTTCCCGCAGCACCTGGGCCAGGTCGAGCCTGCTGCGCTTGAGGTTGACGAAGCCCGCATCGATCTTGGAGATGTCCAGGAAGTCGTTCAGCAGGGCGGTCATCTCCGTGATCTTGCGGACCACGTTGCCGAGGAACTCCTTCTGGGTGTCGTTGATCTCACCGGTCTTGCCCGAGGCCATCAGCGCCACGTAGCCCTGGATCACCGACATGGGCGACCGCAGGTCATGGGCGATCATGGAGTGGAAGTCCGACTTCATCCGCTCCGACTCCACGTCCCGGGTGATGTCCCGGAAGATGTAGGCCATGGCCGGCCCGTCGCCCTCCAGCTGGATGGGCGCCGTCCTCCCCCTCAGGTGGGTCACCTTGCCGTCGATGTTGGTCGTGAACTGGACGTCGTGGAAGCAGCCGTTCCGGAGCTCCTCGATGATCTCCAGCGGGACCTCGACGGTGGTAAGGACCTCGGTCATGGTCTTGAACCGGGTGGCCTCCGGGGGCAGCTTGAACAGCTCCAGGAAGACCTTGCTGGTCAGTTCCAGCTTGTCCTCATGGGTGCAGATGGCCACCGGCTCGTGCAGGTAGCGGAAGATCTGGTTCAGCTTGCTGGATTCCTGCTTGAGGCGGTCCTGCAGGTCCTTGATCCGCAGGAAGGCCCGGATCTTGGAGAACAGCTCGTCCCCCGAGACCCCCTTGGGAATGAAGTCGTCGGCGCCCATGTCCAGCCCCCGGATCTTCTCCGAGGTCTGGCTTTCCGAACTGATCATCAGGATGGGAATGCCCCGGGTGTTCTCGTTCCGGCGCAGGATGCGACTCACGTCGAACCCGTGCATCCCCGGCATCTCCTTGTCCAGGAGGATCAGGTCGGGAAGGTTCTCGAGGGCGAGCCTCGCCCCCTTGGCCCCGTCCTCGGCCGCAAGCACGTTGTACCCCTGCTTTTCAAGGAACCGCTTGAAATACAGACGGGTCGGCGCAGAATCATCGACGACCAGGATGGTCCGTTTGGTCGGGGAATCGGTCACGCTGCTCCAGTCATTCCTGTGTGCCCCAAGGGATTGGTGCTGGGATGATCATCGGCAGGAAACGGTCGCGCTTGAACCAAATCAACGGCGGCAGGCAAAAAAAAGCGGGCAGGGCGCCGGCGGGGTTCCGGCAGGCCGATCAGGCGAGGTTATCGAGCAGCAGGGCGATGTGCTTTTCCAGGTTCTCGGCGCCCCCGGGTTCGATCTGGGTGAAGAACACGGCGATC
>Ga0180009_10004911_pt1 | contig 14549 bp, 13 predicted proteins | sample OS_PC_MetaG_FD_123537 | JGI IMG/M metagenome (GOLD analysis project Ga0180009, IMG submission 123537) | Groundwater microbial communities from the Aspo Hard Rock Laboratory (HRL) deep subsurface site, Sweden - OS_PC_MetaG | ecosystem: Environmental > Aquatic > Deep subsurface > Groundwater...
CGCGAAGTCGTCGCGGCCCAACTCGCGGGCGATGATGCGCCGCAGCTCCCGATCGACCACCGGGTTGCCGGTGGTGTCGATGATCACCAGGCCCTTGTTCGTGGCGACGGCCACCGTCGCGGTGGACGAGATGTGGTCGCCGATCCAGACCCGGATCACTCCGGGATCCAGCTGCTGGACGTGCAGGGGCAGGCCGGCCACCGTCTCGGCGGCGGCAAGGGCGGGAATCGACAGGACAGTCATGACCAACAGGACTTGGAGGGGGATCCGGGCCTTCATCGTGGTCTCCTCTGCTGGTGGGGTTGGCGGTCCCGGCGGGGCGAGGACAACCGCTGGACCGACAAGGTCATACGAAAAACTGAAAATTTTGTTTCAGTGCCCCCGGTCTGCAACCAAACCCGCTCGATTTCGTTACTTCGCCGGAGGAGGGCCAGTTCAACCGGGAGGACCCGATGCCTTCGTTCCGCACATCCGTCGCGACTTGCCTGGCGATCCTGGCCATCACCGGCGGCGTCGCTTCCGCCGCCCTACCCGCAGGCGACGAACTTCCGTCCCATCGGCGCATCGATAACGGCCCCGAGCCCGAACACGGGGTCCTGGACGTTCCCCTCCATGAACTCTGGCGCGCCGGCGGCGAGGACCAGGACGTGTTCTTCGGCAACGTGCTGCAGGTGCTGCCGGGGCCGGACGACACGGTCTACGTGCTCGACGTCCAGCTGGTGCAGGTCTTCGTCTTCTCGCAGGACGGGGAGTTTTTGCGGACGCTGGGGAGCAAGGGCGAAGGCCCCGGCGAGGTCAACAACGTCAACAGCATGCTGGTCTGGCCGGACGGCACCCTTGGCCTGGGTCAGGTTCTGCCCGGCAAGCTGGCGTTGATCGATCGCGGCGGCGACCCGGTCCAGGGCATCAAGCTCGTCGACCCCGATGCCCCCGACAGCGGGTTCGTCCTGCTGATGAACGGGTTCGCCGGCGACGGGTTCATGGCCCTGGCCGGAATGCGCTGGGGAATGAGCGACACCGGAGAACTGAGCCAGCACATGTTCCTGCGGCGCCATGACCGGGAGGGAAAGCCCGCAGCGACTTTCCTGCGCAAGACCTCCGCCCTGGACGCCACCTGGTTCGTGTTCGACGAACTGGCGTTCGACTTCGTCTGGACCCGGTTCGCCATCACCTCTGCGGGCGAGGTCTGCTTCGCCCCCGAGCGCAACGAGTACGCCCTCCATTTCTGCCATCCGGACGGGCGCCTGGATCGCATCGTCCGGCGCGAGTACCGCAGCCTCCAGCGGAACGCCGAGGATCTGCGCCAGGCCGAGCTGACCTGCGAGGCCATCGGTTCCCAGTACGGCCGCGAACTCAAGGGCGTGACCGTGGAGAAGACCGAACCCGACATCACCGGTCTGTGGTCCGCTCCCGACGGCGCCGTCTGGGTGCGCACCAGCCGCGGAGATCGCGAGCGCGATCCTGGTGTCTTGACCACCGTGGACGTCATCGATCCCGCCGGACGGTTCATCGAGCAGCGCCGCCTGAAATGCCCGGGCGACCCTCGCCACGACGCCATCCACTTCCTGCCCGGGAACCGCGTCGTCGTCGTCACCGGAGCGGTCGACGCCTACCGGCGCGACACGCACTCCACCACGGCTGAAGGAACAGGGGCCGACGAGCGGCCCCTGGAGGTCGTCTGCTATGGGCGGGAGTGAGGATCCGGCCTACTCCCTCCAGAACCGGACCCGGATATTGCTGGAACCGTCGCAGTAATAATTCCGGATGGTGGTTCCCCACACGTTGCTGAAGCCGACGTCGGTGACATTGGTGCAGACCCCGTTGCCGCCGAGGTTGAATTCCGCCATGTAGAAGTAGTCGCTCGTGTCCGGAGTGACCGGAAGCGATCCCTCCAGCCGGAGTTCATTTGCCCCATCCTGCCGATGCACCTTGTAGAAGGTGATCATGCTGGTCGCTGGATCGATGGTGATCTCGATTTCTTCCTTTCCGTCGGCGGAGGTTCCGGTGTACGTGCTGCCGGTCCAGGTGCCGCCCTCGGCCTCGAAGCCCGTCGAGATGGAACCCTCATTGGTCCGACCGTCCTGTTGCAGATAGGTGACGTAGAACAGATCCAGTTCGAAATCGCAATGCGTCGCCGCCGAGAGGTCGATCCCGCCGGGGATGTGGGCCTTCAAGGTGATGGGGCGCGTGTCGGTGTACGGATCCTCGTACATGTTGTCGGTCACCAGGGCGAACAGGTTCCAGCCCTGCACGGTCATGGTGAGGATGTCCGGCACCGCGACCGACTCGTAGCCGGCCGACAGGAATTCCAGCGTCGAGGTGTTGTACCGGAACAGCGAGAGGTAACGGTTCTCGGCGCCAGTCAGGGTGAAGATCAGCTGATCCGACGGCTTCAACCCCACGTAGCCCAGCGAGATCTGGTAGATGGCTCCCGACAGGTCCGGATAGGACCGGGTCCAGGTCTTGAGCGTGTCCCGGGCCGCGGCGATGGTCCACTTGTCCTCGGCGTTGATGAACCAGGTGGCCCTCGAGACGTCCGTGTAGATCTCACTCAGGATATAGTCAGACATGAAGGCCTCCCACCAGCCCGCCGGATCGTACCGGCACACCGCCTCGACCGGGTGCACCTCGTTGCGGATGTCCCCGAAGATGGTGGCCACGATGTTCTGCCCGTACCGGTCGGCCAGGTACTTGATCACCGCCGACATCCCGTAGCCGTGGTGGCGGGCGTTCTGTTCGGCGCCTTTCTGCATCCCGGCGAAGGGCGCCATCTGGTAGCCGTTGCGGGCCTGCGAGGCGAAGTCCTGGACCGAGGTGAAGAGCTCCTCCGACCAGACGGCCGCAGCCTCATCCACCCAGTAATGGCGCGACGGTCCGGCGGCCTGGACCATCGGCGCCCGCGGGTCGTACAGCCCCTGCACGATGTGGAAGAACTCGTGGGCGCAGGTCAGGCGCATGTTGGGCAGGTCGTCGAGGATCTCCAGGGCCAGCTCCATGTAGCCGTGGTTGTCTCCGAGCTTCGAGCTCATGGCCCCGCCGTCGTCCTCCAGGGACTTGAGCGTCACGTCGACCGGCCAGTTCGTCCGGGCTGAATAGCTGAAGCCCAGGGTGCGAAACCGGCTGTAGGCTTCCTCGAGGTAGTTCCCCATCTCCACGTAGTTGCGCAGGTGGCCGATGGGGACCCCGATCCGGAAGTGGCCCTGCGGAGTGGTGTAGAGCGAGTACCCCGTGAGCACCGAGGCCCCGAAGGAGAATCCCCCGTTCTTGTTCGCCGGCACCGATCTCTTGTCCGGATCCGGCGCGGGGATCACCGCGGTGACCACGTTGCCGTCCCCGGTCGACGGAAGGATGCGGTAGCGCATAAGCACGTCGTCCCGGCTGCGGCAGAACGCCTCCTCGCCCAGGACCACGAAGGTCTGATCGCCCTCGGTCTTCGCACCGTGCGCGATGGTCAGCTGCAGGGGTTGATCGTAGTCCTCGGGAAGCCCGTCGATGCGGTACATCCTGGTCACCTGGTCGACTCCGAAGGGCCGGTCGTCGTCGGAGACCGCGATGGTGACGGTCGCATCCCCGGAAAAGCCGGCCGCCGGCACCAGAAGCGTGAGCTGGTCGCCGGTGATCTCGCCCCCGGCGGGCCCGATGGTGGCCGAGGCGATCTGCGTGTAGCGGGGACCGGTGTCGAGGGGGGCGGTGGGGTCGTCGTCTGAAGAGCAGCCGCCGGCGAGAATCACCGGCAGAAGCAGCATGATGGGCCGGAACCTCATGTCATACCTCCCGGGTATCGGTTCGCCCAGTCTACTGGATTCAGCCTGTCAATTTCAATCCTGAATCATGCGGGGCAGGATGCCGCCGGGGTGCCCGAAGTGGGGCAGGACATCATCCCACCCGCAGGAATCGGGATCCACGAACGTCCCCCCTCCCGGAGAATAGTAGAGGCAGCCCGCTTCGGCCGGCGGCCGCCTCCTGATGAAATCCTCCGCCGTCTGCAAGGCATCCGTCCAGTCCGCCTTGATCCGCTGAACGTCGGGCGCCCCGGTCAAGTCGAGGCGTTCGAGGTCCTCCTGACGGATCCGCCCCCTCCGTTTCAGCATTTCAAGCAGGGACAATGGTGAATACCCAGGGTCCTTTCCAACCGCCGCCCAGACCAGGGGGCCGAGGGGCAACAGGGTTTCGTGAAGAAAGAGGGTGTCCAGCAGATCCCGAGGTTCCTCCCTGCCAGCCAAGGCCAGGACCTTGTTGGTCGCGAGGTCCACAGGGTGCAGTTGAAATCCGAAATCCTCGCTTTCCATGACCGGCATGAACCGCCAGGCCGAATCCTGCGCCCACTCGATCTTGGTCACCGATTCCCCATCACCCACCACGGCCCTGATGTACCCCGGCTGGCTGATCTCGATCTCGACCTCGAGGCCATCTCCCGTCAGGAGTTCCCGGTCGGCTGTGAAGGCCGACGCCACTCGGGCGACGGTGTCGTGGAAATAGTCCAGATCATGGCTGAACCTGCGGCTGTTCGGAGCGGCCAGAATGGCGGCTCCGCCGGCAAGGTAGCTGTCCTCGCTGCGGTTTCCCGCAAGAAGCCTTCCCAATCTCGCCTGGAATCCCGTCAGCGGCATAGCTGGATCCCCTTTTCCCAGGCCTTGCGACCTCCGTACTTCATCAACCTTTCGGCGACCCAGTCCACATCGGCCGCGGTGATCCGAAGGTCGGGAGAACAGGACCAGAAGCACTGCGCGAAGTAATCCCGATAGGCGCGACGGGCTTCCCTGACCCGGACCATGGTGCGGGCCTGGTCGGGGCTGAGGGCGCGACGGCTCCGCTTCCCCCCTTTGCGGCCGATTTCAGCCAGGTACTTCCGCACGGTATCGTTCATGGAATCATCATAAGCGGATTATGATGTTGTTACAAGTGGAAAAACAAGATAACCTCACGAAATTCCGCCCTCCCTCCCGATCACCCGGGCATCCCGACCCAGCATGTCCAGGGTGACGTTGGAGCCGCCGGCCGCGGCCGCCTCGGCCACCGCGCCGGCCGCCTTCTCCCGGCCGTCCTTGAACGCCCGGCGGATCTTGCGCGGATCGAACTCCAGCGAGCCCATGTGCAGCACGTCGGGTCGGATCAGCACCAGGTCCGCGTAGCGGAATCCGGCGAAGGGGAAGCCGTCGGGCAGGTCCACATCCCGCATCTTCAGGTCGTGGCAGAACTTGACCCCGGCGTTGATGGCCGCAGCCAGCTTCAGGTCGTTGCGGAAGACCTCGTTGAGCAGCAGGTCCACCGAGCGCAGGGCGATCTCGATGCCGCTGTCGATCTTCTCGGGCCCCGGCACCCGTTTCATCTCCAGCGGGCTGGCCAGGATCACGTAGATCGTGTCGGGATCGTGGAGATCGCCGGGCGCGTCGTCGCGCTCCTCCTCCAGGGCCTGGAACGCCTCGGACAGCGGCGTGATGTTCCGCACGCCGCCGTCGACGTACTTCCTGCCCTCGATCTCCACGGGATTGAACATGACGGGGATGGACGCCGAGGCGAGGATCATCTCCAGGATGCCGGGGTAGGCGCCGTCGACCGCGAAGTACTCGCCCGACAACAACTCCACCACCCCCACGCGCAGGGTGCGGCCCGAGGTTCGGATGCGCGCGGGATCGATGTTCTTCCGGATGAGTTCCCACAGCGGCTTGTTGGAGTAGATGCTGTCGGCCTTGAAGATCAGGCCCAGCACGCCGCCCACGCGGGTGGTGTAGATGTCGCGGTTCTCGCGCAGGCCGTACCAGATGGCCTTCAGGGCGTCGACCTGCCGCAGCAAGCCGGTCCACCCCTCGCCCTGCGCCAGCATGGCCGCGTTCAGGTTGCCCGTGGACACCCCCACGATGACCGCGGGATCGATCCCCAGGTCGCGGATCAGATAATCGGCCGCCCCCAGCTCGAAGGCGCCCTTGGCGCCGCCGCCCGACATGACCAGTGCCGTCCGGCCCATGATCGTCTCCCTCGTTGGCGTGGTTTCCCCACAGGGTAATCGCGACGGAGGGCCCGCCACCACCATTTTGGCTTTTCCCTGCCGGACCGATGCCGGATCCTCGTCCCATTCCGACCTTCATGCCGACCAGCCCGGGGGGAGCGGCCATGCGCACGATCCGATCCGTCCCGACCGCCTTCGCCGTCCGGCCTAACCACACGGCTCCACCGCCCGGGCCGGCCTGACAACCTGCGTTTACAGGGACAGGACCAGGCGCAAACCCTCCGCGACACGGTCCAGGTGGGGATCGGGGATGCTGCCGGCGGGCTCCACCAGGAACCGCCGGTCGAGGGTCAGGATCCGGGATAGGTTGACCACCGAATCCCTCGGCAGACCGCTGATCCGTTCTTCCAGAAGGACGTTGCCGGGAGCGGCCGCCAGATCCAGGTTGGAGGTGATGGCGGCCACGACGACCGTCGCGATGCGGCTGCGGTTGAAGGCGTCCGACTGGAGGATGAGCACCGGACGGCGGTATCCCGGCCCCGAGCCGCGGGGTGCAGCCAGTTCGGCCCAGTAGATCTCACCTCTCCGGATCACCACTCATCCCTGGCGAGGCTTGCCCGCTGGAGGGCATCGAGGACGGGGTCGAGACCGCGGTCCTCGGACCGGGCATGGACACGATCCAGGGCCGCGGTGACGGCCTCATCCCCCTGGTGTTCCAGGTACCTGGCAATGGCGCGCTGGTAGAGCTCGCTGCGGGACACCCCCAGGCGCCGGGCCAGGCGGTCGGCGGCCTCGAAGAGGGTATCGGGGATGGAGATCGCGGTTTTCATGGTCATAGTATAACCTGGTTATACCCCATCATCCAGCATTTTTCTCTCTTGTGGTCGGTTCGAACCGCAGCCTCGCCCGGGATTCCTTCACCGATCAACGGGGTCCGGGCCTTGCCCCTGCAGATCCTGGACCCGCGGCGAAAATATCCCTCATCCCATCGTGAACAGGTGTCGATTCCCCGGAAATACGCCCCGGTGCCGTTTTCGGCATCCGTCCTCCCGGTCGAGGAGTCACCGTCATGTCCCATCCTGTTCCCGATTCCTCGCAGTGGCGGACCTTCACCGATCATCCCTTCCACGAACTGGCCCTTTCGGATCGGGAGAAGTTCCATACCGGATTCCTGAAACTCGCCATCGAGCGGCTGGGCACCACGGGATTCGCTCGTCAGGTCTTTCCCAGGCTTCCGGACGGGGTTTTGACCGCCCGCCTCGAAAAGGACTCCATCGACCTGTTGATCGAGGTCCGCGATCATGACGGCGGTCCGGTCACAGGCGCCGGCATCGTCGAGGTCAAGTTCAAGACCGGTCTGCACGGCGATCAGATCAAGCGGTACAAGATCAAGCTCAGCAAGCAAGCAGCCTACTGCCAGGCCGACATCCACTGCTATCTGGTCTCGCTGTTCCCCCCGGTCCCGGGGCGGGACACATCGCGGGCACGGGTCCTCAACTTCGCCCGCGACGTCGCCCCCGCCCTGGCATCGGCGCTGGACCGTGCGTCAGGCCTGGAGCCGGACGACCGGGCGTTGTTCACAATCTGGCTGGGTTTTCTCCAAAGCCTGGAGCCGGTGCTCGATCATTTCGATTCAACGGCGCTCGGCGCCCTGCCGGAATATCCCCGCATGCTCGATCGCGCCCGCCTGCGCGGGATCTTCGAGCGCCAGCGGTTGCTGGCGGTACGCTACCAGGTCGGCGCGCTCCCGGCCGGCCTTCAGTCCAGGATCGCCAACACCCACGGCAATGCCCTCATCGAGTTCTTCGGGACCGAAGGCATCTTCAGCTACGGACTCCAGTGGCAAGGCGGCATTCTGAAGCTGTTCATCGCCATCAAGCACGCCTCCAAGGTCGCGCAGTACGACGAGGCGCGCCGGGTCGCCTTGAAGGCCCTGCGATCGGTCATCCTGGAACGCTGCCCCGACCTCCGCCTGGTCCCCGACAACCCGATCAACAAGTCCGGGAAGTTCCGCTCCATCACCCTTGCCGACTGGGACATCTGGAGTGATTGCCGCGACCGGCCGCAAGACCTCAATACCATCCTGGCGGCGCTTGCCCGTGACGATTGCCGTGAAATCATCCGGAAAATCCACACTGCCGCCATGGTGACAGTCTGAAGGATCCCCGCTGGAATCCCCGGAGGCCGGCGCGGATTCTCCTGTCCCCCTTCGCAGTGTAACCACACAGGTCAGGATGCCGGTCGGGCCGCTCGGTCATCGCTCCGTGCGGCCCCCCGGGGGGCCTGAACCCCGGAATTCGCCCTCTAACCTGGTTATTAGAGGCGCTTTTTCGCGGTCCCCCGCTTGGGGTCCCCCGGTTCCCCCCAGCGGCTCGCGGGGGCGGCTGGTCGCCTGCCGGGGTGTTAGGAAGTTCCGCATAACGACAATGTCCTGTACTGTGACATGGGAACTCCAATTGCAGGGGGATTGAAATGACCCGACCCACCGCCATCCAGCGCGCCGGTGATGAAGCCGCCGCCGGCCGCCTGTGGCGGGCCAGGGAGATCCTCGAGGGCAACCTCGCGAATACCGGGTTCGACCCCGAGCTCTACGAGGCCCTCGGCCGGGTGCTGATGCAGATGGGCGATGTGCCGACCGCCGGGAAGTTCCTGTTCCTCTCGGGAGCCCGTGACCCTGACTACCTGCCCGCCATCGAGCTCTTCCTGCAACGGCACGGAGGCACCTGGCAGAACCTGCTGGGCTCCTTTCCCAGGCAGGTCCGCCGCCTGGACTTTCCCGAATTCCCCCCGCCGGTGGCGGCCCAGCTGGCGGAACTGGGCGCGTCGGAAGACCTGTGGCGCTGCCCCGGTCCGGTGGCCGACGGTCCGGCCGAACCGTTGCGGAAACGCATCCGGGACGCCCTGGGGTGCGCCCTGGTCGTCGCGGTCGGATTGCCGCTGGGACTCCAATCGCTGCAGTGGGCGCTTCAGGCCGGCCGATTGCTGCCCTGGTGGATCTGGGGGGTTGCAGGAGTCGTGATGTTCGCGTGGGTGTTCGGCAAATCGAAGCGGAAATGACAAGGCCGGCCGGACCCATCCCCCCGACCGTCAGAAATCTTCCTGCTGATAGGGTTCGAGCCAGAAGAACTCCCTGATCCGCGACCGCACCAGGGCCTTGAGGTCGGCGTCCCACGGGACGGCGTAGCGGGTCTTGCGATCGGATTCCCGGATGGCCTGCCGGCCTTCATCCAGGAAGCTCTCCGGACAATCGACGGCGAAGAAGGCGCAGAGATCGGTGAGGGTCCTCACCGGATCGGCGACCAGCCGGTCGTGGTTCATCAGGAACAGCTGCTGGGCTCCGAAGTTCGTGTGAACCAGCTTGACCCCCGTACAGCGCTCGAAATACTGCCGGACTTCCTGCTCCAGGCGGGGACGGGTCACCGATCCGCCCGGCCGGGCGCCTTTCAGGCTGGACGAGGCGATCGCGTCGAAGGGGTTCCTGTAGGCGTGGATGAACTTCTTGGCGAGGGTGATCTTCTCGGCCACCGAATCCACCGACCGGGGCCGGCTGAAGATCTCGCGGGCGGATGCGCCGGCTCGGCGGTCCCCGATGACCCGCAGGGATCCGGACTTCCTGCGTCCGTAGCGGGTGCGACAGATCAGGTCGTAGAGCTGGTGTTCGGTCAGACCCTTTTCCAGGAGCCGGAACGAGTTGCTTCCCCCCGAGATCAGGATCTGCGGATGGTGGTTCAGGAGCTGGCAGATCAGCCGGCCCTGGTGCTCGTCGTTCCCGACGAAGAAACAGAAGGTGTCCAGCCCGTCCAGGCGGCAGGAATGCCCCCGGAAAAGGGGCTTGCCCCAGGTTCCCCTGATCAGATCCCTGGTGATTTCGAAACCCTGTTTCATGGTCCCACCTGATTTACGGCGGTTTCCCGCCCGACGCGCAGGCCGATCCCTGGCCAAGGATAATCAGGACCGCCCCAACGCCAAACCCTAAAATTGAAAACCGCCGACCTTGACCTCGATCTTGGCGCGCCCAGCCGGATGGGATATCCTCTTACCGCGTATATTTCCAGGACGTCTTTTCCCGAGGCCGGGCTTTTCGTGCGCTACTGGTGGGTCAACCAGAACCAGACCTACGCCCAGGAGATCCGGGGCGGCTATCTCTGGTCGCCCAAGCGCAGGGCCGACGGCGGCTTCAACCACTTCTACGACACCATGCGCGTGCTCGCCCCCGGCGACCTGGTGCTATCCTTCCAGGGAACGTACCTGCGGGCGGTCGGCGTGGTGCGCGCCTGCTGCTACGAGAGTCCCAAGCCCGAGGAGTTCGGCGGGGCCGGCCTGAACTGGAGCGCCATCGGCTGGAAGGTGGACGTCACCTGGACCGAGCTGCGCAACCAGATCCGTCCCAAGGACCACATCGCCCGCCTGCGGTCCCTGCTTCCCGACAAGTACAGCCCGCTGCGCGCCAACGGCGATGGGCTCCAGGGCATCTACCTGACGGAGTTGCCGCCGCCCTTGATGACCGCCCTGGCCGGCCTGATCGGGTACGAGGTCCTCGTCTTGATGCAGGGAGCGCGCAAGCCCCTGCCCACCGCAGCCGCCGACAAGGAAACCGACATCGAGGCGCTCAAGCTGAAATGGGAACGGCGGATCGTCACCGACATCCAGCACAACCGGATCATCCCCGAAACGGAGAAGCGCGCCCTGATCACCTCGCGCCGCGGACAGGGGCTGTATCGCGAGCGGGTGCGGTCCATCGAGCGGGCCTGCCGCATCACCCGCGTGGACAATCCCGAGCACCTGATCGCCAGCCACTGCAAGCCGTGGCGGCACTGCTCCAACGAGGAGCGCCTCGACGGCGAGAACGGCCTGATGCTCACTCCCTCGGTCGATCACCTGTTCGACCGCGGCTTCATCAGCTTCGAGGACGGCGGCCGGCTGCTGGTCTCGCCCGTGGCCGACAGGGAATCGCTGGAAAAGATGGGGATCGACGTCGGAGGCCAGGTGAACGTCGGGACCTTCAGCTCGGGGCAGCGGCGGTACCTGGACTTCCACCGCAACGACATCTTCCTGGAAACGCGGTGAAGCCGGCGGTGTTGGCCGGGCGAATGGTATCGTTGCCTGGTTCGCTATTCCACCCAGTCCGCCTGCAATGAAAAATCAGTGTCGGGTTCCCAGTCGCGGAACTCCCAGACATATCCCCGTGAAGTGCGGAGAGCCTTCCCGGGTTCTACTTTCAGCGAGAGACACGGATCTGCATCTGGGCAACAGTTCAACAGCGGGGAGGTCAGCGCACTGAATTCGAAACGGATGGTTGCATACTCCAGCTTTCCGGCCCAGAGACTTGCTGATCTCGCGTGGTAGGCACCATGTAGGCTACAGTGGTCGCCGTCGCAACCCGTCGAGGGTATGAATTCATACGAGATATTCAGGATGACGTCTTGATGCGGTTCGAACGTGACATCCCAGACCGGTAACGAATCGGGCGGATTTCTCAAAAACGGAGCCCAGGCGTCCTTCGCAACAGCCTTCAGATGAATCGGGATTCGCTGACTCCCCCTGCGGACCTCGATATCTGCATTCCCATAATACGCTGCCAGATCGGTCCCATGGGCCTCCCAGTTGACGTCTGTTACAAACCCGATGGTTACGGTCTTTCGCTCATCGGTCAGGTTCCTCAAGTCGTATTGACAGCTTACCCTGCCTCCCTCGATCGGCACCGTAACGAACTCCCCGGCAAGCTGGATCTGATCGCTTGCAAGAGGGACCAGACCGCCCGCATCGAAACCGACGTTCGGACCGTTGCCGAGGACCGCCGACGGTGAGATCAAGGCCACCAAGGCAGCCCAGGCAGGAAGCCATCCGATCCTCATTCCCTTGAACATCATTGCCCCCCTCCTGATGGCTTTCACTCCAACCCCAGATCCCTCCGCAACACCGAGAAGTCGAACGCGTCGTCCCCCTCGCCCTGGATTTCCATGTTCTCCATGGACTTCAGCAGGGTGTCGAGTTCGCGGCGGCCCTGGGCGGTCTTGGCCGCCTCGCGCGGGGTGAGCCCGTCCAGCGCGGGGATCGACTGGTCCAGCCAGTCGGCGTAGTAACGGGCCTTCACCTCGGCCTTCGCCCGGCGCAGCTCCTCCGGATTTTCGGGGCGATCCAGGCTTCCCGTCCTGACGGCTGCCGCCCTCGCAGCCGGCGAGGCGGGATCGAAGTGTTCGCGCAGGCGGTGCGTGATTGCATCCCCGCAGGCGGCCTCGACCTTGGTCCGCAGCCCATCGGCACGCTCCACGGAGTTGGTCTCCAGGATCAACGCTCCCTCTTCAAACCGGGCCAGACCCAGCATCGTGTTGGTCGAGTCCGGATGGATCCCCCTTCCCGGACGGCTCAGGGTGAAAACCGGGGGATCCTCGCGGGGATCCCGCAGGGTCATCCCCTCGATGCCCTTCAGACGGCGGATGATCTCGTCCCCGGCGCCGTGGCGGATGGTGAAACTGTCGCGGGTCAACAGGAGCGGATCGCCGTCCGTGTTGGTCACATTCAGGGGCCGGGACGCCCTCAGCACCGCTTCCTCCACCCGCTCATCCCACTTGCGGATCAGGTAGGCGCCGAACTTGCCGTTCCGCAGGCGGTCCACCGGGACGTCCCGCTTACGGCGCAGGCGCCCGCGCGCCAGGCGCACGACCTCGGCCGCGTCGTGGGGTTTCAGGGGTCGGGTATGCATTCCGTCCAGGACGTATCCGCCCTCGAAGGCGATCACCCGCCCCAGCAGGGAATCGTACCTGATGAGCGACCGGGACGCCGTCCGCTCACGCACCTGTCGGACCTCTCCGGACAGATGGTCCCTCAGGACCATCCCCTCGCCCGGGGTCACCTCGGTCACCTCCCACACCGACAGCCAGGCCTCCTGCTGGGCGGCGGCGAGATCCCGTTCCTCGGGGCTCAGGTCGTCGAGATGCTCCTCGAGGAACCACGACAGGGCGGTCTTGCCTTCGATCTCGAATCCGTAGACCGACCAGGGCAACGCGAGTTCGATCTGGTCCTCGGCGTCGTCGAAATCGAGGCGGTGCAGGCGCCAATCCCAGCGGAATCGCTCGAGCGCGAACTCCAGCACCTCGTGGAAGAAGGAAATCAACAGGCTGGTTTCGGTCTCGGTCTCGGGCGGTTCCTCGGGTTGCGCCCTGGCCGCCTCCTCGTCCTCGCGCAGTTGGCAGTTCTTGTACTTGCGGCCGCTGCCGCAGTGGCAAGGATCGTTGCGGCCGAGCTTGGGCGTCTGCCTGCGGACCGGCTGCATCGCGAGGCGGTCGAGATTGCGCCTGTCGACTTCATCGAGCTCGTCGAACCAGTCGAACTCGTCCAGCGCCTCGTAGGGGGCGGTGACGATCACCTCCAGGCCGCTCCGGTCGAAGAAGGATTCGCAGACCGGCTTGAACTCATCCGTGGTGAAGATCCGCTGGTGCTTGACGAAGAAGGCGGTCAAGGCGGTGACGCAGGCGGTGACGATCCTGAGGTCCTCGTCCATCAGGGGCACCGGCTCCGGGCCGGGATCGTAGCGGTCCAGGACCGGATAGGCCTCGGGCGAGGCCACGAGCCACCCGTACCGGGCGACCTCCTGACGCATCGGGTCGGGCAGGTCGGCCCCCCGCTCGAACTCGAGGGCCAGCCAGCCGACGTCGATGTCGGGCAGGAAATCGGATTGCGGAACCCCCAGGGACGCCTCCCAGAATTCGTCGAAGTCCTCCACGTCCGGGAAGATCAACACGCCCACGCTCTCCCCGAGATTGCCGATGATGCTGAGGCACGCGCCCTCGACCCCCAGGTCGGGGATGTCCATGCGGATCGCCTGGTCGCCGGTCGCCACCTTCCACGGCGCGACCGCGAACAGCGCCGCAGCCGCGCGGAACATGCCCTCCACCGCTTCCGGGGACACATCGCCCCCTTCCAGGTAGCTGTCCGGCAAGTCGTCCTTGAAATGGCCTCCCGCCAGCATGTCCGCCATCATGTCGTGGATCTGGTCGATTTCGGGCGTCGGCGCCACGATGACCGGGACGTCCTTCCCCGCGAATCGGCGCACGGCCTTGGCCAGCTCCTCGCTGGCCACCCGGACCCGGTCGGGGCGCCGGGGCTTGCCGGTCAGGGGCTTCTGCATGGAGGTCTTGAGCATCGGGCCGAGGGCCTTGAATCCCGACCTCGGAGGGGCCGGCTCGCTGCCGAGGACCATCATGCCTGGCATTTCCAGCCAGATGAGGATGTCCGGTGCGACGGCCTTCTGCTTGGAGTCCTCGGGATACGGGGCCGGGATGCAGCCCCCGACCCACTCGCGGGGGCTTGAAGCGACGAGTTCCGGTCCTTTCCTGCGGGCCATGCGGGATACCTCCGGGGGGGTGAAATGGGTCCCTGGTACCTTACCCTACGGGGCCTGGACCGTCAAAGGACCCAGGAGTCCGCTTCCAGTCCGAACCGGAGAACGGCAAGGCGACCATCCGGCTGGACAAGGTGCTGACCGTGCTGCAAAGCCTGGGCCTGGTCCTCCACCTGGCTCCGGCCGATCCTGAGATTCACCCGGGTAAGCGGCCCGCACCATTCAGGGTGGAAGAGGGGTCCCCCGGGGGGCCTACAATGC
>Ga0180009_10004913_pt1 | contig 14548 bp, 7 predicted proteins | sample OS_PC_MetaG_FD_123537 | JGI IMG/M metagenome (GOLD analysis project Ga0180009, IMG submission 123537) | Groundwater microbial communities from the Aspo Hard Rock Laboratory (HRL) deep subsurface site, Sweden - OS_PC_MetaG | ecosystem: Environmental > Aquatic > Deep subsurface > Groundwater...
TCGATTTCCTTGTGGATGGGGGTGGATGACTGGATTTCCCCCGTGGCAAAGGCGAGCCCGTGGCGGGAGCCCTCCAGGGGAACCTCGTAGCCGATGATGCCCTCAGCGCCGTCCCCCACGGCCGCCTGGAACACCAGCCGGTCCTTCTTGGGGTCCAGGAGGGTGAGACCCGCGCCGCCCGCGTGGACCGTGTGCATGGCGCATTCCAGGATCATCCGCAGCAGGGCGTCCTTTTCGTATCCTTGGCCCAGGGAAAGATACAGGGCCAGGGCCGAAGCCGGCCCGGCAGAGCCCTCCGGCTCCCGCCCGGGTGTAGGGTCCGCCTCTGCGGCCTCTCTTTTCAGGGCGCTGATCTCCTGGGCAAGCCGGGAGGAAATCTCTTCCAGTCTTTGCAGACGTTGGGAAACGGACACGGGAACACTCCTTTCGAAAAGCCGGGGCCAAGGCCCAGCAACGCTTCGCCTTCCGATGAAACGGGTGAATTCCTGTGCTTCGACTTTTCGGGAATAACCGGGGAAACGGAGCGACTGGAGCGACTGGAGCGCTACACCAGTCTATTATCATCGAAAGATCTGTATTTATTATCATGGAACCCGAAAAGTCAATGCCAATATCCCCGCTGAACTCTGCTACTCGCCCTTGATACTGAGCAATTTCAATGCCAATTCCACCTTTTGCCCAGGCATTGTCCGCCAGCCCCTGCCCCGCGCGGCTCAATCATCCCCGAGGTTTCGCCCCGGCCGCCGGAGAGCCATTATCCGGCAAAAAAGGAAATACCTTTTTTGCCGGTTTCCGCCGAAAAACCGGAAACCGGACTTGCTTTCCCATGTCCAGCCGTGTTTACCATGGTTCTTGTATGAACCCCGGCCATGGAACCGCCCATCATGGAAGACTACTTCCTCCTCCTGGATTTTTTCCGGAACCGGCCCGCCCGGGATGCGGCCCGGGCCGATTACGACCTCGCTTTCTTAAACGCCCTGACTCGGGCGTCGTCAGCCCGAGAGGCCTCGGTCTGGAGCCTCACCGCCCAGGGACGCCTGAAGCTCGTGGCCGGTACCAACGTGACCCCGGGCCAAATAGGGGACCTGGAACTCCTCCCCGGAGAGGGGGTGGGGGGGGCGGCCCTGGTGTCCCGGCGGGCGGTGGCCGTGGAGGACGCCTGGTCCCTTCCCATTCACGACCGGAGGGTGGATAACCGCATCGGGTTCCGAACCCTGTCCATGATCTCCGCGCCCATCCTGTACGGCCACCAGGCCCTGGGGGTGGTGAACATCCTGAACCACGCCACGGACGGGCCCTTCCCCCCCATCTGGCAGGAACGCCTAACGGCCGTGGCCTCCATCTACGGGGCCACCCTGGCCCTGGCCGGACGCCCGGAATCCTCCGCCCGGGGAGGGCGGCCCGGAAAACCACCCCCGGAAACAACCGGCCTCCCCGGTGAAGAGTCTGCCTCGGCCATCGTGGGAGCCAGCGGTGCCATCGGGGACGCCCTCCACCTGTGCATCAAGGCCGGGGCCTGCAACCTGCCGGTCCTAGTTCTGGGAGAAACCGGCACGGGCAAGGAACTCGCGGCCCGGCGCATCCACCTGGTCGGCCCCCGGGCCCAGGGCCCCTTCGTGGCTGTCAACTGCGCCGGCCTGCCCGAAACCATCCTGGAAAGCGAGTTGTTCGGCCACGTGAAGGGAGCCTTCAGCGGGGCCTCCGCCCATCGCCGGGGCAAGTTCGTGTCCGCCTCCGGGGGGACCCTGTTCCTGGACGAAATTGCGGACATGAGCCCCACCTGCCAAGCCAAGATCCTCCGGGCCCTCCAGGAGGGGACCGTGACCCCCGTGGGCTCAGACGAACCTGTGCGCACGGACGTCCGCGTGGTGGCGGCCACCAACCGGGACCTCCGGGAAGCCATGGCCGGGGGAAACTTCCGGGAAGACCTCTACTACCGGCTCTGTGGCATCGAAATCGTCATGCCACCCCTGAGGCAGCGCCGACAGGACATCCCCCTGCTGGCCGCCTGGTTCATCCGGAAGGCCGCGAGGGAAAACCGGGTGCCGGTGAAGGAGGAAAGCCGCAGCCTGTCCCGGGAGGCCGTGGAAGTCCTCCTGGGACACAACTGGCCCGGGAACGTCCGGGAACTGGAGCAGGCCGTGTACGCCACCCTGGCCGTGGCCGAAACCGAAATCATCGGCAGGGAGGATCTTCCCGGCTGGCTCTGCCGGGGCGCGGGCCCGCTCTCCACGGCCCCCGCCCCGCCCGCCGCCGCGCCGGGACCGGCCCGGGAAACGCCGTCCACGCACGCCGGGGAGGGGGAAAGGTACCTGCGGGCCCTGGAGGAAACCCGGTATCCGGGAACCGGGCGCTGGAACCTGGCCGCCGCAGCCCGGGAACTGGGCGTCCCGAGAAAGACCCTGGGCTACCGCCTGAAAAAGCTGGGCCTGCTCCCCTGATACCAGGTTGCATTCATTCGTTGATGCTTCAACAAAAACAAAAGGTAAGCGTTCACGGGGCACCAAAATTACAACCACCTGAGATTAAAGGTTATTTCCTCGAAGCCCAAAAAGGACCAAAAATCGCTACCAATGATTTCAACTGGTTACGGATGCCAGTCGAAAGTGCCAAAAATTTTTATCGAATAATTTCAGCATTTTTACCCCGTGAATGCTTACAACAAAAGAGCCCACAGATTACACAAGTCCTCTGCGGCCTCCTTGTCAGCGGCTATTTGTTCCCCAGGAGAAATGAAGATATTGATGATCTATTGACGCGGGAGAGGCAACAAGTCAGAGTTTGGCCATTTTTTCCTACTAACCTGTTGAAATAATTAGTAGTTAATTTGGGATTTCCGGCTTGTTGCAGAGCCATCAACCATGATGGGCTGGACCGCCCCAGGAACTTCGGCTTGCCGGGGTTTTTTTGCCCCCGTGCGCCGAAAAGGGGGGACAGGGCGGGGACAAAATCCGGTAGCGTCATAATCCCACGAAAAAGGGCGGGCAAGCCGTTTTCGGCCAACCCGCCCTTTTCATGGTCTTTTTAACTGGTCGGGGCGAGAGGATTTGAACCTCCGGCCCCTTGAACCCCATTCAAGTGCGCTACCAGACTGCGCTACGCCCCGACGTGAGGGATTATATAGTGTGTTCGGTTTGCCCTGTCAACCCGCTGTTGGGACGGGCGGCTTTTTTCGTATCCGCCGATTCCCCCGGGCGAAGTCGGCCCGACGGGGCCTCCTGCCTGTCGAAAAACAGGCTTTTGGCAGCCGACTAGAATTTTATGCCGGCTTCGATCTTGTAGCCCTCGATGGTCATGGGGCCGGTTTCGCGCGCCAAGTTGCGCCAGGTCATCTGGTACACGCCCTTGACCATGAAGCGCTTGGTCACGTCCCACCGGATGCCGCCGCCCAGGCTGTAGGTGAAGTCCAGGTCCGAGAAGGCCTTGTTCCGGAGGGTTTCGATGCGGTAGTCCTTGGAGTTGATGGGCGCGTCAAAAACGTCCGAGCTATAATGGGTGAGGCCTATGCTCCCCGTGATCAGCGGGGCGATGTACCAGTCGGCCAGGAAGAAATCCACGAACACGTTCCCGCCGATCAACCGCACCTTGTTGGTGACGGAATAGTTCTTGTCTTCCACCATGCCGATGAGGTCGGGGTTGGAATAGTAGAGTTCCGCCCCCGCGTTGAAACGGGGATGGAAGCTCTTGCCAAAGCCCACCCCGTAGAGGAAGGCGTTGTCCTCCTTGTATTTGATGTCCGGGTAGGGATAGCCAGCGGCCGAGCCCGTGCCCAGGCGTTCCATGAAGGCGTAGGCGTCCCATTGGCCCAGGCGGGAGGAGTCCTTGGCCGAGGCCGGGGCCGGGGCCAGGCTCGCAACCAGAAAGAAGGCGAGGGCTCCGAAAAGGAAAATTCGAACCGGAAGGCGGTCTGAAGCCATGGCGCGGTCTCCGAAAACGGGCGGGCGGGATCTGCCGACCGTGGATGAAGGAGAATGGTTATAGGGGGTTGCCACGGAATGAATGGGGGCACTCTACTGCATCCTGCGGCTTTTCGCAAGCCCGCCCCGCGCCGGGTGCGGCAAACGCATGAAAACGGGTCCGGGGGCCATTTCCGAAAAAACAGATTCCGCCGGTTTTTGCGTGTCTGGAGGCTTTTCACCCGTGCCTGCCCCCTAGCCGGGGAACCGAATTCCAGGAGGAACGAAAAAAGATAAGAAGCTGAACACAAAAAGAAATCCCCCCCCGCCACCCTTTTTCAAAGGGGGGCGGGCTCGGGCCGTTTTCCGGTACGGCCTTGCCTTGGAGGAAGGTAGGCAAAAACCGGAGGAAACAAACCATAAGGGGAGGGCCCTTTCCTCCGCCCGCCCGTTTGCGTTGGGTGCGGCGGGAGAAAAGGGGCCCTCCCCCTTTTGGTTTTGAGGCCCCGGGCGGAGGCTACTGAAGGGCCAGGTCCACCGCGTCCCCAACGAGGGTCCCGTTGTCCGGGTTCCAGAATCCCGAAGCCACCAGGCCCCGGGCCACGGCCCCGTCCGCCAGCCGGTCGGCCAGGTCCGCGGCAAAATCCTCCCACAGGTCGTAGACCACGCGCCGGTGGGGCTCGGCCAGGGTGAAGCGTCCCTCGCCGTTGGCCGGGGGCTCGATGCGGGGGGAGAGACCCGCAAGGTCCGTGACCAGAAAGCCCTGGAAAACATGGTGAAAAAGACCCGCGCCGCCCATGGACAGGTCCATGCCCGTGGCGTCCACAGCCTGGATAGCCGTGCCCGACGCGGGATTCCAGCCCACGGTCATGAGGGCCCGGACGCCGCCCAGGTCCACCAGGGACCTGGCGATGAAGTCCGGGGGCGCCTGGCTGAATTCCGACACGAATCCCCGGACCTTCACCGGCGCGCCCACGGCCAGGCCCTGGACGGGCAGGGTCCCGGGGTCCACCTCGTAGGCTGCGGGGTCGGCATCGTGGGCCGGGTCCGTGCCGGTGCCGGCAAAGTCAAAGATGTCCAGGCTCCGGCCGTCCACGGAGTTCAGGGAAAGGACCAACGGGGCGCCCGAAACCACCACGCCCCGTAGGGTGGTGTGCAGCAGGCGCACATGGGAGGCTGCGAGCACGGACGGGTCGGTCTGGGGGTCCAGGGTCCCGAACACCAGGACCCGCTGGCCCACGGATACCTCGGAAAGGTCGTGGGCATCCGGGTCGCCCTCCCGGGACACCGTGGTCTGGGGCCCCAGGGTCACCTCCACGTCCCGGAGAAAGGAAACCTGGCCTCCGGCCCGGTGCAGGGCCGCCCCCCGGATCATGGCCGTGTCCCCGGTCCGGGACACCACGTTGCCCGTCACGGCATCCTGGTCGCCTCCGGGTACGGAGGACCCGGCAAATACTTCCCGGGCCACGAAGCGCCGGGGGGCCAGTTCCAGGTCGCCCCTGGCCACCACGGCCGTGAACCGGGGAAGCCCCGCCAGAGCCGCCAGCCCGGCGTCCCCGGTGTAGGAAGTCCCCGAGAGGTCGAACACGGTGTCCGCGTCCGTGTACACGGGCAGGGCCCCGAAGGGAGCCTGGCCGCCGGAAAGGGCGTGGGCAAAGGGCCGCAGGATCAGAGTGAACATCCGGCGGGCCTCATCCACGTCTTTCAGGGGGCCACGGATCCGGTGGACCTTGGGGGCCTGGGGGTCGATGTCGGCCAGCAGCGTGGGCTGGACCGTCACCGTGGAGGTGCCGTCCACGGCGAACTCCACCTGGTTGGATGCCGCCAGATCGAAATCCAGGGTCATGTGGGAGGGCAGTCCCGGGGCCACCCAGAGCATCCGGTCCCCGTCCGTGTGCACGGTGACCGTGAGGAGGCCCACGGGGTTTCCGTCGGCATCCACCACCTGGTCCGCCGGGGCGATATCCCCGGCCGGGGTTTCCACCTGGATGTCGGCGGCCGAGTAGTCCAGGACCATGGTGGCCGCCACGTAGGCCCCGGAGGGCACCGTGGCCGCCGTGAGGAACTCGGTCATGTCCACGTACTGGGCGAAATCCACCCGGGTGGCCAGGGGCAGGGTGTGGACCACGGCCCCGTTCATTTTGGTCAGGGTCAGGGACACCACGTCCACGGCGTAGGAGGCGAAATCCCCCGGCGCGTCGGTGAGGCCGATGATCACCTGGCCATTGTCCGTCCCTGCCGCGGGGTCCGAATCGCTGGACGACCCGCAGCCCCAGACCGTGAAAAGGGAAAGGACGAGCAGGGCCGCCAGGGCCCCCCTGAAAATTTTGGACGAATGGTTCATGATGCCCTCCTTTTGGCTGAATGGAAAAGGAACGATCCTTGGCCTTTCCCCCTCAGACGCGAAAGGCCGGGTTTTGGTCTACAACAGGAGAATTCCTTTCCCTGAGGCCGGACGCGGGAGGCGCCCGGTTATTTCAACTCGAAGGCTGCCCGGTTCTCTCCCCCGTCCGGGTCGGGTTCCTTGACCAGGAGCCGGTTTGGGGGCACCCCGGCGGACGCCGTCAGGTGCTGGCTCACCTCCCGGGCCCGCTGGCCGGCCAGGTCCAGGAGGTCCTGGCGGGAAACGGGGATGCTTTCAAGAAGGGCGGCCTCGGCCTCCCCGGGCGTGGGCTCGCCGGGCCGGGCCTCCTGCCGGGTTGCGGACGGTTCTTCCCTCGCCTGGACCCAAAGGGCCAGGACAAGCTCCGGGCGTTCCCCGGGAAGGATGGTGATTTCCTCCGGGGGGGACGGGCGCATGCCCGATTCCAGAATACGCCGGGCCTTTTCCTCCTTCAGGCCCAGTTCCAGGCGCTGTTGCCGGAGAGCCGCCGCGTCGGCTCCGGGATTGGCCAGCCCCCGGATCTCCAGGCTGAGGCCCGGGCGCTGGACCAGGGCCCGGGCCAGGGCGTCGAGCTTTTCCCTTTCCCCGGAGAGGATGTCCGGGCTTCCCGGGGCGAATTCCACGTACCCCAGTTCATCACCCCAGCCCCCCACCAGGGAGCCCAGGAGGGAAAAGGGGGCCGTGGCCACCTTGAGCACCGCGTTCTTGATGATGGTGAGCACGATGCCGCCGATGGAGAACTTGGGGTCGTCCAGGTCCCCGGAAACCGGGACATCCAGCTTGATATCGCCGTTCGTGTCCCGGAGGAGGTTCAGGGCCAGGTCCAGGGGCAGGGACAGGGCGTCCGGGCTTTCCACGTCTCCTCCCAGGGTGAACTGGTGGAAGAAAAGCCGGTTTTTCCCGGACAAGGCGCTGCCGTCCAGGCCGTATTCCAGGCCCAGGGTGAGGCGGCCTTTTTCCAGGGCCCGGCCCAGGAACTTGCCCGAGAGGGGGGAGAAAGGGCTCATCTGGAGGTCGGCCAGGTTGATGGCGATGTCGCCGGAGAGGTCCGGGGACAGGGGGTTCACCTTGCCGGTGATGAGGACCGGGGACCGGCTGTCCACCATGGCCTCCAGGCGGACGGAGGCCCGGCTGCCGGGGCGGGAGGAAAGACCCGTTACGCTGCCTTCCAGGTTGGCCAGCTCCGTGTGGAAATCCGGGGTCATGGATTGGTCCGTGAACCGGAACAGGCCGTTGCGGATCGCCACTTCCCCTACCTCCACGTCCAGGGGTTGGGCGGCCTCCTCAACAACCGGGGCTCCGGCGGTTTCTTCCGAAGCCGGAAACACGGCGGCCAGGTTCAACTTTCCGTCCGGCCCCACGGTCAGGCGGGCCTGGGGGGCAACGAGGTCCACCCGGTCCATTCGCACGGACAGGGGAGACAACTCCACCCGGAGGCCCGTCACGGACAGGTCCTCCCAGGAGACCAGGGGCTCTTCGCCTTCCCCCCGGGCCGAAAACCCGGCCAGGGAGAGGTCCCCGGAAATGGAGGCCGCCGGTTCGGAGCCGGAGAGGTCCGCCCGGGCAGTGGCTGAGAGGTCCAGGGACCCGGCCAGGGCCGCGAGATCCACGGCGTCTTTGGCGTAGCCCAGAAAATCCCCCACCGGCAGGGCCTCCACCCGGGCCCGGGCTGTCAGCGCCAAGGGCTCCGGCCCGGCAGCGCCCTGGACCGATATCCGGCCCCCGGGCTCCACGTTCAGGGAAAGCTCGTAGCTCCCCTGGCTCCCGGGTTGGGTGGAAAAGTTTTCCGCCAGGAGGGTCACGTCCGAGAAGGTCACATCCACAAGCCCCGGGGCGGCCCGGTCCTGGAAACGCAGCCGGGAGTCCTGGATTCGCGCCCGGTCCAGGGTCAGGGTCCAGGCGGTTGGGGTCAGGTCCGTGGCCTGGGCCGGGGAGGTTTCGGGCTCGGGCCCAGCCCCCGGGGACGGCTCTCCGCCAGCGTCCGGGGGAAGGAACAGGTTCGCCAGGTTGATGGCTCCGTCCGCCTCCCTTTGCACCAGGAGGTTTGCCCGGCTGATGGAGAACTCCCCCACCCCGGCCGTGTGTTGGGAAAGATCGGCCCGGGCCCCGGACAGGTTGACGGCTTCCACGGCCACGGGTTCGCCGGATTCGTCCGAAACCGACAGGCCCCTCAACTCCAGGGCCCCGTCCCACAGCCGGACCTGGGGCTCGTCCCCCTCCAGGCTGGCGGAGAAGGAGGCCGAGGCATCCGCCGTGCCCGACAGCCCGGTGAAGCCCACCCGGTCCAGGTAGTAGGGCGCGTAAGCGGCCAGGGGCAGGCCCGTGAGGCTTGCGGTTCCGTGGATTTCCAGGGGCTTCAGGGTGAAGGCTCCGGAGAGGTCCAGGCGCTCCTCCCTTTCCGTGGCCGCCAGAACCCGGAATCGGGCCTCTTGCCCCGGGACCGTGGAAAAGCCTTTCAGGGAGAGTTCCAGGCTGGTGACGCGGGCCAAAAAGGAGGGCTCGGGCACCAGATCGGAAAAGGCGGCCAGGCCGTTGCCCAGGATCAGTTCATCCACCGAGAGCATAAATTCCGGCGGCCCGGCTTCTCCTGCGTCCGGGGCGGCATCGGCGTTGTCATCCGGCGCGGCTCCGAATTCCGGCAGGTTCAGCCCGGCCCCGGGCCTGCGGGAGAGGAAGACCCGGGGGCCCTGGACGGAAACGGTCTTCACGAAAAATTTTTGCGCCAGGGCCTGGCTGGGCCCCAACTCCACGTCCAGGCGGGAGAGGAGGAACAGGCCTTCCCCGTCCGGTCCGGTGACCGCCAGGGCCGCCAGGGAGAACTCGCCCTGGATCTCCACCCGGGGATCATCCCCGGCCAGGGCCAGGGTCCGGGTCCGGACGTTCACCCGGGCCGAGTCCACTCCAAGGCCCGGAGGGAGCGGGGCGTAGGCCAGGTAGTGCAGCACGTCCACCCCCCCGGCCTGAAACGCCACCTCCACCCGGGGAGGCCGGTCAAAGGGCAGGGCTGTGCCTGAAAATCCCACGGCGGCCCGGTTCACGGTGGCGCAGAAGGAGAAGGCCGCCTCCACGGGTTTGTTCCCCAGGCTGGAAACCTGGGCCACGTCCAGGTTCAGGGCCTCCACCCTATGATCCACCCCCGAGGCCCGGTCGAAAAACAGGACCAGGCCGTCCACCACCAGGAGGCGGCCCAGGGCGAACCGGGGCGGGCCGCTCGCCGTTTTTTCTCCAGGTTGCGCCTCTCCGGCTTCCGGCTGTCCCCCGGGCAGGGCCACGGCCAAGCCCAGGCTCCCGTCCGGGTTCCGGGCCGCCGCCACATAGGGGCGCACCAGGCGCAACCCGGAAATCACCGGGGCGATAGCCCCCACGGACCGCACCAGGCCCACGTCCACCCAGGCCTCCTCGGCCGAGAACAGGACCCGGCCGTCCTCATCGGTCATGTCCAGGCCCTGGAGGCCCACGGACAGGGCAAAGGGGTTCACGGCCACCCGCTGGATGGTCACCTTCCGGCCCAGGGCATCGGACAGGCGGCTTTCCAGCAGGGGCCTGGCGACAAGGGGCAGGGCCAGGAACCCGGCGGCGGCGTAGGCCGCCAGGGCCGGGAGGACCCAGGCGGCGATCTTTTTGGCTTTGGGGGAAAACATGGGCGTCCTGGTTTCCGGGTCCGGAAGGGGCGGGTTTTCAAGGAAGAGCCCCGGGTGCGGACGGCCTCCGGGGCTCCGGGCGCGGCGTTACAGGTTCATGACCAGGGTGACGGCCAGCACGGTGTCCGTCCCGTCCAGGGTGTCGGGGGTGGGCTGATTGTCGAAGTTCACCGTGTAGCTGGCCTTCAGGGAGAAGGCTCCGCCCAGGGAGGTGATGATCCCGGTTTCGGAGTTGATCCGGTAGTTTTCCGTTTCGCCTAAATCCACCAGGTATTCCAGATCCTGGAAGGCCTTGGTCTTTTCCGAGATCTTCAGGTCATAGCGCCCAAAGGTGCGGCCCTCGGCGTAGTCGTTGTCCATGCCGTTGGTGTACTGCTCCGTCACCCAGGCGCCGCCTGCCTCGAAAAGCAGGCTGTGGCGCTCGGTTTTGATCAGCGTGTACCCCGCGCCGGCCCCGGCCTGGAAGCGGTCGTCAATGCCCTTGAACACGTCCCGGAACCAGCCCCCGGCCGTATAGGAGTACAACCGGATGGAAAAATCGTGCTCCCACCGCAGGGAGGCGTCGTAGCTCTCGGCGTTTTTTTTCCCCTGGTCCTTGCCGTAGAGGACGGCCGCCTTCTGGATGAGCCGGTTGCTTTCGTTCAGCCTGGCGGTGAAGGTGTTTTTCAGGGAAAGGCTTGTGATATCCGTGTTGCCGCCGGTCTGGATAAAGGCCAGTTCGCCCTGGTCCTGGAAGCTTGGGTAGGCGGTTTCCCCATCCTGTTCAGCCCCGGCCGGGGCCGGGAAAAGGAAAAAGAGGAAGAGGATGGCGAAGAGGGCCCCTTGGACGTTTCTTGCCATTATGGTCTCCTTCAATTCTGGTAAAATACCTGGTGATCCCTACCACATCCCTGCCCCCCAACCAGGGATTGACAGGGGCTTGAAAATGGATATTTTAAAGTCGGAAGGGTTCTTGGGTGTTCGTGCCCGTGCTTCAGGGCAAGCACCTCAATTATGAAAGTGTGGAGCCGGGAGCTCACCACGGCACCTTCAGGATCCCGTCCCCGTAAAACCCCCGCCGAACAGGCGGCGGGTTTTTTTTATGCCCCCGCCAGTCTGTCAGGGGGCCCCGGATGACCGGAACTCCGCGAGCTGGGCCGAGACCCGGTCCAGGAGCTCCGGGGGGAACATCACTCCCGACATGGTTTTCCACGAGGCCCGGGCCGCTTCCTTCAGCCGGGCGGCCTCGGCCGGGTCCATGGTCACCCGGCGCACGCCGTAGGCCACCATGGCGGCCAGGCACTTCTCGCTGTCCTCCCGGGCCAGTTCCGTGAAATTGCGGCTCACGGACCCGAACTCCTCTTCGAAGAAGGCGTGCTCCTCCTCGCTGAATTGGTTCCACTCCCGGGCCGTGAGGACGATGGTCACCGGGGAGTAGCGCAGGTGGTTGTTCAGGACGTAGGAGATTTTCGGGTAGAGCTGGAGGCCCAGGACAAATAGGGCCGGGCCGATGGCCGCATCGTAGCGCTCGTCCCGGAAGGCCTGCCCGGCCTGGCTGATCTGGGTGGGATAGGTCTTCACCCCCAGGGCCGCGAAAAGGTGCTGCTCCACGGGGCCGTACCATTGGATAAACCGGCACCGCCGGAGCCCCTCCAGGGTGGAAGGATCGTTCTTCACGGAATAGAGCTGGTCAAAGTCCTGGTCCAGCCATCCCAAAAGCTTCATGTCCCGTTGGCCGAAATAGGCGTCAAAGTCCCCCTGCATCCGGTCCCGGAGAAAATCCACCTCGTCCCAGCCCTCGAACAGGAAAGGCAGGCTCACCACGGCGAATTCCGGGCAGGCGTTGATGGTTCCTGATCCGGAAAAGGCCGCGCCCGAGAGTTTCCCCTCCTTCATCTGGCGCAGAAGGTCTTCCTCTTCCCCCAGGATGCCGCCCCAGTAGATCTTGGTTTCCATCCGGTCCCGTCCCAGGCGTTCCAGGGGCGGGATGATGATCAGCTTGGCCCGCTTGGCCCAGCCCATGTGGCCCGGGACGATGGTGCCGATGGTGAGAACCCGCTTCTTTCCAGGCCCCGGGCTGTCCTCCTGGGCAAGGGCCGGAGAAGCCAGGGTCAGAAAAAGCGCGAGGGCCGCGATCCAGGAAACGATGACACGCATGAAATACCTCCCGGGGCGGGCGGGTAAGGGGCTATCAACAGGTCAGACACTGGATATCAGAAAGGAGGCGGTCCGGCAACCGGCAGGGCGCGGATGGCGCGGGCGACCCCTATTTCCGGGTGGACAGCTCGAAGCGGAGGCGGGCCGGCCCCAGGGAGAAGCTTTGGGGAGGGGTGAGGAGGTGCTCCTTCAAGGAGGAAAATCCCCGGAGGGTGCGCAGGGACCAGGCGGATTTTTCCGGGTCGAAGCTGATGGCCGCCACCGAGGGGGGCGCCTCGGGCAGGCGGATGGGCACCCGGTCGTCGTTTCCCAGGAACACGGGCCCCGGGGCCAGGATGTAGCGCTCGTCCTCCCGGTTGCCCCGGCGGGAGAGGAGTACGCTGCACACCCGGTCCCCGTCCACGAACACGGATACGGAAAGTTCCAGGATGCCCGCCACGCCGATGACGTAGCCATGCTGGATGGCCACGTCATCGCCGGGGGCCAGGCGCTGGCCCTCCACCCAGGTGCCGTTTGAGGAGGTGTCCCTGAGGAACACGCCTTCGCCCCGGACGAACAGGCGGCAGTGGTTCCGGGAAACCTTCACGTTCTCGTTCTCGTGGGCGGCCTCGGGGAACAGGAAGACCGGCACGTGGTTGGCCAGGCGGTTCCGGCCCAAAAGCAGGACCGAGCCAGGCACCAGGACCCAGGATCCGGCCCCTTTCACCGAAAGCCGGGCCACGGGCACGCCGGCCGGGTCCAGCTCCCGGATGGCCGCCAGCGTCTTTGGGGGCATGGGGCAGGGCTCGGGCAGGGCAATGGCCTCCCGGAAGGACCCGGGCATGAGCACCCCGGAGTCCTGGTCCAGGGGATTTTTGGGCCGGACCTTCTTTTCCGGCTCCGTATCCACCCACTCCATGCGGGCCGCGGCGCGCATGGCCTCCTCCTCGACCGGGATCTCCGTTGCGAAGAGCCGGGTCATGATCCGGCCCAGGCTCCGGCTGGTGGGCCTCAGCGAGAGCTCGTCCATGGCGGCCTCCAGGTCCGCCAGCATGTGGCCGCAGCTCTCGTAGCGTTCTGAGAGGTCCCGGGCGCAGGCCTTTTTCACGAGGCGGCAGAGCACGGGAGCCAGGCCCGGGACCACCTCCTCGGGCGGGGTGTATCGGGCCTCCCGCACCAGGGCCAGAACCTGCATGGTGTCCCCGGAGAACATGCGCTGGCCGGTCAGGAGCTCGTAGAGAATGGCTCCCAGGGCGAACACGTCCGTCCGGTGGTCGAGTTTCTCCCCCGAGGCCTGTTCCGGGCTCATGTAGGCGAGCTTGCCCTTGATGATGCCCATCTGGGTCTGGGTGTTCCGGGAGGCCGCCTTGGCCACCCCGAAGTCCACCACCTTCACCTGGCCGTCGTAGGTCACGAAGATGTTGGGGGGCGACACGTCCCGGTGGATGATGCGAAGAGGGGTTCCCGAAAAGTCCTTGAGCTTGTGGGAATAGTCCAGCCCGTCGGCGGCGGCGGCCAGGATATGGAGGATCTCCGGCAGGGGCAGGGGCTGGCCGATCTCCTGGGCCTTGTCCGTGATGAGGCGCAGGTTCTTGCCGAAGAGGTACTCCATGGCGATGAAGAAATCCTGGTCCATGCGCCCGAAGTCGTAGGTCCGGATGATGTTTTCGTGCTGGAGGAAGGCCGCCAGGCGGGCCTCGTCGATGAAGGCCTCGATCAACCGCTTTTCCGCGACCAGGTGGGGCAGGACCTTCTTGATGGCGATGAGCTTTTCGAAGCCCTCGTCCCCCCGCATCTTGGCCCGGTGCAGCTCCGCCATGCCCCCTGCCGCGATTTTGTCCAGGAGGAGGTATTTGCCGAATCGGGCGGGTGAGAATTCCTCGGGCATTTGCGCCTTCATTCCCGGGTCTTGGGTTGGGGGCTCGGGGGGGGCGGGTCCCCGTCATCCGGTTCCGATGCTTTTGGCCGGACGGTTTCGTTCTCCCGGCGCTATCAGCCTGTTGAAAAACAGGCACGGAGCAGGCTGGTCAAAAACGATGAGATGCAAGTCACCCCGGCGGCGCGGGAGCCGGAAAAAAGCGAGGCGTACTTTTGTACGTTGAGCCCTTTCCCGGTGAAGCGCAACGCCGCAGATCGCGTTTTTGGGCAGCCTGCTATCCCCCGGGTTCGTTTTCGTCCAGGGAGTCGGCGCGGATCTCGAAGTTCGAGTCCACGATAAAGGCCTTGGAGCCCCTCCGGTGGGCGGTGCGGATGGCAAGGTCGGACGCCAGGCCGTTGTCGAGGAAGATCAGGATGTCCGGCTTGAGCACGAGCCCGTTGTCGAAAAGGTCCTTGCGGGTCAGGGTGGCGTTGGGCTTTTCCAGGAAAAAAACCTGGGCGGCCATCCGGGCGTTCCTGGCGCTTTCCTGGGCTTCCTGGTTCCAGGCCGAGATCTCCTGGGCCGTGGCCCCCACGTCCATTTGCTCGGCCGGGCCCGTGCTCGCCATAATCCACATGAAGAAGACGCCCACCAA
>Ga0180009_10004914_pt1 | contig 14544 bp, 21 predicted proteins | sample OS_PC_MetaG_FD_123537 | JGI IMG/M metagenome (GOLD analysis project Ga0180009, IMG submission 123537) | Groundwater microbial communities from the Aspo Hard Rock Laboratory (HRL) deep subsurface site, Sweden - OS_PC_MetaG | ecosystem: Environmental > Aquatic > Deep subsurface > Groundwater...
CAATAATAATACTAATAATCTTACTAATATCCACAGCTATCCTTTATGTCAAATTCGGCAACCAAAATAAAAGAATAGACAATATGGAATGTTATTTAAGGACATTATGGGCGGAAAGAAAACGGCAATTATATAAAGGTAGTAAAGGTAAGGTTAAGTAATAAAAACCCCGTACAGAGCAACCTCGTAAGAATTATTAAGGGCAAAAACGGCAAATATACATATATATGGCAAATAAAACAAAAATAGTAATTACAGGGGGGGCTGGCTTTGTGGGAAGTCATTGCGTTGAACACTTTTTAAAGAATACAGATTGGGAAATAATAGTATTAGATAAACTAACATACGCTTCAAGTGGATTAGATAGATTGCGGGATATAGAGAGTTTTAACGAACAAAGAGTAAAGATGTTTTCATCTGATTTACAGCAGTCAATAAGCGAGGGAGTAAAAAGTGAAATAGGTAATGTAGATTATATTCTTAATTTAGCAAGTGAATCACACGTAGATAAGAGTATAGCAGACCCCGTTAATTTTATAGAGAATAATGTAAAGCTCGTTCTTAATATGCTTGAATGGGCAAGAGAGATAAAACCAAAAAAGTTTATTCAATTCTCAACAGATGAAGCATACGGCACAGCTTTAGATGGAATATCTTACAAAGAGGGTGATAGACATAACGCTGGCAATCCTTATTCAGCAAGCAAAGACGCACAAGAGAGCATCTGTAGGGCTTACGCTAATACTTACGGAGTGCCTATCAACATTACGAACTCAATGAATATTATAGGAGAAAGACAGCACCCAGAGAAGTTTGTGCCAATGTGTATAAAAAAGATACTTAATGATGAAGTAATACAAATACACGCTAACGCTGAATTAACAAAATCTGGGACAAGACATTATTTACACGCAAGGAATATCGCTAAAGCACTGGAGTTTATACTTCTAAAGACAAACGAGCAACTAAATAAAGAAGATGCCTCGTTGGGATGCTGGAATATAGTGGGAGATATGGAAATAGCTAACGATGATTTTGCAAGAATGATAGGAGAAATAATGGGTAAAGAACCGAAAATAGAGTTAGTATCCTGGCATCAAAGCAGACCTGGGCACGACCTTTCGTATCGGTTAGATGGCAACAAACTAAAGAACGCAGGATTTAGTTATCCAATAGCATTTAAAGAAACATTAAAAAAAACAATAGAATGGACTCTCAAGAATCCAAAGTGGCTGTAGTAACACCAACAATAAGAATAGAAGTTATACCTGATTTCTTAAAAGCGTGGCAACCATTATTTGAAAAACATAACGTAGATTTTATTCTCGTAGTGGATGGCAAAGACCAGCATATAGTCCACTACGGGCGGAAAAACCTAAGAAGTAATTTAGTAAGCAAATTTAGCGCTGGAAGTAAACAATTAGGATTTTTATACATAGCCAAACACTTACCAGATATAGAATACATAATAGTTTTAGATGACGACTGCTTTCCGATAGGAGACCCTATCCAAGACCACATAGACCAATTAAATCGTAGAGTGCCTATATCGTGGTTTTCCACTGGATCAGATTACTTTCGTGGTTTCCCCTACCAAGTACGCACAGAAGCCCCCGTAATGCTCTCACACGGCGTTTGGGATGGTAATTATGACTGGGATGCACCTTCGCAATTATTAAAAAGTGATACAAAAGTAGATTTTTACAAAGGAGTAATCCCAAAAGGTATATTCTTTCCCTGCTGTGGGATGAATCTTGCATTCAAAAGAGAGGCATTGCCATATATTTATTTTGCCCCAGTAGGACAATATAAGGGAGCAGAGCGATTTGATGATATTTGGATGGGACTAGAAATAGTAAAAGATTTTGCGAAACTAAATTGGGGAATTGTAAGTGGATACTCAAAGGTTAATCATTTGCGGGCAAGCAATGTATTTACAAGTTTAGCAAAGGAGGCAGTGGGAATTAAAAAGAATGAGGAATACTGGAAAGGAGAATATGATGAGTGGTATAAAGATTTTATTATTAAAAGAGAAAAGTGGTTTAAATTATGTACAAGGGATTTAAAGTAAATATAGTTACACCAGCGGGACGGAAAAAGTATTTAGAATTCACAAAGAAGTTCATTTATAGGAAAATTAAAGAAGGATTGGTGGATTCTTATGATCTTTGGCTCAACACAATTAACCCCGAAGACATCGCATATATTGAGTCAATGGCGGCGGAGAACGACAAGGTAAAGATTTATGAGATAGACGAACCGATTACCCCGACTTGGGAAAGCTATAACGCACTTCAGACACATAAGTTCTTCAAATTTGCCCACGAGGATAATACAATTTATATCCGACTTGATGACGATATTACTTGGGTTGAGAACGGAGCTATAGAAAAAATATGTCAAGCAAGAATAGACCACCCAGACGCATTTCTTATTTATCCCAACATAATTAATAGTACGATATGCACTTCTTGGCATCAAGAGAACGGAGCATTAAGCGAAGAGTTTGGTATTGTAAGGAAAGAAAGACCAGACGACTTGGATTGGGCTTACTTAGATGCCTTTAATTACACGGACAGCAACCTAATAAATCATATTCATAATACATTTAGAAAGAGATACAATGAGGGAAGTTTATCGGCTTATTATTTACCAAGTAAATCATTTGATGATTACAAACACTTTTCAATATGTAGTATTGCTTGGTGGGGGAAAGATAAAATAAGTCCTGGCATTTTAGAGGAAACACAAATGGCCTACGAACTACCAAAGAAGTTTAAAAGACCTGTTTGGTTTTGTGGGGATGCTCTAATGTGTCATTTTTCTTACCACACTCAAAGAGATTATTTAATGATCACAGACCATCTTAATTTTTATAAATCAATAGTAAAATAATGCTACAAGCAAGTGAAAATTTAAGAGAATGTGCCGATGCTCACGAACAAGCAGTAATAATTAATGATGAGTATCGGATTAGAGAGTTATATTCTGAAAATAGAGACATTGAATATATAGTAGATATTGGTGCGAATTTAGGGACAGCATCATTCAAATTCCAAACCTTTTATCCAAACGCAAAGATATTAGTCTGTGAACCAGAACCCGAATTGATGAAGTATGCCAAATTGAACACTGGTAACAAACTAACCTACATTCAGAAGGCTGTGATTGGAGACGACAGAAAAGAAGTAACCTTTAATGTTTGTAAGTGGGCAGGGAACGGACACGTTGACGGACACTTTAGGTGGGATTTATACGCACCTATGGGGTCAAAAAAGATTAAAGAGATTAAAGTTCCAGCTTGCACGCTTAAAGATTTAGTAGACGAATACAACTTTCCAAGAATAGACTTATTAAAAATAGACACAGAAGGAATGGAAAGCGAAATACTAAAAGGATATAAACCATATTTAAAGAACGTAAAATATATTAGGGGAGAATGGCACGGAGATAAAGAAAAAAGTTTAATTAGAGAACTCCTACAAGATACTCACGATATTCTTTTAGAAAGTGTGTTAGAAACAAATGGGGGAATATTCGCAGAATTAAAGAAAGAATCAATAGTTCCAAAAACATTAAAAGAAAATGTTAAGAGGGGTATAGTAATTACTACAAGCCAATATACAAAAGACTTTTTAAAGCCTTGTTTGGATAGTATTAAGAGTAGTCATTACCCTATTTTAGTATTATGTAATGGTGGATATATACCAGAATATGCAAGTTCTCAATATTGGCCATATAATGCTACATATATAGTTAATCCAGAGAATGGCTGGGAGATGGCAGGTATACAAGCAGGCAAAGATAATTATGATGAGTTTGTACATTTAATGGATACAACTTTGATTAAAGATATAACTATGTTTGATAAGCTATTTGAAAAAGAAGGAAATGTAGTATTAACAAGAGGAAATTTTCATTATATGGGGAAGTTTGAAACAGCAAAACTACCCAATCTTCCAATAGTAGACAGTAAGGATGTGGCAATTATGTTAGAAGCTCACTGGTTAAAGTATTACAGAGAGTTCAATCCCGACCTACCAGTTCAATCTGATGTCTTTGAAACAATACACGGGCAAAATAGAATGAGGTTAGAAAATGACCTTATAATCAAATGGAAAGGAACTTTCCAACGAGAAAAAGAAAATGAAATAATATGACAGACGAAATTAAAAAATTATCAAGGGCGGAGCAAGGTTTAATAAACATTACTCCCTATATGTGGAAAAAGGGTCAATCTGGCAATCCTGCGGGGAGACCTAAAGGGAAGACAATGAAAGAATGGGCGAGAGAAGTATTGGCTTGTCAAACAGAAGAAGAACGACAAGCGTTTTTACACGGCATACCAAAGAGTGATATATGGAAAATGGCAGAAGGACTTCCTCAACAAGACATAACCTCGGGGGGAGAAAAAATAAATCCAATCCCAATTTTAAAATTAAATCTATGCCAAGAGGAATCTATATTAGAACCAAAAAAGCCAGAAGAAATATCGGCAAATCCAAAAAAGGATGTACTCCTTGGAATAAAGGAAGCAGAGGAAAACAAATAGCGTGGAATAAGGGAAAGCATCACCCTGAAGAAACTAAAAGAAAAGTGAGTGAATCAAAGAAGTCTCAACATAAACATTTAACCGAAAAACAAAAAAGATATTTATCAGAATACAATAAGAGATTGGGAATACATCCACCAGCATTAAGTGGTAAAGAACATTATAATTGGCAGGGTGGAAAATCGTTTGAAATCTATCCAGTAGATTGGAATAAAACCCTTAAAAGAAGCATCCGAGAACGAGACCACTATGTTTGTCAATTATGTAGCGAACCACAAGGAGACGAGGCATTATCGGTACATCACATAGATAAGATTAAAGAAAATTGTAATCCCGATAATTTAATAAGTTTATGCAGAAAATGTCATAGATATGTACACACAAACTACTGCTACTTCAAAAATTATTGGATTAAGTAAAAGAATCAGAATTATCCAAGGTGGTACTTCCGCTTCAAAAACTGTAAGTATCCTAATTTACCTGATAGCCCTAAGCCAATCGGATAAGATACCTACTCTTACAAGTGTAGTGTCAGAGAGTTTTCCGCACCTTAGAAGGGGAGCAGAGAGAGATTTCTTAAATATAATGAAAGAGCATCAGTATTTTAAGGATACAAAGTGGGATAAAACCAACCATATTTATACCTTTGAAACAGGAAGTAAAATAGAGTTCTTTTCAGTAGACCAATCTGAAAAAGTAAGGGGAGCAAGGCGTGATAGATTGTTTATTAATGAGGCAAACAATGTCCCGTTTATGGCGTTTGAAGAATTAGAGGTTAGAACTAAAGATATTATTTTTCTTGACTACAACCCAACAAACGAGTTCTGGTTATTTACAGAGGTAATCCCAAAGCGTAATGATTGGGAACAGATTATTCTTACCTATAAAGACAATGAAGCCCTAAGTAAAGATATAGTCGCTTCAATAGAACAAAGGCGTAATCGTAAAGATTGGTGGCAAGTATATGGGTTAGGACAACTTGGAGTGATTGAAGGTAGAATTTATAAGAACTGGGTAATTATAGACGAAGTTCCCCACGAAGCAAGGCTTGAACGATATGGAATGGATTTTGGATATTCAAACGACCCAACGGCAATCGTAGCAATTTATTATTACAACGGGGGATATATTTTAGACGAGATTACTTTCTTAAAAGGACTTTCTAATAAACAAATAGCCGACATATTAAAAGAACACGATTCATCGTTAGTTATAGCCGATAGTGCCGAACCTAAGAGTATTGACGAAATAGCAAGTTATGGAATATCAATTTCGGGGGCAGAGAAAGGAAAAGATAGTGTTAATAATGGAATAGCATTAGTCCAGGCACAAAGAATATCTATAACAAAACGAAGTATAAATATAATAAAAGAATTTAGAAATTATCTCTGGCAAACTGATAAAAATGAAAAAGTAATCAACGAGCCAGAGAAAGGATTTGACCACACTATGGACGCAATAAGATATGGGCTTACATCGTTGATTAAAGCAAATACAGGCGATATGGAACAAGAAAAAGCAGACAGATTACTTTCAAGACTTAGAAATAATAAAGCTCAAACAAGATGAATCTTAAACATCTTTACGACCCAGAGGAATACACATTAATTAAAAGTATTTATTTTGACAAAGACCTACCTCCTAATGAAAAGATAGACGAAATTGAACGTCTTGAGAGGTTAGAGGCAAAACAACGTAATAAAAATAAAAGTAGTAGATAATATGAAAATATCAACCGAGCTTGAAAATATACAATCCAAATATAATGGAACTATTGATTTAGTTTCAGGATTGCCATTTTCTCAAAAGAACCAAATTAGAACAATAGAATTTTATTCTAATAGCAAATATCTAAATGGAATGAAAGACGAACTTAATAGAGACAAACCTTTCTTCCAAATACTTAACGCTATATGTGATGTAGAAAATACAGCTAAAGATTTAGACACCAAAGACATAAATATAACTTCCGATGACGGCAATCATTATGTAGAATCATTTTTACTTGGAAAAGATATTCAAGTTTGGATGAAAGAAGTTAATTTTGCCAAGACCCTTAATGATATGAGAGATACCCATACTCGTTATGGCTCTCTATTAGTTAAAAAGGTAGTTAAAAAAATAGACGGAGAAAAGAAATTAAATATTGAACTTCCTGAATGGAAGAATACTACAACCGACCAAGTAAATATAATTAGTGGGGCAATAATAGAAACTCATTGGATGACACCCGTAGAGATTTCCAAGATGACCGAGTGGAAGAACGTCAAAGACATTTTAGATAAGATTAAAGATTCTACAAAAAGGATTCCAGTTTATGAAATAAGGGGAGAGTTTAGCAAGGCAGTGTATTTAGATTGTGATAAAAAGAAATACACCGACAAAGATGAAAAAGAGTTTAGTTATCAACTTTACTATATCGCAGGACTTCCAACCGAAGCAGGCAAAGAAGCAACCGATGTGTTTATTCCACTTTATTGGGAAAACGACACTGAGAGAGTTTATAAATACTTGGCAAGAAAACCTAAAGCAGGTAGGGCATTTGGAGTAGGAGTGTTTGAAGAGGGCGAAGAAGCACAAGTATGGACTAATGACGCAGTATTGAAACAATATAGAGCAATGGAATACACAACTAAGGTAATCGGACAATCCGCTTCTAAGAAACTTAAAGGTAGAAACCTTCTAACTGAAACAGATGATGGTTCTATATTAGAACACGAAGACAATAAACCAATTACAGCTTTAACGCTTTTACCAGCTGGCGGATTACAACAATATAATAATTTAATAGTTCAATGGTATGACCAACTTGAAAAAACAACCTCAGCCTATTCTGCTCAAAGAGGTGAAACACCTCCTTCAGGAACTCCGTTTAGGCTTCAAGCTACGGTATTACAACAATCTTCCAGCGTTTTTAAAACTCTCCAGCAAGAGTTTGGGATATTTATTACGGAGATTTTTGAAGATTGGATAATGCCTCATTTAGCAAGCAAATTAAATAGAGAACATATTTTAGCTTACGAGTTTTCACCTGAAGAACTTAAAGAAATAGATAATAAGTTTTCAGCCAAGAACGCAAACGACAAAGCGATAGAAATGATTTTATCTGACAAAATTGTAAGTCAAGAAGATTATGATGGTTGGTTACAGGTAGCAGATGAGTTTATTAAAACTACAAAAGGGCAAAGATTTATTCAAATACCTAAAAACTTCTATAAGAACTTAAAAGCCAAAGTAACTGTTAATATAACTGGTGAACAAAGAAATAAAGCGGCAACCCTTGAAAGTTTAAACAACCTTTTAATTACCTTATTAAATCCAGCAATGGCTAATAATCCTTTAGCTGAATTAATCATAGGTAAGATAGCAGAATTATCGGGTGCAGGATTAAGTCCAGTTCAAATATCCTCAGCTATAAATGAAAGCAATAAAATAAGGTCAGAACAAATGGCACAAGAACAACCTCAACAACCACAATCCACTCCACAACCTAAAAAATTATCATTAACAGCCTCTGGGGCAAAATAATGAAAAGTCTTCAAGAATTTTATCGTGATACTGACACAAAAGATAATGTTAAAAACTATTTGATAGAGTTTTTGGAATCGGAAGCGGTAAAGAAAGTATTTGATAAAAGTAGTTTTGAGGAAATAAGTGCGATAGGCAGTGCAAAGGAAATAATTGAGAAAGCATTTGATAATTTAGAAAATCTCTTTCCATCAAAGGTCAAAGCGAAAGAACAAATTAACCAATCTCGTTAATATGCCAGCATCATTTAATAGTTGTATAAAAAATGGCGGTAGGGTAAGAACAAAAAATCTTGGAAACAATAAATATATCCACATCTGTTTTCTAAATGGAAAATCATACCCAGGGGAAGTTAAAACTAAAAAGGATACTACAAAAAAGGTAGAAAAATATCACAAAACAAGAGGTAAATAATTAAATAAAAAAAACTATGGTAGATGAAAATACACCAGATGTTGAAACTGTACCAGAAGAATCAATACCTGACACAACCACAGATATTCCAACAGAGGAATAGTTACTACTTATTGCTTATCAGAAATGGTAAGCAAAATAGTGGCAATTAAGCCACATCTACTATTAACAGGTGCAGGCAAACACCTTAAAATTGCCTAATAAAGTTATGGCAGAAGAAAAAGGCACTCCCGCCTCAGAGGAGAAGGATATCATCACCTTGGTTGATGAAAAAATCAGTTCTGATGCTGATTTTCAGGAAACTTTAACTGAACTTTCTCAAGAGGAAGCAGATGTTAAAATTACCGAAAAGAAAGCAGAGTTAATCAGGTTAGAGTATTCAACTATTGCCGAAAAGGCAAAAAAAGATGCTGAACTTGCTAATAACTACAAAATCAGAGCCGAGAAAGCGGAAAAAGAGGCTAAAAATCCTCCTAAACCGCAAGAAAAAACTAACGACTCACAACTTTCAGATGAACTTAAACTGATTGCCAAAGGATTGTCAGATGAAGCGATTGAGAAGGCTAAAGTAATTGCCAAAGGGAAAGATATTTCTTTAACAGAGGCAGTGAAAGACCCTGATTTCATAGTAATCCAAAAAGATTTGGACGAAAAAGAAAAAAAGGAAAAAGCTAAACTCGGTGCTTCAAAAGGCTCTGGAGAATCAGAAGAAGAATCAGATGTTAAATCTGGTATGACCCGTGAAGAACACGAAAAAGTTTTTAAGAAAGTTTTGAGTAGATAAATGGCATTTCCGACATATACGGAAAGTTTAACGACTCTTGCTTCATTTATTCCAGAAGTCTGGGGGGAAAGAATTAACGACTTTTATCAATCAAAATTGGTAATCGCAGGATTCTTCACTGACAGAAGTTCAGAATTGGCTAATGGGGGTGATACACTTTATACACCAAATATGACAGAGTTTGCGGCTAATGAGAAATCAAATGCAACAGCCGTTAATAGAGTAGCGGCATTCTTCAATCAATTATGCTTTGTATAAGTTGTAATCAAATTATTAAAGGGAAAATAAGAGAAAAGACAAAATATTGTTCTTTAAAGTGTGCGGCAATCCATAGGGGAAAACGAAAAAGGGGAGAAAATCATTGGAATTGGAAAGGAGGAAAAGACTCAAGATATCTTAAAAAGATAGCTCCAAGACCAAGACCAGAAATATGTGAAGTATGCGGAGAAAACGGGAAAAAAAGAAATGGAATTACTCTTGACCATAATCACGAAACAGGGAAATTTAGAGGTTGGTTATGTTCAAACTGTAATACCGCATTAGGATTGCTAAACGAAGACCCAAAAAGATTTGATTTATTAAAAAAATACTTGATTGAAAATGAAAAACGGGAAGAATTGCTGGAAAGCCCATAATGGGTCAATCAGCAGCCGAGCTTCGGGGAAGTCCGAAGAAGGTTCAGAGACTAGGGACACTAAGGTGAGCCCACAGCATCCCGCACCGAAAGGTGATGATATAGTCCGACACTCCCAGTAATGGGAGATTAACAAAAAGTACTCTTAATTATCCTACAGAGACAAAGGTAACTTTGTCCGTAGACCAGTGGTATGAGGCTTCATTCGCAATAGAAGACAGAGAGGCGGCACAAGTCAAACATTCTTACTACATACAAGAAAAGTATGCAAAGAATTGTGGTTATGCAGTTGCTAAGAAATTAGAAGTAGCACTTGCATCTCTATTTGACAATTTCAGTACTACGGTTGGTGCTTCAACATCAGCACTTGCCGATAGTATAATTCGTGCAGCTATTGCAACCCTTGAAGGAAGCAATATTGACACAACTGAAGACGTAGCGTTCATTATGCATCCAAATGTATTTTGGAAGCAGGTACAAGACCTAGACAAGTTCAGTTTAGCTGTCAACTCACCAGTAAATGACCCGACAGGCAAAAAGCCAAAAGCCACCCTTTATGGTATTCCAGTTTTCATATCAACAAATGTCCAGTACATTTCTGGAACAGTTGGTAGGGCAAATTGTATAGCTCATAAAGACGCTTTACATTGGGCAACCTCTCCATTGGGAGCAGGTGGTTCATTGTCAGGAGGTTCAAAGACTGGCAAATACGGAGTAAGAGTTCAGTCAAATTATATTCCTGAATATCTTTCAACTATTACATCCGCAGATTTACTTTACGGTGTAGTAGAGAATAGAGATACCTCTGGAGTAGCAATTTGGACAGAAAACTAATCCGCAATTAATTAACTTAATTGTTGTTCTCGGCTCTTTTCTTTAGATTGAAAGAGCTGAGGCAATCTGAAAATAACAATTATGGAAAAAGGAAAAGTAATAATTTCACCAAATCCAATTAAAACCACAGAAAGAATAGATTTAAACGGAAACATTATAGACCCAAGAACAAAACGGGTTATTGTTCCAAAAGAACAAGAATATATTCCACCAACACCACAACCTACTACTATAACGCCACCAGACGCACCACAATGCCCTATAACGCCTCCAATCACAAAAGACGACCCAATGTCTATTCAAGCACAAATTGACACTACAAAGGCAAATTTAGCAAAGTTAGAAGAATTAAAAAAGGTCAAAATTGAGGAGATGGAAAAACAATTAAAATTACTAAAACAATGAAGGTATTTTTTATAAGTTCGGGTTTAGCAGGCTGCTATAATGTTCGTTGTTTATTTCCTCTTCAAGCAAATGGTTGGGATGGAGATAGAACAACCTTTATGCTTAAACAAATGACCCCAGAGGATAAAGCAAAAGCCGCACTTGACGCTGAAATAGTAGTATTTCATAGACCCCTTGCAAAACAATTATTGTCACTGGCAAGGATATTGAAGAAAAAGGGAAAGAAAATAGTAATGGATAATGACGATACTTTAAAATCAGACAACGGGTTTAAGTTTAATGAGTATATGGACGAAAAACGAGTAGAAAAAGGACTTGAAAAAATGAATCTTGCCTTAGATAGGTTCGCAGAAGAAGCAGATTTAATTACTTGCACGACAGATTTTCTTAAAAAGGAATACGAACAGATTAATCCGAATGTAGTAGTTTTACCCAACTATATTGACCCATTTTACTTCCCAAAACCAATAAAGAACGAAACAGATATTATAAGAATAGGTATAACGGGGTCAGTTGGAGTTACTAATGACATAGAAGCATTAAAACCAATTATAGACCACTATCAGAACGATAAAAGGGTCAGGCTTGTCTTATTATCAATTCCGCCAAAAGGGGAAAACGACATTTATAAAGAATTATATTCTGAACAATACACTTATTGGAGTTCAGTTAATATAGAATGGCATCCTTTTGTAAAAGTAGATGAGTATTATAAGAAACTGAACGAATTGAAATTGGATATGGTTATTATTCCACGATTTGATAGTTATTTTAATCGCTGTAAGAGTAATTTAAAGTTCTTAGAGAACTCAATGTTAGAAATACCAACAATAGGACAGAGCTTTCCAACCAATGATAGTCCGTATGAACAAAACCCCGAAGACGCCAAGCATCTTTTACTTGCTAAAAATACAGAAGAGTTTATATCCCAAATTGAGAAGTTAATCGCAGACAAAGGATTGAGAGAGAAAATTGGCAAAGATGCTTACAATTATATTAAAGAGAATTACGATATTAGTAAAAAAGCCCATTTATGGGTAGAAGCATATAAATTAATTAAATAATTATGAACTATCCAAAAGAAATCAAACTACAAAACGAAGAACTTAAAACCTTAATTGAAGAAAAAGGAAAATTAGTTGAGGAAGGAAGGGCTAAGTCCAGAGATATAGAAAAATTAGAAGAAGAAATGGCGGAACTTGAAAAGCAACTTATAGAAGAAGAGAAGAAAGTTGATTTAAAAGAGTTTCATAAAAGAGAAAAAACCATTACCAAAAGAATGGAAAAATGTATCAAGGACATTGATGAGGTTAAAAAAGATATTTATGCCAAAATAAAAGCAGGAACACCTCAAGAAATGAGAGACAAATACGATACTATGAATAAACAGAAAGAGGAAAAAGAAATAGAAAGAAACAAAATCGCTTTATCGGCACAAAAATATAACGATAAGATTATCCCGTTAAGTAGGGAGCTAATGAAACCATTTTTAGAAGATGAGTTTGAGGATTACGATACAATACAAGTTAAAGACGGAGAAGTAGTCTGTTCTATTTTTAGCCATTTAGAAGATTTTAAAATAAACTTTAATAAAATAAAGAAAAACTAAAATGTCATTAAACGCATTACAATTAGTAACTTTAATAGACGATAATTGCGGAACTACATCAACATCTTATCCAACAGCCAAAAAAGTAGTAGATATTAACTTAGCTTTAGATAAGTTTATGTCTATTGCCTTACCCGCATCGGGTATTTGGCATTTAGATGATTCTAACCACACAGACTATCCAATACTTACCACAAATTTAGTTTCAGGACAAAGAGATTATTCTTTTACAGTTGACGAGAATGATAACCTCATTTTAGAGATTTATAGGGTAATGGTAGCCGACGAAGATGGAGTGTTTTACGATATAACACAAATTGACCAAAATCAATCTAATGCCCAAAGCCTTTCAATGGTTGATGGTCAAGACACAGAGGGAGCTATAACTAAATATAATAAAACAGCTAATGGTATATTTTTAGACGCAATACCAAATTATAGTAAGACAGGCGGATTAAAGGTATTTATTGATAGAGAGGCATCATATTTTACAGCATTGGATACATTTTATACCACAAAGAAACCTGGATTTGCTGGAATACTACACGAATATCTCGCTATAAGACCATCGTATTATTTTGCATTAAGAAAAGGGTTAAAGAATGCCACTGCATTAGGAAATGAATTGTTAAAATACGAGGGAGACGAAAGGTTAGGAATACCTGGAAGTATTGGGGAGTTTTATTCAAAAAGAAATAAAGACCAAAAAAATCAAATTATTCCTAAATATCGTTCTTCAAGATGACAGCAGATTTTACTAACCAATCAAAAAATTCGGCAACCATAGTTAATATAAGAAAATATGGGATTGCCCTTTGGGACGATGCAGTTGCGACTTGGGATGATGCAAGGTTTTTTTGGGACAATAAAGTTATTACTTTTACTAATCAAGCAAAACATACGGCAAATATAATTAATCAAACAAAACACTAATATGAGTTCAACTTTTCCAACGACCCTTCAAGACCTTGATGCGACTCGTGGAACAACAGGACAACCACTTTCAACTCCAGACCATATAACCCACCACACACTTGAAGATGATACCATTGAAGCACTACAAACAAAATTAGGTGTTGATTCTTCGGCAGTGGCAACTTCAATAGATTATAAACTTAAAAATGCATCCTCAATAAATCCTGGACACTTGCATACTATGTTGTCGGGTATTTCAGACGTAGCTATCACCTCTCCTGCAACTGGTAATGGATTGTTTTATAATGAAGTTACTGCTAAGTGGGAAAACTCTAATGTTAATGTGCCAGACGCCACAACGACTGTTGCTGGTGTAGTAGAAGAGGCTACAGATGCAGAATTAGCTGCAGGAACAGCTGCAGGAGGAGCTGCACGACTATTTGCTAATGGAGGCAGCTTTACCCAAACACCAACTGCAAGTAAAGTGCCAGTTGCACTTGCTACTGGATTATTAGCAGATGGCTGGCTTGGATTAACAACTGCTGGTGATTTGCTTTATTCAGACGGTTCTGTCCTTACAAGATTAGCTCTCGGAACTTCTGGTTATTTCTTAACCGCAGGGGCTTCAGCTCCCACTTGGACTCAATATGCCAACTTAGCCGAAGCAAATACTGTTTTTGGCAACACAGATATTACAGGAGCAGAGTTACAAGAACTATCTGGTGGTGCAGCAACTTCTTTGCATACTCACGCTGTTCTTGGTTGGAAAAATGGAACGATAACAAGAGATGTTTCGGCTGCCGATGGAGCAGTAACAACAGCACATGGATTGGGAAGAACGCCGATATTTGTAAGGATAACAGGATTGA
>Ga0180009_10004916_pt1 | contig 14536 bp, 12 predicted proteins | sample OS_PC_MetaG_FD_123537 | JGI IMG/M metagenome (GOLD analysis project Ga0180009, IMG submission 123537) | Groundwater microbial communities from the Aspo Hard Rock Laboratory (HRL) deep subsurface site, Sweden - OS_PC_MetaG | ecosystem: Environmental > Aquatic > Deep subsurface > Groundwater...
AAACGAAGGTAACGTAGGCCGAGTGGTTTTGGGGTTGTTTTCGAACGATATTGTGTCGGTTTTTGTAAAAAGCGCTTAGCGAAATGGAGCGTTAAGAAATTGAAACTGTCCGAGTCCCGAGCGCAGCGAGGTCGAGTTTTTCAATTTCAGCGAAATGAGCTTAGCGCTTATCAAAAATCGGCACACCCAGAGAGAAAATGACCCCAAAACCACGGCAGCCTTTTTATCGGTTATAATTCCGATTATTTATGATTAATTTCCTCTCTTTACGGGCAACTGCATGGTGAACGTCGACCCCTTGCCGATCTCGGAATCCACCTTCAATGTGCCTTCATGTTCCTGAACGATCTTCTGAGTAATAAGCAGACCCAGGCCGGTACCTCTTGAACCCTTGGTGCTGACAAAGCTGTTGAATACCTGATTCTTGACCACATCTTCCATGCCGCAACCATTGTCGGTTACCTGAAATACGAAATTCCCTTGACCCTCCCGCTTTGTGATGACTTTCACCACGTGATTTTTACCCTCGTTTTCATCCACCAGGCATGCATCGATTGCATTGGAAACCAGATTTAGCAAACCGCGATGAATCGCCTTGGGGTCCAGCAAAACTTCACCGATTTGCGGGTCAAAATCACGGATGACCTTTATTTCCTCCAAATGCGTATCCTTGGCCTTAGGCTCCATCACTCCGCAAACCTCTTCTGCAATGATATTCGGTGAGCATCTTTCAAACGCAGTAATATGTTCTTTGGAAAAACCGAGGAGGTCTGAGACGAGATTGGAGACCATTTCAATATTCTTTTTTACCATATTCCAGCCGGTGTTCATCTTCTGCATATCATCCTTCCGGAGGGCCTTGTTAACCACATAGATTCCGCCTTCAAGGCCGAACAGAATGCTTCGGATGCTGTGGGCCAAGCCGGCCACAGTTTGCCCGATAGCAGACAACCGCTCTGAAATAACAAGCTCCTTCTCCAGTCGCTTGCGCATGATGATGCCGGCCAGCGTATTCGCCACGGCAAACAGGAAGTCCCTTTCCCGCTTCGCAAATCGATGACCTTCTCGGACATATATATTGATGACACCAAGCGTTTCATTGCTGTAACAGATCGGCACGCAATAATGGCCGTGGGGGATAATTCCATCATATTGGATCTCATGACGCTCATCCAAACAATCTGCAAATTGTATCTTTCTTGTGGCTGCTGCTTGACCGCATAGGCATTTTCCAAAGTCAATTCGGGCGCAGGCTTTCTTGATCGACCCTGCAAGTCCGACTTCGGCTTTCATAACCAGTGCGTTGCTGTTATTCTCAACAAGGAAAATGCTGCCCTGTTTTTCAAAGGCAAGCCAGGGTATGGAAAAGATAAGCTCGAGGGAGCGCTTTAAAAGCTCATCGAGACTCATATCTTCCAACGAGTGCCGCAGCAGTGAGTTGATAACGGCCTGGGCGACCTCCTGGCTGGAGATGATGGAGTTCACCACATCTCCGATGGAGATGATCCCGACCAGTTTGCCTTCCTCCAATACCGGCATGTGCCGAATCCGTTTGTCCGTCATCAGTGCCATGCAACCCTCTATGGCATCGTTGAGACCGATGCAAATGAGCGCAGTGGACATAATCTCCCGGACCAGGGTATCTTTGGAGAACTTACCTTCGAGAATGATCTTGCGGGCATAGTCCCGCTCGGAGATGATCCCCACCAGTTTTTCATCATCGAGTACCACGAGCGCTCCAACCCCTTTGCCGGCCATCAGTTTTAAGGCTTCGTACACTGTTGCGCCCGCCGGGATGGAATGCACAAGGCGCCCTTTGGTTTCCAGCAAATCCTTTACCGTTACCATAATATGTTCCTCGCTTCTTTCAGCTTTTTATCATTGGGTCGACTCACTAATGATATTCCTCCACTTCTATTGTATGCTTAATATTCATAAGATTACTTTGCATCGAATCCTCAGCCGGGTCGGGTTCTACTCCAGAGGGATATCATGAAACGGCTTACCCAACCCCAGGGTTTTACCCATTACTTCCGAATGAAAATCCTTTTGATGGACGCTTCTAAAGGCCCCTGCCGGGAAATTCTTATGACAGGTGATGCATGCACCCACCTTTTCCATGCGGTCCCGAACGGCCTTTGGCAGCGGGCCGGAAAGCGGCCAGTGATGCCCGACGGTTTGGAGCTGCTCGTCTTTCCTGCTGACAACCTGGTCATAGCCCATGGGCAAATCCGGTATCGGGTTGATCTGAAGCCTGGCGAATTTGCTGACAAGTTCTCCTTCTGCTGTAGCCACATCCACATAAACCCCTTTCCCGTATGCTTTCAGATAACGTCCCTCGTGTGTGCCGTAGCCCAGGGCTTTGCTGCTGGCGTGGCATGAAACGCAGGTGCGGGCCTCACGCGTTCTGGTGTGGGGTGCTGCCGGCGCCATATCGATTCCCCTTTGACCGTTATCTCCTCCGTTTTCAAGGTTTGCGGGTGTCCGCCAAATCTTGTTCAGAACCAGCGCTTTCCCGTCCGGTCCGATGACGGTGGTAATCTGCTGGCAACCGGGGATGATTGGACTCACGCGGCCTTCCCCGTTGATCCCGAGCACCGGATCTTCCCATCGAAGATACCCACGGGACTCCGACGCCATGCCCGGCAATGTGACGGCGCCGCCGTCTCTTCTGGATTCTGCGGTGTGCCCGTCCGGAAACCGCCGGCTGCCTGAGGCAATCCAATCGGTCGATTTTTTATCTTTGGAGTAATCGACCTTTACATGACAGCCGTAGCATTGGGGCGCCCACGAGGAATGACATGCATAACACTCCAGCTTGTTCAGATGATTTCCGATATTCACCATGGCTGAACGAGCCCGATCCGGAGTCTTCCATGTGTTCTTTTTTCGAATGGCGTTCAGCGAAGGGACCTCGAAGTCCAGACCGCTGCCGGAGTGAACGATAACCTTATCCTCTCTCCGAACCACATTGCCGAAGGGATTGCCGCGGGTCGTCAACAGATAACCGTCTTCCACAGGGTACCGGGTATTATAGACCTTCTGGTTCATTAAGAGATCGGTGGTCACGCCGCGGGGTTCTTTCATATTCAACTCCCGCCCGAATTCATCCAACCAGCCCAGGGGCAGTTCCCAGGGATAATGAGTCGGCGTTCCGTGGCAGTCGGCACACTCGATTTCCACATTAGCCAGAGTCGTGCCCGTAATATTGCCGTTTCCGTGAACCGATGTGGTGGAGTGGCAGTCCTGGCAGAGCAGACCGCCCTTGGGGTTTCCTTCCCGGCTTTCGACCCGATGGTGAACATCATCTCTGATGTATAGATAGTTTTTGGTATGCAGTTTCGGCATCTTATCACCGGTCTCCGTATAGGGAGTACCATAGGGAAATTCCATTAAACCCTGGAAGGAGACGCCGATCCGTTTACCCCGATTGTGGCACGAAGCACAAGTTTCATGGGGAATACCCGAATAAACCTTTCCGTTCACAACCACTTTTGCTTCCCTTGATGCCTGAATCGAGTGGACCATTGGATGACCCGTTTTATCTTTCGGGATGCTCGTATCTGTTCCTTCATAAAATCCTTCATTGCTGTAAGGAATATGACAGGCGGCACACCCCATGCCCCTGAAGTCCCCTCTTTTATCCCTGCCCCGAACCCCCACATGGCATCGCTGGCATTCGGAACGGATGTAAGTGTAAACGGCCTGTTCCGGTTTCTCTTCCAGCGTTTCCAGATCCACGCTCGGCAACTGTTGAAGCCGAGACGGGTAATTGTGGGGGAATTGCTTCATCAGGTCTTGAACGTATTTCTTGTATTCTCTCGTACCGAAGATAGGTATGGGGCCGTCCGGATCATCGATGTCGTAATTGCCGAACCGTTTTTCATACCCGGTTCCCGCCGGACCCCATCCCCAGAGGGCTCCCTGGATCTTCCCGGCTTCCGTGTTCATGATGGACCGATGTTCGGCATACACCCATGCCATGTGACACTGCCCGCAGGTTTTGTCGTTAATCGACAAGGAAGCCGAATGCCGGTTGAAACTCTGAAATGGGCTTCCCTGTGGAGCTCCCTGATGTGCCAGGGCTGCATCTTTTTCTTCTTTCGGGTTTCCCCCGTGACAGACCACGCATCCATTGGGATCCCCCAGTAAGGAACCCTTTGTATAGATTTCAACAGCCATTCCGGAATTATGTGCCCGGATCGGTTCTATTCCTGAATGGCATCCGACCGTTGAAAGGCATCCCGCCCTAGGGACCGGATATCCGCTCGGATCCATTTCCGGTACCGGATATGTTCCGCTTTGTGCCGGTAGAGTGAAACACAACGGAAGAGTGAGAAGAACAAGGATAAAACCGAGTTTGGTTTTCATCGAAGAAAAATGCATGATTTTATAATCTTTCTGCAAAATTAGTCTCTGTTGAAGATTGCCGGCCTTCTTGTTTGCTGCCCGAAAATAGTATTATCCACTGATAAATCGAAAAACATATCTTGAGGCTATGATCAGCACAATTATTCCTAGAATTAATTTTATCCACTTCTCGGAGATGTACTTTTGCATCTTCGCTCCGAAGTACATGCCCAGGAGGCCTCCGATTCCAAACAGGATGCCGAGCATCCATTCAGGTGCGGCAATAGCACCGTTTACCGGGATGAGGCTATAAAAGGCAACACCGGCTGCAGAAGACGCAAATGTGCCGAGCAAAACCGCTCCGGCGATGGTGTAGACCGGAAGCTTGAAAAGGGTAATCAAAAACGGGGCGATGATGGACCCTCCGCCGATACCGTATACCCCGCCGATGATACCAACGGCAAAGGCAAGGCTCAGAAGGCCGCCGGTTGAAAAAGAGTGGGTGGCGCCTTTAAAATCAAACCGGATCTTTTTCAGTCCGATCGAAAAATTGTCCACACGGTCGGATAAACTGCAGGATTCCTCCCGGCTGCTGGTTTTCTTCGCTCTCGCATCTCTAATAAGCTTTAATGCCACGAACAAGAGAACAATTCCGACAAACAGTTTGAAATATCTCGGATCCGGCAATAAACTGATCCGGATATAGTAGCCGATCAGCACCCCGGGTATGATTCCGGCAACGATGGTAAGCGCAACCGGCCAGGCGAATCGACACTCCTTCATGTAGCGGTATACGCCGCCTGGAGTGCCTGTAACATTGAACAGAAAGTTGGTGGAAGTTACCGATGGACTGGTGAAACCCAATACACTCATCTGAAACGGAAGCAACAGAAAGGCCCCCGAGATTCCCGCCATGGAGGTGAAAAAGGAGATGGTGAAGGCAACCGCCGGCGGAATGAATACATACGTTTTTATGCCGGCTAACGGAAAGGTAATCTGTAGCAAATCCATATTGATATTCCCTTTTATCCAAAAGCCGAACGTTCCCAGCCCGTGTCGACAAAGGGTTCCAGCTTAAATTTTCTTATGATAAAATCGGCAAGCCCGTCGAAATCGTTTGCGGCGTACCTCGCAACACGCCAATCCAGCGTTGCATCACTGACTACGGCAAGAAGATTTCGATCGTTCCGGCAGGCAGGCGGCTTGCCGTTTTCCGGCCGAAAAACCTCGATCTTGGGCAGATCCGCCCGTTTGAACCCTTCCACCAGGACGATGTCCATTCCGTTCAAGAGGGGCACCAACTCCAAAGGGTGGTGATCACGATTCACATCCCTCACCATACCGATCTGAGACGGCGAAGATATGATTGTGGTTGAAGCGCCGGCCTGCTTGTGCCGCCAGCTGTCCTTGCCGGGGCGATCCATTTCGAAACCGTGGACATCATGCTTGATGGTACCCACTACCAGACCTCTCAGTTTGAGGGCGGCAATCAGACCTACTGTGACCGTTGTCTTGCCGGACCCTGAAAAACCGACGATGCACACTATAGGTGGAAAATTTTCAGCCTTATTCATATGAATCTCATTGTTAATTTAATGGTATAAGAATTTCCTTTTTGAGGACGCGGATGAACGCATATTTCTTAGAATAAGAAAAAAATGATAATATCTGCATGTATCTGCGCAAATCTGCGTCCTATTTAACTTTAACTCACAGCCCCTTACCGAACGGACAGTGCGGGTAGCTGCAATCGTCGCAGTCTTTGCAAAGCCCCCCGTGCCCCATAAAGGCAAGCTCCGCCTTGCCGATATGTTCGTCGGCCAAGATTCGGGGCAATACGAGATCGAGCACCGTGATCCGATGGTGAAGGCCGCAGGCCGGAACCCCCAATAACGGGACATCGTCGATATACGCCATCAGAAACATGGCGCCGGGAAGAGCCGCGGCCCCATAGTGCATTTCCGAAACCCCGGCCAGACGGATGCCTTGTCGGGTCACGTCGTCCGGATCCACACTCATTCCCCCGCTAAGGAGCAGGAGATCGCATCCCCGCTCCAAAAGAGACAAGATCTTATCTGCGATGATGCTTGCATCGTCCGGTGCAAACTCAAGCCCATTCACAATGGATCCCAGTGTTGTCACCTTTTCGGTCAGGACCGGGGCAAACTTATCTTCAATCAGATGATGATAGACTTCATTTCCTGTGATCACCAAACCGACTTTTGCCTGCCTCAGCGGGTCCACGGAAAATACCCCGCCGTTTTGATCGGCAATGGCGGCCGCTCGCTCGACAGGCGCCCGCTTCATCACCAGTGGAATGGCCCTGGTAGCTGCCACCAGTTCGCCTTTTCGGACCGGCGTGTGGCTGTGCAGGGAAGCACACATCACTTCTTCAACCATGTTGAAGGCGGCAAGGGCCGCGGTATTCACCCTGAGTAGGCCGTCCCTTGCCGCATGGAGCCCGATTTTTCCTTCCTTGGGATCGTTTTTCCAGGCAATCCCTTCTCCGGCAAGGGCTTTTGCTAGAATCGCCGCCGCCTCGTTTTCATGGATCTCGTCTTTTTCAAGATCGATGAGGTACAAGTGATTTTTTCCCAGTTTCTGAAGATGACAGAGATCTTCATTGCAGACCGTATGCCCTTTTCTAAAGGCCGGGCCTTTGAATTCACCGGGACGGATTTCAGTGATATCGTGGGACAGTTCGGTACCCACCGCATTTTCCAAGTCTATTTTTTTAAGCACTGTTAAACTCCTTCATCCGGTTGGTTGTTTGAATACAAACGCCTGTTGCCATTATTATCTTTCGGAGAGTTCATCTCAAACAATTATTCCTTTAATTGCTTTTCAGTTTTTCGGCTTTTATTCTTTTGCTGACCGCCGATGACTGAATGCGGATTATCAGTTTGCGGGGTCCAGTTCATATCCGGCCAGTTTACCTCACGCGCATCATTGAAATATGCGCCTTCGGAACAAGGCCGGCAGAGCGGGCCTCCCTTTTGAACCACCTCGCGATGATCCCGAACCACCTGACCGCACCGGCTGCATGTCACCTTCCTGCGGGTCGGTCCCGGCATGTCGAATTCATCGATCTCCACTTGAACCTGTTGAACCCTGAAAAGCACGCTGTCCGGCATCCGCTTGTATGCCTCCAGCTGCTGGGGATATTTCTCGCTGATTTCCGGAGCATAAAGCGACGCCAACTCTCGAGCATCTTCAGTGGAAATGATGCGAAAGGCGTTATCCGTTTCGAGGTTCACGAATGTGGCGGCCATGATGCCGTAATCCATATATTTCAAAGACCGCCGGCCCAACTTGACGCCCGTGACATGGGCAACGGCGTCTGCCGTGCACCGATCCATCTCCACATATACGATCAGTTTTTTTATCTGATCCCGGCAGGTCGGCTCATCCAAACCGATCAGTCTGCAGCCCAGCATGGCCATACGGACGCCAACCGCCTGCCCCGGGCAGAGATGTCCGTGTGCTTTTGCCGAGTTTTTTAATAGGGTGTCAAACGATTCCAATTCTGTATCCTTTATGAGTATGCGTTCATAGGTTCAGGGTTCACGGTTCATCCCATCAACCGATGGGCGTTTAAAAAAGCGTTCACCAACAAATATAGGCATCCGATGACAATTGCAAAACCGAATACGTGGTAAATGACCCGCAGAGAGAGTGTGGACTTTGCAACAAGAACATTCTGCAACGCCCCCTCATTCTCCATCCGCTCAACCCAATCCGGGCGTTCGTGACGGGCTTTTTCGAGATCGATACCTCCCTCGAACATCACCAGATCCATGGGAAAATTCTCCCGCCGCAGATGTCCGATAAAAAAGTGAATAAGAAACACATGGGCCATTGCCAGGGTCGCTTCGATGCGGTGAATCCACAGCAAAACATTCAAGGCCCAGCCGGGTATGAATCGGCTCGAAATTACAGGGTTATACAGGATCAGCCCTGTCCCACCCAGAAGACAGATCCCCCAGAACACCGCCCAGTAGTCGAATTTTTCCCAGTAGGCCCACCGGTCGAACCGCGGCGGCCCATTAAGTCCTAAAATCCAGCCCACATGCCGGATCGATTGCCCGATATCCTCCAGCCGTGGAATCAGGGAATCCGGTCCGTAGATACTGCCCGGCAATCCCCGCCAGTTTATTGTTGCCAGTATATAAATCAGGTGAATGATGAACGCGAACAGCATCAACAGTCCCACCCATTTATGGATGGTCAAAGTATTTGGATACCCTCCAAACAGATCAGTCAGCTGTTTTCCCCATCCGGTCCCCACATACATGCGAGCCAGACCGGTCGCCGACTGGATGACAAAGGTCAGCATTAATATGAGATGAAATCCCCTTTGAATGGGCGTAAACCGTCTAATCTGCTGCATTGTTCTTTTTCTTTCCGGGTAAATAACGCCTGATCTCCAATCGAAAAGTCGGAGGCAGGAACTCTCTTAACCCCCACGACAAGGTGTGAGGAATAAAAGCGGCAAATGTACCGACCGCCAGGACCACCATAAACCAGAATGCGTAAAAGAGCACCGGAAACGTTTTTTGAGTTGTTAAAGAAAGAGGGCTTGGTTCATGAATCCTATAGGTGGCAAAAGACGGGCTGGATCCTTTGTGGCATTTGGCGCAGACGAATGCATACTTCCGCCTTTTGTGCATTAGCGAATTGTAGTGACTGTTGCCTGCGATGGGTTCGTCTCCGTGGCACTGACGGCAGGTGATCTTGGCCCTTACGGCATGCAGGCTCCGGGCCTGCTGGGGATGGCAGCTGACGCACGTCCGGCGTTCATAAAACCGGAGGCCCACATGGGAATCGGCCAAATATTTTCGGAACCGGACCTTCTCGGCTGTCGGCGCCAGGGTAATCAGTTCTGCCCGAGGCCTGGGATCCCGGATATGAGGCTGGTAAAGCCTCGGTTTGGCCTCATATTGCTCATACCGGCCGGTGCTCTTTTCCCGCTCCCGGGACCGGTAGGTCTTGGAGGTCACTTCTTTTTGAGCCCAAACCGCCGGAATAAAGACGGCGGATAAGGCCAAGACAATGGCAACCGTCCATATCCGCGCCCCCCTCGTGAACCGGAGACGGGCAAACGGTTTATGCAGTATAACCTCGGTCACTTATAACCTCGAACGCTGTTGATGGACCCTGAGCAGAGTCTTTTTGGTGATACCGTCATAGACATTCTGCAATGTCGCCAGGTCGTCTTCTTTGTGCTTGTGACAGGTCTGGCATGAGTTGGGTACTTTCGGATTTTCCAGTGTGTCCTTCGGCAACAGCGCCACAAACGCATGGGAGTGGTTGTCTCCGGATTCCTCGCTCTTTGCGATTCGCGGCATATGACAGCCGATACAGTTAGCAAACGAGTGAATGGAATGGGCCATGTTCTGGTTAATCACTTGATGACACATCAGACACTGTTGAGACCCTGATCCCTTGGTTTGAAATTGCGTCGGGGGCACCCCCAGTTGATGGACATAGTGACAGGAGGTACAGGTGACCCCCTCGTTGGCATGGGTGGAGAGTTTCCAGCTCTGATACTGCTCATGGTGGCCCTTGCCGAAATTCTCCGCGTAGACCTCTTTAATATTCCCATCCCCGAATCTTGTGGATTTAAAATAAACCCCCAGGGCTCTGCCGGGCTGATATCCCACGGGCCATTCCACATTCTGCTTTTTGGTGGACTTACCGCTGCCATGGCAGGATCCGCAGATCTGGGTCCTGAATCCCGCCGGCAGATGAGACGGATTGATGATGGTTGCCCGTTTGTCGAATACTGCTGTTTCAGGCAACGCCACATGGTGGGAGCCCGGGCCGTGACAGGCTTCACAACCCACACTCGACTCGGAGAATGTGCCCTTGTCCAAATCGACCCCAGTGGCATGACACCCCACGCAATATTGATTCCAGGGTCTTTGGTCCCAGTCCTTCTCATGATAATTGACCCATTGTTCAGATTTCGCATTGTACTGAACCGAGGCCACATATAAGGTGCCGTCCTTTTCAATCAGAAACCCCTGTTTCCACTGCATACCGATGGTATATCTGATCTCTTCGGCTTCCGGTATATAAATATCGTCAATGGGCACCTGAAGATCTTTTTCCATTAGTTTCAGATCGGCTCGAATGACTTCTTTGTCGATTTCAGCAATCAGTGCATCCCGGTTCTGAGTCACATCCATAATCGTGCGGCTGTGAAGCGTATTCTTCCAGGAATCGTAATGTTCCAAGTGGCAAAACTTGCACTCATCGGAGCCGACATAGGTCTTTGGCTTGGATAACATTTCCTGGATGTTGATTTTGGTTTCATCTGAGGCGCAGCCGGCAAGTCCGATAGCCAACAGCAGAAACAAAATAAGTTTTGCAAACCCACGCGTCTTCATGTTAATCACCTATATTCATGAGTCAAAAAAATAGCTAGTGCAACTGTATGAAACGACCGTAAACAATACCGTTTATTAGAATATAGAGACCAAAGCCCAGGGCGGAATATCCGAAAACGAAATAAAGCGCTCTGTACCAGAGAGCCGGACGCTCGGCTTTCATCATTTCCAATTTCCCTTCTTGTTTTAGCCGTTCCACCCATAACGGTTTCTCCTGCATCGCCTCCTCCAGGTGAACGCTTCCTGAGAACATGGCCTCATTCATGGGAAAACTGAGGGGACGTATATGCCCGATAAAAAAATGAACAATGAATATGAAAGAAGCCGCTAAAATTGCTTCGGCTCGATGCAGAAGGGCGGCGATATTCAATGTCCAGCCGGGCAATACCTGCGTGGTGAGCAGTGGGAATTTCAGCATCACTCCGGTCACCGCCAAAAGAGGGAGGCCCCAGAAGACCGCCCAGTAATCAAACTTTTCCCAGTAGGCCCAACGGTCCAGTTTAGGAGGCGAGCCCATACCCATGGTCCAAAGAATTCGCTGAAATAAGTGTTGCGCATCCTGGGGACCGGGAACCAGAGAGTCCGGCCCCATGACGCTGTTTACCAGATCTCTCCGCTTTATTCTTTTTATCAGGTAAACGATGTGCACGGTGAAACCGGTCATCATCAAAATACCCACCCAGAAGTGGATCACGATGGCGGCTTCATACCCGCCGAATATCTTGCAAAGCGATCTCCCAAAGTCCGTGGTGATAAACAATCGACCGAAGCCGGTTCCGGATTGAATAAGAAATGTCAACATCAGAAAAAGGTGAGACAGGCGCTGGGTTCTATTGAATCGTTTAAGCAGCATCGTCGACCTCATTTTCCGGGACCTTCTTTTTCTCAAACAACTTCCGGATGCCTCCCATAATGCGGTGGGATACAGAATTAGCTAGTTTCCCGACCGAACTTTCCGGTGCTTTCGTTTTATCCAACAACTCCCGGAAGCCCACCATAAAACTATGGGGAACAAAGAAAGCTAAGGTGCCAAGCAAAAGCACAAGCATACCCCAGCTTGTATAAAACAGGAGGGGAAAGCTCTCTCGGGTTGAAAGCGCTGTCGATGGCGGTTCATGGACATAAAAACCGGAAAATGAGGCGGTAGCTCCTTCATGGCACTTGGAACAAACATAGGCATGTCTCCTAATGGTGTTCATGGCCGAGTAATAATGGTTGATAGCCGCTATGGGTTCCGGGCCGTGGCATTGACGGCATGTGATGCCGGCTCGCATGGAGTGGAGATTCCGCGCTTGTCCAGGGTGGCACTCGATGCAGGTGGTTCGATAATAGAATTTGAGTCCCCGGTGGGAGTCCGGCAGGTGGGTGCGAATACGCACCGCGGCAGCCGAAGCGCCGATAGAGAAACGGTCCCGCCGGATCCCGGGTGTCTCCAGGATAGCCCGGGCACGACGGGGACTGACTTCATAGCCTTCATAGTACCCGGTTGCCACCCGCTCGCGATACCGGTAGATTTTCGAAGTGACCTCTTCCTGTGCCCACGACGGTACGGAAGGGATAGTCAAAAATACGGCTGCCCCGATCAGGAATCCGAACGCTCCCCAATGATAAGCCAAACGAATTACAGCCATAGCCCCTTTCATGCCCATTCTCCCATCACTTTTTTAATGTCTCCGCTCGGCGATGAACTGAAAAAGGCAACGGCATATCTTTCTTTATCGACGCTTCTAAAAAGCCGGCCAGATCCTCGAGGGGTGTGTCTTTGTGATGATGGCAGCTGCTGCAGGCATTCGGCATTTTGTCGACACTCCCTGCCTTTAAACTTTCCTGTGGAGACATGAGCTTGAAAGTATGGCGCAGCGCAGGTCCGGATTCGGTGCTCATTTCTATTCGGGGCATATGACAGCCGATACAGTTGGAAAAGGAATGGATGGAATGAGCGTATTTATTGGTATTCCCGGTATGGCAGCTCAGACACTGCCCGGAGCCGGCCCCCACTGTCTGGAATTGTGTCGGCGGCAGGCCCAGTTGATGAACATAATGACACGAGGTGCAAGATACGCCTTTTTGAGCATGTATGGACTGCTGCCAGTCATTGTACTCCTGATGATGGCGGTCGAGGGAGACATTGGTGTAATCCGTCTGCGTTTCCTGATCTACCGGGCTGATAAACTTTTGATAGGAACCCAGGGCACGTCCCGGCTTATATCCTACCGGCCAATCGGCGTCTTTGTTTTTGATCGATTCACCACGGCCGTGGCAGGCGCCGCAGATTTGGGTTCTGATACCCGCCGGTAATTTGGATGGATTGACGACGGTCTGCCGTTTGTCAAAGACAGCGGTTTTGGGCAAAACAACGTGGCGGGAGGCAGGGCCGTGGCAAGATTCGCAGCCGACCCCCGGTTCAGAGAAAGTACCCTTCTCCAAATCGGTGCCGGTTGCGTGACAACCGCCGCATTTTTCTATCCAGGGGCGTTTGTCCCAGTCTGCCTCGCGGTAATTGGACCAATCATGGCTCCAGGCATCGTACTCAACGGGAGCGATATAGAGCTTGCCGTTTTTTTCAACCACAAATCGCTGTTTCCATTGAATGCCCTGGGTGTATTTTATCTCCTCGACTTTGGGGATGTAAATTTTATCGATCGGCACCTTCAGCTCTTTTTTCCGCTTTTTCAGATCAGCCCGGATGGCGTCGGGATCTATTCCCGTGATCAGGGCGTCTTGATTCTGGGTCACATCCTGAAGCGTACGGCTGTGAAGCGTCATTTTCCAGGAGTCATAGTGCTCCAGGTGGCAGACTTTGCACTGCTCGGAGCCGACATAGGTCTTTGGTCCGGTTACTAACTTTTCCATCTCAGCTTTATCGGAGCTGCAGCCCACCAGTAAGACTGCGATCCATATCGTCAAAGCAAGATCGATCCACCCACTCTTTTTCATTTTTCCTCCTGTGCGCGCAGTTGAAATAGATCCGTCGGTATTCTTCTATTACAGGGCATGATAAGATTCCCCCTCCTTCAATGGAAGGAACTTTACACCCAGTGTGTATGTGAGTAATATTGCCCCGATGATCCCGCTGATCAAAAGCACTTCCATAAAGGTCGGCACATAGGAAGACAGAGGATGTTGTTTTTTGATAAGTGGATATACCTGGGAAGCGACGACAAAGTCATATCTCTTCACAAAGTAGCCGGCCAACACCATGACAGAGGCAATCAAAATACCGGCAATCTTCTTTCGTCTGGCGGCATAAAGCAGGATGAGTATGGGAAGGACGAGCCCGATGCCGATCTCAAACATCCAGAACGCCCGGCTAAAGGGTCCGTTTAAAAACAGCATGATCGTCTTGGCTTTTACCGGCTCAAATAGCCCGTGCCCCATCTTGTAAGCGGTAAAGAGAAGCCCAACGCTCAAAAGCAGCGCCAGTATTTCGGCCATTTCATAGAACAGATCCTTTAATTTTGACGGGATCTCTTCCCCTTTAACCTTGTATGTAATGATCCCTGCGGCCAGGATCCAGGATAACCCGCAAAAAGAAGCTCCGAGGAGAAAATCGATCGGGATGAGGGCGCCATACCAGAACGGCCGCGCCTCTACGTGGGCGAATAAAGAACCTTCAACCGTATAGCCTAAAAGGGCGAATATGAGGGCCAGAGCACAGACAATGCGGGCCCATCTCAATTCAGCGCCGTCGGAATCCAGTGACAGACCCATTTTCTCCAGCGGAAGCAGCGCGTTGATCTTGGTCTCCAATTTCTGAATGGGGAATTTCTGATAGAGATAAGGTCTCAACCCCT
>Ga0180009_10004917_pt1 | contig 14535 bp, 8 predicted proteins | sample OS_PC_MetaG_FD_123537 | JGI IMG/M metagenome (GOLD analysis project Ga0180009, IMG submission 123537) | Groundwater microbial communities from the Aspo Hard Rock Laboratory (HRL) deep subsurface site, Sweden - OS_PC_MetaG | ecosystem: Environmental > Aquatic > Deep subsurface > Groundwater...
TGAACGTAAGCATGTCACAGTGATGTTCTGCGACATGGAAGGGTTTACACGTCTGACTGAAAGACTCGGCCCGGAGGAAGCTTACTCAATTATGGACCAGGTCTACGAGATCCTCATCCACAAGGTCCATGACTACGAAGGAACGGTAAACGAGATGACGGGGGACGGAGTCATGGCCTTGTTCGGTGCTCCTATTGCATTAGAAGATGCCCCCCAGAGGGCGCTGCGATCTGCCATGTCCATTCACCGGGAATTGATAAGGTTCAACGAAAAGGTCAAACATGAAAAAGGGGGCCTCCCCCCCATCCAGATGCGTATCGGAATTCATACGGGCCTTGTAATAGTCGGCACACTGGGGAATGATCTCCGGGTGGAATTTAAGGCGGTAGGGGATACGGTGAACCTAGCTGCCCGGATGGAACAGTTGGCGGAACCCGGCACTACCTATGTGACTGGGGATACCTTTAAGCTCACGGAGGGGTACTTCCGGTTTGAGGCTTTAGGCGACAAAGAAATCAAGGGGAAGGAGAAACCCCTTCGTGTTTACCGGGTCATTGCACCCAGCAGGAGGAGAACACGCTTTGATGTCAGTGCAGAAAGGGGATTGACCCCCTTTGTTGGGAGACAGCGGGAGCTTGAACTTGTTCTCGACGGTTATGAACGCTCCAAGGAGGGAAGAGGCCAGGCCATCTCCATCATCTCCGAAGCAGGGATCGGAAAATCAAGGCTCCTCTATGAATTCCGAAAAGCCGTAACGAATGAGGATATCACTTTCCTGGAGGGAAGATGCCTTTCCTACAGCAGGAATGTTGCCTATCATCCCGTGGCAGACCTCCTGAAGGCCAACTTTGACATCCAGGATACCGATACGGATCAGGAGATCAGGGAAAAGGTTGCCAAGAATCTCCAGTTTATAAAGGTCGATGAAGCCACAGTATTACCTTATCTATTAGAACTCCTTTCCGTGAAAGAGAGCGGTGTCGACAAGATCCCCCTGAGTCCGGAAGCCAGGAAAGAGATAACCATTGAGGCCTTAAAGAAGATTGTCCTCAGGGGCTCGGAAATCAGGCCTCTTATCATGGCCATAGAAGACCTTCACTGGATGGACAGGAGTTCTGAAGATGTCATGAAGGAACTCCTGGAGAGTATAGCGGGAGCAAGGGTATTTTTGATCTTCACTTACCGGCCGGAGTTTGTTCATACATGGGGTATCAGATCCTACCATAGCCAGGTGACTTTAAATCGTCTATCCAACCGTGAAACGTTGACCATGGCAGCCCACATCCTTGCCGTTCCATATATTGATAGGGGCCTGGAAGACCTGGTCCTGCAAAAGACGGAAGGTATTCCGTTTTTTATCGAAGAGTTTATCAAATCCCTCAAAGACCTTGGGATCATCGAAAGGCGGGATAAGACATACCAGCTATCCAGGGACATCGAGAAATTCTCCATCCCTTCTACAATCCAGAATGTCATCATGGCCCGGGTGGATGCTTTGACGGAAGGAGCAAAAGAGGTTATCCGCACCGGTTCTGTGATCGAAAGAGAGTTCAACTACGATCTGATCAAGAGCGTAACCGGACTGCCTGAACAGGAACTCCTTTCCCATCTATCTGCAATCAAGGACTCGGAACTGCTCTATGAAAGAGGAATCTATCCTGACTCAACCTACATCTTCAAACATGCCCTTACCAGGGAGGTAGTCTATGATTCCATCCTGATCAAAAAGAAAAAGCAGCTCCACGAAAAGATCGCCGGTATTATGGAAGAAATCTACAAGGAAGATATCTGCTACCATTATGGTGTTCTGACCGGTCACTGTATTGCCGGTGAGAAATACGAGAAGGCGGCGGAGTATGCCAGGCTCGAAGCAAGAAGATACCAGAAGGCGGGCTTGTTCAAGGATGCCGTTGAGTATGCGAAGAAGAGCGTGAACTGCCGGGAAAAGCTGTCCCAGACGGAAGCGAACCAGAAAAAACGCATTGATGCCCGGACAACACTTGCAAATTATTTTTTATCGATGAATTTCCATTCCCATGCAAGAGAAGCCGTAGAACCGATCCTTGATTTGGCCTTGGCGTTAAATTATCGAAAAAGGCTTCCTGCAATATACTTATCAATTGGGCTCCATTATCTATGGGTTGAAGAGAACAGCCATAAAGGACTTGAATTTATTGACAAGGCAATGAAAATTGCCGAGGAAGTTGGAGACTATCTTTCATTGTGGATTGCACTCCAACAATCAGGTATTTTCCTCCCCCTTATTTCGGAATTTAATGATGCCCACAAGCGTCATCAACAATGTCTTGATTTTAGTCTGCTGGCAAAGAATCCAATAGGGACAGCATATTCAAAAGGCTCTACTTCTTATTGCTATCAAGTTGAGGGTAAGATGAATCTTGCTCATGAATTTGCCCATGAAACATTGACGCTGGCCCAAGAAACAGGTGATGCCTTTCTCAATGGGATGGCTTACTCCGTTTATGGCGGCGCTTGTTATCAAAAAGGATTATTTGATGAGGCGAAAACCCATCTTTTAGAATGGGTTTCTTCCTATGAAAAATTAGCACCTGTCGGCTGGATTGCATGGGCTTACGGATCTTTGGGGTCTATTTATATTGATTTGGACGAATATGATGATGCGGTAAATTGTTTTAAAAAGACAATCAATATCATGGAAAATGTCAGATTTATGCCTTCCCTTATTAAATTTTTTCAATCATGCCTGATGAAAGCTAAAGTTTTAAGGCACGATCAGGATATCGTGTTAAGTGAATTATTTGCATGTTATCAAGACTATAAAGTAAAGTGGGGTAAAGGCTGGACAGCCAGAAATATAGGAGAAATCCTGCTAAATATAGATACTGATCACCTCCCGGATGCAGCGGTCTGGTTTCAAAAGGCCATCGAAGCAGACAGTAGAAACGGATTTAGGTGGCAGTTGGCACAGGATCATGCCTGTTATGCCGAATGGTTCAAGAAAAAGGGAGATATTAAAGGAGGCAAGGAACAACTGTCTGATGCCATCGACATCTTAAAGGAATGCGGTGCTGATGGATGGGTGGAGAAATATGAAAAAGAAATAGCCTCTCTCTCCTGAATAAATTTGTCAATACCAGCCATTTTTTGAGGGGACATTACCATGAAGTGCCCTGAATGCCGGACTGAGCTCCCTGACGGAGCCAATTTCTGTCCTAAATGCGGACAGGAGTTGGGCGTAGAAGAGCACCCTTCAAAGTCCGGTCGCATCCCTGGTGCCGAGCGAAAACGTGTAACCGCCCTTTTCCTGGACCTGTCCGGCTATACTTCCATGACAGAGAAACTCGACCCGGAGGAAGTCAAGGAGATCACGGGCAGCATCTTTGACGGGATAAGGAGGGTGATCGCTAAATACGAGGGCTTTATCGAGCGCTTTGCCGGTGACGGGGTTCTGGCTCTCTTCGGTGTCCCTAAAGCCCATGAGGATGACCCGGTCCGTGCGATTCTGGCTGCAAAAGAGATTCACGGATTCGTAGACTCCTTGAGCCCCCGCTATGAGCCAAAGCTTGGCCGGGCGCTTTCCATGCATAGCGGCATAAACACCGGTCTTGCCGTGACAGCTGATGTCAACCTTGAAAAGGGAACCCACGGTGTCACCGGCGATGCGATCAATGTGGCGGCAAGGTTGAGCGATATGGCCACTGCCGGAGAGATCCTTGTCGGACCGGAAACACGCAGGGCATCTAAACGCCGTTTCAATTTCGAGAAATTGGAACCCGCCAAATTCAAAGGTAAAGCCGAACCCATCCCGGTCTATAAGCTGATATCCGCCAAAACCCATGACTCTCTATCCGGAGAGGGCCGGCAGATCTTCTCCGAGATGGTGGGCAGAGACCGGGAGCTGTCCCGGCTGGAGCTTCAGGTTCTAAAGGCCATTAACGGCGATGGCTCAGTGGTTAACGTGGTGGGAGAGGCTGGCATCGGCAAGTCCCGATTTATCGCTGAGCTGAAGAGGCGGGATGTGATGAAGCGAACCACGCTCCTCGAAGGCCGGGCCATCTCCATAGGAAAGAATCTGAGCTTTCATCCCATCATTGATCTTTTCAAGCAATGGGCAAAGATAGCTGAAGATGACCCTGAAGCCAAGGCCTTCGACAAACTGGAAAACACCATCCAGGCGGTCCATCCCCGGGAAACAGACGAGATCCTGCCCTTTGTCGCCATCCTGATGGGGATGAAACTCACGGGAAGACATGCGGACAGGGTCAGGGGGATACAAGGCGAGGCACTTGAGAAGCTTATCGTAAAAAACATGCGCGAGCTTGTGATCAAGGGGAGTGAATTGCGGCCCACGGTGGTTATCATGGAAGATCTCCACTGGGCCGACACGAGTTCCATTGAGCTTTTAGAGGTGCTTTATCGACTCTCTGAAAAGCACCGGTTGATTTTCATCAATGTTTTCAGACCGGGTTATCTGGAGGACAGGGAGGCTAAGATCGCATCCATCGGCCAAAGGCTTCCCGTGTACTACGTGGAAATAGAGATTCTGCCTTTAGAAAAAAATGACAGCCAGCTGTTGATCCAAAATATGTTAAAGATAAAGGGGCTGCCCTACTCAGTCATGGACCGGATTGTGGATCGGGCCGGCGGCAATCCTTATTTCATCGAGGAGGTGGTGCGCTCGCTCATCGACGAGGGTGCCGTCGTGCGAAAAGAAGGTGGCTTCGAGGCAACGGACCTGATCCGCAACGTGGTGATTCCGCCCGGTATCAACGACGTCCTGATAGCAAGGATCGACCGCCTGGAGGAAGGAACAAGAGAACTGGTCAAGGTGGCATCTGTCATCGGGCGAAACTTTTTCGATCGGATCATCAAGGATGTTGCCGGCTCCATCACGGATGTGGACAGCAGGCTGCTATATCTAAAGGATATCCAGCTGATCAGGGATCGCATGCGAATGCAGGAGGTCGAATATCTATTCAAACACGCCCTTGCCCAAGAGGCCGCTTACGAATCCACGCTGCTGCAGCAGCGCAAAGCGCTGCATCGCAAGGTGGCCCAGTCCATCGAGAAGGTCTTTCAGGAGCGGCTGCAGGAATTCTACGGCATGCTGGCCTACCATTACAGCAAGGGAGAGGATCTCGAAAAAGCGGAAGAATACATGATCAAGGCAGGTAAAGAAGCCCTACGCGCGTCTGCCTCGAGTGAAGCCTTGAGCTACTTCCAGGAAGCGTTACGGCTCTACGTGGATCGATACGGAGAACGGGCAGATCCGGCGAAGCTCACCGCGTTTAAAAAAAATCTGATCACAGCCCACTATAACCGGGGACACCATTCGGAAGTAGTATCCTACATCGACGAAATCCTGGAAAGTAAGGGCTACCGGTCTCCCCGGAGCAAAGCAGCGCTGGCTTTAAGAGCGATCTTTGATTTTATCGCCATAGCAGCTTTTTTCTATGTGCCCATGCATAGAAAGCCCCGGATCCCGGATTCAGAAGAGTTGGAAGACCTTAACTTGCGTCTCAGAAGGTGCCAATCCCTCCTTTTGGTGGACAACAGCAGATTTTTTGTAGAAACCGTATCACTTATAAAAATAGTGTTAACCCTGGATCCTCGAAAGCTCCCTGAGGGTGTAAAATGGGCCGCATCTTCGGCCGCTATTTTATACGTAACGGGACTGTATGCCCTATCCGAAAAGGCTTTGCAGCGAGCGGAAGCAATTGCTGTCGCCAAGAACCAAACTGAATCGATTTATATCGCTTTTCACCGCTCATCTCACGCCTTGTTTTCCGGCTTATGGAATTTAGCGCCCGCCTTCGATCCCGCCATGCCGGATTCTGCACTCAGGGCTGGAGAGTTTTACGAGGCCACTTTGTACCTCAGTATGCAAGGCCAAATGAAAGCGGAACAGGGGTTGTTCGAAGATGCCGATCTGTCGGCGGAAAAACAGCGCTGGATCGCTGAAAGCTATGACTATAATGGGGCAAGGGTGTCATATCGTTATGTGAAGGCATTTACCGCTATCAGGAAGGGAGACCTTCACGATGCGCTTGTTCAGGCGGAGGAAGGCTTTTTGTTGACGGATCGGGCTGCGTTGAATGCCACTAAACTCGCTTTTCTGGGATTCAACGCCATGGCCGAAGTGCTCCACGGTCACCCGGAAACGGCGATGTCAACCGTGAGGGAGGGAGAGGTTTTGCTCACGGCACAGCGGACGGTGGTGCCTACCTATCTTATACCGTTTGTTGTCGGCCGGCTGTTGGTGCACCTTCAGCTTTTGAGAGATGCGCTGCAAAGCGGGAACGCACCGGAAATCAAGCAGCGCAAAAAGCCGGCTTACCGCCTTGCAAAGCAGGCCGTGCGCGCGTCCAGAAAATTTGCACCGTTCAGGACTTGGATCCTCAGGCTGATGGGCGACTACCATTGGCTAATTGGCAAACAAGGCAAAGCCCTTAAATGGTGGAAAAAATCGATTGTAAAAGGCCAAAGTCTCGGAGCGCGGGTGGACCTTTCACGGACCTATTTCGAAGTTGGAAAACACCTCCTGGAACCGCAAAGCAAAACAAAGCACCTGAACGGAATAGACGGCAAAGGTTACCTGGAGAAGGCAAGAATACTTTTCATAGAGATGGATCTACAGCGGGATCTTGATGAACTGGATAGATTCCTTACATAAACATAAGGAGCCTATTTTAATAGACTTATATTCCGGCCTCAGACCTCTTCGCTTAATAACCAAAAAATCTTATGATATGATTTCCCCATCATCAATTTACATCATCACCTAAAAGTGATGATGCCTGTATCAATCCCCGCTTACATATGAACTTTTTCAACGATTTGTTTAGACAATCGAAATTTTATTACACAAACACAGAGTGGTACCTGGGAGACTCGGCTTTCGGATATCTCTCCACACCCGCAAGATATCAACCGACCTCAAAATCCTGGATATGTCTGATTGACCGGTAATTATAATAATTCAAACCATAAACCATATCATTGCCGTTGGATCGATTTTACTGCACTTTTTTGTTGTAAACCAATTTTTTCCCAAGATGACAAGATTTCATTCTTGTCCTTTCTCCCATGTGAAGATATGTTACATATAAAATCAGATATTTAAATAGTATGAAACCATCCAGCCTGAAAGAAATCGAAACATTATTGCGACAGCGGCGTGATGAACTGTTGCGGGACTGTTGATCTGGTAACCAAGGCGGCGCTCAAGCCGCATATCGGTCGACGTATTCTGAGAGAAGTGGCGATGCTATGAAGCGCGACTATCGCGATTATCTTCAAGATATTCTTACAGCAGTATTTCGGAGTAGATTTGAGTATCGTTTGGACGGTCATCAAGGCTGAATTGCCGCCCCTTTACTCGAAAATCGAACGTCTAATAACATCAGCAGCGTTCGAATCCTACAGCAAGCGTGATTAACAGCCGTCTTCTTCCTTCGAACGACCCCAAAATTCTAAAATTCGCCTAAAAAATCAATACTCTATGGGAACTGATATTTTCTGATATCCATTCATTCCCTACAGATATCAGCCGACTTAAGAACCCGAAATAAGTCTGACGTACGTTAAGCCCCTCCAAAAGGTTTTGTCATCAAAACTTGGATGTTTACTCATAGCGCAACGCCTCGATGGGATCCAGCCGGGCGGCTTTACGGGCCGGATAAAATCCGAAAAATACTCCCACTGCTGCGGCGAAGGTGGAAGAAAGCAGCAGGGCCGAAGGCGCAATCAGGGTGGGCCATTTTAAAAACTGGGCAATCAGTTGAGACGCTAGAATTCCTAAAAAAATACCGATAATTCCGCCGATCAGACTCAATACCAGCGCTTCCGTTAAAAACTGATAGAGAATATCGCGCTGCTGGGCGCCCACGGCCATGCGGATGCCGATTTCGCGGGTTCGTTCCGTAACGGAAACCAGCATGATATTCATGATGCCGATGCCGCCCACCAGGAGGGAAATAGAGGCAATCGCTCCCAGCAGGATCGTCATGACGTTGGCGGACGCTTCGGCGGTGGACATGGCTTCAGTTAAATTACGAATTGAAAAATCGTTTTCCTGGCCGGGGCGTATTCGGTGTCGCTGCTGCAAAAGACGGCTGATTTCCTCTTCCGCCCGATTCATGACGTCCGGGCCGGTGGCCTGAACCATAATGGCACGCACCATGCCGGGAAAGCGGGAGCCAAAAAGGAACCGCTGGCCGGTTGTCAGGGGTACATAGACGACATCATCCTGATCCTGCCCCCATGTGGTTTGGCCCTTTAAAGAAAGAACCCCGATGACGGTAAAGGGGAATTTATTGATTCTGACAATTTGTCCGGCGGGATCCATCTCGCCGAAAAGGCTGTTTGCCACGGTTTGTCCCAGGAGGCAAACCTTGGCGGCCGCAGACAGTTCAGCCTGATTGAAAGGCCTGCCGGAGACAACCGGCCAATCGCGGATCAGGAGGGCCTCCGGCGTGGTGGCAGTCGTATTGGTGGCCCAGTTCTGGTTTTCGTATACGACTTGAGTCGTTCCGTTTAATGCGGGGGCGACATGCTTGACGACCGATATTTCTTCGGCAATGGCTTTGGCATCTTCCACGGTAAGTGTGGGGGCCGATCCCATGCTTCGCCGCACGCCCCCACTGGTTGTGCTTCCGGAAAGTACGATCAGCAGATTGGAACCCATGGAGGCAATCTGTTCCTGAATGCGGGCCTTGGCGCCGGAACCGATGGCAACCATCGTAATTACGGCGCCCACGCCGATGATGATCCCCAGCATGGTCAGGCCGGAACGCAGCTTGTTGCGGCTGATGGCTTTCAAAGCAATGCGAAACGTCAAAAGTAAATTCATGCGATCTCCTCATTTTTCAATACCGGCAATTGGGCCAGGCCCACTGAAGCCTGCCGGGGCTGGACCTGTTTATCCGCTATCACTTTTCCGTCCCGGAACTGAATATGGCGGCCGGCATAAGCGGCGATATCCGGTTCGTGGGTTACTATCAGGATCGTGATCCGGGAATCCTGATTCAGATTTTGAAAAATTTCCATGATCTCCAGACTGGTGCGTGTATCGAGGTTGCCGGTGGGTTCATCGGCCAGGATCAGGGCTGGGTTGTTCACCAGCGCGCGGGCGATGGCGACGCGCTGCTGCTGGCCGCCTGAAAGCTGGCTGGGAATATGGTGTTCCCTACCCTCCAACCCCAGCATTCGCAAAGCTTCCTGGGCACGGCGGCGCCGGTCTTTAGCTGTGGTGCCGTTGTAATACAGGGGCAATTCAACGTTTTCCAGCGCCGAGGTTCGGCTCAGCAGGTTGAAATTCTGAAAGACAAACCCGATTTTTTTGTTTCGAATTTGCGCCAGCTGATCTTTACCCAACGATGACACATCATTTTGGTCCAGCAGAAACCGTCCCCGGGTCGGTCGGTCCAGGCAGCCGAGGATATTCATCAGGGTCGACTTGCCGGATCCGGAAGCGCCCATGATCGCAACAAATTCTCCCCTTTGGATACTTAAACTAACGCCTCTCAGGGCGTGAACCTGAGTTTCACCCAGTTGATAAATTTTAATAAGATTTTCGACACTGATGAGTTCAGGCATATCAAACCTTTTTTCAACTTACCGGCGCCTGCCGAGCCCCGGCAACCCGGGCGATGGTGAATTTTTTGTATTGTTCGTATTGCTCCCGACGGCTGCGACGATGATTTCCTGGCCTTCCTTGAGATCGCCGGACAGCACTTCGGTAAAAACGCCGTCGGAAATTCCTGTGGTGATTTCGATTGCCACCGGTTGTTGCTGGGGAATGGGCACCCAGACTTTATAGATCGGGACGGGGGCCTGGCGCTCTTCGGCCCGCCGGGCCGTTTGATCATATTTCTTCTGCTGCTCTTCAGTGAGCAGCGCCCGGATCTGGGACCGACTTTCCTGTCGGATTTTTCTAATTTTTTCCTGATCCCCGCCGGCCGCTTCGATTTGTGTGCGCGTTTCCTTGAAAATCCGGGAAACTGCTTCCCGCTGGTCGGGGGTCAGGTTCAGCTCCGTCAGCAGCCTTTCAGGGTTGCGCGTTGCCGGCGATGTTGTTCTTGGTGAAGGGGTGACCGCACTGTTTTTTTGAACCGTTACGTTCTCCCGTTTTGCAAATTCGGGGCGAAACCGAAGGGCGGCATTCGGGATTTTTAAAATTTCATCGCGCTGGGCCACCAGGATGGAAGCATTTGCCGTCATTCCGGGTCTGAGTTTCATCTCCGGATTTTTTACGCGGATCACCACAATGTAAGAAACAACGTTTTGAACCGTAATGGGAGCGTTCCGGATTTCCGTGATCCTGCCCCTGAAAATATTTTGGGGATAGGCATCCACGCTAAAGGTGGTTTCCTGCCCTTCGGATATCCGGCCGATGTCCGCTTCGCTGACATTCGCTTCCACCTGCATGTCGGTAAGATCCTGGGCGATGGTAAAGAGGGTGGGCGCCTGCAGGCTGGCGGCTACGGTTTGGCCTACATCCACATTGCGGGAAATGACGGTGCCATTCACCGGTGCGGTGATTCGGGTATGGTTTAGATTGAGTTGGGTGATCTCCAGTTCGGCTTCGACCTGTTTAAGGGCGGCGCGGGCGGAGGCCAGGCCGGCCTTGGACGATTCGATCTGGGATTCCGCTGCACCTTGCTGGGCCTGGGCGGCCTGCAGCTGTGCGAGGGCCGAATCATGAGCGGTCTGGGCCGCGTCCTTATCGCTGGCCGCGATGAGGTTTTTGCTGAAAAGTTCCATGTTGCGATCTAAATTCCGGCGGGTATCCGCAACAGCCACCTTTGCTTTAACCACATTGGCTTTGCTGACGTCCAGATTGGCGCGGGCGGTGCCGATATCGGCTTCGGCGTTTAGAATGGAAGCGCTGGCGTTTTGGACTTTGGCGGCGGTCTGGGATACCTGGGCTTGAAAAGTGGCCGGATCGATCTGAGCGATCAGTTGCCCCTTTTTGACCGGCGAGTTGTAATCGGCATATAAATTCTGAATGGTACCGGATACTTGGGAGCCGACCAGAACGGTAATGACGGGATTCACCGTACCATTGGCGGCTACCTGGGAAGACAGGCTGCCGCGTTCCACCCTGGCGGTGCGGTATTGCACTGCATTTGATTGGCCCCTGTAAAAATAGGTATAACCGGCAGCCGTTCCCGCTATGAGGAGGCTCCCCAGTATCCAGTATAAAGATTTTCTTTTCATTTTTCATTTCCTTATAATGAAATGATTTTTTAATATGATCTCAGTGGTTAAACATTACCGCTTTAGCCCCATGGCTTTTGCGATGCGGGCTTCGGCAACTTTATAATCATACAGGGCGTTGATATGGTTTGCCCGGGCATTGGCCAGCAGAACCTCGGCATCGTTTATTTCCAGGGGCTGACCGACCCCCACCTGATAGCGTCCGCTTGCCAGGTCGTAGTTTTCTTTGGCCTGAACCACAGACTTTTCCGTAACGGAGATCCGATCAATGGCCTCTTTAAGGCTAAGATAGGCCTGTTCAGCTTCCAAACGGATGTTCTGGCGCAGACTTTCTTCCTGGGCCGTCAGATTGCGCAGCTGCGCCTTTGCTTCGACGATCTGGCTTTGGGTTGAAAAACCACTGAAAATCGGAATCGTCAGTGCTGCGCCAACGCTCCAGTCCCATACCAGTTCATTGGGGACTTCATCGGTGCGCCAGGTATTGCTTACGTTTCCGGATAGGGTGGGATAGTAACCGGAGCGGGCCAGCTCCACCGCGGCTTCCTGGCTGCGCTGTTTGGCTTTTATCTGCAACATTTCCGGGCGACGGGTGTAGGCCGACTGCAAGATTTCTTCCAGGGTAACCGGAATCGGATTGAAATCGATTGTTTCAACCACGGCAAAACGCAACCCTTCACGCAGACCCATTGCATTGTTGAGATTGGTGCGGGCCACCTGATAACTGTTTTTAGCGCGAATCAAAGCCAGCTGAACATTGGCCAGATCTACTTCAGCTTTGGTGACGTCGATCTTTGAGCGGGTCCCGGCCTGATAAAAACCTTCGGCCTGGATCAGCCGCTGCTGATTCTGGGTCAGGGTTTCTTCCGGGACCTTAATGAGTGCCAGCGATTGCAGGACGCCGTAATAGGTCCCCTTGACATTCAGGATAACATTTTGTCTGGCGGTCTGGAGATCCTGTTCGCTGGCGGCGGCGTTTTCCCGGTTGATTTTGACGGAATTGGAGGTGCGCCCGAAGTCGTAAATCAATTGATTCAGGCTGGGACCCATCGAATAGATATCGCTGAAATTCCAATTGTAGGACGGCGTTCGCATGCTGGAATAGTTCGCAGTTGCGGTGTTGTATGTGGTTTTGAAATCAATCTGCGGATAATAAATGGCCAGGGCCTGCTCCACTTTCGCCTTCTGCGCTTCGACCGTCGCCTGGCCGGCGCTCAGAGACGGGTGGTATTTTAATGCGAGTGCGATACACTCCTCCAGTGATAACGGCTGGCCTGCCGAGGGCAGTTCCGCTTGCGCCATAACTGCAAGGGCCGTAAACAGAAAAATAAAAACAATCACGCCGTAGAATAATCTTCTTATGTTTATGTTGCCGAGTTGTTTCATTCGTTGGCCCTCTCTAAAACGGCCTTATCGTAAGGTTGGTTCCGAAAATCGAGTTCGACTTTATATGCCGATATGTCGCTGCAGGCTGATAAATGGTTACATCAATTTTTTTGTAACCTTTCCAAAACGGGTGGCGACTTAACTGTAAAAGCGAGATTTAAAAAACACAGCCATGACCAGGTACAGGAGGGAACATGAATCGAAAAAATACAATTGCGGGAGCAGTCGCAGGGCTTTTAATTTTTATGATTGCATTCGCCGTAGAAGCCAGACCCTCTGGATTCGACCGGCAGGGTGTCGGGATGAATTCTGGTTTGGGCAGGTTGCAGTTTTTTATGGAACTCAGGCTCACGGAAGTGCAGCAGGCCGAAATGATGAATATTATAAACAGGTATCAGGCGGTGGGAGAACCTCTTCGATCGAATGCAATTGATGCGAGAAAGAATCTGCGGGCAATCATACAGGCAGACCCGTTTGATGAGGATGCCGCTCGAAACGCCTTTCGTCAGGTATCGGCACTTAGAGAAGAAGGGTTTGTGTTAAGGGCGAAAATGATGGGTGAACTGAAAGCGATACTAACTCTTGAGCAGCGGGAATTATTGAAAGAGAAAAAAGCGCAACGGCTAGAGAATATGAAGCGTCGATTCGACTCTCTTTCGGAAGAACGATCTTACTAAACCCTATCGTTAGGGTAAACACGGAATCGGATGCTGGCGGCATATTTATAAGATATCATTGGGTATAATGCCACTGAGCCTGGAAACATACAAGGCAGCAGTCGATTGTATCGTCAGTTTTGCGTTGACGCCCCAAAGAGAGTCGCCTATAGCGTTCACATGCAAAATGATACGCACACGCCCAGTGACGCCGACATTGTCCGTCAGGTTGTTACCGGAAACGTCAATGCATTTGAGTTTCTGCTGAAAAGGTATCAAGGGCTTGTCCTGCGGATCGTAAACAGTCATTTGCCGAACCATGAGGTGGAAGAGACGATCCAGGATGTTTTCGTGCGGGCGTATCGTTCGCTGCCGACGTTCAAGGGCAGCGGTGATTTTTCGCACTGGCTGGCGTCCATTGCCGTGAGAACCTGTTATGATTATTGGCGCAAGGCATACCGCGCAAGGGAAATTCCGCTGTGTGAATTGACCGACAGGCATCAGCAGTGGCTTGAGAATGTGATGTCCAAACAGTCCGAAGAATTGTCTGCACCCAAAGGATACCGAAGCGAAGCAGGCGAGGTGCTCGACTGGGCTTTGGCACGTCTGCCTGCGGAAGATAGAATGGTTCTTGAACTGGTTTACTTTGAAGGTCTTTCGGTGAAAGAAGCGGCGAAACTTTTGGGATGGAGTGCTGCCAACGTCAAAGTCCGATCGTTTCGAGCCCGAAAAAAACTTGAAAAAACACTCAAAAGTATGATTTTAAAGCAGAGCGGGGGAGACACCCATGAGAACTCTTGAATACCGGCTGGAAGCATTAAAGAAAATACTGCTTCAGGCGTATCATCAAAAAGAGAAACTGGAATTGGGTGACCAGTGGCACATGAATGTGATGGGCCGTGTCAGAAGACTAGGTCCCTTACAAGCAAGACCGGACCCGCTGATGCAGTTCGGACAGTTTGTGTGGCGGCTGACACCGGTCACCTGCCTGCTGATCATTATGTCGGCGGCTGTTCTGCTGAAATTTGATTTTACGCCGGATTACAATGTGCTCATATCATTTATCACAGACGTGGAAGAGATCAGTCTGGCGCAGCTCTTGCCGCTCTAGCAGGCTGTTGAAAAACCGCGCCTGATGTCGCCATGCGGCGTTGCGCGGCGCTCGCCAATGCGCACATATGCCGAATATGCTGTGCTTGACGAGTCGCCGTGCGCCTTGCCTGACGACCTGATTCTTGTTTTTCAACAGCCTGTTAAGACGACTCGTGCACAATTCAGGTGACAAGATGAAAAA
>Ga0180009_10004918_pt1 | contig 14532 bp, 11 predicted proteins | sample OS_PC_MetaG_FD_123537 | JGI IMG/M metagenome (GOLD analysis project Ga0180009, IMG submission 123537) | Groundwater microbial communities from the Aspo Hard Rock Laboratory (HRL) deep subsurface site, Sweden - OS_PC_MetaG | ecosystem: Environmental > Aquatic > Deep subsurface > Groundwater...
GGAATCATTTATACGAAGCTATTCCTTTAAAATGAATTCGATATAGATGAAACAGTAAAGCGGGAAATACAGTCGCCGCATGAATATCTAACTCTATAAGATACAAAAGCAGTAGGCAGCCGGTGGACCTTTTTGAATATCAAGCCCAGGAGACCGCAATGGCGGCAAGGCCGCTGGCCGATCGGATGCGTCCAAAGCAGTTGGATGAATTTGTCGGACAGACCCATGTGATCGGCAAAGGCACGTTATTGCGGCAGGCTGTTGAGAGCGACCAGCTTTTTTCCATGATCCTGTGGGGGCCGCCGGGATGCGGCAAAACAACCCTGGCAAGGATTGTTGCGGCTGAGACCCGCTGCCATTTTGTTCAGTTTTCAGCGGTGTTGTCAGGAGTAAAGGAAATCCGCTCCGTTATCGAGGAAGCAAGGGACCAGTTGAAACTGCACCGCAAAAGAACCCTCCTGTTTGTCGATGAGATTCACCGGTTTAACAAGGCCCAGCAGGATGCCTTTCTGCATCATGTCGAAAGCGGCCTGATCACCCTGATCGGGGCGACTACCGAAAATCCTTCCTTTGAAGTGATTGCGCCGCTGCTTTCGCGTTGTCGTGTGATTACGCTGCAGATGCATTCGGAGGTCGACATCCTCACTATTCTGGACCGGGCGTTGAAAGATCCGGTAAACGGATTCGGAAAAAATCCGTTTAAGCTGGCTGAAGACGCCCGTGCGCATCTGGTTCGCATTTCCGAGGGTGATGCCCGGGTGGCTTTGAACAGTCTCGAGATCGCAGCAACGTTGCTCCCGTCTTCAAAAAAGCCGACGGCCGCAGGCCAGGAAGTCGAGATAACCCTGACGGATTTAGAGACGGCATTGCAGCGCAAGGCCCTGCTGTACGACAAGTCCGGCGAGGAGCACTATAACTTGATATCCGCCCTGCATAAGAGCCTGCGGGGGAGCGATCCGGATGCAGCCCTATATTGGCTCGGTCGCATGCTGCTGGCCGGGGAGGACCCGTTTTACATCGCACGCCGGATGGTCCGGTTTGCTTCCGAGGACGTGGGCATCGCCGATCCCCAAGCGCTTACCGTGGCCATGAGCGCCATGGAGGCATTTAAATTTTTGGGGCATCCGGAAGGGGAACTGGCTCTGGCCCAGGCGGCGGTTTATCTTGCCACGGCCCCTAAAAGCAACCGGGCCTACCGTGCCTACGGCAAAATTCAGGAAGCCATTAAAAATTCAGGGGCGCTGCCGGTTCCGCTGCACATCCGCAATGCACCCACGGAACTGATGAAAACGCTGGGATATGCCAAAGATTACAAGTACGCCCATGACTACCAGGAGGGATATGTCCCCCAGGACTACCTGCCGGAAAAACTGCAGGGACGGCAGTTTTATTTCCCCACGGACCGGGGGTTTGAAAAAATCATCAAAGACCGGCTTAAAATGTGGCAAAACCTGAAAGATAAAAAGGCTCCCCAAAAAAAGTAACCGATATGAATTTTGATATTGTCATCCATAACGGCATTATCGTGACGATGAATCCCGGTTTCGATGTGATTCAGGACGGTCTCATCGGCATCAAAAATGGAAAGATTGAACAAGTGTCGGCCAAACCGACAGGCGGTGCGCTACCGAAAGCAAAGGAGATCATTGATGCTGCGGGCGGCATTATCCTACCCGGTCTGGTCAATACCCATACCCATATGCCCATGACCCTGTTCAGGGGCCTTGCCGATGATCTACCCCTGCCGGTGTGGCTGAACGAGCATATTTTTCCGGCTGAGGCCGGCTATGTCAATCCCGAAACGGTAAGATTCGGCGCCCTGCTGGGGTGCGCCGAACTGATCCTGTCCGGCGCCACCACCTGCTGCGACGGTTATTTTCTGGAAGGGCATGTTGCCGATGCGGTGTGTCAATCCGGCCTGCGCGCGGTTCTGGGACACGGTGTAATTGATTTTTCGGCGCCGGGGGTTCCGGATCCCTCCCGGAATATCCAAACGGCCCTGGAATTTGTCGAAAAATGGCTGGACCGTTCGCCCCGCATCAACCCTTCGGTTTTTTGCCATTCTCCTTACACCTGCAGCGCCGATACCCTGAAAAAGGCCAAAGAAGCCGCCGCTGCAAAGGGAGTGCTGTTCCAGATTCATGTTGCCGAAACAAAAAATGAGTTCGAGCAGGCCCTCAGGGATCACGGGCAGACACCGGTGGAGTACCTGGACGGGATCGGCATCCTTGATTGCGATACCCTGCTGGTGCATGCCATCTGGCTGAAAGACAGCGACATAAAGTTGATTGCCCACCGGAAGGCGTCGGTGTCCGTGACTACGGAAAGTGAAATGAAGCTGGCGTCCGGCATTGCGCCCGTTCCGGATTTAATCAAAGCAGGCATCGCGGTCGGTCTGGGTACGGACGGCTGTGCCAGCAATAACGATCAGGATCTTTTTGGGGAGATGGACGTTACCGCCAAACTGCATAAGGTAAAGACCCTTGACCCGACAGTCATGGATGCCGGAACCGTTTTAAAGATGGCAACCCTCGGCGGCGCGAAAGCGATCGGCCTGGACAAAGAAATCGGCTCTCTTGAAATCGGCAAGCAGGCCGATATCATCATCTTAGATATCCAAAAACCCCATCTTATTCCTATGTACAACCCTGTCTCGCACCTTGTCTACAGCGCCAAAGGTTCGGATGTCCGTGATGTCATTGTGGCCGGCAGAATGATCCTGAAGGATCGCAAGCTGCTGACGCTGGATATGGCGGATATCTATGAAAAGGTTAACGCCATCAGCGGCCGAATCAGAAAAAGAACTTGAATATTCAAGTACAGCCCGATAATAAATATGGTTATGCCGATGATTAAGTTTGGAAATTATAAAGGTATTGAGCTGTTGGAACTCGAGAGTTGTTTACATGTGTTGTAGACAGGAGGCCGGAAATGGACGAAGAGAAAAAAAAGGTTACTGAGAAAGAGGGTGTCCCGGGCAAACCTGAAAAAAAATCCACTCTAAAGAAACCAACACCCACCACTGAAAAGACAGATGATGGTGAAAAAAATGCTGAATTTGATATTTTTATGAGTGATCTTGATGACCGGTTAGATAATCTATTTGTCGATATTGAAGATATGTCCGTTGTGGAGGACACAGGTCCGAAATCGGAAACAGCTTTACCTGGCAGGGAAAAAGAAAGAGACGAACTAAAAATACCCGATACGGTTAAAAGTCAAAAGGGCGGTGTCGTTCATGCGAAACCGCAACCGCAAGTTCCAGTTTCCATTGATGAGGAAAAAATAAAGGAAGCTTTCAAAAAACCCGATGTTTCTGTGATAAAGAAAAAGGTCGTACTTGGTTCCGGACCGCAGAAAACAGTGGTGCATCCACCAGGCAAAGTTTCCAAAGTAGAAAAAGGGAAAAAGGTCGACCTGCCTAAGGGGTTTGTTGAAAGACAGGAGGCTGATAAAAAGAAGGTTCAAAAAACGGATGGAGAAGACAAAAGAGATCCGGGCACACCGGTAGGTATTGCCGAAAGCTTTATGGAAGATATTGAGATTATAGAAGATTATGACATAATTAATTCGGAGAAACGTCAGAAGAGTATTTACCGGAATAAGTTTGTTTTGGGTGCAATATTGGCAGTTCTGGTAGTAGCGGTTTCGTTTATTATTTTCAAGCCGTTTGCCGGGGTCGAAGGAGATGTAAAGCAAACCAAAATAATTACCCGTCAAACAGATAAGCCTCCGGCAAAAATACAGGCAAAAACCGCAATGCCGTCTTCAGATACGGTGAATGCTAAAAAAGCTGAGCCAGTTGTTCATCGCAATACGGCTCCCTCCACGCAGGTACCGGAAGAGAAGGAAGGCGGGGTTTCAATAAAGAAAGAAACGGAAGTTTTTAAAGCACCGGCCATGTCAGTTTCATCGCAGATACCAGAAGCAAAGAAAGACAGCCCTTCGGTGGAGAAAGAAAGGGACGTGCTTAAAGCACCGGCTTTGTCATATCCTTACTCAATCCATGCGGGGTCGTATCGTTCTTTGAAATCAGCAGATCTGTCTGCTGAAACTTACCGTAAAACAGGCCTGCAAGCATTCTGGGTTCGGATTGATTTGGGGGAAAAAGGTGTTTGGTATCGAGTTTTTATTGATTGTTACAAAGATCCCGTAATGGCTCAAGAAATAATAAAGGAAAAACAATTGAAAGATGCCAATCCTATCAGGGTAAAATATGCAAACTTCATCGGCGCCTATTTGTCGGACGATGATCTAAAAAAACAGAGCCGACTCCTTTCGGAAAGGGGATACTCACCGTATTTTATTAGGGATGATAACGGCAAAAATTATTTATATGCGGGCGCTTTCGACACATTGAAAGAAGCTGAAAAATTTTCTGTTGAGTTAAGTTCCAGGGGTATCCGATCCCTGGTTGTTGAGAGATGAGATGCTGATACGAATGAGGAGGTTGTGATCATGTTTCAAATTACCGAAAAACAAACTTTTGAAGACGGACAGACTATCTGGGAAGAGGGCAGTGCTGGAGATCGGGTCTATTTAATTGAATCCGGCAAGGTGGAGCTTTCCAAAATGTTGAGGGGTAATAAGGTAATAGTAAAAGTTTTACAAACGAATGAACTTATTGGAGATGTCGGGTATATTACGAAAGGGCCGCGGACTTTTACCACCCGAGCCGTCGGTTTCACAACCCTCGGGATTATTGACAACGATTTTTTAGCTCAGGATTACAGGAGCATACCATCGACTTTCAAAACAATCTTAAAGAGCATTGCGTTTAGACTCAAGGAGGCATCTGAGACCGCAGATTATGGCAGAGAATTTCAGCGGGTGTCCCAGGCCCTTTCCCTGGTTTTCAAGAGCAGAGAAGGCCTGGTCAAGGCATTTACCGCCAATGCAAGCGGCGGCGGGCTTTTGATAAAAACGCCCAAGCCTCTTTCCAAAGGGAAGCAGTTTGCAGTTAAACTGCATCTGCCTGAAGACCCGAAACCGATTGAGGTTGAATGCGAAGTCGTCTGGAGCCGGAAAAAAACGGATGACCCGAAGATACATCCGGTGGGAATGGGGGTCAGATTTATTAAGATCAGCAACCCAGATCGCCAGAGATTACTGAAAGGACTTAAATTAAATAGTGCTGCTGAAATTCCAAAATAAAGGGCTTGCAGGATTTAATTCCTGCGGTCTTTACAGGCTACGTATGGCCGGCCGGTACGGGAGTGACGGGGGCTGTGGCCTTTAGGTATCACAAGGATTTCGAGAAACCCTATTAAAAGGAGGAAATGATGACACTCATAACAATCCGCAGCATGTTGGCTTGGTGCACCGTCATAAACATGGGATTGCTGATATGGTGGTTTCTGATTTTCTTTTTCGCGCACGATTGGGTCTATCGGTTTCACAGCAGGTGGTATCATATTCCCCAGGACAGGTTTGATGCCATTCACTATGCCGGTATCGCTTTTTTCAAGATATTGATCCTGATGTTCAACCTGGTGCCATATTTGGCATTGCGTATAGTCGTTTGAGACTAACGGGGAGATATAAAAAATATTACGCCTGATAGTCTCTGGACCATTAAAGTTGTATGCTCAGGCAAGCGATCTTCAACACTTCAGGTTGATTTTAAATCTAATTTTACCAACAATCGGGGCAATCTGGTTTTGAGGAATATTCAACCTATTTAACAGATTTGCCGGTGGGTCGCATTATTGTCAGGATTGGCAAGTATCCTTCACTATTATCATAATGTAGATAGCGAATCGGGGAATACGTTATGAACCAGGTGAATATTTTATCAATCCTTTGTTTGTGTGTTTTAATCAATCTTCTTTTTCCGGGGTGTACCAAAGTTCAGCATCCGAAGTCGGAAGTTCAGTCCCTCAAATTAGAAAATGCCCAGGCTTATAACAATCGTGGGCTTGCCTATTTTGAAAAGGGCCAATATGATTTGGCCATTGCTGATTATAGCGAGGCCATTACAATTGACTCGAAGAATGCTGCTGCCTATTACAATCGGGGGGATACCTATCTGCTCAAAGGCCAGTATGACGAGGCGATTGCCGACTTCAGCAAAGTCATTGAAATAAATCCGAAGCTGAGTGTTTTCTACTACTTGCGGGGAAATGCCTATTTTAAAAAAAAATGATTATGTCAATACCTGGAATGACTATCATAAGGCGCAGGAATTGGGCTTTATAATACCTCCCAACGTTCTCGAAAGACTCCGGGAAGCATCGGGTAGAGAAAAATAATTTTTTTATCGCAGTATTCCCGGTGCTGATATTTTCAGGATTGTTGTAAGCATGTTTGTGTTTTTCGTATCGGTCGCACTTGCCGATCTGGCTCAGTGGTTCGGAGTTCATCCCACCATGATCGCCGCATGGAAGCGGTCCCTGCAGATTTGATGCGTCTGATCGACGAGCAATAAATGTACTTAATTTGCAGTCCTATCAGCATAACCCGTTTTAATCTTTAATGAATATTTTCTTGACAGCTCAATTAAAAAAGAATAAGTTTTAAATCAACTGGCATTTTCCACAGCCATTCTTTGATATCGAATTTCGGGTCGATATGAAAAAGGGACTCTTCAAAACAGCCTGTTTAGGGCTTATTCTCTGTGCAATCCTCCTTCATGCCGTCAACGTGTGTGCTGAACAACGCGCTGCACTGATTATCGGCATCAGTCAGTACCGGGATATCAATATTCGGGATTTAAAGTATTCGGACGCGGACGCCAATGAGCTGAAAAGCACATTGACGCTTATCGGGGGATATGACCAGAAGAATATTATCCTGCTTACTAACGCTGAGGCCACCAGCCAGAACATAAGAAACTCTTTCCGCCGACTCAACGAAATTTGCAAAAAAAATAACATTAAAAACGTTCTCATTTTTTATAGCGGTCACGGTGTGCTGGCGGGAAAGGGAAATACCGCCGATTTTAGAAAAATAGGTATCAGCGCAAGGGAATTTCTGGCGCCGGCAGATGCGGATCTGAATGATACCTATATCCTGAGTGACGGCTCTCAAGTGAATGATACCTTTATCAAAAGAGAGTGGCTGGCAAGCCAGGTCGCTGGCCTGGAGGCAAAATCAGTTACAATTCTGATCGATTCGTGTCATAGCGGCATACCGGATTTCGAGGGTCTTGTTCGGGATAACATGCAGGGGCGGTTAAAACCCTCTACCTTCGGTGTCCAGGAAAACTTAAAAGGGATCAAGGTTTACGCAATAGAATCGGTCCGTTCCGATACAGCAAAACAGGTTGCGTTAATTTCCGCCAGTGCTGAAAAAGACTATTCAATGGAGTTCGAAACGCTTAATCACGGCGCCATGACCTATGCGTTGTTGACGAATATCAGAGAAATGGAAAAGCAAACCGAGGTGGGCGATGTTATTCAGGTAACCGTAGGACAGGTGTACGAAAGCATCAATCAAACATTTTACACCACTGCAGTAGAAGGTCAGTTGCTGGTGAATTACCACAAGCCCCAGATGTTTATTATGCCTAACGTCGATTCCATCAATCAAATCGTCTTCTTCAGTATCAAAGGGATCAAACCCAAACCGATCCCTCCAAAGTTTCCGGAACAGGTGCCGGAACCCCCTCCGGTCGTCGCTATAAAGCCACCGCTGGAACCGCCGCCTGCACCACCCGTGGTTGCAGCTCCAAAACCACCGCCGGAACCAGCTATTCTGACGGGTTGGATCAAGCTGGAATCCATACCGGCCGGCGCCGGTATAACCATAGATGGCGTTTCTACAGAAAAAAGAACGAATGCAGTATTGGAGTTGCCGGCGGGCCAGCATTTAATTGTTTTACAGCTACCTGGGTCTGCTTACCGGCATGTTATGACGGTTGACATAAAGACAGGAACACAAACCCATCAAATCATAGACTTAAGAGGAGACCTGAGCGTTCATGCGGTATTGAAAGAAGCACCGGATCGGCCCGGTCCCCAAATTGATGTTTATCTGGATGGACAATATTTGGGAAAGTCGAATTTAGATAAGCGGGATATCACCGCGGGCACCCATGAACTCATGGTCAAATATAAGGAGGTGATAAAAACAAAGAGCATAGAAGTCCGACCATTGTCTCCCCTGCTGGTCAGATACATTATTGTTCAGGAGAAAGCGCCACAAAAACCGACGCTGCAGGATTCGGCCAGAGACGTTGTTTTTTAAAGGTATTTATTGTTTATGTGCAGATCGACCCAGAATGGCCTAATTGATCCTTTAACATCTTGGAGCCTGTAAATTACAGGAAGGAGGGGAAAATGAAAAAAAATCTTCTACTTGTGGTTATTATTGGACTTGGACTTGCGGTAAGCATGTGCTTGGTCGGCAATGCATTTGCCCAACCGAGGGTCGTAGAGGAGGAGATCGTTTTAAAGGACCCGACTGTCAGCGCCCCTAAGAAGTGGGTGGTCGGGGGTAGCCTGGAATACTGGTATGTGTCCGGGGGTTATGATACGGTCGACGACAACGGTAATACGATCGCAGAAGGCGATATCGATTCAAACATGCCCGGGGGCAATGCTTTTGTCGGATACGGCGACTGGACGTTGCAGTTTTCGTATCGAGGCGGAGATACGGATATCGACATGCGCTGGGTCAGCAATGCAGTGGATACTGAAGAAAAACAAAAACACTTAGAATATGAGGTGACATTAAGGTATTTGTTGCGCGGATTGAGTGCCAAACATTTTGTTCCCTATCTGCTGGGCGGCTATAACAGCACAAGCATTGACAGTACAGATACAATCATAACGCCGGGTTGGATATGGACATCCACCGGTACCACGGTAGAGCATCGTGAGACCGATTATCGATCCTGGATGCTGGGGGTAGGGGCGGTGGTGCCTTTTAATAAATATTTGGGCATGCGCGGGGACTTGAGGGTTGCCTTTACAGACGCCGATAGCAAAATTACGGATACCGGTGCTTCCTGGTCTGATTCCGGAATCGGCGGGGTTGGCTTTCTAACCGGTTACTGGAATATTTTCGAGGGCCTCAATTTTCAGATCGGGGGTAAATACCAGCATCTCAATGGTGGAGACAAGATTGGATGGTATTCGCGATTTGGTGGTTTCGCCATGCTGGGCTATTCCTATAAGTTTTAAAAAGGCCGTATTTTCAATTTGTGTTGTTTGAAAAAACCGAAAGAGAACGACTATGAGATTTTAGAAGTTCTCTTTCGGTTTTTTTGTCCTGAAGGGGTTACTGATGGAACACGTTCCGCTGACAACCCCAAACACAGAAAATCAGCAGTTTATTCCCCTTCAAACTCGGTCAGGGTGAATATCTTGTAGCCCTTTATCTGTTCCCGGCCATGCAGGTCGGGAAGCTCCACCAAAAAGGCGCACTCAACGACTTCCCCGCCCAATTCCTCCACCAGTTTGATGGTGGCGGAAACCGTGCCGCCGGTTGCGATGAGATCGTCCACGATCAGGATGCGTTCGCCTTTTTCAATGGCGTCGGCATGCATTTCCAGGGTGTCCTGGCCATACTCGAGGGAATAGCTTTTGCGGATGGTTTTGGCAGGCAGCTTGCCTTTTTTTCTGACCGGAATAAATCCCACGTTGAGTTTGTAAGCAAGGACCGCTCCGAACAAAAATCCCCTGGCGTCGATACCGACGACCTTGCTGATATTCATGTCTTTGTAGCGATTATAGAATGCGTCACAGGCGGCCCGGAATGCAGCCGGATCCTGAAGCAGGGTGGTGATGTCCCGGAACATGACGCCTTTAACCGGCCAGTTGGGTACCGTACGGATTTTTTCTTTCAGATTCATGCATAATCCTTTCTACGCTATTGTTGGAATAACCTGCAGCAAAAGGTTTTTGACGTTATCGGCATTGTGGTTGAAAACTTCCAGAATTTCTTCCCAGGTGACGGGGGCCTCGTCTTCTTTCCAGCAGTCGTAATCGGTTGACATGGCAATCACGGCGTAAGGGATACCGGCTTCATTTGCCAGAACAGCTTCCGGCGCCACCGACATATTGATGACGTCGGCCCCCCAAAGACGGAACATGTTGGATTCCGCCCGGGTGGAAAAGCGGGGGCCCTCAATGGTGACCAGGGTTCCTTTGGGATGGGTTTTAAATCCCAGCGCAGTGGAGGCTTCAAAGAGCTTTTGCCGGAGCCCGGCATCAAACGGGTCGGCCATGGCAGTGTGGGCGGCGCCGTTTTCAAAGGAGTCAAAAAAAGTGGTTTTACGGTGGCGGGTAAAATCGATAAACTGGTCAATGATGACCAGGTCGCCCCGCCCGATTTCTTCCCGCAGACTGCCGCAGGCGGTTGTGGCGATGATATGGGTAACGCCCTGTTCTTTGAGGGCGTGAATGTTGGCCCGGTAGTTGACCTGGGAAGGGCTGAACTGGTGCTTGCGCCCGTGCCGGGCGAGAATGGCGACAGCCACACTGCCGATTTTACCAAGGGCCAGGGGGGCCGAGGGCTCCCCATAAGGCGTTTCGATCTTCAGTTCTGAGGCTTGTTTTAAAATGTCCGGGTTGTCCAGTCCGGACCCGCCGATAATTCCAACTTTTACCATGAATAGCTTCCTTTTTGAATCCTCCATTTAGTTTTTTCATTCTCTAAAGGAGTTAAGTTAATTTTTTGATAATGTCCGTTGCTTGTTGCCAGTTGTCCGTTGAAACTGCAAGAATAATATATGGTTTCAAAAAATGCCTCTGAAATAGGTAAAAGTTCCTCAGCTGCTGCTTATAGCCGAAATGCATTGCTACTGACAATTGACAACGAACAACGGACGCTACCGATTTTCCTGAGAAAGTATATTAAAATCCCAAATCACAGAATCCCCGGGGAAATCCACAAAGAAATAGTTAGCAAATTATAACAATTGATGCAATTGCTCCATAAGGCCTTCAAGCTCGGGACCTTTGAAGCAGTATTTCATTTCCAGGAATTGTTTGCGCAGGGAAATGACTTCTTTTTGAACGTTTTTGTTTAAGGTGATCACCGCGTGCATCAGCTGCGCCAGCTCTCTAAAGTCGGCCGGCATCATGCCGAAGCGGGTCATTTCAGCCACGCCCATCCGCAACGCACTGGCAGCGGTAAAGCCGTCGTCCTCTGACGTGGCCTGGTAATTGACGATGATATTATTTTCTTCCAGGCGGCGGGCTACTGCCGGACCGCGGGCATCACCCACCTGAACGATGACCTGGTGGGTCTGAGTGTAGGAAACGGATGGATCGCCGGCCACATCCAGGCCGCAGTGTTTCAAGGCTTTGGCAAGGGCTTGGGCGTTTTGGAGGACCTTTTGCTGATAATCGGCTTTGAAATAATTCATCTCGTAGGTCGCCATCAGCAGGCCCAGCAGAGTTCCCAGATGATGATTGCTGACGCTGCCGGGGAAGGCACGGCGCTCGATGGTCTCCCAGAAATTATAGCTGGGGTCGGACTCGGCCATATCGGCAGCGATGATACCGCGCTGGGTTCCGAAAAAGGTCTTGTGAGTCGAGCCGGTCACGATATGGGCGCCTTCTTTGAAAGGTTCCTGAAAATAGGGGCCGCAAAGCCCCAGTACATGGGCCATGTCATACATGATGATGCAGTCGAGGGAAAGGTCATCGACTACGGCCCTGATGGCCGACACCGGTTCCGGATGGAGCATCATGCTTTTGCCCAGAATGATCAGTTCGGGGCGACAGTCTGCGATGATGTTTTGACAGGCGGCCGTATCTATCTGAAAGGGATTATCCGCCATAACCGGGAAGTTTACCACGGCCGGTTTTTCCGACAGGGGGTCGCGCGCAACAAAATCGCGCAATGCCCCCATGGGCTGGGCGCTCAGATGGCCGCCTTTGATGATATGATGATTGATGACCCGCTGAATGCGCCGCGGTTCAATTTTGCGGTCTATGCGGTTCAAATAATCCATCAGCGCACTGAATACGGCGGTATTGGCCATCTGGCCGGAGATCAGACGGGTTTCCACCCGGCTGCACCCCAGAAAGCGACAAAGTTCCGCCTGCAACAGGTTTTCAACTTCGGCGATAAAATCCGTTCCCTGGTAGTAAAACACTTCAGTATCTTTTAATGCGACGATGCGTTTGTGTTCGGCATAGCGCCCGGAAGGGTCCATGATGGACAGCATTCTGACCAGGGGGGAAGGGGTCTGTTCCGAAGGAATCAGGTTGATGCATTCCTGTTGGCGCCAGCGGGTATTGGCGGCGGTCTTTTTTATTAAAGCCTGAACCGCTGCCGGTGCGTGATCTTCCGGTAAGCTTGCGGCGACAGATGCTGCCTGCGCCGGCCACAGGATCGCCCTGGCAAAGGGCGGGGCGTCGCTTTTCAAATGAAAGGGGACAATCCGGGCCTCAACTTTTTTGTCCCTGACCTCAATCTGAATGCTATCTTCCTCGTTAAGCCTGCTGTCCAGGAGCACCAAGCCGACGGCCCGCAGCCCTTTTTCATCCGTCAGGCGGGAGTCGATGCCCTCTCCCTCAACCTTCCAGTAAGGCACCATGGTACCACTGGTGACATACCCCACGAGCGTTGATTGTTGAAACACCCGGCTGCCGGCGCGGGCCACGCCCTTGTCGAGCAAAGCGATGGGCTGGATCCGGCGGGGCAGGGATTCAATCCGGGAATAGTCTCTGTTCATAATTTCTTTCAAGGCTCTGAACTGCCTTTCTAAAGGCTTGCGGCCCACAAAGATTCCCTTGTGCGGCGAGAAACTGACGGCAAAACGGGACAGGCCGGAGCTAAAAATCGGTATTTCCCTGCCATCCGGGTCCAGTCCCAGTTCATGTCCATAAAGCGGAAGTCCGGCCTCCAGCCGGAGGGTGTCCCTGGCGCCCAGGCCGATGGGAACAGCGCCCCGCTCCAGAAGCATGTCCCAGAGCATCAGTGCGTGGCGACGCTCAACGAACAGTTCAAAACAGACCGGTTCACCGGTGTATCCGGTCCGGGCGATAAACACGTCCGCGCCTTTGATACAGGCTGGGCTGATATAATTTCTGAGGGGTTCCGGCAAACGCCCGGAATCCAAAACGCCTTGCAGGATCGTTTTTGAAAGGGGACCTTGCAGGCTGAGCATGGTCAGCGCTTCAGTCTGATCTTGCATGTCGACTTTTTCAGACCGCTCCAGGGCCTGTTGCAGGTGCCGCCAGACGGTTTCATGATTGGCGGCGTTAACGACCAGCAGATATTCATTTTCAATTAAGCGGTAAAGGTAGGCATCGTCCATGGCGCCGCCGGTTTCATTGGGGACGAGGGTGTACTGGCTCTGGCCCGCCAGCAAGGCAGCGGCATTATTGGTCAGCATCCGCTGCAGAAAACCCAATGTACCGCTTCCACCGATTCGGAAGCGTCCCATATGGGACACATCGAAAAGCCCGGCGGATTTTCGGGTAATGAGATGCTCCTGCACAATACCCGGCCCATATTGCAGCGGCATTTGCCAGCCGCCGAAATCAACCATTTGGGCGCCGAGGCTGACATGGCGGTCAAAAAATACGGTTTTTTGAGCTTGATGGGTCATTGTAAAAAGATCCTTCTGTTATTTAATAATTTTGGTTCTCCTCCCGATTGGGAGGAAGGGGCCCAGGATTCAAGGGCTCGAGGGTTCAAGTGGTGGAATCACGATCTTCCCTGCCTCCAAGCTTAATTTGTATTTCACTTGAACCCTTGGATCCTTGAATCCTTTCAGGAGCATCCACTCTTGAGGAGGTGATCCTGAAATTTTAACATTACATCTTACCGGAACGAAAAATCGAAAAAATCAGCCAGACCCCTAAAACCGTTGCGATGGAATAGCCGACCAGTCCCAGGAGAGCAGTGAGGGGAACCGTCTGTAAGCCGAAAAGGTTTAACTGAAGCTCGATGACTTTTTGACCTGAATTCAGCACCAGCGATCCGGCAATGATGGAGGCGGAAATGATCAGGCCGACCGTCAAACGATTCACCCCTTTTTCAAGCTTCTGGTCGAAACGCTCAAAACCGCTATGCCGGATTTCAATGCGTTGCCGCCCCCTGGCGGTCTGCCGGAGGATGTCATGGACGTACTTAGGCAATTCTTTTATTTGTTTGCCCATATAGCGGGCATCTTTGCGGATGTGTCGCATCAGCTTCTGGGCCTCATAGCCCTGCTGGATCAGACGTTTGGCATAAGGTCTGGTTACCTCCAGCAGGCTGGCGTCGCTGCCCAGAATTTTACCCAGGGCCTCGGTCTGGATGAGGGTCTTAAGCAGCAGCAGCATATTGCGCGGCAGGCGGATGCGGTATTTGAGCACCAGGTGCATTACCTGATCGTAAACATCCTTTACCGATATTGTCTGCAGGGAACGGCCATAAAAAGGTTCGCTGATGTCTTTCAGGTCCAAACGGAAACTTTCGATGTCCATGGTTTCGTCATCCAGCAGGCCGGCGTCCAAGAGCGCTTCCATGACCAGGCTGTAATCATGTTCGGCATATCCCAGAAAGATGTTGGCAATTTGATGCATCATCTCTTCATCCAGGTAGCCGATGATACCGAAGTCTACCAGGCTGACGCGTCCGTCGTAC
>Ga0180009_10004919_pt1 | contig 14531 bp, 11 predicted proteins | sample OS_PC_MetaG_FD_123537 | JGI IMG/M metagenome (GOLD analysis project Ga0180009, IMG submission 123537) | Groundwater microbial communities from the Aspo Hard Rock Laboratory (HRL) deep subsurface site, Sweden - OS_PC_MetaG | ecosystem: Environmental > Aquatic > Deep subsurface > Groundwater...
CAGTGAAATCTACAACCGGGTCAATCCGCTTGCGCGTCAAAGAATAGAGTCGGCGGCACAGTGGGCGCTCGGGCACGCAGAAATACTTATTGTCGTCATTGGCGTGCTCTGGCTGTTGGCCAAATACTGGCTTCCCCTGGGGGCTGGCAGAAGCCTCCTGCTCAATGCGGTATTTGTCACCATGCTGGTGGGCCTTATTTTAGGGGTGTTCTCGCTGCTGGAGCATTTCTACAAACCCATACTGAAATGGTGTCTGGATAATAAGGCCGCTTTCCTTTTGATTCCTGCTCTTTTAATTCTTCTCGGAGCAACCACCTGGCTCGGGTTTAACTCTGTTTTTGGCTTTGCAGCCAGAGGGTTTGATATTGCGGGCTGGAATATCCGCACTACCGGAATCTGGTCCGGGTTAACCCGCACATTCCCGGGTATCGGGAAGGAATTTATGCCTTCGCTCAATGAAGGCAGCTTCCTGCTGATGCCCACTTCCATGCCGCATTCGGGTCTTGAATACAACCGGAAAGTGCTGGGGCAACTGGATATGCTGCTGACCAATATTCCGGAAGTGGAACTTGCAGTGGGGAAATTAGGAAGAGTGGAGTCCGCGCTCGACCCCGCGCCTATCTCCATGTATGAAAACGTAATTAATTACAGGCCGGAATATATGCTTAACGACAAGGGGCATCGCGTCCGGTTTAAGGTGAACAGAAAGGATCACTTTATACTTAACACCGGGGAGGCCGTTTCAAATGAAGAAGCCCTGAAGCGGGGCGTCACCAGCCGGGAACTGATACCGTCGGATAACGGGAATTATTTCCGCAATTGGCGCCCGCACATCAAATCGCCGGATGAGATCTGGGAGGAAATAGTGCGGGTGAGTAAAATTCCGGGCGTTACCTCCGCCCCTAAGCTGCAGCCTATCGAAACCCGGCTGGTAATGCTCCAGACCGGCATGCGCGCGCCTATGGGGATAAAAGTGTATGGCCCCGACCTCAAAACCATCGAGCGCTTCGGGCTCCAATTGGAGGAGATCCTCAAAGAGGTCCCTTCGGTAAAAGCCGAAGCGGTGTTTGCCGACCGGATAGTCGGAAAACCGTATCTTCACCTCAATATAAACCGTGATGAGATCTCCCGCTACGGCTTAAGCGTAGAGGACGTGCAGCAGACCATAGAAACGGCTATCGGAGGCATGAAGATCACCTCCACCGTGGAAGGCCGTGAGCGGTTCCCGGTCAGGGTCCGCTACCCCCGAGAGCTCCGTGACGATCCCGACTCACTGGGAAAAATCCTGATGCCGACTCCCACGGGGGCGCAGATCCCCCTCAGCCAGGTGGTTGATTTTGAATATTTACGGGGGCCCCAGGCTATCAAAAGTGAAGAGACCTTCCTGGTGGGCTATGTCTTGTTCGATAAAAGAGGCGGCTTTTCGGAGGTGGGCGTGGTTAATGACGCTCAAAAGACCATCCAGGACAAAATTGATTCCGGCGAATTAAGCGTTCCGGCCGGGATCAGTTATAAGTTCTCAGGCAGTTATGAAAACCAGGTGCGCGCCGAGAAGCGCCTCTCCCTCATCGTTCCGCTGGTCCTGGCGGTTATCTTTCTCATCCTGTATTTCCAGTTCAAGTCGGTCACCACCTCCCTGATGGTATTTTCCGGCGTCGCCATGGCGTTCAGCGGCGGCTTTCTCATGTTATGGCTTTACGGCCAGGGCTGGTTCGCCGATGTCTCCATATTCGGCGCCAACATGCGGGAGCTGTTCCAGATGCATACCGTCAATCTGAGCGTGGCCGTCTGGGTGGGCTTTATCGCGCTCTTTGGCATCGCTACCGACGACGGGGTATTGATCGCCACTTATCTGGACCAGAGTTTTGTACGGAACAGGCCCGGCAATTTAAAAGAAGTCAGGGAAGCGGTGGTCCAGGCCGGGCTGAGAAGGATACGGCCGGCGCTGATGACAGTAGCCACCACCATGATCGCCCTGCTGCCCGTGCTGACCTCTACCGGGCGCGGAGCCGATGTTATGGCGCCTATGGCTATCCCGTCGTTCGGCGGAATGGCCTTTGCCCTGGTGAGTATTTTCATTGTCCCTGTGCTGTATTGTCTGAGGGAAGAGAGAAAATTAGAAAAGAAACAATCATGAAACTTATTATAAATACCATAGCTGTCATAATTCTGGGATTAGCAACGGGCTATGCCCAGATCCCGGATGACTATTTTAAGACAGCGGCCAAAAACAACCCCGGCCTCCAGGCCAAATACAAAGAATTTGAAGCCGCGCTCCAAAAGGCGCCCCAGGTGAGCGCCCTGCCGGACCCCGCACTTTCTTTCGGCTATTTCATTTCTCCGGTGGAAACACGGCTGGGCCCGCAGAGGGCGAAATTTTCGCTGACCCAGATGTTCCCCTGGTTCGGGACGCTTAAGGCGCAGGGGAACGCCGCGGCTTTAATGGCGGAAGCGAAATACCAGTCCTTTCTGGATGCGCGCAACAAATTATATTACCAGGTGGCGGCAGCTTACTATCCCTTATACGAACTGAACCGGTGGCTGGTGATTGAACAGGAAAATGTCGACATCCTGCAATCTTACAAAGCCATCGCTAATTCCAAATTTAAAAGCGGGGCAAGTCCCATGGTGGATGTGCTGCGGGTGGACATTATGCTGAAAGATGCGGTCACGAATCTCAGCATCCTTGACCTGAAGGAAAAACCGCTGCTCTCCGCTTTCAACAAACTGCTCGACAGGGATGAAGCCGAAGCGGTAACAATAGGCGATTCCCTGGCTACGGAATCCTTGCCCGAAAACTTCCGAAAAGACTCCCTGCTGGCCGGCAACCCTTTGCTGAAGGAACTGGAACTGAAAATAAAATCCGCCGAAGCGACCCGCCTTGCGGCCCGCAGACAGGGATTTCCCAGGCTCGGCCTCGGGCTGGAGTACGTGGCGGTAGGGAGGCGGACGGGGATGACCTTGCCTGACAACGGAAGGGATGTTTTAATGCCGATGGTTTCGTTAAGCCTCCCGCTTTTCCGGGGCAAGTACAAAGCTTCGGTAAAAGAGGCGCAATTAACGCGAGAGGTCTATTCCCTGCAAAAAAAAGAATACGCGAACTCACTTGATTCCGGTTACGAACTGGCCTGGTTTGAAGTTCGGCAACAGCTGGAACTTCTCCGGCTGCACACCCGGCAGATCCAGGAAACAAACCAGGCCCTTAATCTTTTGTTTACCGCTTACGGCAATTCAGGGAAGGAGTTCGAAGAAGTGCTGCGCATGCAGCAACTGCTGCTCAAACACGAGAAAATGAAAGCCACGGCGGAAGTCGGATATCGTATAGCTATCGCCAGACTCGGCTACCTGACCGCGAGGACACACTAAAATGAATACGAATATTAAAAGGATAAGCATGGCAGCAGCCGCATTGGCGGCGGGTTTATTGCTGGGCTGGCTGATTTTCGGGCGTTCGGGAAGTAAAACGGCCGGTGGACACCCGCATGATACGAAAATGGCGGGTGAAACGATCTGGACCTGCTCCATGCACCCGCAGATCCGCATGAACGAACCCGGCGATTGCCCCCTTTGCGGAATGGAGCTGATCCCGCTTGAAACAGGACAGGACAGCGAAATTGACCCTATGGCAATCAGCATGTCTCCCACCGCCAGGCAGCTGGCAAACGTCAGCACTGCCTTGGCAGGGTCTATGGCTCCCGTAAAATCAGTCCGCTTAAACGGCAAGGTGCAGGCGGACGAACGCCTCGTTTTCTCCCAATCCTCGCACATCCCCGGCAGGGTAGAAAAACTGATGGTGAATTTTACAGGTGAATTTATAACTAAGGGGCAGGTGATCGCGTCCGTGTACTCCCCGGATCTGGTTGCCGCCCAGGAAGAATTATTCGAAGCCCGGAAGATCAAGGATACGCAGCCGGAGCTTTTCAATGCCGCCAAAGAAAAGCTGAAAAACTGGAAGTTCTCTGATAGCCAGATCGAACAAATGCTGCAAACAGGGACGTCCAAAGACGAATTTGACGTTCATGCGGATGTTTCAGGGTATGTCACGCAAAAAAAGGTAAACCTTGGCGACTACCTCCGTAAAGGGCAGGCTATTTACGAAATCGCCGACCTTTCAACGGTGTGGGCGCTTTTTGACGTCTACGAGTCGGACATAGCCTGGATTAAAAAAGGAGATCAGATAAGCTTTACCGTCGCCTCCATTCCGGGCGAAACCTTTAAGGGGACCATTTCTTTCCTCGACCCGGTACTTGACCCCAAAACACGGGTAGCCAAGGCACGGGTGGAAGCCGTTGACAGCGGTCTAAAGCTCAAGCCGGAAATGTTCGCCTCCGGTACGGTAGCGGCCAGATTGCCCAGAAAGTCCGCCAGGATAGTTGTTCCCAAAACCGCCGTGATGTGGACGGGAAAGCGTTCGGTGGTCTACGTAAAAAGCGCTTCAGATAAAGGTGTTAATTTTGTGATGCGCGAGGTAACCCTGGGACCCGCGCTGGGAGAAAGTTTTGTCATAGAAAGAGGCTTACAGAAAGGTGAGGAAATAGCGGTAAACGGCACTTTCAGCATTGACGCGGCAGCGCAACTGGCCGGAAAACCCAGCATGATGAACCAGGCAGGCGGCCCGGCCATGACAGGCCACAAGCATGGCGGCACGGAGGCGCCGGCCTCAGCAGGTAAAACTTCGCCAGCGGCCGCTAAACCTGCAGCTATAAGCCGGAAAGCCAAGGAGGCCTTACAGCCCCTTTATGCAGAATACCTGAACTTCAAGGATGCCCTGGTGGCGGATAATTTAGCGGAAGCCCAAAAAGCGGCAGGTGAAATGCAGACGGCGCTTGCCAAAATAAAGATGTCGGTTTTTGCGGGGGAATCTCATAATTCCTGGATGGAATACAGCAGTGAGCTGAAGAATGCTCTGCAGCATGTTCCGCACTACACAACAATAGAAGAAGTGCGAACGGCTTTCCTTAAAGCGTCTGAGGCAATGATCGCTCTGACCAGAGCATTAAACCCCTTTAACAGGTTTTTATATATTCAACATTGCCCCATGGCGAATGGCAATAAAGGCGCGGACTGGATCAGCCTGGATAAAGAGATCAAAAACCCCTATTTCGGCAAAGCCATGCTGAACTGCGGGGAAACAAAAACTATTATTAAGTAAAGGAGAGTGTCATGAAAAAACTGGTAAGTGCGTTATTAATGGCTTCGGCAGGTTTCCTGCTGGCCGCTATGCCGGCCGCTGCAAAATCATGCTGTCCGGGCGGCGGGGAGGGAGCCAAGTCTGAAAAGCTCTGCCCCGAGCGCGTAGCGGGTGTTGAAACCGCAAAAAAGAAGCTGCCTGACGGCCTGGAACTAACTATGACCGCCGGCGACAAGGAAACAATAGAAAAGGTACAGGCGGCGGCCGCGGAGCATTACGCAGGCGGCGGCAAAAACTGCAAATGCGTGCCCAAAGGCGCCGAAGTTAAAGTGGAAAATCTTGAAAACGGCGTTAAGGTGATTATCACCGGAAAGACTCCGAAGCTGGTAAAAAAAATACAGGCCAAAGCCGCCAAAGCCCACAACTGCGCCGGGCATAAAAAAGCGTCCGGTAAAAAATGCGGGGTAAAGGCGGCGGCAAAAAAGCAGGCGAAGTATGTCTGCCCGATGGGCTGCGCGCAATCCGACAAGCCCGGCAAGTGCCCCAAGTGCGGCATGAACCTGGTAGAGAACAAGGAAGCGGCGGGAAAGGAGGCGGTTTGTCCCGTAACCGGTGAAAAGTTCAAAGTAACCAAAGAGACGGTCTCGGCCACTTATAAGGGCAAGGTTTATTACTTCTGCTGCCCCGGTTGCAACAAATCTTTCATCGCAGACCCTGGGAAGTATTTGAAAAAAAAGCAGGCGCCCAAGGCCAACCTATATGTCTGCCCGATGGGCTGCGCCCAATCCGACAAGCCCGGCAAGTGCCCCAAGTGCGGCATGGGCCTGGTGGAAAAAAGCGACCTTTAATGACCATGTAGCTATTAAGACTCCGGAGTTAAAAATTAGCGCGCGGGCCCTTTGGCGGCTCCACTTAAACTGCTTCAGTAGCGATTAAAGAACCGCTATGTCAGGTAAGAAAAAGCTTGACATTCGCTTTTTATTCTGCTTTAATATGACTAAGTAGATACACTTACTCATATAACATGTTCACACTTACAACAAAATCAGGTTACGGTGTTGACGCTGTCCTGGACTTAGCCCGTCGCTACGGCGACGGACTCGTTCAGATTAAGGAAATAGCCGAGCGTCATGGCATCCCGGCGCCCTACCTCGTTCAGCTATTCAACCGCCTCACTCACGCGGGCCTGGTCCGGGCTTTTCGCGGCCAGCAGGGGGGGTATGCCCTTGCCCGTAATCCCCGGGAGACGAGTTTCCTGGATGTAATGGAGGCGTTGGAAGGCCCAATGGAAATGACTAAAGGCCGGGCGGAGGAAGATGTTGTAAAGGATATTTATAGCCGGGCTGAGGTCGCCGCAAGGGAGGCCTTGGATGTCCCCTTGTCTGAGATCCTGGCCCGACAGGATCAGAAGACCGGAGCATTATTTTTTCAAATCTAGAAATAAAAGGAGGCTTTTTATGGGCCAGGTTTACACTGACATCAGCCGGACCACAGGCCGTACGCCCCTGGTCCGCATCAACCGGCTGGGCATCGGGCTGGGCGCGACCATCCTGGCAAAGGTGGAGGCCTTCAACCCGCTCTCCAGCGTCAAGGACCGCATCGGCGTGGCCATTATCGACGACGCTGAGAAACGGGGCTTGATCAAGGAGGGCACCACCATCATCGAGCCTACCAGCGGCAATACGGGGGTGTCGCTGGCTTTTGTGTGCGCTGCGCGGAAGTACCGCCTGGTCCTGACCATGCCCGACACCATGAGCGTAGAACGGCGCCAGATTCTTAAGGCGCTGGGCGCCGAACTGGCGCTGACCGAGGGCCCCAAGGGTATGAAAGGGGCTCTGGAAAAGGCCGAGGAACTTCATAAAACTATCCCCAACAGTATCATCGCGGGGCAGTTTTCCAATCCCGCCAACCCCGAGATACACCGCCGCACTACGGCGGAGGAAATCTGGGCGGACACGGGGGGCAAGGTGGATTACTTCGTGTCGGGGGTGGGCACGGGAGGGACTATCACCGGCGTGGGCGAGGTTTTGAAGTCCCGCAACTCCGCCGTAAAGATTGTTGCAGTGGAGCCGGCGGATTCGCCGGTGCTTTCCGGCGGGAAACCGGGGCCCCACAAGATCCAGGGCATTGGAGCGGGGTTCATCCCCGAGGTGCTCAACCGCAAGGTCATCGACGAGATCATCGTCGTGTCCAACCCGGACGCGGGAGAAACCGCCCGGCAATTATCCAAAGAGGAGGGCCTTTTCGTCGGCATCTCCAGCGGGGCGGCCCTGTGGGCGTCCTTAATCGTGGCCAAACGGCCGGAGGCCCGGGGTAAAACCATCGTCACTGTCCTGCCCGACACAGGGGAACGGTACCTCTCCACGTGGCTGTTTGAGAACGTGAAATAGAATGACATTATCCAGGAACGAACTCATCCGCTATTCCCGACAGCTTGTCATCCCGGAGTTGGGGCCCGTCGGGCAGGAAAAGCTCAAAGCTGCGAAAGTGGCGGTTATAGGCGCGGGCGGGCTTGGGACATTAGTGCTCGGCTATCTGGCGGGGGCCGGGGCGGGGGAGATAGGTGTATTTGACTTCGGCCCGCTGGAACTTTCCAACCTGCACCGGCAGCTTATTTACAGGACCGGGGATATAGGCAAGCTTAAGACGGAGCTGGCGAAACAACGCCTGCTGGAAATTAACCCGGACATCAAGGTGAACGCGAACGAAGGTATTTTGACTGCGGAGAACATCAGGGGCGCGCTGGAGGGCTATGACTACATCGCCGACTGTACCGACAATTTCATAACCCGCGCCGCCATAAATAAAGCCTGCCTGGAGCTCGGGAAGACATATGTGTACGGAGCGGTTTATCAGTTCGAGGGGCAGCTGGCGGTCTTCGACCCGCGCGGCGGGCCCTGCCTTGGCTGCCTGGTCCCGGACGTGGAGTCCATGGAAAACCAGGCCTGCGCCGAAGCCGGAGTGATGGGCCCCGCCGCCGGCGCCGTGGCGTCTATGCAGGCACTGGAAGTCCTGAAGCTGATACTGGGCTTTGAAAACCTGAAAGGCAAATTCGCAATGCTGGACTTCCGGCTGGCGGATTTCACCGTCATAGAACTAAAAAAGCGGGAGGACTGTCCCGCCTGCGGCGCCAAGGCGCGGCTGGATAAAAGATTTATAAACTCGCTCGCCGTAGAATTTATCACGCCGGAAGAGCTGAAGGCGCGGCTGGACTGCGCAGGCCTGCCGCGCGTGCTGGACCTGCGCTACGCCTGGGAGCACGACCTGGCCCACATCAAGGGCGACGCCTGGGTGGATTTCGACGAGCTTATAAAGAACGGCGCGGGGTTCCAGCCGGACGACGAGCTTGTGGTTTACTGTAAGGGCCAGAGCAAATCCACAACGGCCTTCCGCGCCCTCCGGGAAAAAGGTTTTAAAAATATTTACGTGCTCAAGGGCGGCATAGACGCCTGGGCGGAAAAGATAGAAAAAGGAATGCTTCGTTATTAACCGGACTGCAGGACCTGCGCTGATTTTATCCCTTACCTTTGCGGCTGCCGCGCCAGCACCAGGATATCGGCCAAGGGTTGGTAAGTCCCGCTGCGCTTTTACCCGCGGCATGTGCGGAGTAGAAGTAGAATTAGGAGAACTTATGCGCGAAGCTGAGAACGTGATAAAGGAACTATCAAAAGCAATAGATGAAGGCCGCGCGGCGGCTTTCGTGACGGTAATATCGGCGGATGGCTCTACCCCGCGCGAAACCGGGGCAAAAATGCTGGTCTTCGAGGACGGCTCCATAAGCGGGACCGTGGGCGGAGGAATGCTGGAAGCGCTTTCCATGAAACAGTCGTTGGACTGCCTGAAAAAAGGTGAGGGCGGCAAATTCGTTTTCGACCTGACGCCCAAGGGAAACACAGGCATGATCTGCATGGGCAGGGTGGAAATTTTCGTGGACGTTTATAAGGACGCCGTAAAGCTGCTGATAATAGGGGCCGGCCACGTGGGGATGAAGATAGCCGAGGCCGCGCGCCTGGCGGGTTACCCTTACGCGGTGGTGGACGACCGCGCGGAATTCGCCAACGCGGAGCGTTTCCCCTGTGCTTCCCGGATAATAATGGAAAGGCCGGATAAGGCGGTGCGGGCGGCGGGGGTGGACAAGGACACCTATGTAGTCATAGTCACGCGCGGCCACGCGCTGGACAGGGAAAGCCTTGAGGAAGCGATGAAAACGCCGGCTGCCTACATAGGCATGATAGGCAGCGCCCAAAAAGTGAAGGAAGTTTTCCGCATAATGGGCGGGAAGAAAATTTTCCCGGCAAAAGACCGGCGCGTACACGCACCCATAGGCCTGAATCTCGGCGGGAAAACCCCCGGCGAGATAGCGGTGTCCGTGATGGCGGAAATTATAAAGGTCCGCTACAGTCGCGACGCCGCCCACATGCGCGTTTCATAACCGACTCCCGGAAGCGGGCAGGGATAAACCCCTGTTATTGACCGCCGTGAACCGGGGGGAAGCGCTTTATACAGCCGCCAGGGCGTCCGGCAATGCCGCCGCCGGGAAAATTATGGAAATCATTGACACGCTTCCCATAGAAATCGTCCCCGTTGACAGGGTTTATCGCCATAGGACAATTCGCGGCGGGAATCATTACCATCTCGCAGTTCGGCATAGGGGTTTTAAGCATAAGCCAGTTCACCATAGCGGGCTGGGCGCCGGCGCAGTTTGCGCTGGCTTATTCGCTGATAGCCCAGCCGGGTATTTACATCCACGAAGGGCACGGCCAGGCGGTAAGGAGCCTGCCTGAAATCATCAGGCTTTTGGGAATGTAATAGACCGCCGGCTGTAGGGATATGGAATGCTGACACCGACGCAATAGCTACTCTATCAGGGCGGTGAGGCTGTAATCCCAGCTGTAAGAGAAAAGGTTGTCGGCCTGCTTGCGCTCCTGGATCCTGAGGTAATACTTCCCCGCTTCCCCGGCCGGGATGCGCAGTTCATAGCCTGAACCCCGTTTCCCCGAAACTAAAACCCCTTTCGCCTGGGTTTCCGCCATCCAGGGGGGGTCTCCGCAGAATCCATGCTGTTCCTGGTAGAGCGTCGTCTCGTTGGGACCCTGCACGGTGAATTCCGGGCAGTCCTCGTGTCCGCGGTGGCTCAGCTTGAAGATAATGGTCTTTCCGGCGGGCGCTTCAATGGAAAAGACATCGGGATTGTCCTGGCCCACCGTGGCCAGTATTTCCACGCCGGCCATTACAGGCGTGGCGGTTTCGTAGGTGTCGTTCGGTTCGAAAGCGTCGTTATACCTGCAGCCCGCGGAAGGCAGGAGCAGGCAGAAGCCCGCGATAATGGCCGCGGCCCGGATCGTCTTTGTCATGGGGCTCCTTGACCGGCGCGGACCAGTTCCAGCGCCGCCCGCGCATATGCCGTTTCCTCCGGGGTAAGCCACTTTTTGCCCGCCGGGCGCAACTCGTCGGCCGCGAGATTGTCTATCACCGTGGCCTGTTGTTCGGGATTGAGGTCCGCGAACGGAACGCCCCGGGCGGCCTGCGGCTTCCATTCGTAGGCCTTGTTGCGGCTGCCCTCGAAAATGGCGGCTTTCACATTGGCAAATAAAGCTTTGTGCAGGTAGTCCCCGCCCCCGTGCTGGCTCTGCCAGACATGGCCGGTTTCATGGATCAGCGTGTTTCCGTCGTATGTCAGAGTGCCGTCGGCGTTCGTCAGCGGGCCGAGTTTATCCTTAAAATAGATAGTGTTCCCGATCACATGCGCCGGGAGGAACAGGTGCGACGAACTGTCCTGGCGGACGCGTACCTTGTCCAGGTCGACGGAGCCCTTATAGACGCCGCTCAGCAGTTTTTTTTCCTCCGCGGTCAGCGCGCGCGGCAGGGGTTTCCCGAGCAGCGTCGTATCCACTATATCCACCGCTCCGAGGACGACCTTGGCCACGGAGTCTACCACGCCGCCCGCTGTTCGCGTAGCGGCGTTTACAACGGCCCCGCCCGCGTCCTTGGCGGCGTCTTTAAAATTCCCCTTAAGGAGGTTTTTGCCCGCGCTGCCCAGGTCCCGGACTATGCCGGCAGGGACGTCCTTCACTACGCCGACGACATCCCCGACTATCCCCTTGCCGGTGTTAAGCGCGGTCCGTCCCGCTTCAGAGATGCGCGACAGGAATCCGCCCCAACCGCTTTTAGCGGTATCACCGCCGGCTTTCGCCGCTTGCCCCGTGGACGGCACGGCCGGCAGCGCTGAATTGGAGACGGACGGCGTTTTAGATGAGTTGAGGTTGGAAACCACGCCGGATTTACTATTCTTCAGGTCTATGCCGGCATCTTTGTCGGACCCGGTGTTCAAGCCTGAAAAAGACGACTTAAGCCCCTGCGCAAACGAGCACACACGAGTTACCGATTTCAGAGTCTGTTTTGCGCGGTTTAATTTGCGCTTGATCGTTGCGCATTCTTTAGCCGGTTTAGTCGCATTGCAAGTCTTTAACTGCCGTTCCAGCGCTGGTATCCGTTTATTCAGCTCTCCGATAAATTTGGTGCATTGCGGGGGGGTTTTTTCAGCGCCGGCATTTTTTTCCGTTCCGGTTTTTGCCGCCGTAGTCTTACTCCCGGCAGCCGGCTTGGCGCCGAAACAAGGCCCGGCCAGCAATAGAACCGCAAGGGCGCTATAGGATGTAATGCGTCGCATAATATTACCCTTAAGTATCTGCGATTCAGACAGTACGGAGCATCCGACGGAGGCTCACCAGTTCCTCCCCCCTTGTGGGGGAGGATTTAGGTGGGGGGAAACATCGGCAGGCAGATCCGCCAGCCTATCCCCCCATCCTAACCTTCCCCCACAAGGGGGGAAGGAAAATAAGAACGGGCACTCACTGACAGCTACTGTCTGAATCGCAGTTAAGTATAACAATATAGTCTACAGTACGGAGTCGCTTTCCGCAAGGGCCCAAAGGCCTGGCAATTTAAAGCACCAGGGTCATGGCCCAATCGTAAAGGTAGAGGAGGGGGAAGAATATGAGAGTGGTGAACACTATGGATTGGGAGACGAGGTCCGCGTCAAAATCGAACTCCTTCGCAAGCACGTAATTCATCACCGCCACCGGCATACACGCCTCAAGATACCCCGCCCGCGCCGCGCCGCCCTCAAAATCCAGCAACGACGCCAGCAGCAGATAGAACAAAGGCAGGACAAAAAGCTTCATCGCCGCTATGAACGAAAGCTTCCCGGCGTTCCCGCCCGCGCTTTTGCCGTAAAGACTGACGCCGATGGTAAACAGCGCGAGCGGCAGCGCCGTCTTCCCTATATCCGCAAGCGCCGTCCGCAGCAGCCCCGGCAAAGGCGCCGCGAACCATGACATCGCAAGCCCGGCTATGGAAGCCCAAAGCACGAAGTTGCGAAGGACCAGCCGCTTTAAGCCGGCCTTCACGGGGCAGCTCCCCTCGCATATAACGTTTATCAGCAAAAATCCCAGCGTGAATATCAGGATGTTCTGCACCGACGACGCCACGGCGGCATAGCCGATAGCCCATTCCCCCAGCCGCATGGAAACCACCGGAAAACCGAGATAAACCGTATTGCCCAGCGCCGCCGTTATCACCAGCAGGCGGGCGAACCGCCAGTCCAGGACGCGGGTAAGCCAAAGAAAGACTATCAACGCCATCAGCGCGGCTATAGGGAGGGTGTTGACCAGCAGAAAATCCGTCCCGAGGTCTTTAAGCGGAGTATCTATTATTTTAACGAAAGTAAGGGCCGGAAGGGCGGCGTAATAAAGATACCGGTTGAACGCTTTTTCGGCGCTTTCCGGGACAAGGCCGTATTTGCGGAAGGCCCAGCCCAGGGTGATCACGAGAAAAATATTTGCGATTATGTCTGCCATTATTTGTAAACTGCCCAGATGGCGAGGCGGCGAGGCGGCTGGGCAGCTAGACCGCTCAACCGCTGGGCAGCTAGGCGGCTGGGCAGCTTTTTAAGGAGTTCTGTATCTTAGCCTGCTTCGCCGTCTAGCCGTCTCGCTGCCTAGCTGTCCTGCCGCCAAGCTGTCTAGCCGCCAAGCTGTCTCGCTGTCTAGCCGCCTAGCTACCTGAGTAGTTACCATCATTTAATGAACGCCAGGACCATGACCTGCGCCGGGAACATGTCCATGCCTTAATTTTAGCAAAATGCAGGCTTGCCCCGCCGTCCTCCCCCGGAAGACTCACTAATCCGGCAGCTTTTTCCGGCAGCCTTTGTCCGGCTAAAAGTGGTAAAATGATTCAATATGACAAATGAAAAAACAGGCCCCGGCGCGACGCTGCTGATACTGCTGGCTGTTTTTTTATCGCTCTTCCTGGCCATGATCCGGCCTTACCTGATATCCATCCTGATGGGCCTGTTGCTTGCCATACTCAGCCGGCCGCTTTACGAACTGCTCTCCAGCCGCGGCCTGGGGCGCCGGACCGCCGCCGGGGTATCAATGGCCGTTATCTTGCTGGCCATAATCGCGCCTTTGACCGGCTTTGCCGTCACGGCGGTAAAACAGGCGATAGCGCTTGCCTCCTACCTGGCGGACGAGCGGGGAGCTGATTTCATCCGCGCAGCGGTCGCGACGCTCACCGCTTTAAAGCCGGTGCGCTGGGTCATCGATAGTCCGGCGGACCTGCAGGCCAAGGGCCTGGAGTTCGCCCAGAGCGCGGGCGGCGCGCTCAGCCGCATCATACTGGTGCAGGCGGCCGCCCTGCCAGATTTGGCCCTTAAGCTGGTGATCTCGCTTCTTACCTGGTTCTTCCTGCTTTTCGAGGGGGAGGAGTTCCTCAAATGGCTTATGTCAAAGGTCCCGATGGAATCCGGCCTGCGCGTCCGCCTTACAGCCTCTTTCCGGGCCACGGCCGCTTCCACCGTCTGGGCCACCTCCGCTGCCGCGGCCGCCCAGGCGCTGGTCGTGATGCTGGGCTTCCTGCTGCTGGGCCTGCCGGCCGTTTTTCTCGCCGGGGGCGCGACCTTTATCTTCGCCTGGATACCGATACTGGGCAGCCTGCCGGTCTGCCTGGCGGGCGGGATTTACCTTTATTTCAACGGTTCGATGATCAAGCTGGCGCTTATGGGCGTTGTCGCTATAATTGCCGGCCTGATGGACAACGTGGTGCGGCCGATAGTCCTGAAAGGCCACGGGGATATGCACCCGCTGCTGGCCCTTATCTCCATCTTCGCGGGCATCCGGATGTTCGGCATACTCGGCGTAATTTTCGGCCCCATAGTGGCCGCCATGCTGCTGGCCATCCTTAATTCCTGGCAGATCCCGTCTGAAAAGCGGGAATAAACGGGTTACTAACCCGAAAATCGCGGTTAAAATCGTCCGTCTTAGGCGAATATCCGCGCAATTTTCGGAAGACTAAAAGATGAGAAAAAAAACAGAAAATCCGGAAAATTTTCCGTCCTTTA
>Ga0180009_10004920_pt1 | contig 14531 bp, 16 predicted proteins | sample OS_PC_MetaG_FD_123537 | JGI IMG/M metagenome (GOLD analysis project Ga0180009, IMG submission 123537) | Groundwater microbial communities from the Aspo Hard Rock Laboratory (HRL) deep subsurface site, Sweden - OS_PC_MetaG | ecosystem: Environmental > Aquatic > Deep subsurface > Groundwater...
GTCATCCACAATCACAAGGTTGAAGTGGGAGGCATCCTCTCTGAACTTCTTCTTTCCTTTTCGCCCCCTTATAACCCCCATCTCGTATTTGATTACTCTCGGAGAATTAAGCTCATCAGCCAACTCCATTATTCTTCTGTTTTTTACCGCTGGCATCAAAAACTTTAGACCCATTTCATTTAGCAAGTTAATTGCTTTGCAGTTGAAAAAACCTCTATCTACATATATGGTTTTGATTTTGACTTTTGTTCTGGCGTATTCTATTAACCTTTTTAGAATTGTTTCTTTTGAGGTGGATTCGGAGATTGTCAGAACAGTAGTCGAAACTATAAAACCGTGTTATTTCTTCTCATTCACTTTGCGATCTACTGTGAAACCCAAAAACTTTATAAATTCTAAGTTAATTATAATTAACATAAAATAGATTATAAGTTATGTAAATATGGCAAAAATTAAAGAGGTATTACAAATCTGTCCAAGCTTCGTCCTCCTCTGGTCTGAGCCAATCCTTTCTTAGAGAAGACTCACTTGCGATTGCAGTCTCCACCCCCTCCACTGATTTAGTCTTTAAAAAACGTATGAAATCTAAAACTTCCTTCAACAGCGGTTCAGGAATTTTTTCGATTTCATTTAAGATTAATTCCTTTGTAATCATAGTCCACCTTCCTAATTTCAGACATAATTAACCTCGGCAATTTCATATACGCTTTGGTATAGGATGGCATTGTCCTTTCATAGTTTTTTCTCCACACATCTGATATTATATTTCTTACAAAAAGCCTTCAGCTCGGGAGATAACGACCAAGCCACAAGTATTGCTTCAACATCCGATGAATCGATAGGTAGCCCAAGTTCAGCGCAACGGAGCGTTCTATATTTCAGTGCTTGATAGGCGCCTGGCAATGGGATATCTGTTTCTATCTCGACGACAGTATAATGATTGTCAGTTCGTTCAAATACAACGTCCGCTCTATCACCGGATGGAAACTCGTATTCTATTATTGCTTTGTTTACATCGCTCAAGCCAATAAAATCAGGATTATTTGCTATCCATTCTTTTAACGCTTTGTGCTTCGAGCTCTCTTCACGATGTCCGTATTTTTTAACAATCGCAGTTCTACTAAGGGGTTTTCTTATTATTTGATGTCGTGGCTCCGATAATTTATGTTTTAAAAATGTTCTGAGTTCCTTGTCTTTTATCTTAGGTAAATCTTCTTTTAACACCTGATGAACAGTATCTTGCCAATTGCTGAAATCCGCCCTCTTTGGCTTTTTATCAAATAACCATTTTACATCAATTCGATGTTTAGGTTCTCCATTAACCTGATAGTGTATTTTTCCATCCGATCTTCTTACAATCCTGCCGACATGCACCTGATAATGATTGCACAACAAGACTATATCGTTCTCATTAATTTTCTTAACAAAATTTATGAATTGTTCGCTACATATCTTCTTATTGCGAACCCGCTGGCAATTTCTGCACTTGGCTTTAATCTCTTTCTCAGTCTTACCTTTTGCATCGCAATCAGAATAGCCAATTGCAACAAAATTTTTAGGAAGCGCATAATTGTTTATGAATATTTCCTTATTCTTTTGAGTTTTTTTCTCGCCTGGCCATCCTGGTCAAGCTCCAATTTTCCATACGTTAACCATCTCTATTACCTTTCTTATTAGCAGTGTCGCATAACTCCTAATATACGCACCTGCCAATATAAATTTTTGTTAACGTGAAACTCTGGTAAAGCGGGCGATGAAAATCCAGAGCATTGAAATTCAAACTTTCGTCCATGCTACCGAAGATTTTGAGAAGGTTTTGACCTGCCTGAAGAATATAATTCCTTTTGAGTTCAGCTACACGGCGAGAAAAACTTTTGGGCATTTCAAAAATCCGATTTATATTTTAAACGTTGCGCTGAGAAAAAGAAAAGAGATAGAGAAATTTATCGCTGCGCTGAATGAGCGCCTCTCAAGCGAAGACAGAAAAAAAATAAAGGAGGGGCTTGAGGAGAGGTTCGAAGAGGGCAAGTTTTACATGCGCCTCGACAAAATGAGGGCTTATGCCGGCGAGGCTGCTCTTGGCGAGGGGATGCAGATAGTGCTGACAGCGGCGAGCTATCCTTTCGACGAGAAAAAAATTTTGGCAGAGCTTGGTAATTTGTTTGGGTAGATTCGCCGTGTGCAAAATTATTTTTTAATCTGCAATGAAGACAGAATATCTTTCAAATCTTCCACGAATGCAGCGGTACTTTTCTCTGTGATGTGAGGCATTATTACGAGCCTTATCTCCCCCTTCCTGGTCCTGGACACAATCCAGCCTTTCTCCAGCAATTTTTCTGATATTGCATCCTGCTTTTCGTGAGAGAAAACCAGAATGTTCATCGCAGGTTTTAGAACTCTCAGCCCGAGAGCCTTTATTTCCCTATAGAGCTGCACTGTTAAATTCATGCAATTTTCCACGTTTTTTCTATAACCCTCTCTTCCGAGGAGCTTCAGAACAGCGTAAACCGAAGTAGCGGATGCACCGCTCCTCGTGCCGGTCAGCGTGAACTGCCTTCTCTCGGTCAGATACGGCGAGCGGGTCTCTATGAACCTTAGTAAATCAGCATTCCTGAAGAGTATGCACCCGCTCGGTATCGGCGCTAAACCCATCTTGTGGGGGTCTATAGTTATCGAGCTTACTCCCTGTATCGAAAAATCGAATTTTCTTGCAGCATATCCGATTAAAAAAGGAATAACAAAGCCGCCGAAGGCAGCGTCGACGTGCAGGCGAATGCCATTTTCTACCGCAATATCTGCCAGTGCTTCGATGTCGTCGATTGCTCCATATTCCGTGCTTCCTGCCACCCCGACTATCGCTATTGTATTTTTGTCCAGTTTTTTTTCCACGTCTCTAACGCTTACGCAATGCCCGCTGTCCAGAGACGCAGTAACTAACTCTAAACCGAGCAGATTTGCTGCCTTTTCAAACGAAAAATGCGCAGACTCCGGAACAATTACATTCACATTTTTTTTGCCGGCTTTATTTCTCGCTGCCCAGAGAGCCATTATATTTGCTTCTGTGCCGCCGGAGACAATAAATCCCTTTGCATTTTTGTTGCCCAGAAGAGAGCCCAAGAGTTTAACTGTCTCGTCTTCCAATTCCTTCGTTCCTTCGAATAAGCCTGCATCTCCAAGATTCGTCTCAGCAAAGAGTTCGCAAACCTTTCTTGCAAAAGGATGCGGCAGGGTGCACATTGAGCTGAGAATTTTTCCGTCAGAGTACTTCAAATCTTTTTTTAGGGCATTGTTTAAAATATCTAGAACTTTCCCCTCCTCGAAGCCTTTTTCTTCCATTAGTTTTATCCTCTCGCCCTGTCCAGCAGTAGCCTCTTTTCTGTCCTGGCGATTGTTTCTCTAACAGTTTGCACCGCATCGGGATTCGCAGAAATGCTGGTTATGCCGTACTCCACGAGCTTCTTTACCGCCTCTGGGTCGCTGCCTGCCTGCCCGCAAATCGAGCTCTCAACGCCAGCTTCCCTGCATTTCTTGATTACCATTTCCAGCAGTTTGAGCACAGCTTTGTGCTTCTCTGTAAAAAGCCCTGCAACTCTCTCGTTGTTTCTATCCACAGCCAGCGTATACTGGGTTAAATCGTTGGTGCCAAAGCTTATAAAGTCTATTCCTTCTGCAATGAAATCTTCTATAATCAATGCGCTTGCAGGAGTTTCAACCATTATACCGAATTTAATGTCTTTGTGCGGCTCAAGTCCAGCCTCCCTCGCTATCCTCTTTGCTTCTCTCAGCTCCCTCGGATGCTGCACTAACGGAATCATTACTCCAATGTTTGTGAATCCTTCTCCGACGAGCTTCTTAATCGCCTTGAATTCTGCCCTCAAAAGTTCTGGCTGGTCTATACTACGTCTTATGCCTCGCCACCCGAGCATCGGATTGTGCTCGATTGGTTCTTCTTCTCCGCCTTCAAGCGACCTGAATTCGTCTGTCGGAGCGTCGAGCGACCTGTACCAAACTGGCTTGGGATAAAATGCTCCTGCAACTTTTCTAACACCTTCCGCAATCTTATCAACCAGCTCGCCCTCCTTGCCCTCCTTGATGAATTTTATCGGATGCTTTCCTATTCCAAGAATCATGTGCTCCACTCTAAGCAAGCCAACGCCGTCTGCAAATGGCGCTACCTTCGGCGCAATCTCGGGCATGCTTATGTTCGCTTTTACTTCGGTCGCGGTGATTATTTTCGAAGGCGCTACCACGAGCTTTTCCTCTTCCTTCTCTGGCATCTTTTTAATCAGCTCTTTGTAAACAACGCCCTTGGAGCCGTCTACGGTTATTTTCAAGCCGTCGTTGAGAACTTTTGTCGCTTTCATGGTACCAACAACGCAGGGTATTCCAAGTTCTCTAGATATAATCGCAGCATGGCAGGTCATACCTCCCTCATCCGTAACTATAGCACTTGCCCTGCGCATCGCAGGCACCATGTCCGGATTCGTCATGGCTGTAACGAGAATGTCACCCTCTTTCACTTTATCCAGCTCCGCAGTGCTTGAAATTATCTGCACTTTTCCGGAGCCAATCCCGGGCGAAGCTCCCAATCCCTTTAGCAGAATATTTTCTCCTGCCATCTCTTTTTCTTCCTTTTCATCATAAAAAACTGTTATCGGTCTGGATTGGAGCAGGAATACGTTTTTCTCCTCAATAGCCCACTCTACGTCCTGCGGGAAATTGTAGTACTCCTCAACCGTCTTGCCCAGTTCTGCGAGTTTTTTGAGTTCCTCGTTTGTCAAAACCTGGGTTTTAACTTTTTCTGGAGGTACATTTTTCTTTACAGTTTTTCCAGTCCGCCTGTCCTTGACAAACATCACATCCTTCTTTGTTATTTCTTTGTCGAGCAGCTCTCCAGTATTCTTATTAATTATATAGTGGTCTGGCGTTACTGTGCCTGATACAACGCCTTCCCCCAGACCCCACCCAGCCTCTATAATCAGCGTGTCCTTTTCGCCGGTTGCTGGATGAATGGTAAATATTACTCCTGCTTTGTCCGCATCCACCATCTTCTGCACAATCACTGCGATAGATACCTTAGCGTGCTCAAAGCCCTGCTTCTCTCTGTAGAATATGGCTCTGGGAGTAAAGAGCGATGACCAGCACTTCTGGACGCCGTGCACCACTTCATTTCCTATCACGTTCAGAAAAGTTTCATGCTGCCCAGCGAAGCTTGCGCCAGGCAGATCTTCTGCGGTTGCGGAGCTCCTTATCGCTACGAATTCCTCTTTTTTGCCCTGCGAGTTGCACAGCGCTCTGTAGTGCCTTAAAATCTCCTTTCGTATGCTGTTCGGCATGGCAGCGCTCATTATTATTTTTCTTATCTCCTCTGACGACTTTTGCAGCTCAGAAGAGTTGTCAACATTAGTATTGCCCAATATCTCCATTATCTTTTCGTTTATGCCGCCCTCTTTCAAAAATTGGTTGTATGCTTTTGAGGTAACTACAAAACCGGGCGGTACTGGCAGTCCAGCTTTAGTCATCTCCCCTAAGTTAGCCCCCTTCCCCCCGGCTACGGCGACATCGCCTTTGCTCAAATCTTTGAACCATACAATATCCATGCCTACACCTCGCTTTTTATTCTCTTAATAATTTTCGCTCTTGAGCGGTGGTAGCTCCTTATGCTGACATCCGAAATCAGCTTTAAATCTTGCGGAGAGGTATTGAAGCAAATCCTCAGAAGGTTTGGGGGCAGGGAACCAGCGCTTTTACCCGAGAGTATCGAGACCTCCTCCAATGCCTGTAAGTCTCTTATCACCTTTGCAGCCGCTATGGTCTTCGAAAACTTTTTTACAAACTCAAAAGTAGGGTTTATAATACCATTTTCTATTCTTGATATAGTCTCCCTCCTCAGCTTCACAAACTTCCCAATCTCCTCCTGTGTAATTCCCAGGGCATTCCTTGTCTTTTTTATATCGACTATGGGATTTTCTGAGGAAATTATTCTCCCGCCGACATTTTCAACATACTTTAAATACTCCTTCTCGACGTTATACATTTTTCAACGCCTGAAGATTTGCTTTGCAAATCTTCTACGTTGAAAAGTACGTGGAAGTGATATAAAAAGCTTTTGTTACGTATTACGTCACAACTTTAGGAGCTCTTTTCCTTTGTCGATGGTAATCGTATAGGGCATTGGCAGTTTAGCTGCACCCCTCCTGAGCGCCTCCCTTGCCGCTGCATAGTGCGACGAGTTTACCCTGACGCTCATTATTTTCTGCCCTTTATTAGCCTTCGCAGCCAGACCCACAGCTTTTCCGAAGGCTCTCCTCATGCCATCTGAAACCCTGTCTGCCCCTGCTCCAGTCGCCATCTTGTTCTCCCTCAAAACTTCATGCGGGTATATCCTGAATTTCAGGTAATAGCCGGTTGTACCAGTTTTATCTATAAGATATCTGTTCGTGGCAACTCTCGCTGCCTCCAGGGCGTTGTGCGTGATTTGGGACGCCTCCTTTGCAACCAACGAAAGCTCTAGTTCGAAGTTGTCAATATTCGCGAGTTCTCCCATGTCGAATATCGTTATCTTCGATGCCGGAATACCGCCCATATACTCTCTTCTCGTGTAGGAGCGAGTTTTTGGAACCCTGTATATTCTGCCAGGCTTGACTACCATTTTAAAAACCTCTCTTTATGCGTAAGCATTATACACTAGCTTCGCTATTCCCATATTAAAAGATATATAAAATTCACTTCTTATCTAAATGTATCCTGCTGCTTATGGGACCTTTTTGGTCTTGATACTTGCTGTCCCGGGAGGGATGCCCGTATGGAACCTCGACCTTGGAGGACATTATCTCAAAGCTGAGCTGACAGATTCGCATTCCCGGGTATAGAGCAATCGGCATTTTCCCAACATTAGATAGTTCCAGGGTTAAGTTTCCCCTGAATCCGGGGTCTATGTAGCCTGCGGTGGCGTGAACGAGGAGCGCAAGCCTTCCCAAGCTGCTCCTGCCCTCTACCCTCGCAACCACGTCCTCGCCCAGCTCTACACGCTCCTTTGTACTTGCAAGCACGAACTCACCCGGATGCAAAATGAAGGTCTCGCTGTCTTTTATGGCTATAGTCTCAGTATATTCTTCTGCATCATCCTTCAGCGGGTCTATGTAAGCTTTTTTCGTCCTCTGAAAAATTTTGAATTGATTTCCGAGGCGCAAATCTACTGAAGAGGGCTGGATTTGAACCTCTGGATTTTTCAGAGGAGTTATCAGAATTTTTCCCTGCTTCAAGTATTTTTTTATGTCCCTGTCTGAGAGAATCATACACTACTTCCATACAGTATAACCGCAGCTGCCGCACGAGAGTCTGTCCTTGTGCTCGGCCATAAAAATTCCCTCGCCGCATCTCGGGCATGGGCGATTTTTTCTCTGGAGTTTGCTACCTTTAATATCGTAGAGCTTCCATTTTTCTGTCATTGCTTCTTCGGAACCTCTTTTTTTGCTTTTTCTATCAGCAGATTCTTTTCTAGCGTGTGTCTCGGCTCTACTTTGAGTGCTCTCTCTTTTGTCCTGTAAACCTTAACAAAGCCGATGCTTTCTCTGACACCAAATTTTGACTTAAAAGAATCCAGTATGAGAGTTTCTTTATCAACACCCAGCATTGCAGCTAGCTTGTCTCGTACTTCAGATATTTTCGGGGTTGCGGCATCGTGAGCAATCTTAACCTTCAGTTCCCTTCTGTCAAGAAGCGGGTTTTCCTTCTCTTCGAGTATTTTAACTTCCATTACACTACCTTTTTTAATAGTTTTAAAATCATGCCGGCTTCTGTTTTTTTATCTTCGGTTACTTTAACAAATACTATTCCCTCGTCTGGCTGTCCGTAAAGCACGACTGCATTCCAGTCCGCCTCTAAAATGCAGGGCAGCACAGCAAGGTCCTCTTCTCCTTCAACCAATACAACAGAGCCGTCCTTTTCAATGGCTTTGTGAATCTTATCCCAGAGGTCTTGAGTTATCATTCCAGGAGGATTCCTTGCCTCGAAAACATTTTTTCCAATGGCCGGCATTTCTATGCTTCTCTTGGTTTTTAAATCTACGACAGCTAAGCTCGGCTTAACTCCAACCGCAAGCATGTTTTTGAGAGTCATGTCTCCGACTATGATTACCTTCTCGCCTCTCAGCTTGCTCTTGATTTCGTGCGCCGGCTTTAATCCTTCTCCTTTATAAACCTCGCCGAAAGGTTTCTTGAAAATACCCCTAAACTCTTCAGGCAGTTCTAGATCCCTCATCTACCTTACCCTCAGTGCATATCTTCCCTTTGCAGCTATGTTCAACTTTTTAGCTACTTCTGACTTTTCAGGATCTATAACGCTGATGTAGCCCATCCAGTTTGGTGAAGTGGGAGTTTTGCACACAACACAAACATCTAACTCGGTTACCCTGCCGCATTCCTTGCATGCTTTTTCCTTCATTTTGAATCCACTTCCTCAGTCGTCGTTATCACTCCTCCTTCGTCGTGTCTTCACCCGTTGTCGTACTTGCTATCGCAAGTAATTTTCCCCGAGGGCTTTTTTTAAAAGGGCTCATTTTCAATCCACCTCTCAATTCCGATAGGAAGCTGGCGTGAATACCATCTTCCTGACGGAAGAGCACTTCGCCCGAACTCGTTTCACTCGTTCGTTCTCGTGCCGAGACCCTGGTTCTCGTCGTGTCTTGACCCACTAGCCACTTGCTACCGCAAGTGTAACTAGGGGGGTGTCGGCCACAAGCGAGTTATGAGTGCCCGAAGCATTCGCTTTGAAGAAGCGAGATTTCGCAAGAAAGATGGCGCTTGCGTGAGTAAGACCGAATTATCTTGCGCCTACCTTCGGTAATGCCATCTTCCTGACGGAATGGCATGAGAGTCGCTCATACTCTCGTCCCTGCGGAACGAATGCAGCGAGCGAAGTGTTGACAACTATTTTTTTTCCTTTTTCTTTTCTTCTTTCTTCTCTTCCTCTTTCGGCTTCTCTGGTTTCTTTGGTTCTTTCTTTTTCTTTCTTGCTTCCTCCAGCCACTCGAACTTTCCCAAACCCGGCTGCCTGGTTGTAAGATTTATCTTGCTCTCCCTGGATTTCTCTGGGTTCAAGCTAACTGCAACAACCCTTGCTCTTACTTTGTCTCCGACTCCAAGTACCTTGCCGCTTTCCTTTCCGACAAGGGCGCCCCTCTTCACGTCATGGATTATGAAGTCGTCTGTGATTTGCGAAACGTGAATTAAGCCGTCGAGAGGACCGAAACGTATGAAAGCCCCGAACTCCACGATTTCGACAATTTCGCCGTCGAGAATTTCATGCAGCTCTGGTTTAAATACCAGTGCCTCGAAAGTAGTGCTGTGATAGGCAGCGCCGTCGCCAGGTATCAAAGTTCCGTCCTTTATATCTATCACTTTTGTCGTTGCCAGAATTATTCCTAACTCTTTATCCAGCTTCCCTTCATAACCGCCTTCTCTTCTTGTCTTATTATATATCGTATATTCATAACCTACTCTCAGAATATCCTCTACAACATCGGTCAGTGGCGAGCTGAATCTATCAGGCGGAACCCTTACGATGTCTTCCAGAACAACCAGTTTAAATGGAATGCTTATACCCCTTTCTCACACGAAAAGCGGCACTAAAAGGAGCGCCAAGGTGTTTATGACTTTTATGAGCGGGTTAATCGCTGGTCCGGCTGTGTCCTTGAGCGGGTCGCCTACAGTGTCCCCTACTACAGCTGCCTTGTGTGCATCGCTGCGCTTGCCTCCGTATGCTCCTTCCTCGATGTATTTCTTGGCGTTGTCCCACGCAGCGCCTCCGTTTGCCATTTGCAGCGCGAGAAGAATGCCAGAGGCTATACTGCCTATGAGCATTCCGCCAAGCGCAATTGGTCCGAGCAAGAAGCCAACCGCAATTGTCGCTACGACTGCAAGCAGCGCGGGAAACTTCATCTCGCTCAGCGCAGCTTTAGTCACAATATCAACACATCTGCCATAGTCTGGTTTTGCCTTCCATTCCATGATGCCCGGTATCTCCCTGAACTGCCTGCGAACTTCGTTGACTATCTGAAACGCTGCGATGCCGACTGCCTTAATTAACATGCTTGCAAACAAAAACGGAATCGCTGCACCAATGAACAGCCCTACGATGACATTTGGGTCTTCAAGCGAAAATACGAGCTGTGCCGCATCGCCCATGTAAAGTTTGAGTTCCTCTATGTAGGCAATAAAGAACGTGAGCGCCGCAAGAGCTGCGCTTCCAATCGCAAATCCCTTTGTAATTGCCTTTGTTGTATTGCCTACGGCGTCGAGAGCGTCTGTGATTTTCCTTACTTCAGGCTCAAGATTTGTCATCTCTGCTATGCCGCCTGCGTTGTCTGTGATTGGACCATAGGAGTCCAAAGTTACGATCATACCCGTAAGCGAGAGCATCGCCATGACAGTGATTGCTATGCCGTAAACGCCTGCCAGGTTGTAGGAAATCAAGATGCCTGCGCAGATTACGAGCACTGGAAGCACAGCACTCTCCAAACCAACGGATAGACCGGTAATCAGGTTTGTCCCTGGTCCGGTCTGCGAAGATTCGGCAATGCGCAGCACAGGCTTGAAGCTTTTCGAGGTATAATATTCAGTTATTGCAAAAATTGCAAACGTTATGCCGAGACCGACAAGCGAGGCGTAGAAGTATTTTATATCGAGTCCTATGTAACTCGTAACTGCAAAAAATGCAGCAGCTGCGACAATACTGGTTGCTATAAGTCCCTTGTAAAGCGCACGCATTATGCCTCCGTCCTCTCCAACGCGCACAAACTGGATTCCTATAATCGTAGATAAAATCGCAAGTGCGCCTAGGAGTATCGGGTAAACCACGTAAGCGGTGTTGCCCTTAAAGAGGAGGAAGCCCAGAATCATTGCGCCAATTGCAGTTACCGCATAAGTTTCGAACAAGTCCGCACCCATTCCTGCGCAGTCGCCGACGTTGTCGCCTACTGCGTCGGCAATCACCGCCGGGTTGCGCGGGTCGTCCTCAGGTATTCCGGCCTCAATTTTGCCTACGAGGTCTGCACCAACATCTGCGGCTTTAGTGTAAATTCCGCCTCCAATCCTTGCGAAGAGGCTTATGAGACATGCGCCGAAAGCGAAGCCCACAACTAGACGCGGGTCTTTGTATAAGTAGTAGAAAACGCTCACACCAAGCAGGCCCAAGCCAGCAACCATGAAACCTGTAACGGCGCCGCCTTTGACTGCAATGTCAAGCGCCGGGCGCAGTCCGTGCCTAGCAGCGTGCGCCGCGCGAGAATTTGCGCGAACTGAAAGGCTCATGCCTATGTAACCTGCTAACGCGCTCAAGGTAGCACCAACTACGAAGCCGAGTGCAATTTTTATTGAGTGGTGAGGCAGCGCAAGCGCAAGGATGACAGCAAGTATGGCTGCAAATATTGCAATGGTCTTGTACTGCCTGTTCATATAAGCATTTGCGCCTTCCTGAATTGCACCCGCTACTTCTTGCATTTTTTGTGTACCTGCTTCTTTCGCCAGCACGTATCGTACAAGGTAGCCCGCAAATACAAGAGCTATTATTCCAGCAGCAATTCCAACCAAAGTTAAATCCATATTATACCTCCTATTTTACATAACCATCAATCGCCAGGTATTTTCTCTGGCGCAGGTAAATTACTGGTGCACCCTTTTTTTCTATCTTCTCCTTTAAAAACTTATCGTTTGTAGCGATTATGACGTTTTTCGAGGCAAGTTTTAAAAGAGCTTCATCAACGCTACCTTCGGTCTCTATAACCCGCAGCTTATTTGCAACAGACAATGCTCCCCTGGCATGCTTCGACTTTATTTTTTTTAGCTCCTCTATCACTCCCTTCGTAACATAAACTTCATAACGTACATCCAGCAATTTATCCAGCTCTGCAAATATATCGATGCGAAACTGAAACGGCAGCAGCAAAAAATTTGAGTCCAGTACAACTTTATATAATGATTCCGTAGCCAATCAATCTCCACCTAGCTCCTATCCTTCTGCTAATCGCAACTCTAACTCCTTTTTCTGCACAGACAGGCAATTTTAACTTCATCTCTGCCTCGTTATTTCTGGCACTGGATACGATACCAACGGTTGTTGCTGTTCCTACGTTCAGCATGAGAGGCTCGCTTGTCTTAATCTTTTCTACCTCAAGCTCTTCTTTTGTTCCCACAACTCTCTGAAGCAGGTGAATCTCCAGCAGAAAGTTATGCAATACCGGAGGCAGCATTCCAAGCTGTCCGAGAACCATTCCCGACAGCCTGTCTGATTTCGTAAGCGAGGGGTCGAGTTTCGTGCCTATTCCAACTAAACCGCCCGGAAAAACTTCCTCAGCTCTTTTTTCTCCGGTCATGAGAGAGATAATTTCCGTGGTGAGAGATTTCCAGTAAACTTTGTTTTCCTCCTCCATCTTTATTCCAGGGCATATTTCTATCGTATCTCCAACTTTCAATTTTCCCTGCGTTATTGTGCCTCCCACAACGCCGCCTTTTAAATCTTCCGGAAGAGTGCCGGGCTTGTTTATATCAAAAGAGCGGGCGATAAACATCCTCGCCGGTTTGTTTGGGTCTCTATTTACAGAGTGTATGATTTTTTCGATGTGTTGGATTAAAACATCTACATTTGCTTTGTGCTGTGCAGCGATTGGTATTATCGGAGCATTCTCTGCTACAGTACCCTTAACAAAATTTTTTATCTGCTCGCAGTGCTTTAAAACCTTTTCCTTGGGAACCAAATCAACTTTGTTCTGGACAATTATGATACTCTTAACGCCTATTATATCCAGAGCCATGAGATGCTCTTTGGTCTGGGGCTGGGGGCAGGGCTCGTTCGCTGCGATGACGAGAATAGCGCCGTCCATTATCGCTGCACCGCTGAGCATCGTAGCCATTAAAGTTTCATGCCCCGGAGAATCTACAAAAGAAACCTCTCTTAATACTTCTGTTTTTGAACCGCAGTGCCTGCATTTCTCTTCTGATGCGTAGCATCTCGGCTCAGGGCAGCTTGGGCAGCGACGGAAAGTGCAGTTTGCATATCCCAGTCTTATGGAGATGCCCCTTTTTATCTCCTCGCTGTGCCTGTCCGCCCATATTCCGGAGATAGCCTGCGTCAGTGTTGTTTTTCCATGGTCTACATGACCGACCATCCCTATGTTTACTTCAGGCTGCAATCAACCACCTTTCTTGCCGAGCAGCTCTTCCAAACTTTTCTCTCCCCTCTCTACAACTTTAGCGTTAATCTGAACAATTTCAGGAGTAATGGTGCGCCCCCTCACCCTCTTCCTCCTCCTCAGTCCTTTCTCCTTTGGCCTGTAGCCAGGACCGCTGGAGAGAAGTATTCTCGCCCTTACCCTTCCGTGCACATCGCTGCGCATCGGAAAGCCGTCTTTATCGCTCCCGCCGGTAATCTGTATTTTATAGCCTGCAAGCCCAAGCTGTGAGGCGTCTAAAACTTTCCTTATTTCCAAGCCAATGAAGCTTTTAGATTTTTTCTCATCCAATTCAATGCTGTAAGATTTTCCATTCGAATCCGAAATTATAAGTTTCTGCAATCAATCACCTCTTTATTTTTTTTATCTCTTCAAAAGCTTCCTCTTCGTCTGTGCTCAAATTCTTTCTGTACTTAGCCTCTATTAACTTTACCTCATTTTCCTGTAATTCAGAATATAAAATATCGTTCTCGTTTATCTGTCTTCCTACGATTGGACCGTCTATTGCAATTGCAACCTGGCGACCCTTTCTTGCTTCTTCGATATTCTCGTTCCTGTCCTGCAAGCCCTTTACAGTTCCAATTGTCCTGCCTTCGTCATTCATAAGCCTCACGTTGGTCCTTATCGTGCCAGCCAGTACCTCTATTCCGACTATAGCAGGCTTGCTGACTCTGAACACATAGTCAGGAAGAATTTTAATCTTCGCAGGTTTTGTCAGCTTGTCTAATTCTTCTCTCTTCTTCCTTTCTTCTTCCTCTATTATCCACTTCTGGTAGTCTTCAATCAATCTGTAAATTACGTTATTCTGAAATATCGGTGTAGCTGTAGCTCTGGCCCTCTCTTCGGCGTCTTTTAAAACCTTTACATTGAATCCCATGACAACCGCCCTGTTGCCCGCTTCTTTTTTGACAGTCTCAGCCTCGATTACATCTCTTCTCGATACGTCTCCTACGTCTGCCATTCTAACAGGTATGCCCTCTTTCTCCAGCATGTTTATCAAGGCTTCTAAGGAGCCGAGCGTATCTGCTTTGACAACCACGCCTGCTTTTTCTGTTTCAACTTTTATTTCAGCTATCTCTGCTTTAACTTCTGCCACTCCTTTCTCTACATCCTTGCCAATCACCCGCAAGGGAGAACCTGCGAGGGCATCGCCGAGATTTGGCGCAGCAATTTTTATCCCGCATGCAGCATGCGCCTCTGAAATAGAATCGAATTTAAACCTCGGGTCTCTGATTTCGTCCAGCGGTTTTGGCTTGAGCAGCGAGCGAACTTTGGTTACAATCACTTCTTTTCTCCCGCCCAC